>Ga0302316_10002852_pt1 | contig 12194 bp, 9 predicted proteins | sample III_Palsa_N3_2_FD_200456 | JGI IMG/M metagenome (GOLD analysis project Ga0302316, IMG submission 200456) | Peat permafrost microbial communities from Stordalen Mire near Abisko, Sweden - III_Palsa_N3_2 | ecosystem: Environmental > Terrestrial > Soil > Palsa > Peat permafrost | place: Sweden... | reverse complement strand
GGAAAGACCAAGCGCACGGTGACCCCGCTCGAGAATGACGAAGCCTACGCCGCAGCCCTAAAGGCCAAGGTCGGCGACCGTCTCCGCGACGCGCTCGACACCAAGAAGAATCCCAAGTTCGAGAGCTACGCCAAGGTCAAGGAGATCAAGGACGAGCTCAAGAAGGATCTTCCCGCCGACGATCCCGCTGCCGCCAAGAAGCTCTCCAAGTACTTCGAGGGCCTGCGCGAGACCATCTTCCGCGAGCAGGTGCTCAACGGCCGCATCCGCCCCGATCACCGCGCCTTCGACGAGATCCGCGCGATCTCGATCGAGACCGGCGTGCTCCCGCGCGTGCACGGTTCCGCCCTCTTCACCCGCGGCGAAACCCAGGCCCTGGTAAGCGCAACTCTCGGCACCACCGACGACGCCCAGCGCATGGAAAGCTACGAAGGCGAGCAAAAGCGGAAGTTCATGTTGCACTATAACTTCCCGCCGTTTTCCGTTGGTGAGGTTGGACGTATGACCGGCGTAGGCCGTCGCGAAATCGGCCATGGCGCACTCGCCTGGCGCGCTATCGAGGCTGTTCTTCCCGGTGAGGATGAGTCCCCCTACACCCTTCGCGTAGTCTCCGACATCCTCGAGTCCAACGGTTCCAGCTCCATGGCAACCGTCTGCGGCGCGTCACTCTCGCTCATGCAGGCCGGCATTCCCCTCAAGGGTTCGGTTGCCGGCGTAGCCATGGGCCTGGTAAAGGAAGGCGACAAGTACGCCGTCCTCACCGACATCGCAGGCGCCGAAGATCACTACGGCGACATGGACTTCAAGGTCGCCGGAACTCGCAACGGCATCACCGCTCTGCAGATGGACATCAAGATCATGGGCATCACCACCCAGATCATGCGTGAAGCCCTCGAGCAGGCGCGGCAGGGCCGCCTCTTCCTCCTCGACACCATGGACGCTGTCATCTCCAAGGCTGCCGAAGAGAAGAGCGCCTTCGCTCCCCGCATCCACACCATCCAGATCCCCACCGACAAGATCCGCGACCTCATCGGACCTGGCGGCAAGGTCATCCGCGGCATCGTCGATGCAACGGGCGTCAAGATCGATGTCGACGACACGGGCCGCGTCAATGTGGCCTCGTCCGACGCAGAAGGTCTCGCCAAGGCCATCCAGATGATCAGCGATATTACGGCTGTCCCCGAAGTAGGCAAAACCTACCTCGGCAAGGTCGTTCGTCTCGCCGAGTTTGGCGCTTTCGTCGAGATCTTCCCCGGCACCGACGGGCTCCTCCACGTCTCCGAGATCGCAGAGCACCGCGTCAAGGAAGTGAAGGATGAGCTCCGCGAGGGCGATCAGATCCTGGTCAAGGTGCTGTCCATCGAGGGCAACCGCATCAAGCTCTCCCGCAAGGCTGTTCTCCGCGAGCAGCGCGAGAAGCTCGGGCTCCCCCCGGTAGCTGATTCTGGCGGCGGCGAGCGCTCTGAGCGTTCCGACCGCGGTGAGCGCAGCGAGCGTTCTGACCGTGGCGAGCGCGGCGGCCGTGACCGTGATCGCGACCGCGATCGTGGTCCCCGTCCCGAGCGCACCGAGCATCCCGCACCCACACCCGAGCAGCCCAAGCACGAGTCCACCATCGTTCTAGAAGGCGGTGACGACTTCGATGACGATGGCGACGAGTTCGAAGGCGATGATGAAGGCGGCGAAGAGGTAGAGGCAACGGCAGGTGCACCGGCTGATGGCTCCGCTCCCAACGCCGATGGAACTCGTCCCGCAGCGCAGCGTCGTGGACGCCGCCGTCGCGGCCGTCGTCCCGGCACCGCTGCTCCTGCTACCACCGGCGGCGGCAACAGCTAGTTCCCCTTGAACGTTGAGCCACCAGAGAAGCCGCGCATCCAGCGCGGCTTCTCTCTTTTGCCGAATCCCACACCCCTCCTGACGCGTCTAGCCTTGTAGCAGGGAAGGGGAAGCCCGTCTGAACACGCCCGCGCAAACCAAAATCCAACGCTGGTGGCCCTTCGTTCTTCTCCTCCTCGTAGGAGCGAGCCGCTGGGCCGTAGCCGCCGCGCGTCCTGACGCCGCCTCGACCCTCACCTCTCAAACCCTCGGCTGCGGCTGGGCAACACTACTAGCCTTCGCCTTTCTTCTCCCCAAACGAAACCAAGCCGCTCCCTCACAAAAATTCATCCGCGCCGCGACAGTCCGCTGGTTTCTCGCTGGCGCCCTGCTCTTCGGCGGCCCAGCCATCGGCCTCATCCTTCCCGGCCGCGACCTCGACGCCAGCGCTCTCACCATCGCGCTCGCGCTCACGCCCATCATCATCGCCCTCGCCTCCACGGCCCTTGGCAGCGAAAGTTCCGAAGGCATCGCCGGCCGCATCTGGCCCTCTCTCGCAGCCGTCGCCGGCCTCCTCCTGCTCCTTGTCCAGCCGAACCTCCAAAGCCTCCGCATCGACATCCTCCTGCTGCTAGCGCCAGTGCTCACCGGCCTTGGCGCGGTGCTGCTCTGTAGAGATCATTCCCCAATCATTCCCCGCGCCGCGACCGCCCTCCTCGGCGCCTGCACTCTCTTCGCCATCGCGCTCTTAGCCGGCCGTCTCGCCGGAGCGCACCTCACCGTCTCCCTCCTGGCAATCGCCTGCGACGGTCTCGTCGCGCTCCTCGGTATCGCCACGCTCTCCCAGCTCGGTGCCACCCGCTGGTCCTCACAGTTCACCTGGATTCCTCTGCTCATCATCCTGGAGGGAATCATTCTCGTGCGCCCGAAGCTCACAGCTCATTGGTTCACCGGCATCGTCCTGCTGATCATCGCCGGCGTCTATCTCCTGCTCCCGGCCAACGACGAAACCGCCACCGAAACCTCACCCGTTCCCAACCTCCCCATCTAGGAAAGACCTCCGCTCGTACCCGAACCCACCTAGGTTCACCGCTCCCGAGCCTTCAATCCACAACCCCGCCAGCGCTACACTCAAACCCAATGGCAGCCTCGATGTACATCGTGGTCGAAGGCGAAGACCCAGGCTACAACATCTACGTGAACGGCCGCGTGCTCGCGCGTCACGAGAGCGCCATCGAAAAGCTTGCCCTCGATCTAGGCGTCAAGCCTCTCCTCGAATTCTTCTCCGCCGACGAAAATTCCATGTCTCTTCTCATCCAGGAGGGCGGCGGCAATCTTGAACTGCTCAAGCGTCTTCCGCCCCCGCAGTGGTATCGCCCCGAAGATGGTCTTCACACCCTCGACGCTCTCATCGCCGAGCTTGAATCCGATCCCCACCAATTCGGCACTGAAGGTCCCGAAATCCTCAGCGAACTTCGCGAGTACGAAACGGTCCTGCGCAAATCTGCCAACCACGGTCACCGCTGGCACCTGGCCGTAAGCTGGCGGTAGCAACCTTTGCCCTTAAACCCGAAGGCCGGCATCCACGATGCCGGCCTTCGGATTGCCTCCGCTGAGGTCCTACTGCTGCCGTTGCGCCTGCGCGAACTCCTGCGACGAACCCTTGATGTTTCCCAAAGCCACATCAGCGCCGGGAGCAGCCGCCGCATCCGTCGGTCCAAGGCCAAGCTTGATCAGCGCGCGCGAGTCTGGCGTAATCTTCGTCTGCCATCCCATATCGCCCTGCAGCTTCTGCATAGCAGAGACGGACTGGTCATCCCACCGGCCAGTAGGTTCGCCGGTCAAATATCCCTGCTTGATCAGCGCTGACTGAATCTGCGTCGCACGCTCCGACGGTATCTCCATCGGCGCCTTCTCTTCCCGCGCAAAATGCAGATGCAAACCCTTCTTATGCCTTACCGAGTCTTCCTTCACACTCACATGCGTGTGCTTGGTCGACGTGCCGGTCTTAGGATGCACCGACCCAAATGCCGGCACCGCCAGTAGTAGAAGCCCCGCCGGAATACCCTTAAGGATAGATATACGCATCGTGCGGCTTACCTCCCTCTCGCTTGTTTGAGCTCAAGTACGCGACACGATCCATTCCGCGCTGTGGAACTTAGCCTAGTCAAAGCATAGTTCGCATGCAAGAGCTTGTATTGTGAGTGTTATCACAGTAGGTTCACCTTTGGAGTACCCATAAGGTGCTAGACAAAAGTGGCGCGGTATTATCACCCGCGCCACCCCTCTTCAACCTAGGGCAATGTCCCGCCGACGAACGAGTCGCCACCGTTGGGACGCTGCGGAATGCGGATCACGAACACCACATCGTCGCCCGACTTCAGCGAACTCGCGATGGCGTTGTAGCTGGCAAGGTCCGTCACCGGCTTGCGGTTGATTTCCACGATCACCACGCCGGAGGTCAGATTGATGGAGTCGGCAAACGAGCCCGGCTTCACGCTCGTCACCGCAACGCCGCCCGTGATGTGCAAACGGCTCTGCAGCTGCTGGGGAACCGCCTGCACCGTGATGCCGAACTTGCTCTGTCCCGCATCCGCCTGGGCCGGCTCATTGGAATCGTCCTCAACCTTGCCTTGGTTTTCGTAGAGCTTGGAACGATCCGCGATGCCGCAGCTAATCGTGATCTGCTTGCCTCCGCGAAGAACGCCCAGGCTCACGGTCGATCCCGGATGCTTCATCGACACAATTCCAATCAGCTCGTCGCCGGTCTTGATCGACTTTCCATCCACGGACACGATGATGTCCTGTGGCTGGACGCCCGCCTTCGCCGCCGGTCCTCCCGGAACAACCTCGCTCACCAGCACACCGCCATTCGCGAAGCCATAGATACGGCCTACCGCGGCGGACTGTGCTGCTTGGAACTGAATCCCAATCGATCCGCGAACCACCTTGTGATCCGGTCCAATCAACTGGTTGTAGATCCCGATAATGATGTTCGACGGCATCGCGAAACCAATGCCTTCATTGCCAGCCGACTGCGTGAAGATGGCCGTATTCATGCCAATCACTTCGCCCTGCATATCCACCAGCGGTCCACCCGAGTTGCCGGGATTGATCGCAGCATCCGTCTGGATGAACTTCTGGAACTCATTCTTGGCTACGTTATTCGCATCGCCGCCCTCGTTGATCGAGCGGTTGCGTGCCGAGACGATACCGGCCGAAACCGTAGCGGATAAACCAAATGGCTCGCCAATTGCCAGCACCCAGTCGCCCACCTGCGCGCTATCCGAGTTGCCCAGCTTCACCGTCGGCAACGGAGTGTCCGTCTTAATTTTGATGACCGCAATGTCGGTCTCCTTGTCAACGCCCACCACCGTCGCCAGCCGGCCCGGATCGGTCGAATCCTCAGAGTCGGTCGACAGCTTCACATAAATCCGGTCAGCCTTGTCGATCACGTGGTTGTTGGTAATGATGTAGCCGCGCGGGTCAACAATGAAACCAGAACCCAGCGCCCGGCTCGGACCCGAGTCCTCCTGCCCGCCACCACCAGGCTGCCCACCGAAAAAGTGGTTGAAGAAGTCCTGCATGCCTTGGTCGCCCTGGCCACCCTCAGGATTCTGCCCATGCGGATTGCGTCCCGTCGGCCCTTGCTGCCCGGGAGCGCTCGTCTCCTTCGGCAGAATCTCCGTATTGATGTTCACCACTGCAGGACCCACCTGCTTCGCAATAGCCGAGAAGCCATTCGACAGATTCACCGGATTCGGAATCTGCAGCGGCTTGGCATCGCTGCTATCCACTGCGGCTTGCTTGGCACTGACGCGGCTGGTCAACATCGACCCGGCCAACACGCAGGCGGAAAGTGTTCCAAGTATCGTAAAAGTGGTCACCAGGCGTCCGCCGCGGATCTTCTCCCGCCAGCCCTGCCCGAATCGATTCGATGAGTCCATTGTCGTATTTATCCTCGTGTTGCTTCTGATTACCTTCTGATGTCGTGAACTTCTGCGCTTGCGCGGTCCTGCCCTAAGCTCTACGCGGCCCGCAGCTTCCGCATTTCGTTCGCCATCGTAATAGACGCGAACGGTGGAGAAAGGTCTCTGCGCGGACTGGTTCTGATTTGCTTCGTACAGCCCTCTCCAGCTTCCGTCGTTCAGTATGCATCTTCTAGATTACGCGCCCGCGATGGGTAAAAGTTGGCTCTTTCCCCGAGACGTTGGCCGCAGCTCCGCCAGTAGGATTCCCGCCAGGATCAGCCCAGCCCCCAGCAGCGCCCGCCGCCCCAGCCGCTCGCCAAAAAAAAGCAGGGAAGTCAGCCACGCAAACACCGGCTCCAGCGTGAAAATCAGCGCCGTATGCGACGCCGGCAGATGCTGCTGCGCCCAGCTCTGGATCGTGAACGCCGCCGCCGTCGCCAGTACCGCCGTCACCCCCAGCGCAATCCACAACATCGCCGTCCCATGGAAATACGGCCGACCGCCGAGCGGCAGTGTCACCAGCAACACCACGGCCGCAAACCCAACCTGCAGCGTCCCTAATCTCCTCGCCGAAACCACAGGCGCCGCCCGCGCCAGCATCAGCAGATGCGCCGCAAACGCCACCGCGCACCCCAGGCAAAGCCACTCACCCAGCCCAATCCCCGAAAACAGCGCATACCCCGCACCCGGCGGAGTCGTCAGCAACACCAGCCCCGCAAACGCCAGCCCCGCGCCCGCATACGTATCGAACGTAGGCTTCAACGACCCCGGAAGCGCCACCCCGGGAATCGCGCTCAGCAGCGGCACAATCACCACCACCAGCCCCGTGATGAACGCAGCCTTCGACGCCGCCGTGAACTTCAGCCCTGTCGTCTGAAACTGATATCCCAGCCCCAGGAACAATCCCGCCGCGCCTCCGAGCTTCAAGTCGGTCCGGCTCAACCCCCGCAGACTCCGTCCATTCACCGCCGCCAGCAAAGCAAACGCCAGCGCCATGCGCACCAGGTTAAACATCAGCGGCGTGGTAGCCGTAAGAGCCGACTTCACCAGCGAAAACGTCGCCCCCCAAACCAACACCACCGCCAGCAATAACAAATGCGCCGCCAGCGTCTGCGACCGCTCAGTCTTCATGGAGCCATTTGCCCCGTCGCAGACTGGTACACCGTCTCGCCCCCCACCACCGTCCGCAGCACCTGCGTATGCAGTACCTCCTGCGCCGACGCCCGCGTAATATCCCGGTCCAGCACCACCATATCCGCCAGGTACCCCGGCTCCAGCCGCCCCTTCACCTTCTCGCGAAACTCCGCAAAAGCCGACGCCTGCGTATACGCGTACAACGCCTCATCGATCGTCAGCTTCTCTTGCGGCTGGAACGTCTGCGTCCCCTCCACATTCTGCCGCGTGATCGCCGCATACAGCCCCCGAAACGGCGAAATCGACTCCACCGGATAGTCCGTCCCAAACGCCAGCGTCACCCCGTGGTCCAGAAACGACCGCCACGCATACGCCCGCTTCACCCGCTCCGGCCCCAGCCGAGCCGGCGCCCATGCCATATCCGTCAGCAGATGCGAAGGCTGCATACTCGCAATCACACCGAGCTGTGCGAACCGCTCAAACGCGCCCGGCGAAACCACCTGCGCATGTTCAATCCGAAACCGAAAATCCGCCGGCTTCACCGCCGCCGCCGGACCCGACATCACGACCCCACCCGCCGCATTCTTCGGCGCCGCAGCCACATTCGCCGGCCGCCCCACCTGCTCCGCCGCGCCCAGCGCATTCAACGCCATATCATTCGCCAGATCCCCAATCGCGTGGAACCCCAGCTGAAATCCATCCGCCGCCCTCGCCGTCGCCATCTCGTTCAACTTGCCCTGGTCATACCGTGCAATCCCCAGGTTGTTCTTGTCGTCCGCGTACGCCTCGCTCATCGCCGCTGTTCGCGACCCCAGCGACCCATCCATGAACCCCTTCAGCATCGTGGTGTGCAGCAGCACATCATCCGCCGGATGACTCGCCCGCCGCTCATCCAGCACCCCAATCGGCTGAGCAAACTCAATCCACTCTGCGATCCGCAAATGCAAAGCCCCCTGCCGCTCCATCCCCTCCATCGCCAGAAAATCTTCCCAATCCGAGAAATCCTGGATCGACGTCACCCCGTGCGCCAGCGCATCGTTCATCGCCAGCTCAATCCCTTTACGCCGCATCGCCAAACTCGGCGGCGGAATTATCTTCTCGACCAGTGCCAGAGTAGGCCCTTCGCGAAGAATCCCTGTCGCATGCCCGTCCGCATCGCGATCGATCGCCCCACCCTTCGGCGCGATCGTCGCATCCGTAATTCCCGCAGCCTTCAGCGCCGCCGTATTCACAATCGCGATATGCCCATCCGTCCGCCCCAGGTACGCAGGATGCCCCGCGCTCACAGCATCCAGATCCTGCCGCGTCGGCAGCTTCGCCCCCGCCCACTTCGTATGGTCCCAACCGCCGCCAAGAATCCATTCCCCCGGCCCCAGCTTCGCCGCATAGGCCTGCACCTTCGCAAGCATCGCCGCCAGCGACGCCACATTATCCAAGTCCACGCTCAGCTTCTGCCGTCCTGCAAACGCCATATGCGTATGCGCATCGTTGAACCCCGGCATCGCAAACGCGCCCTTCAGATCGACAGTCTTGGTATGCGCATCCCTCATCGCCAACATCGCCGCATTCCCACCCACCGCCACAATCTTCCCCGCACGAACCGCAACAGCCGACACCCGCCCCGGCGTTGCATCCGCATCGCCATCCTTCAGCCGAGTCCCCGTAAGGATGTTGCCATCGTAGAAAATCACATCAGGCGCCGCCGAATGCCCCGCCCGTGCAGCCTGCGCCAACGCCGGCACTCCCGCCGCAAACCCCATACCCAATCCAGCCGCCACGCACATCCGAAAAAGTGTTCTCACGCCCCAGAGTTTATCCCAGCATGTATCAACTCACTCTCCGCCGTCATCGCAGAAACATCCAGCAGCAGCAGCAACACCCGCCGCAGCGCCAAATCCCTCCCCGTCGGATCGTACCCTTCCTGCAGCGTATGGATCCCCCACCCCACGCCTCCTGCGCCAATCGCCAGCGCCGGCACCCCCAACGACAGCGGCAAGTTCGCGTCGGTTGATCCGATGCGCGCCTCGGTCGCAATCCCCAAATGCCGGTCCACCGCCTTCAAACTCATCGCCAGCCCCGAGCTGCCCGCCAACGCACCCGCCGCCCGATTCCCAATCCGCTCCACGTGCAGCTTCAGCGCCGCCTCACCCCTCCGCTGATTCTCCGCGTTCACAATCCGTGTCAGCGTCTCCAGCACGCCCAGCTCCACGCGGTCCAACTCAATCCCCGACACGGACCGCAAATCCAAATCCGCCGTAGCCGACTCCGGAATCGAATTCACCGACGTCCCCCCATGAATCACCCCGCAACTCAACGTCGTCCGCGGCCGCGCCGGCAGCCTTAGCCGTCCGAGCTCCACCAGTGCCGCCGCCAGCGTCATGATCGGATTCGCCCGCCCCGCATCCGCCCACGAGTGCCCACCCGGTCCCGCAATCGTGATCCTCAATCGCCGACTCCCCAACGCCCGATCCACCACCATCGCATCCCCGCCACCCTCCAGCGCAATCGCTGCCCGCACTCTCCCCGCATATGGAGCCTCCGTAAACAAATGCCGCATCCCGCGAAGATCTCCCTCACCCTCCTCGCCCACATTCGCCGCAAGCAAAATCGTGCACCCGGGCAAAATTTCCGCATGCTGCATCGCCGCCGCAAGCCCCAGCAGCGCCGCCAGCCCAGCCCCGTTATCGCAAGCTCCAGGCCCAAAAATCTTCGCCTCGTCCTCCCGCGGCGCGCAATCCGTCCCGGCAGGGAAGACCGTATCCAGATGCGCCGACAGCATCACCACCGGCCCTTCCCCAGACCCCAACTCTGCAACCGCATTCCCCGCCGCATCCACCCGCGCATCCGCCAGCCCCATCTCATCAAACCGCTCGCAGAACCAAGCCGCCCGCGGCCCCTCTCCAAACGGCGGCGCCGCAATCCCGAGAAACTCCATCTGCCACCGCCGCATCTGCGCCTCGTGCAAATGCAGCCACGCAAACGCGCGATGCACCGCCCGATCGCTAGCCAGCGCAGCAATCCTTCTGTTATTCCCCGCGCTCATGCACCCACCCCGTCGCCATCCCCATACTCCACGGCCACCAAAAACAATCCCTGCGCTGGAGCCGTAGGCCCTGCCGCCGTCCGATCCTTCGCCGCCAGAATCCTCCCCACCTCTTCAGCCTGCAAAGCGCCGCGCCCCACCTCCACCAGCGTCCCCACAATATTCCGTACCATGTGGTGCAGAAACCCACTCCCCGTCACCCGATATCGCAGTAGCCCATCCTCCCGCACCACCTCCGAAACATAAATCGTCTTCACCGGATTCGGCCCACCCTCCCCGCTCTCCCTCTGCGCCCGATCCGGATCAACCGCCGCGAACGAAGTGAAATCGTGCGTCCCACACAGCATCGCCGCCGTCCGCTTCATCGCCTCCACATCCACTGCCCACCGGCAATCCCACGCGTACGGAGCAACAAACGGCGGGCACGCATTCTCCTCATCCACCTCTTCCACTTTTCGCTCAAAGATTCTGTATTCATAGGACTTCCTGACGGCACTATGTCGCGCATGGAAATCCGCCCCCACCTCTTCCACCGTCAACACCCGAATACTCTGCGGCAGCGATCGGTTCAGCGCCCTCCACAAATTCTCCGCCGGAATCTCCACCCCCAGCGCAAAGCTCGCGACCTGTCCCAGCGCATGCACCCCGGCATCGGTCCGCCCGGACCCCTGTGGCAGTACACGCTCTCCCGTCATCTTTTCCAGCGCCGCCGCCAGCGTCCCCTGCACCGTAGCCCGCCCCGGCTGCACCTGCCATCCATGGAACGGCGACCCGTCGTAACTGAGAACAATCTTCCAGAAACTCATCGTCGCGCCCGCCCCCCAACTCATTGTAGAGAGGTCCACCCGTTTCGCTGGATATACTTGGAAGTGTTTCCCCACAGTCGTCTGGAACCAACGGGCCATAACTGCCGTATAGAAATCTGACCGACAGCTCTTAACCCTGTTAGCCGCACAGCTCTACAACCCAATCAAGCTGCAAGCTGGAGAAGTGAATCGTGAAATTGAGGCATCTGCAGGCGAGCGTCTGCGTGGCACTTACGTTGGTGAGCACCCTTCCCCCAGCCGTCCTGTCCCAGGCTGCCGCTCAACAGACAACTTTGTCCAACCAGCAGCCGAGCCCCACCGCGCCTGCGGCTCCCGCAGCCGTGCAGAACGACACCACGGGAACTCCCGGCTTTCCGCAAGCACCCACGCCCAAATTCACCGAGCCGCTCTACCTTCGCTCCACGCTGAAGGACTATAGCAAGGGCAAGCTAGGTTTCCCGAACCCGCTCCGCTGGTACACCGCGACCAACTACCCCGCGCCGCGCCTCGGCGACACCCCGCACCTCAACGACCTTCTGCGCGACGGCAAAATCTATCTCAGCCTCTCCGACGCCATCACCCTCACGCTTGAGGACAACTTCGACATTGCCATCGCGCGCATCAATCTCGATATCGCCGACACCGATATCCTGCGCGCCCGCGCCGGCGCCAGCTTGCGCGGCGTCTCCACCGGCCTCATCACCAATACCCTCGGCACTTCCGGCACCACCGTCACCGGCGGCGGTGGACCCGGCGGCACCACCAGCGGCACCGGCGGCACCGGCACCGGCGCCTCCGGCCTCGTCCTCAGCACCAACGGCGGCGGCCCCGTCCCCTACAATATGGACCCCGTCCTCACCGGAGCGCTCGAGTACCAGGCACAAAACCAGCAGCAGTCCAACCTGCTCTTCTCCGGCGGCCTCTCTTCGGTCTACACCGACACGTCCACCTACAACTTCACCTACCAGCAAGGCTTCGGTACCGGAACCCTTTTCAATGTCGGCTTCAATAACAGTCGCGTCACCACCAACAATCCCTTCGTCACCTACAGCCCTCAGCTGACCACTTCGTTCACCGCCACCGTCACCCAGCATCTTCTCCAGGGCTTCGGTACCGGCATCCAGGACCGCTTCATCCTGCAGGCCAAAAACAATCGCCGCATCACCGACTCCGCCTTCCGCCAGCAGCTTCTCTACACCATCAACCAGGTAGAGAACATCTACTGGGGCTTAGTCAGTGCCTACGAAGACGAGCAAGCCAAGGAGCGCGCTCTCGCCCAATCCACGCAGCTCACCGAGGACAACCGCAAGCAGCTCCAGATCGGCACCCTCGCTCCACTCGATGTAGTCAACTCCGACGCTTCTGTCGCCGCCGACAAGCAGGCGCTCATCCAGTCGCAAACCAATCTCGAATACCAACAGCTCA
>Ga0302316_10002846_pt1 | contig 12208 bp, 7 predicted proteins | sample III_Palsa_N3_2_FD_200456 | JGI IMG/M metagenome (GOLD analysis project Ga0302316, IMG submission 200456) | Peat permafrost microbial communities from Stordalen Mire near Abisko, Sweden - III_Palsa_N3_2 | ecosystem: Environmental > Terrestrial > Soil > Palsa > Peat permafrost | place: Sweden... | reverse complement strand
GTAGTCGAGTGCATGCAGAACTCTGTTCGCGGCATCGACGTTCTCGCCCGCTGGGGCGGGGAAGAGTTCGCGGCACTGTTGCCGAACTCTTCCCCTGAAGCCGCATTTATCGTTGCCGAACGGATGCGCATCAACATCGCCAGGATCGAACTGCCTATCCAGGAACGCTTTTCTGCCAATCCGACTTTTCTTCAACTCACCGCCAGTATCGGCGTCGCCACCTACCAGCCAACCGACAGCATCCACTCCATGCTCAGCCGCGCTGACCGCGGGCTGTACCTTGCTAAGGACTCCGGCCGCAACCGCGTGCTGTCCGCTGGCCTGTAGCGGCCAGAAACGGTAGGCACGGGCTTCAACTCGTGCAATATCCACCCACTTCAAATCCGGCTTTTAGCGCCGGGGCGCTTGACACCGCTGGTAGAATAACAACAGAGCAAGAAACCCAAACCCGGCCTAGTCGCCGGGTTTTTTGTTGCTTGAAAATCCATCGAAGTCCGGCCCCAAGTCTTTATTTACGAAGACTTTACGCGAAAATCGGGGGAGGGGAGGGGTTACGAAACGAAACGGGCAAGCCCAAAGGCCCACCCGTTTTTATTCACTATTCACTATTCACTGCTACTTCGTTACTTCGCCGCCAACTCCGCCTGCGCACCAGCCTTCAACGCCTCAGCCTTGTCGGTAGCTTCCCAGGTAAAGGTGTCACCGCTGCGGCCGAAGTGGCCGTAGGCCGCGGTTACCTTGAACACTGGCCGGCGCAGGTTCAGGCTCTCGATGATGCCCTTCGGCGTCAGCTTGAAGTTCTCGCGAACGAGTTCCACCAGCTTCGGCTCGCCGACTTTGCCGGTGCCGAATGTATCCACGCGGATCGAAACCGGTTCAGCCACGCCGATTGCATAGGCGAGCTGCACTTCGCAGCGGTCAGCCAGACCCGAAGCGACGATGTTCTTTGCGATGTACCGCGCCATGTACGCTGCTGAGCGGTCAACCTTGGTCGAGTCCTTGCCGGAGAATGCGCCGCCGCCATGCCGGCCCATGCCGCCATAGGTGTCGACGATGATCTTGCGGCCAGTCAGGCCAGAGTCGCCCATCGGTCCGCCGATGACGAAACGGCCGGTTGGATTGATGTGGTACTTGGTGTTTTCGTCCAGCAGGGCCGCGGGAATCACGGCCTCGATCACATGCTCCTGGATTTCAGCGCGAAGCTGGTCGTTGGTCAGCGTGCTCTTCGGGTCCTTATCGCTGAACTCGGCGTGCTGGGTCGAGATGACAACCGCATCCACGCGCACCGGCTTGTGGTTGGAGTCATACTCCACGGTCACCTGGCTCTTGCCGTCAGGACGCAAATAGCCCATCTTGCCGGACTTGCGAACTTCGCTCAGCTTTAGCGCCAGCTTATGTGCCAGCGAGATCGGTGTCGGCATCAGCTCCGGCGTCTCGTTGGTGGCATAGCCGAACATCATGCCCTGGTCGCCGGCGCCGCCGGTGTCCACACCCTGCGCGATGTCAGGGGACTGGCGGTTGATGGTCGAAATGACTGCGCAGGTGTTCGAATCGAAGCCCTTCAGCGCGTCGTCGTAGCCGATTTCCTTGACCGTATCACGCACCACGGTCTGGAAGTCCACGTATGCCTTGGTGGTGATCTCGCCCGCAACCACGACAAGACCCGTGCAAGTCAGGGTCTCGCAGGCCACGCGGCTATAAGGGTCTTGTGCCAGGCAGGCATCGAGAATCGCATCGGAAATCTGATCGGCGATCTTGTCGGGATGCCCCTCGGTCACAGACTCACTGGTAAACAGAAAACGGTCGGTTGTCGCCAAAACGAAGTTCCTCCAGAAACGCTAGTAGTTCGAGGCACGCTTTCCGGAGACACCCTAGCGCTGCAGTCGCAGCGGTGTTTCCCCACTCGCAAGCACAGTCTTCAGGCGCACACTCCACCCTGAACTTAGCCGCACATGCCGAACCTCTCTATTGTACCCAGATCAGCCGGGATTAGTCTGTTCGGGACGAATTTGGCGTCGTGGCCATTGATTCAGCTCGCGGTTTCACCACAAACCGCCATGCCACCCAGGTCAGCGCCAGCAGCCCCAGCAGCATCAGCAACACGCCCCACCACCGCGGACGCATCGATGACCGCGTCGTCACCCGCGTCCGTTTCACATTTTCCGCGAATGCCGTCCAATCCATCTCGCCGACTGAAGTTTGCGTGCTGGAAGCAAACCGTGTCAGCCACTCCTGCTCGTCAAGCCCCAGGGACCGGCAATAACTCCGCACGATGCCGCGCTGAAACACGCCGCCCGGCAAGCTGCCATAGTCATCCACCTCGAGTGCACGCAGGAACCGCGCCGAAACCTTCGTTTCGTCGGCCACTGTTTCCAGCGACACACCGCGCTTCTCACGTTCCAGTTGCAGTTCCTTGCCGAAAGGCACGTTCGTTCTCCATCGGCTGCACCTTCATGCAACCGGGCGTTCTCCATGCTGGCGGTCCCAACTCCTCTACTTCTTATCGGTGCAGGCAGCTCCGCAAGCTGATGCAACCCCGGAGGTTACACGCACCTGCATCTGCGTCTTATTTGCCAGAATGCCACGCCCAGGCTCAACTGTGGGTGCCGCTTTCCTCGCCGCATCTTACTTGTTAAGAGCATATCCTCCGCAATTCAGCGCGGTTGACCACCGCTATCTTGTTGGAATCTCAGCGGCAAACTAGCAGCTTGTTACAATCGAACCTCGATGCGCATACCGTATCCAGAGCGAATTTCTTACACCGGCGCTCTCTGTTTCGCCATGGTGCTGCTGGTACTTCAGCTCGCCGAGCACACCCAGTTTGAGTTCGCTATCTGTTGCTTCGCCTACATCCTGGTCACTACCGCAGCCTTCAATTTTGCGGGAGGCATGTACCGCCCGGCCGGATCCTTCATCTTCTTCAACTCGGTTCTGGGGCTGATCTTGGCACTGATGATGAAGGCGTTTCTGGGGGAGCCGGCTGACAGCAACCTCGCTGCTCCCTTGCGGATTATTGAGGTCTACCTACTCGGCATGGTCTCCATGCTGATCGCCGCTTTCATCGAATCCCGGTTTCGTCCCCGCCGTGGCCTTGCTTCGACTATTTTCCCCCTGGTCACTTTGCGCGGCGCTTATATTGGCGCAGCCATTCTCGGTCTCGCCGCCAATTTCTTTTGGCTCTCCAGCCCTGAACTCGCCGCAGGCTCGATCTTCACGGCTTTGCATAACACCGATGCACTGGTGCCTTTCGCCATGATTCTTGGCGTTATTTACACCGTTCGTTCCACCAATGGCCGGCAAAGCGTCACGCCAATGCTTGCGTGCCTGTTTATCTTCGAGAATTTGGAGTCCTTGATCTATTTCTCCAAGCAGGCCCTATTCACACCGATTTTCTGCTGGTTCCTCGGCGCTGGATTAGCGCGCTACAAGCTCAAACCCATCAATTACGCCGTCCTGGCTCTGGTCGGCATAATCTTTATGACCTACGGCATCCCTTATGTGGCTGTCGGAAAGGCAAGGGCCAAACCCCTCGGGCTGCTTCCCACAATAAATTTCGTTGCCGGCATGCTCATGAACATGGACAAGGTCAGGGCAGAGTACAAGCTGGGCGCTACTGAGCAATACAACAAGGTCAATTACTTCAACCAGCCGGAGGGAATATTCGACAGACTGGAAATGATTTCTATTGATTCCTTACTTGTCGATAATGCCGATCGCGAAGGTTATTTTGGTTTTGAGCCCACCATAGAAGGATGGGAAAACAATATTCCTCATATGATTTGGGCAAATAAGCCCGTTCCTTACTTTGGGAACCCATACGCTCATCGGATCGGTATTTTGGCTGATGAAGATGACACCACCGGAATTTCCTTTACCGCTTCGGCCGATGCTTACTTTCAAGGGGGCTTTTTCGGTGTCATTATCGTGGAAACATTTTGTTTCACCCTGATCTTCTTAGCTTTATCGTTTATCGTTGGCGATGTTCGCGAGCATCCAGCAGTTCTGGTGCTGATCCTTATTACGGGTCATACCGGTCCCGAAGGGGCAATCCCTGGTGCCTGCATTCTCGTTCTGCAGACAGTTACCGTAATAGGCGTTGCCTTTATTTGTAGATACCTTCTTCCTCTCATTGCTGATATCTTTCAGCCGGAACCCCTCGCCGTGGCACCCATGGTCCGATTGCCGAGACCTGCGATGGCGGCAGACTGATGCTATTTCCTCTTACTCAACGCCACAGATTGGTATCCTCCTTCATCTATGAATAAGCTCATCGTCGGGAACCTCGTCCATCGCCCACTGCGCTCGCTCATCAGCGCGTTGGCCGTCGCTATTGAGGTCATCATGATCCTCTCCATTGCCGCCATCATGTATGGCATTCTCAATGGCAACCGGACCCAGACGTCCGGTGTCGGCTGGGATGTTCTGGTGCATCCTGGTGCGGCAAGCGCTCTCATGAATACCAGTGCTGCCTCGGCCGATGTCCGCATCGCCGACATCCTCCGCAAGATGCCGCACGTTCAGGTTGTCTCTCCGGTCAACGTCAAGCTGACCCTTGGCACTTCGGTTGAAAACATCAACGGCATCGACTATGACTCCTACAACGCGCTCAAGCCATTTGTTTTCGTTTCGGGCACGCCGTTTCAGAGGCCGTTCGATGTCATCATCGATGATCTCGAGGCCGCAAAAGGCCTCAAGGTAGGCGACACGATGAAGGTCCTCAATCATGACTTCCGCATCTGTGGCATCGTCGAGCGCGGCAAAGGTGGTCGCAAATACATTCCGTTGACCACCATGGACCAGCTCGACGGCAATCCTGGCAAGGCTTCGGCTTTTTATCTTCGCACCGAAGATTCGCCTAACTTCCAGGACGCTGTTCGCAGCGAGATTCTCGCTACTGACGGCATGCAGCAATATAGTGTCCAGACTATCCAGGAGTTCCTTGCCTCTCTCACGCCGGAACATATTCCCGCGTTCAACATTGGCGTGCGTGTGGTCATCGGCATCGCTGTCATCATCGGTTTTATGGCGATCTTCCAATCGATGTACACCGCTGTGATGGAGCGCACTCGCGAAATCGGCATCCTCAAGTCGATGGGCGCCGGTCGTCTCAGCATTGTTTCCGTAGTTCTGCGCGAAACCGGCCTGCTCGCTGCGGTGGGCGTGGTAATTGGTGTTGCCGGGACGTACGCTCTGCGAGCGTTTCTGCATGTGCGTCAGCCCACGATGAGTTTCCAGCTCACCCTGGATTGGGTCGTGCGTGCGGTGGTGATCGCCATGCTGGGCGCTCTTTTCGGAGCACTCTATCCTGCTCTGAAGGCCGCGCGAAAGGACCCCATCGACGCGCTATCCTACGAGTAGTCTGCTACTCAGGAGCCGTCTCACACGCATGAGCATCCCCTTGAACCTCCCTACGGAGCGCTCCGCTGCGGTACATGGCCGCATTGTGCAGCTGGACGGTTTGCGTGCTGTCGCCATTCTTGCTGTGCTGCTCAATCACGCTGTGCATGTGCCTTTGACGTGGGCTGGTGTTGACATCTTCTTTGTCCTCAGTGGTTTCCTCATCACCGGAATCCTGCTCTCGCGTAAGCGTGCTGGCGGCGATTATTTTTCCTACTTTTATCGCCGCCGCATCTTTCGCATTCTTCCGGCCTATATCGTCGCCTTGCTCGCCTTTGGCCTCATCTTCGGTTGGACCACCTTCCATCCGTGGCCTCTCATGGCTTTCTTCGGGATGAATTTTCAGGCCCTGTGGGCTAAGCATCCCAATCCGTTGCCTCTCTGGTCGCTCGCCGTCGAAGAACAGTTTTACCTTGTCTGGCCGATCATTATTCTGCTTGTTTCCGAGCGTGTTCTCCTGTGGCTGGCCATCGCGGCTGTGTTGGTTACGCCGTTCCTGCGGGCAATTTGCACGCCTTTGTTTCCCGGTGAGTTTTATATCTACATGCTCACGCCGTTTCGCGCCGATCTGCTCTGCGCCGGCGCCGTCATGGCTCTTTTATGGAAAGACCGTTCGCCGCGCTTCGAGCAGCTCTGCCGCACGTATGCCTGGATTGGTTTTCTTTTCGGCTTTGGAGCTCTCGCGCTGGTGCAGCTTTATCCACCGCTCCGTCTTGCTTCGAACACTCCCTCGGCCAATGCGCTCGATTACTCGCTGTCACTTGTTGGCTCTGTTTCCTTGCTCGCCTGGGCGTTGGCGGATCGCTCCTGGTTACGTCGCTTCCTGAGCTCCCGGGTAATGCGTTTCATTGGTGAGATCAGCTACACCATTTACCTCATCCACCTGACGCTCTTTCTTCTTATCTACAGGTACTTCCACTCCCCCTGGCTTCTGTTCGTAGCAGTCTTTGCCCTGACGAGTCTTTGGGCTACGATCTCCTGGTTCGTCATGGAGCGTCCGCTCATCCGCTTCGCTGCCAGGCTGCCCAATCGTAGAAGTCCATCGACTGCATCGTAGCGGGGTTCCGCACTACGGTATAGCGGCCGGAATCCTTCTCGACAAGCCATATCAGGTACTGCCACTGCTACTCTAATGGCACTTAATAATGCAAAATTGTAGAGCGCCATCTGAAGCCGGCTACTGGTTCGACCGGCGTCCCGCAGTTGACGTATTCCGTACTTCCGGTTCGATTTTCCTAGCCTGCTGATGACGTCTGACTCCCCCATCCTCGATAACGAAACGTTCGGGCACGCGTCAACTCGTGCGGCGTCTTTCCGTATCGCTTCTACGCTACGAATCATTCTGTTCACCATTGCGGCTATCTTTTTTGCGCTGCATTTTCTCCATTTGAATGCCGATTTTCCCAATCACTCTCCCTGGGTCGATTGGTCAAAGTACACCGACGAAGGCTGGTATGGCGATGCCGCCATCCGCCACTATCTGCTTGGTCACTGGTATCTCAAAGGCGACTTTAATCCCGCCGTCGTGCTTCCCGTCTGGCCCGCGCTCGAGCTCCTGGTCTTCCGCTTTACTGGAGTTTCACCCACCGCGGCGCGTGCCCTGACTTTATGTGTCTTCGCGTTTACGCTCTTCGTCTTCTATCGCCTGATCGATCTCTATACCCGCACAAGTACCTCCGGTTCGTCGCTCGCCGCACCTCTAGCTGTTCTGCTTCTCTGTGTAAGCCCGTTCTTCTACGTCTTTGAGCGCATGGCCATCCTCGAACCATTGCTTATAGCTCTCACGGCTCTGGCCTTGTTAACCGCTTCCCACCTTCACCCGCTGACCTTTCGCGGTGGCGCAACCTGGATTTCCAGCGCCGCGAAATTCCTGCCTTCCATCGCGCTCGGTCTTCTTCTCCCCGCGATGATCCTCACCAAGACGACCGCCATCTTTCTGATTCCAGCCATTGCCTACATGGTCTGGGCTCGCGCTGGCTATCGTTTCCACTCTGCCATTCGCCTCGCTATTCTCCCTTCTGCGATGGCCATCATCCTCTGGCTTGCGTACCTTCTTCTTTTTGTCCGTCCGCATTACCTCGATGACTACCGCTATCTTTTCTCCGCCAACGGCTATACCGGTATAGAGCTTGAACCCTACTCCACGGTCATCCTCAACACCATCTCCGATGGCCTATGGATGGGTCACGTTCTTTATCCGCTGTTCTTCGTCGTCTTCGCTCTCGCTCTCTTCTGGAAGCCTCGCCTCTTCAGCAATCCTCTTGTCCCGTCGTTGCTTCTCTGGACCGGCGGCTACTTCGCTTTCCTCGCGTATCACAACAATCTTCAGCCCCGTTATTACCTGGTAGCTGCCGCTCCCATCACTGTTCTGGTTGCGCTTGGTATCGACAGCTTCCGTCAGTCGTCGTTAAACGAGTCCACCCACCGGGTCTTCATCTCCAATATCATCGCCACGCTGGTCGTGCTCGCCATTATTATCCCCGACGCCTTCACCCAGCTCGACTTCGTTCTGCATCCGGAGTACACGTTCCTTGCGGCCGCTAATGCCATCAAGCGCATCATCGTTGCCGACCCGACGCATCCTTCGCTGGTTCTCTCTATCTCCGGTTCCGATCTCACCCTCATGACCGGCCTGCCTTCCATTGATGACGACTTTGGCACGATGGAACTCGTCGACCGCGTCGCGAAATACCATCCCGGCTGGTACGTTGCCTGGAATGAGTTGGATGACGACAAGATGGATGCTCTTACGCCGCTTTACCATGTCCAGCGTGTCGCCGCGTTCCCCGCCATGGATGACCCTGACCGCAATCTCCTGATCCTCTACCGCCTGGACCCAGCCACCCGGACTCCCGAGGTCCGTACCCACAAGCTCACTACACCGAAACCCCTCATTACTAAGCTCGGTCAGCAACCCAGCACCGAACAGCTTGAGCACTAATGCCGTTGTTTTTCTGTCTGTCGTCCCCGTAAGGGATCTGCCTCTCATGCCAACGAGTCTTCTACCGCGGCGCCGCGACCACGACAAACTCCTGATCGATCGCCACATTTGAAGCCACAGCTTTCCCCTGTATCATCGCCGGCGCAAACCGATACTTTCCCAGCGCTTCAACGGCCCTTTCATCCAACCCATACCCCAACGGCTGCACTACTGCAATCCGTCGCGGCATGCCCTCGGCGTCGACGACCATCCGTAGCCTCACCGTCCCTGCCACGTGGTCGCGTCCTGCGAACGGCGTATAGCCTGCCTCGCTTTTATGCGCTACCGCTGCAATGCTAGCCGTAGCGCTCGGAGCGTTGATGTTCATGATCGTTTGTCCTGTCAGCGCATCCTGCGGCCACGGCAAGCCCGGATCGAAGTAGTGCTGCCAGTATTCGGGCATTGCATGCTGCAGGTCCCGGTCGATCCCGGTAGCGAACACGCCTTTCAACGCCCGCTCAAACGACATCACGTCGCCCGTATCGGCAATCACGATCCGCATCTTTTCGTCATTCTGAGGGTGACGGTCGAACTCTCTTCGATCCGCCGCAAACCGCATCGCCACTCTCACTCCGTCCAGCTCGACCTCGCCTGGTCCCTTGCGCTCTACCTTCTGCACATTCACCGCGGCAAGAGTCCAGTCCGTAGCCTTCTGCAGACCCACGGCGTGTCCCTGCGAATCGAAGCTCAGATTGTCTTCCGCACAAAAGCATCGCAGAAACAAAGCTCGACCCATCATTTGCGACGCAGCATCAACCACCGCATCACGTGTCGGAGCAGCCACCGTTTGTGCTCTTGTCGCACCCGCTGTTGCCAACATCATCAACGATGCCACCAGGCAAACTCTCATACGTAAAACCTTACGCTCAACCCGCTTCCCAAATCATCTTTACGATCGTCAATCCCGTTTTGCGCTGCATGCCGTGCGAAAAAAATCCCATAACTTCTTTTTCCTGCGGGAGTCCAACTTTGAACACGTACTTTAGGTGAGAATTAACCCAGATGCCCCTGATGAGTTTTACGACCCGGGCTTTGATTGCCGTCCTCCTATGCGTTGGCGCGGTTGCCAATACATCTTCGAGCGCTCAAAGCCCAGCCGCCACCGGCACCCTGACCGGTATTGTTGCAGACCCTTCCGGCGCCGTTATTCCCGGCGCTATTGTCCATGTAGAAACGCACAAGCCGTCCGCGTTCAAGTACCCCAATACCACTGCGGACGCGACCGGGAACTACTCCGTCACGCTGCCTCCGGGGACCTACGACGTCACCTTCATCGCGCCGGGCTTTGATCCTTTTATCGGTACCGCGACCATTCTTCGCACTGGTGCACATGCCCACCTCGATGCTGCGCTGGTGATCGCGACGCAAGCGGAGCAGGTTGAAGTCTCCGCTGAGTCCACTACCGCTGCCACCGACAACAAGAGTGCCCTCGTCTTCAACTCCGCTCAGCTCGACACCTTTTCCGACGACGACAGCACCTTCCAGCAGCAGATCGAAGCGCTTGCCGGAGCCGATCCTACGCAGCCTTCTTCGGTCTACGTCGACGGCTTCTCCGGCGGTCAGATTCCGCCCAAGGAGTCGATTCGAGAAATCCGCATCAACAGCAATCCGTACTCCGCGCAGTATCAGGACCTCGGTTTCGGCCGCATCGAAATCTTCACCAAGCCGGGCGCTGACAAAATGCACGGCCGCTTCATGGCCTTCGCCAACGACAGTGCGCTCAACACGCAAAATCCTTTTGTCGGCACGCAACCGCCTTATTATCAGATATTTTTCCGGGGCAATCTCAGTGGTCCCATTGGCAAAAAAACATCGTTCTTTGTAAGCAGTGTCTTTAATAAGCAGCAGAACAACTCGCTCATCAACGCGCTCGCCACTGAAACCAGCAACTCGCCCGTCAATTACGCTGTAGCCAGTCCCACCGTCAACACTGACGAAACCTTGCGCCTCGACCGTCAGGTCACTGCGAACAACATCTTCACCGCGCGGTACGAATTCAATTACAGCTCGACGACCAACGGCGGTCTTACAGCGTTGCAAACCTTGCCGACCGAAGCCTACAACAGCAACAGCACTACACAGACACTGCAGCTCTCCGACTCGCAGAATATCGGCAAAAACAAAATTCTCGAGACACGCTTTCAGTACATTCGCTCGCGCATCAACCAAAACCCCGTCTCCACCGCGCCCACCGTCATGGTGAACGGCTACTTCAATGGCGGCGGCTCCGGTTCGCAGATCTCGCGGGACAATCAGGATCGTTACGAGCTACAGGAGTATTTCTCGCTCGAACACAAGCAGCACTTCTTCCGTATTGGCGGCCGCTATCGTTTCATGCGTGATGCGAACTTCTCCAACGGCAACTTCAACGGCACATTCACGTATTCATCTGCGCAGAACAGCACGGTCACGGCGCTTCAGAATTACCAGAACCAGGCGCCAAGCCAGTTCAGCATCACCACCGGCAAACCGTCGGCCACGATCGCCTTTGGAGATCTCAGCGTCTACGCTGAGGATGAGTGGAAGGTCCGCAAAAACGTCGCGCTCGACTTCGGCTTCCGTGCGGAAAGCCAGTCGGCCATTCCCGACCATTTCGACCCGGCACCGCGCATAGGCGCATCCTGGGCCATCGGCCAAACCGATAAGAAGCCGCCTATCGTTACGCTGCGCACCGGTTTCGGTCTCTTTTACGATCGCTTCGGGTTGCCGCAATGGGGTCAATCCGGCCCGACATATCTGCTGACGGCTGTGCGTCGTTCCACCGGCACGCTCGAGCAGCAATATCTGATTACGAATCCATCCGCTGCTTGCGTCAGCGACCCAACCCTCAGCATTTGCAACAGTGGTGGAGCTGCCGCGGCACCCACGCTCTATAACGTCGATCCCAAACTTCGCTCGGAGTACCAGGTCACCACCGGGCTTTCGGCTGAGCGCACCCTTGGCAAGCATGGCACCATCACCGTGAACTATCTGCATGGGCAGGGCGATCATCAGTGGACGTCGCTCAACATCAACGCGCCACTCCCTGGCACGTATAACCCCAGCGTTCCCACTAGCGGCGTCCGGCCGCTTGGGGGCACACAGAACATCTACCAGTTCGCGTCCAACGGCTTCAATGAGACGAACATGGTCTTCGGCAACGCGCAGCTCAACTTTGGCAAGAACGTCAATCTCTGGGCTTTTACCGGCTGGCGCCTCAGAAACGGTGACACCAGCGGCCCCACAAGCTTTCCCACCAACCAGTACCATCTCGCTGCCGATTATGGTCGCGTCAGTGGGCCCGTCTATCGTCTCTTCACAGGCGGGAACTTCAAGCTTCCCTATGGCATTACCGCTAACCCCTTTATTGCGTATCTTTCACGCCAGCCATTCAACATCACCGCGGGTTCTGACCTCAACGGCGACACCGTATACAACGACCGGCCGTCTTTCGCAACTGCGGCCAGCCCAGCGAGCCAGATTTACAAAACGGCCTACGGTACTTTTGACGCGACACCCCAGCCCGGCGAAACAATTATTCCGTTCAATTACGGCAGTGGCCCCAGCTATTTCTACACCGAACTGGGCGTCCGCAAAGGCTTCCACTTTGGCCAGCTTCCGCCCACGCCGCCGGCTCCGCCAGCGAAACCCGGCCCTGATGGCAAACTTCCGCCACCCCCACCCCCGCCAAACCGCCCCTACGAGCTCGCCTTCGGCGCCGAGGCTGATAATGTCTTCAACCACACGAATCCGGCCGCGCCGGTGGGTGTGCTCACATCGCCCCAGTTTGGGCTGTCAACGACGCTCAATGGCAGTTTCAATTCGTCTCCAAACGCGAACCGGATGCTGTTT
>Ga0302316_10002843_pt1 | contig 12215 bp, 6 predicted proteins | sample III_Palsa_N3_2_FD_200456 | JGI IMG/M metagenome (GOLD analysis project Ga0302316, IMG submission 200456) | Peat permafrost microbial communities from Stordalen Mire near Abisko, Sweden - III_Palsa_N3_2 | ecosystem: Environmental > Terrestrial > Soil > Palsa > Peat permafrost | place: Sweden... | reverse complement strand
ACCGACCAGCGTATCGATGCCCGTGCCCGACACCAGCGTGTCCTGGCCGGAACCGGCGACGAGCTTGTCGGCGCCGCTGTTGGCGGTGATGACGTTGTTCAGGTTGTTGCCCGTCAGCGTCAGGGCCGCAGTCCCCGTCGCCCCCGTCAGGTTCTGCACGTTGGCCGCCAGTGTGACGCTGACCGAGGTCTGCTCGGTGTTGTTGCCGGTGTTGGCCGCTTCGGTGATGACGTCGCCGACGTTGTTGGTCACGAACGTGTCGTTGCCGCTGCCACCGATCAGCGTCGCCAGACCGCTGCCCGCGACGAGCGTGTCGTTGCCGCTGTTGGCGACGATCGTGTCCGCGAGATTGTTGCCGGTACCCGTGACGTTGGCGCTGCCGGTCAAGACAAGTCGTGTATCGCCGGCCGCCAACGTTGCGCTGACTGCAGACGTCATCGTGGTTGCGCTCGCCAGGAGCGCGGCGAGCGTCGTCGTGCCGCCGCCTGCGAAGTTGACTTGCGTGAACGTTGGGGCGTAGAGCACAACCGATGTGCCACCCGCCACCTTCAGCGTCACGATCGTGCCGGCGACGCCGTTGATCGTCGCCGCCTGGCTGGTGGCCGTGATCGAGGTCGCGGTGATGCCCGCGCCGAACTGCAGCACGTCGGCGCTCTGCGTGTACCAGATGTCCGTGACGCCGTCGCCCAGGTTGTAGTCGTAGGTCGTCGCGGCGCCGGACGACTGGATCGCGTTGCCGAAGAGGACGTCCGACCCAGCCCCGGCCACCAGCGTGGTCACGCCGCCGTTGGCCTCGAGCGTGTCGTTGCCGCTGTTGGCCATCACGACGTCGTTGTCCTGGCCGCTGCCCCACAGGTACAGCGCGGCGGTGCCGGTGGCGACCAGCGTCTGCACGTTCTGGGCGAGCTCGGTGCTGATCCCGCTGTCCTCGACGTCGTTCCCGCCGACGTAGTCCTCTTCGATATAGTCGTTACTCGACGCGTTGGCCGTCAGCACAAACGTGTCGTTGCCCGATCCACCAAGGATGTAGTCGTCGCCGGTGCCGGAGACGATGGTGTCGTTGCCGCTGCCCGCGAAGATGGTGTCGGCACCGCTGTTGCCGGTGATGACGTCGTTGCCGTCGTTGCCGTACAAGCTCAGGTTGCCGCTGCCGGTGGCCGCGAGGTTCTGCACGTTGTCGGCCAGCGTGGTCGAGAACGCGGTCTGCTCGGTGTTGTTGCCGGAGTTCGCGGCTTCCTCGATGGTGTCGTCCGCAGTGCCGAGCACGAAGGTGTCGTTGCCCGTGCCGCCGACCATGTCCGTGCCGCCGCTGCCGCCGACGAGCGTGTCCATGCCGCTGCCAGCGACGAGTTGGTCGTAACTCGTGCCGCCGGTGATCAGGTCGTTCAGCGCGTTGCCCGTGAGCGTGATGCTCGTCTGGCCCACGTCCGTCAGTACCTGCACCGGCCGTGACCGAGTCGGTCGCCAGTTCGGTGTTCTGCGTTCCAGCGGCGCCCCGGACGACGTCCGCGGCGTCGTTCACCTCGAACGTATCGCCCGCCGCGCCGCCCACCAGCGTCGTGACGCCGATGCCGGCCACGAGGGTGTCCGCGCCGCTATTGGCCGTCACGACCCCGGCGGTCGTGCCGCCCGTGAGTACGAGCGCCGCGCTGCCCGTGGCAACGAGCTGCTCGACGTTCGTCGCCAGCGTGGTGGAGACCGACGTCTGCTCGACGTTCTGTCCCCCGTTCACGCCTTCCACGATGACGTCGGCCGCGTTGTTCACGACGAAGACGTCGTTGCCCGCGCCGCCGTACATCGTCGCGACACCCGAACCGGCGATCAGCGTGTCGTTGCCGCTGTTGGCCAGCAGCGAGTCGGCGATGTTGTTGCCGGTGCCCACGAGGTTGCCGGTGCCCGTCAGAATCAGGCGGTTCATGCCCGAGGCCAGCGTCGTGCTGGTGGCAGACGAGGTCGTCAGCGCGCCTTGCGCGATCAGGTTGGCGAGCGTCGTGGAGCTGCCGTCGGCGAAGGTCACCGACGAGAATGCCGGCGCGTCGAGCGTGATCGTTCCTCCGCCAGCGATTTGAAGCGTGACGATGGTCTGCCCGCTCACGCCATTGACGGTACCGATGGTGGAGGTGGCCGTCACCATCTCCGCGAAGACGCCCGCCCCGAGCACGAGCGAATCATTCGCGCCGCTGCCCTGGATGGTGGCGTTGCCATCGGTCGCGTTCAGGCTGTATTGCGTCGCCGCGCTCGAGCCTTGGGCCATGTTGCCGATCAGCAGGTCCGAACCGGTACCGCCGACGAGCGTGGTAGCGGCGCCTCCCGCGACGAGCGTGTCATTGCCAGAATTGGCGACGATCGTGCCGCCCAGCGAATTGCCGGTGAGCGACAGATTGCCTGCGCCGAGGCCGGTCAGGTTCTGCACGTTCGCTGCGAGGACCGTCGAGACGGAAGTCTCTTCGGTGTTTGCGCCGGTATTCGCGGCTTCCTGGATGACGTCTTGCGCATTGTTGATGACGAAGACGTCGTTGCCCGTGCCGCCGATGAGCACGTCTGGGCCGGCACCGGCGATCAGCGTGTCGTTGCCGGAGCCCGCGACCAGCGTATCCGCGCCGGTGTTGGCGGTGATGACGTCGTCGTTGGTGTTGTTGCCGGTCAGGGTCAGCGCCGCGCTGCCGAGGCCGACGAGGTTGTTGACCTTGTCTCCCAGGACGATCGAGGCAGTCGTTTCCTCGGTGTCGTTGCCAGGGTTCGCCGACCAACCTTCATAGACCGTATCGGCGCTGTTGTTCGCGATGAAGACATCGTTGCCGCTGTTGCCGACGAATTGGACGATGCCCGATCCCGCGACCAAGGTGTCATTGCCCGTATTGGCGTAGAGCTGGTTGTTGTCCAGGGCGCCGCCGGTCAGGACGATAGCCGCCGTTCCCGTCGCCGAGAGATCCATGATGTTGGCCGCGATCGTCAGCGATACCGACGTGTTCTCCTCATTGTTGTTGTAGGCCGCCGCGATGATGACATCCGCGGCGTTGTCGACGTAGAACTCCGTCCCGCTGCCCGTGCCCCCGATCATCGTGGTCAGCCCGGTGCCTGCGATCATGCTGCCGGCGCCGCCGTTGTCGATCATGACGGTGGCGCCGCTGCCGCCCTCCATCGTGTCGCCGCCAGCCCCGCCAATCAGAGTCGTTGCGCCGCTGCCCCCGATCAGCGTGTCGTAGCCGCTGTTGGCAGTGATCACGTTGGCGAGTCCATTGCCCGCGAGCTGCAGTGATGCGCTACCAATCCCGGTGAGATTCTGGACGTTTGCCGCCAAAGTCGCCGAAACCGACGTCATTTCGACGTTGCTCTTCGAGTTGACAGGCTCCGAGATGATGTCAGCGGCGTTGTTGATGACGAAGGTGTTCGTGCCAGTGCCGCCGACCAGGACGGCGACCGCAGAGCCGGACACGAGCGTGTCGTTGCCGCTGCCGCCCACGAGGGTGTCGACGCCGGCGCCCGCGGTGAGCACGTCGTTGCCGTTGTTGGCGGTGATCAGGTCGTTCAGCGCATTGCCGGTCGCCGACAGGTTTGCGCTGCCGGTCAGGGTGAGGCTCGAGACGCCCACGGCCAGCGTGCCGCCGGTGGCCGAATACACGGTCTGCGCCGTGCCCAGCAACTGCGCGATCGAAAGCGCGCCGTTGTTACCGAACGAGACCTCGCCGAGCGTGCCGCCCACCACAGCGACGCTGCCGCCGAGGCTTGAAGTCAGCGTAACCGTCGTCACCCCTCCCGTCGTCGAGGACGCGGCGGAGATGTCGGCGATGGGCGTGTTGCCGAAACTGAGCGTGTCGGTGCTCTTCGCGCCGATGATCGTCAGGTTGCCTGTGGATGACGCGAACGTGTCGGCGCCGGTGCCGGCGACCATCGTGTCGCTGCCGCTGCCGGCTTCCATCAAATCGATGCCGGGGCCACCGACCATCGAGTCGCTGCCCGTGCCGGCCACGAGCGTGTCGCTCGCGATGCCTGCGACGAGCGTGTCGTTGCCGCTGTTGGCGTAGATGATGTCGTCGAGCGTGTTGCCCGTGGCCGTGATGTTGGCCGAACCGGTCAAGGTCTCGATGACGGTGTTCCAGGCCAGGGTCAGCGATGTCGCCGAGGACGACACCTGCGCAAGGTTGTCCTGCATCACCGAATCGAGCGACCAGATCGCGGCATCGCCGGCGTTCGACGAGTGCATCGTGCCCAAGTACGTGCCCGTGTTCCCGATAATCACGTCGACATTGGCAACCCCCCCCAGGCTCACGTCGATGGATCCATCGCCGAGCAAGGTCGTCCCGATGACGGCTTCCATGGCGTAGCCAGGGTTCCAGCTCCAGGTTCCGATGGACAGCGAATCCTGTGCGGTGCTGTTGCGGATCGTGATGACCCCCGTCGACGCACTGGTGTTGGTCACACCGAAGGTCGTGAGCCCTGTGCCGGCGACCAAGGTGCCCCCGCCGGCGCCCTGCTCATTGATGGACAACGTATCGTTGCCGAGCCCGCCAATCAGGGTGTCCTGACTGCCGTAAGCGCTAAGGACTTCGTTGCCAATTCCAGCGACTACTTCATCTTCGTCGCCCTGTGCGGTCACCGTGACGTTGCCGTCGCTGGCGGTGACGGTAGCGCCGGAGGCGAAGAGCTGGAGGGACTGCACCAACGGGAGCATCGTGGCGCTGCCAAATACGGTTTCAACCAGGCCCGGGACGTAGGGGCTGTTGGACGGATAGATCTGCGATGAGGACGTCAGGTCGGTCATCGCCGTGGCAAAACTCATGGAGGTCTTGCCGTCGAGCGTCAGGTAGCCCATGCTGCCATTGACGATGGCCACCGGCACGTAGCCGCCGTTCGCCCAGACGGAGCCATAGATGTTCCATTGCCCGTTGACGTTGGCGACGCCCGTGATCCCAATGCCATTGAGGTCGAGCGTGTCCATCGACCCCGCGTTGATGGTGATCGGGCCGGAGCCGGGGCTCAGCACGAAGGTCGTCGAGCCCGTGCCTGCGCCCGTCGGGTTGCCGCTGTTCATCGTCGCCGCACCCGTACCTGCGACGAGGAGGTCGTTGCCGCTGCCTGCGGTAAGGGTGTCGCTGCCGCTGCCGGCCACGAGCGTATCGTTGCCGGAGTTGCCGGTGATCGTGTCGGTCGCGCTGTCGCCGGTGACGCTCTCGTTGGAGGTTCCTGACAAGGTGATCGTCGACGCGCCGAGGCCGTTGTTGACCACACTTTCGATGGTGTTGCCGGAGGCGTCGAAGATGTCCGAACCGCTGGTGCCGCTGGTCGTCGACCAAGTGTCGCTCAGCGTCGCGCCGGTGCCGTTCGTACCCGCGTAAGTCGTCGTCGTCGTGCCGGTGGTGGACACAATCGTGACGGCCGAGTCGACGAATGCGCCATTGACGTCGTAGTTCGCGGCGACGAGGTTGCCCGCAGCGTTGATGGATGCCACCTGGCTGCCGGAGAAGGCGCCACTGGCGTCATAGTCCTGACTGGTGGTGACGCCCGCGACCGTGGTAACGAATGTCGTGCGGCTTCCGTTGGGGTTGGACGTCGTGCCGGTGCGCGAGCCGTCCGCGTTGAACGTGTCGGTGCTCGACGAGCCGTTGCTCTTGCTCCAGGTGTCGCTCAGCGCGACGCCGGTCGCGCTGTACAGCGTCGTGACGAGGTCGCCCTTGCCGTCGTTCGCCGTGGCGTTGTAGGTGCCGTCGGCGTTGTAGGCCGTAGTTGCGCTGGTGCCGTCCGGGCTGTACGTGGTAGCGCCGTGCGTACCGTCCGCCGCGCTCCACGAGGTGCCAGTTAGCGTGCCCGACGCGCTGAAGTACGAGGTTGAGGTGTAGCCGCTGAGTGACCGGGTGTAGCTGCTCGTGCTGCCATCGGCGTTCTTGGAATTGCCGAGTTCGATATAGCCCTCGTCGAGCGCGAGTTGGCCTAGGGTGTCGGTGCCCGACGAGCCGTCCGCATGGGTCCAACTATCCTCGTAGATGTCCCAGGCGTTGTTGCCTGTGCCGTCGTAGTAATTGATGGTCTTGTCGCCAGCGGCATCGACTGTGTACGTGTCGTCGAGATAGCCGTCCGCGCTGAAGGCCTCGCCGGAGCTCGAGCCGTCGCTGTTGAACGTATCGTCGCCGTAGATGCCTGTGGCGTTCACCCACTCGTCGCTGAGCTTGACGCCCGATGCGTCGAAATAGGTATATTGGTAATCGCCTGCCGCGTCTTCGTTGTAGTTGGTGCGAGTGCCATCCGCGGCATAGTCATTGCTCGAATAGGATCCGTCCACCCCGAAGGTCTCGTTGCCATGGGATCCGTCCGCATTCAGCCAGGCGTCCCCTGTTTCAAAGCCGGTCGCATCGTAGTAGAAGTCCTGAATGTCTCCTTCGGAGTCCTGCTCGTACTCGTACATCGTGCCGTCGGTATTCGTGTGGACGCCCTCCGACGATCCATCGGAATAATAGGTATCGGAACCGTACGAGCCATCCGTTCCCGCCCAGTCGTCGCCGACTTCGGCGCCGTTGCTGCCGAAATACACGGTCGTGGTGACGCCACTGCTGTCGGTTGAGACCGCCGATCGGCCGTTATAGGGACTGGTCTCTGGCGAACCGTCGCTGAGTTGCCCGTCGAAGCTCTGATCCGCGGGGTTGATGCTGGCGGATACTTCCGAGGTACCCGTCAGCGTACCGGAGGCGCTGTATTGGAGGCCCAGCGTATCGCCGTTGAAGTCCTTGTAGTAGATCTCGTACGAAGAATCCGCGTTGACGACCTTCCCGAAGAAGTTGCCGTCCGGATTGATGACATCGCCAGCAGACAGAGTCTCTTCGTCCGCGAGGCTGCCGTCGGGCGCGTAGCTGTCGACGATTACCTGGCCATTTGCCTCGTAGGTGTACTTAGCGTTGATGCTGCCATCGCTGCTGTACACCGTGCTGCCATGGGTGCCGTCCGAGTTCCACGAATCAGACGACGACAGGGCGGTGCCGCCGCTGTAGTTGTTGATCGTGACGTCGCCGCTGCCATCGATCGCGATGGTGCTAGTCCATCCATTCGCGTGGTTGATGGTTCCCGACGCGCTGCTTCCGCCCAACGCAACATTAAGGGTTCCGTTCGCGCCATCCGCCATCGCCCATTGGCTGGTGGTCAGATTTCCCGTCGTGTCGAAATTATTCAACGTGACGTCTTGATTCGGACCTTGCAGATTCTGCAGCGTCAAGCCGCCTGTCGCAAGAGCTGAACTGCGGACATTGTTGGAAACAGGCCGATCAGGATTTCCGTAGATTGTATAGGTCACGCTCGAGCCATCGCCGAACGTCACTTTGCCGTCTTCCTCGCCAGAGAAATTGAAGACGTCGTTGCCGTAGATCCCACGCCCCAGCGGATCCGTCCACGAGTCCTTGGTCAAGACATTGGTGGCCGAATCGAAGGTCTGTGTGATATTGGGCGATACGACGTCATAGCCAGTCGAATCGGTGTAGTTCAAGCCTGTACCGGAGGTCGTCACTGACGTTGTTTGGTTCCCTTGGCTGTCGAAGTTGGTAGCGGTTATCTTGTCGTTCGCGTCCGTGCTGAAGACGACATAAGATCCGTCGGCGTTGACATCGGTTTCGCTGTCGGACAAGGGCACCGAATAGCCGTTGGTCGTACCCGGATTGTTCGTGAGGCCGATCTCGTAGAACACGTCGGTGCCAGAGGAGCCGTCTCCATACACCCATGTGTCGCTCAACATCAAGCCAGCGGCGTTGTAGTAATCGATGACCTCGTTGCCATTCGCGTCGATGCGATCGGTGGCGTATTCGCCGTTCGCGTAGGTCGTTTTGCCGGTCGTGATCTCGTCGGCGCCAATCTGGTCGACGCCACGGGTTCCGCTGGCGCTGACCCACGAGTCGGCCGTGATGATCCCGCTGGACGAACTCGTGTACGTATCGCTCGATCCGTCCGTCTGTACCGCCGAAGTGGCGGTCACGGTCGCCTGCTGCGGATCGGGTGGCGATGGCGGCTCCGCCGGCGTCGTGCTTGTCGACTCCTTTGGCTCAGACTTCACGGACGGCTGGGCCATGACATTGCCGACGAAGCCGATCGTCCATGCAATGAGCTTCAAGGTGAATCCCACCCCGACGCTGACCGGCGTCTTCACGACGCAGATAATGTTGCCGGCGAGATCCACGACGTCGGCAACGATGCCGGCCCAATCCGTCCCTGACGGCGGCTTGGCGCCCGGCGCGAGAAATTTCGCGGCCTTCCCGCCAAGGTCGATCATGTCGCCGAGGCATGCAATGATGCCGGTGGCTTTGGCGAACTTCTCGAACACCGCGTCGCCCGCGGCGTAGGTGAGGAGTGATGTCGCGTCGCCGCCGATTTTCACGATATCGGAAAGGACGATGGTGGTATTCGCGGCCGACGCGTGTTCCAAGGATTCGTAGATGTCGTTGGCCAGGCTCTTGATGTCGTTGACAAGCGATGCCAGTGCCAGGCGACTGTCGAGTACCGGGGGAATCGAATTGCTCACGTTGCGACCTTAAAGACGAATTTAAAAAGAAGCGGAACGCCGACGAAGAACAGCAGGATGACTAGCGGCGTCTTGAGAAGAGAGTTGCGTGACGCGTCGTTCCACTCCCGGATCACGTTCTCAGGCGTCGTGGCGTATCTGGTACCGTCCTTCAGCTCGATGGCCAGCGCGACCCAGACAGGCCCCGTCTTCGTGGCCATCAGGACGGCACTGGTCGTCACGGGCGTGCCGGTGTCGATGCCGTGCAATATCTCGCGGCAGGCCGTGGACACGCCGAGATAAGAAATGCCGCATGCGAGTTCGTGCCCCCTAAGCATCGGGACGACGCCGCCCTTGCGATACATGTCACCCTCGATGACGCCGGAGAGGGCCGTCGGACTCTCGAACATCTGCAGGGTCGGCCGGTATTGGTTCATCAGTTGCAGCTGATAGAACGCTACGGCGACCATCAGTGCAACAAGAAACAAAGCGTAGGCGATGTAGAACTTCGTCATCAGGAGTATCTCGGCGAGCTGTCCGCGCGGCCCTCGATGGCGGGCTCGAGCGCTGAAGCGTTGTTCTCGAACTGCATCGAGAGATATCGCTCGGCAAACTTCAGCGCGTTGGCGCGCCATTGATCCTGCGTCAGCATGTTTCTCATGAGGCGTAGCAACTGCTTCGGCTCGAGATTCCCAGGGACGAATTCCACCGCTTCGGTCTGGCGTGCGGCGCGGCCGACCAGGAATTGCTCCGTTGTCTTCGGCACGTACATGACCGGCACAGCCGCCAGCAAGGCGGTGGTCATCATCCCGACGCCGCACGTCACCACCAGTTCCGCTTTGGGCAACAATTGCGACAGCGCTAGCGCCTGCGCATGAAAGACGATGCGGTCGAAGCGCCGGGCCCATTCCGGCGGGCACGACGGCATCACGCAGATGACTTCGGCGTAGGACTCCTGGAGCGCCTCCAGCACGTTCTCGCAACTCGGCAGCGACGCGTGGAGATACGCGAAGATGCGCCGACGTTCGAACGGCGTCGCTTCATCCGTTGGCGACCAGTTGACGCCGGGCGGCTGCGGCAACTCAAAGACGGGGCCAATGTAGGCGACGTACGGACGCGGACCGAACGGATCGAGTTCCGGCGCCGTCGTCAAGTGGACGGCGGCGTGCGCGTACAGGTCGGACAGCCTCCCGATCGGCGAGCTTCCATATCGTGAGAGCTGGAGGTTGATGCGTTCCGCGACGACATTCTCTACGCCCGATAGCGCCTCCGGCGTCACGTCGCTCTCCGTCAGGAAGGACGGCAGTACCGCTGACCGCGGCGGGATCTCAAAGGCCGAGCCGATCAGCGTGACGGGGATCTTCGCGATGCGCGCGGCGATCAGGGCCGTCGGCGAATTGTTGTAGACCACCATGGCGGGAGAGGCCAACTCGATCAGAGCCAGCCAGGCGTCGACGACCGCGGTCAATGCAACGGCATCTGCGAAGCCGAGGTTCAGCAGCATGTCCGCGAAGTTGAGTGACGGGCCCTTGCTCCTGGACACGGGGCGCAACACTGGCGCCTGGAGCAGCGTGAAGCCCTCGTTACCGAGAAAGCTGCCGACGGTGCGTAGATCCGAGACCGCCATGACGACGCGGTGACCAAGGCGGTCGTAGTGCCGCGCCAGAGCCAGATATCTGCCTAGATGGCCCAGGTTGGAACCCATCTCGCAGGCGAAGAAAATCGTTCGATTTGCAGTCATGTTCCGTGGCATTCAGATGTGGGCCGGCGCGGTGCGCAATTCAATGGCATCCGTAGATCTGGATGACAAGGCGTCCGGGCCAAAACGAGGAGCCCATGTTCTCGGGAGTTGCATCCGCAGCGCGGGGTAGCTGGGTGCTGACAACGGGCGTGTCCATTGCGATCGATCACATGCCGTTGCGGCACGCGGGGTACTGTCATACCGGTCGAAACGGCTTCGACCAGCGCCTGAAACGGTGCGACAGCCGATCGTCAAGAACAACCTCGCGTGCCAATCGACAGCACTCGCTCCGCCCGGACGCGCGCCTGTCTCGCAAGCGTCTTTGCGAGCCGGTCGGCGACGATCGTGCGCCAGCCGCTCGCGAGGCGCACACGTGGCTATTCATTTCTCCGCGACTCACGTCGCGGACTCCTTCGTCAACCTGCATGCAGTCCTCCCTGTGACTACCGTCGGCACCCTGGCATTTGCGTTGCCAATTGTTTTGCCGCCGTCGAGCATTCCAGTCTACGCGGACACTGTGACGGAGAGCAGGTGATTCACAGCGTAAACCTGAACTCAAGTTGAACGGAATCGAAGCATTTCTGGTACACCCCAATGGGTATCACTTGTATACATCGGGCGCGGCCGGCGAAGTGAGCGAAGATACCGACCATCGAGCCCACAGCCCGAGCGACCCTTGGCTTCTGCGGGCATATGGTCCCGGTGACAGAGCGTGGAAGTCGCCCGCCGCTCAGCATCCAGGCCGAAGTTGAAGGTGATGTCCCGAGCCGTGGTGTAAGTCACTTACCCGAACAGGCTGAGGTTCACGTGCTCAGCGTGCCACTGCGGACAGCCGAGTGGGAACAGTATCGGTGAGCGTTTGCAGTCCTTCAAGCTGCATGTAGCGTCGGTTCAATGACCACTCGTCGTTCTGCTCGCGCATCACGGCGCCAACCAAGCGTGTGATCGAGGCATCGTTGGGGAAGATACCCACGACGTTCGTCTGCCGCTTGATCTCGGCATTGAGTCTCTCAAGCGGGTTCGTGCTGTAGATCTGGGCCCAGTGCGCTCGCGGGAACCCCAACCGTAGGTCTCAGCCTTGAACCAAGGGCGGGCATCGTTCACGAGCAACTCCAGTCAGCCTTGGCGCGTTCGGCAGTCGGTTCTGGATCGAGGCTTGGCACTACCCCGCCATCGGGGTCTACTTCGCCGACTGTCCGTCCGCAGGACATGACATGTTCTGCCTCGACTATCGAGAGTGCGGTACGTCTGGGGAGCCTAGCGTAGTTCATGTTGACCAGGAACGCGATCTTGCGATCACGGTGGTTGCGCCAACGTTTAAATCGTTCGTCAGAGGCCTGGAAGATGAGGCCGTGTTCGACGACTGAGAGCCATCGGTTAGCAGACGTTCGCGAAGGACAGCAAAGGGGCCGACTTCGGTCTACTCCGAGATGCCTCAACATTCACCGGTTTGGTTCTCGCGCCGGAAGAACTCACGGTTCGATCCGACAGAGACCCAGTACACGTCAGCCGATACGAAATTCAGAGTCCGAACCTCGTCATCCGGCTCTGTTTCGCAAACAATTTCCACCGACTCGGCTTTGATCGTCGCAATGCGATATCGACACACAGTGGTGTCTCCGTCGAATTCCGTGTAAACGAGACTTTCCGTATACCTCACGAGCAACCTGCCGAAGTTGCGTTCGAACAGCGCGCGAATCGCCTCGTTCTTGAACGACCACTCGGCCACCGTCCGCTCACGGTCAGAACGCCACGCACCCAGAAGGCGCGAGTCGCAAGCAGCGAATGGGAGCGTCGGCACGTCTACGTCCTGAAAACCAGCAGAGCTAGAGAGTTTCGCAATCGTAGCCTACCCGGGAGCGGACGGTCGTGAGCGGCTGGTTGCGGCCGGCCTCCGACGTCCGGTTCATGCGGGTTCGTCAAGCACAAGCAGAATACCGTCGCATGCGGCACTGACCGCGTCGGCGTGTGCGGCAGCCACCGCCGATGCTTCCCGATCGC
>Ga0302316_10002831_pt1 | contig 12255 bp, 10 predicted proteins | sample III_Palsa_N3_2_FD_200456 | JGI IMG/M metagenome (GOLD analysis project Ga0302316, IMG submission 200456) | Peat permafrost microbial communities from Stordalen Mire near Abisko, Sweden - III_Palsa_N3_2 | ecosystem: Environmental > Terrestrial > Soil > Palsa > Peat permafrost | place: Sweden... | reverse complement strand
CAGCGTGCCTTCGGAATCGATCAGCGGCCCCTTGGTGGACAACAGGTGGACGAGGCCGTTCGGCGTCGGGATCGACTCTTCGTAGGTGCCGCCCGACTGGCCAAGAGCCGCCCTGCGGTCGTCCGCCGACAGGCGCGCGGCGTCCTCCGGCCCGAACAGATCCTCGTTCCTGCGGCCCAGCACGTCCGCCGCCGATCGCCCGACGAGATCCGCCGCAGCCCGGTTGCAGAAGACGTAGCGCCCGTCCAGGTCCGTTGCGTAGATGGCATCGCTGGCGCTCTGCGCGATGGCCTCGAGCAGCGCCAGCGCACGCAGCCGCTCGCGCTGCGCGTGGCGTTCGTGCTCGGCCTGCCGCACCAGCCGGCGCTGCGACCACAGGCGCGCAGCCAGCGCGGCGCCCAGCAGCGCGAGCAGCGCCTCGAGCCCCGTCTCGCGCGCGCGCGCCCAGGCCGGCGCATCGACTTCGTCCATGTCGATCTTGGCCACGAGCCACCAGTCCGTGCCCGCCACCGGGCGTCCCACCCAGAGCACCGGCGCGCCCTCGTAGTCCACCACGTGGGTGGCCACGCCCCGCGGCACCTCGCCGCGAACTGCACGCGCGATGGGCAGTGCCGAGGTCGCGATGGGCTGGCTGATGCGGCCGACGCTGTCGGCCTGCTTGCCGACCGCGCTGATGTTGACGATGCGGTCCCCGACGCGATCCCACAGCACGGTCTCGGCCGAGCGGCTGGGCACGGGCCAGGTGGCCAGCATCGGAAACAGCGAGCGGCGCGGGTCGACGCGCAGCACCATGGCGCCGTGTGCCGGCTTGCCCGTCTTCAACAAGGGGATGACGATGTCGAGTCGCTGCGGGATCTCCGTGCCGGGGCGGCCGTAGATGCTGGAAGCGGTGGATTCGCCCGCGGCGATGGCCTCGCGCACGGTCTGGCTCAGTTCGGGACTCGCCAGGCGGTCGGCTGGATGTTCGCGTGCGAGCACGTTGCCCATCGCATCGACCAGCAAGGCACTGTCGGCGCCGACGGCATGCCGCGAGTCGATCGTGCGCACCATCAGCTGGCGCCCGGCCTCGGCATCGCCATGATCCTGCCAGCGCGTGTAGAGCTCGGCGAACAGCGTGCTGTCATCGAGGAACTGCGCGAAGCCCATGTGGCGGTCGAGCCAGGCCTGCACCTGGGTGGCGCGCAACTCGGCCACCGACTCCAGCCGCGCGGCCGCCTGTTCGCGCTCCTGGCGAAAGTCCCTGACGATCGTCCCGCCTGCAATCAGCCCGACGGCAAGGATCACCGCGAGGGCAGGCGTCGCCCGCAAGACGCGCGATCGCGGCGGGCCTGGCCCCCTGTCGGCAAACAATCCCATCTACGCTGCGCCTTGGAACGTCCGGACGGCCAGTGTATGCCTCGCCGGGCGGGCACACACGTCAATGCATCGGAATCAGCGCAGGGCCAGCTGCAGGCCGTGCAGCACCAGACCCGCGATGCCGCCGACGATCGTGCCGTTGATGCGAATGAACTGCAGGTCCTTGCCCACGCTGAGCTCGAGTTCCTCGACGAGCTGGCTGTCGTCCCAGCCCTTGATCGTCTGCGCGATGTGGTCGGTGACGCCGGCGCGCAGGTTGATGGCCAGTTGACCGGCGGCCGACAGCACGTGCTCGTTGAGCGAGGCGCGCAGGCTCTCGTCGTCGCGCAGCCGCGCGCCGACATCGCGCAGCGCCTGCGCGATGTGCTCGCCGAGGGTGGAGCGCGGATCGGCCAGGTCGTCCTGAAGCAGGCGCTTGATGTCGGTCCACACCGAGCCGGCGTAGTCCAGGACGGCCGGGTCGGTGATGGCGCGCTCCTTGACGCGCTCGAACGCGGCGACCAGGGTCTCGTCGTGGCGCAGGCGCTCGATGAATTCGGCCAGCCACTGCTCGTAGCGCTGGCGCACCGGGTGATCGGGCTGCGCCAGCACGTCGCGCAATTCGCCCAGCACCGAGGCGCTGAGCTTGTCGGCGAGTCCATCGGCCATCCGCGCCACCGGCGTCACCAGCTCGACCATGACGATCACCTTGGGCCATTCCTTGCGCGCGTGACGCACCATCAGCTCGGACACGCGCGCCTTGACTTCGTCCTCGCCCAGGAAGCCGCCGATCTTCTGCAGGCCGGCATCCAGCAGCTCGTGGTGCCGGCCGCCCTGCGTCAGCAGCGTCAGCACCTCGGCGGCGGTGGCAGCGCTGTTCCAGCGCCGTGCCTGGGCGACCACCAGTTCGAGCGTCGCCTGCCGCATCCGGCCGTCGTCGAACAGGCCGACCGCCTTCAGCGCCCAGCGCCGGCCTTCATCGACCCATTCGTACACCCGCGACGGGTCGGTGAGCCAGTCGCCGAGGCGGCGCGCCGGGTCGAACACGCCCAGCTTGGCGATCAGCGCATCCGGATCGAGGAAATGATCCCGCACGAAATGCGCCAGGCCGTCGGCCACGCGCGCCTTGCTGCGCGGGATGATCGCGGTGTGCGGCAGCGGCAGCCCCAACGGATGGCGGAACAGCGCGACGACGGCGAACCAGTCGGCGACGGCGCCCACCGCCGACGCCTCGCAGAACGCCTCGACCCAGCCCCAGGCGCCCGCGCCGCCCTGCCAGACGGCCAGCGCCAGCCCGGCCAGCGCGGCGGCGAGCAAGGCAGCGGCGCTCCATTTCATTCGTTCCAAGGCGGTCGCGCGCGGATCCGTGGCGGCTCGCGAGGCACTTTCAGTGCGATTCATCGTCGTCAGTGTGCTCTCCAGGGGGCCGCGACCCGTCATACTCCGCTATTCCTTCGAACGACGCACGCGCCTGTGACCACGCGCGTGCCGCTGCATGAGCTCCGAACCCGCGATCCTTCCGTCTTCCGACCCCTCCGCCGCGCCGCGCGCCTTCAAGCTGCCCAGCGCCCGCCATGCGAGCCGGGTACCCGGCTCCATCACACCCGCCGACGTCGCGCGCATCCAGCAGGCGGCGTACCAGCTGCCGCAGGTCGTCAAGCCCGCCGACTACATCGACGAGCACGCGCCGCATCTCGAGCAGCACCTGGACACGCTCGGGCTGATCCTGCTGCAGAAGGCCGTGGCAGGCTCCCGCCCGAGCCGCTGGATCGCGCCCGATCGCATGGCCGACGCGCTGCGCCACCTGGAGGTCGTGGGCAACGGCCCGCAGGTGCGGGCGCTGATGCAGGCGCGCACGGTGGAGCTGGAGAACCTGGGCGTCACGCGCGAGGCCGGCGAGTTCGACCGTTTTCTCACGCAGATGCTCACGCTGCCCGGCAGCGGCGCGCAACTGCGCGTGGCCTATCGCCAACCGGTGCCCGCCGCGCCGGTCTGGGACTTCTACCGCACGGGCGATCTCGACGCGTTCAAGGCCGCGCTCGGCGCTGCCCCGCCCTATGCCGACGCGGCCGAGCTGGTCGCGCACCTGGAAGCGCTCGTCGCGCGCGCCGAGTCCGGACACTCGGAGCACGTCGCCTCGCTGGTGCAGCGCCTGCAGGCGGAGACCGCGCGGCCGCAGCCGTTCGCCGACCTGAAGGCCTCCACCGTGCGCGCGCAGGACCGCTGGGAGCGCCACGTCGCCGAGCTGAACGCGCTCGCCGGCCTGAACTCCGAACTGGCGTTCCAGGGCTACCCGGACACCTTCGAGATGGCGCGCCGGCTGCAACGCACGGTGACGCTGTACGTGGGCCCGCCCAACAGCGGCAAGACCTACGCCGCGTTCGAGCGCCTGGCCGCCGCGCACGACGGCTGCTACCTGGCGCCGCTGCGGCTGCTGGCGCTGGAAGGCCGCGACCGCCTCGTCGGCCGCGGCGTCGCCTGCTCGCTGCTCACCGGCGAGGAGAACGATCCGGCGCCCGATGCGCGCGTCGTCTCCAGCACCATCGAGATGGTCAACACGTCGCGCCCGATCGACGTCGCCGTCATCGACGAGGCGCAGATGATCTTCGACACCTCGCGCGGCTGGGCATGGACGCAGGCCATCGTCGGCGTGCCCGCCAACGAACTGATCATCATCTGCTCGGCCTATGCCGCCGAGGCGATCGAGAACCTGCTCAAGCTGTGCGGCGAGAACTGCAAGGTGCTCACGTTCGAGCGCAAGCAGCACGTCGACCTGCTGCCCGGCCCGGTGCCGATCTCGGCGCTGAAGAAGGGCGACGCCGTCGTCGCGTTCAGCCGCCGCGAAGTGCTCATGCTGCGCGACCAGGTGGCCGCCAACGGCCACGCCGTCTCGGTGATCTACGGCGCCCTGCCGCCCGAGGTGCGCCGGCGCGAGGCCGAGCGCTTCGCGCATGGCCACGCGCACATCCTGATCGCCACCGACGCCATCGGCATGGGCCTGAACCTGCCGATCCGCCGCGTTCTCTTCAGCACGATGAAGAAGTTCGACGGCATCGGCGACCGCACGCTCAACGAGTCCGAAGTGCACCAGATCGCCGGCCGCGCGGGCCGCTACGGCATGCACGAGGAAGGTTTCACCGGCGTGCTGCGCGAGGCCGAGCCGACGGCGCTGCGCACGTTGAAGGAACTGCTGCCGAAGCCGCCGCGCGCGCCGCGCGACTTCAAGGCCACCGTGGCGCCCAACTGGTGGCACGTCGACACCATCGCCACGCGGCTGCACCTGACGCAGCTGCGTGCCGTGCTCAACGTGTTCGTCGACCAGCTCAAGCTGGACAACGCGCACTTCGCCGTCGCCGAACTCGACCAGATGCTGGAGCTCGCCGAGCAGCTCGATCGCACCGCCGGCACGCTGACGCTGAAGCAGCGCTTCATCTACGCGCAGGCACCGGTGGACACGCGCACCGAGGCGCAGGTGCAGGCCTTCCTCGACTGGACGCACCAGCACGCGCTGGCAGGCAAGGCCGGCACGCCCTGGTTCCTCGACGAGGTGGACGAGCACAGCCGCCTCGACAACATGGAAAAGGCGCTGCGCTCGTGCACGCTGTGGCTGTGGCTGGACCTGCGCTTTCCGGGCATCTACGGCCATCTCGACGCCGTGATCGACCTGCGCGAGCGGCTCAACGAAGGCATCGAGCGCCACCTCAAGGGCAAGAAGCCGCTCTGGCAGCGCGGCGGCGGCGGACGGCGGTAAACGTCATTGAGGCGCGCCGACCTGGCGCGCCGGATCGGCGGCGGCGAACGCCTCCAGCTTCTCGCACTCGGCCATGATCCGCGTGACCGTCGGAATGTCGTCGAACGTGATCTTGAAGACGCGCATGACGGCGAACACGCTGGCCAGGCAGATGTCGGCCAGCGTCGGCGTATCGCCGTGGCAGAAACGGCCGGTGCCCGGTTCGTCGGCGAGGCGCTGTTCGACGGCGCGCAGGCCGGTGCCGAACCACTGGATCTGCCACGCGCGCCACGACTCGGCATCGAAACCGGTGGTGGTCGTGAGGTACCTCTTGACGCGCGGCGTGATCAGCGGATGGGTGTCCACCGCGAGCATCTGCGCCAGCGAGCGCACGCGCGCGCGCCCGTGCGGATCGGCCGGCAGCAGCGGCGGCTGCGGATAGATTTCGTCGAGGAATTCGAGGATGGCCAGCGACTGGGTAAGCGGCACGTGCGACTGCCCCGGGCCGTGGTCGATCAGCGCCGGGATGCCGCCCATCGGGTTGATCTTGCGAAACGCGGCGTCGTGCTGCTGGCCGGTGTCGATGTTGATGTCGGTCTCGCGCGGCTTCACGCCCTTCAGGTTGAACGCGACGCGCACGCGGTAGGTGGCGGAGGTGCGCCAGTAGGAGAACAGCTCGAAGCGGTCGGTGTCGGTCATGCGGGGCCTCTCGGGTCGCGTCGAAGTCAACGCCGGCGACGATGGTAGCCAAGCCGTCCGACCCCTGTGCGGACGATGGGCTTACGATCCGCCCACAACCCGCCTGGAGACACGATGAAACCCGTTGCCCTGACCGCTGCGCTCGCCTGCACGTTCGTCCTCGGAGCGCTCAGCGCGCGCTTCATGCCCAGCGCCGGCGCCGCCGATGCCGCGGCGCCCGCGCCGCGCATCGTCGACCTGGCGAAGATGACCGACGAGGATCTCGGCGCGCCGGTGATCGGCACGCTGCGCTCGCAGACGCTGCTGGCCACGCCCGGCGCGACGGTGGCCATCCAGACCGGCGACGCGCCGAAGCACTTCCACGCGGACAGCGTGGAGGTGCAGTACGTCATCGAAGGCACGGGCACGTTCTGGCTCGGCGACACCAGGCGCGACGTGGGCCCGGGCGACCTGATCATCATCCCCAAGGGCACGACCCACGGCGCCAGCGTGGCCACCAGCGGCCGCTTCAAGGTGCTGGCGATCAAGACCCCGCCACAGGCCCAGGGCGACCTGCACATCGTGCCCTGAGGACGCTCAGGCCGCCGCCGCGGCCTCCTGGCAGAAGGCCATGAAGCGCGCCAGGCTGGGCGAGAACTGCTTGCGGCGGTGGTGCACCAGCCAGAAGCGGCGCACCAGCCGCGGCAGCGTGGTCTGCACGCGCACGAGCCGGCCCAGCGTGAGCAGGTCCTGCACCGCGAACAGCGACAGGCACGTGAAGCCCAGCCCTTCCACCGTGGCCTGCTTGATGGCCTCGGTGCCGCCGAAACGCAGGCCCTCCACGAGCTGGTGCAAGTGTGGTTGCAGCGCCTGTTCGACGGCCTCGCGCGTGCCGGAGCCCGGCTCGCGCAAGAGCCAGGGCGCCTGGCGCAGCGCGGCCATGTTCAGGCGTCGCGAGACGTCGCCGCGCAGCAAGGGATGCGACGGCGCGCAGACGATCGCCAGCTCCTCCTCGCGCCAGGGCTGCGCGATCACCTCGGGTTCGTGGCAAGGGCCTTCGATGAGTCCGATGTCCACTTCCAGCCGCGCGACGGCCGCGGCGATCGCGCCGGTGTTGGCGATCTGCACGTCGACGTGGGCCTCGGGCCGCGCGCGGCGCCAGGCCGCGACGAGGGACGGCAGCAGGTAGTTGCCGATGGTCGTGCTGGCGCCCACGCGCAGCAGCGATGGCGCAGCGTGATCGCCCGGCGCGGCGCCGAGGCCGAATTCGCGTTCGATGCCCGCGGCGCCGTCGATCACCGCACGGGCCTGCGGCAGCAGCCCGCGGCCGGTGTCGTTGAGCACCAGGCGGGTGCCGACGCGGTCGAACAGCCGCGCCTCGAGCACCGCTTCCAGCTCGTTGAGCGCGGCACTGGTGGCCGATTGCGACAGCGCCACGCGCTCGGCGGCGGCCGACGTGCTGCCGGCGTCCGCCACCGCCGTGAAGATGGCCAACTGGCGCAAGGTGATACGCATCCGTTCACTCTACCTTTTTTATAGGTTGATTCAACGAAATCAATTCGTTTTACGGATACCTCACGGAAGTTCACAGTCCACGGCATCGCATCCGCATTCCCACTGGACCCGCCGTGACCCCCGCCGCAGCCACTCTTTCCGCCCCCTCCACTGTTCTCCGCCTCGTGCCAGGGCTGCTCCTTGCGGCCGCCGTGGCCGCCGCCGCGACGGCCATGGGCCATCTCGCCTGGCTGCAGGCGAACGGCATCTCGGCCCTGACGCTCGCGATCGTCATCGGACTCGTCGTCGGCAACCTGTTGCCGGGCAGCGCCCATGCGAGCTCCGCCGAAGGCCTGCACCTGGCCAAGCAGCGCCTGCTGCGCCTGGGCATCGTGCTGTACGGCCTGCGCCTGACGTTCCAGGACATCGGCCACGTCGGCATCGCCGGGCTCGCGATCGACACCACGGTGCTGTGCAGCACCTTCGCGCTGGCCTGCGTGCTCGGCACGCGCGTGTTCGGCCTCGACCGCCGCACCGCGATCCTGATCGGCGCCGGCAGCTCGATCTGCGGCGCCGCCGCGGTGATGGCCACCGAACCGGTGGTGCACGGACGCCCCGAACAGGTGGCGGTGGCCGTCGCCACCGTCGTGGGCTTCGGCAGCGTCGCGATCTTCCTGTACCCCGCGCTGTATCACCTGCTGGCCGCCATCCACCCGCTGTCGGCCACCACCTACGGCCTGTGGGCCGGCTCGACGATCCATGAGGTGGCCCAGGTGGTGGCCGCGGGGCATGCCGTCGGCGACCCGGCGGCCGACATCGCCGTCATCGCGAAGATGGTGCGCGTGATGATGCTGGCGCCCTTCCTCGTGATCCTGTCCGCGTGGTTCGCGCGCTCGGGCTCGGCGGCCGCGAGCCATTCGAAGCAGGCGCGCCCGCCCATCACGATCCCGTGGTTCGCGCTCGGCTTCGTCGCGATGGCCGGCGTGCGCTCGCTCGGCGTGCTGCCCGCTTCGACCATCGCCGTGGCCAACGACGTGGACCTCGTCGTGCTGGCGATCGCCATGGCCGCGCTGGGCCTGACCACGCGGCTGTCGGCGATGAAGGCCGCCGGGCTGGCGCCGCTGGGACTGGGGGCCGCGCTGTTCGCCTGGCTGGTCATCGGCGGCGGCGCGATCAACCTGGGCCTCGGCGCGCTGCTGGGGCAAGGTTGACAGGCGCGGCGGCTCATCCATTGATATTGCGCCGCCAGGCCTCACATACTGGGAAGCCCTTCGGCACCGGCCGGCACGCCGACTGCTCATCCAAGGTTGCGCAGTGGTAAAGCCGAGCCCTTGTGCTCGACATGGCGGCCCGAAGGGCAAAAAATGGCTGCATACGCGCGCGTCATGCGCGCTCGAAGGAGTCCGAAATGAGTACAGCAATCGTTCATGCATCCGCGCCTGTGCGTGCCCGCAAGCTCGGCCGCGCCGTCGCGATCGCGTTCGGCGCCCTGGCGCTGGCCTGTGGCGGCGCCCAGGCGCAAGGCCACGGCGGCTTCCACGGCAGTGGCTTCCATGGCGGCGGCTATCACGGCGGCGGCTACTACCGCGGCGGCGGCTGGGGCTTCCCGTTCTGGGGCGTCGGCCTGGGTCTCGGTCTGGGCTTGGCCGGCGCGTACTACTACGACCAGCCCAACTACGTGGTGGTCAACCCGACGCCGTACTACTACCCGCCGGCAGCGGTGCCTGTGTATCCGGCGCAACAACCCGCGCCTGCGCCGGCAGCGGCACCGATGGCGGATCCGATCTTCTATCCGCGCAACGGCCAGGCCGCCGCGCAGGTCGAAGCCGACCGCCAGGCCTGCAATCGCTGGGCCACGACGCAGCCCAGGGCGATGTCCGACGGCAGCATCTTCCAGCGCGCCACCCTCGCGTGCATGGACGGTCGCGGCTACACGGCACGTTAAGGCTCGCTGCCGGGGCGCCTGCGCCCCGGTGAACGCGCTCAGTTGACGTCGCATCCAACATATTGGACACTTTGTCCAATATGAAAGAAGCGACGTCCGACAGCCTCAACGACCGCATCGCCCAGCGCGTGCGCGACCTGCGCGCCGCCTGCGGCCTGTCGCTGGACTCGCTCGCCACACATTGCGGCATCAGCCGCTCGATGATCTCGCTGATCGAACGCGGCGAGAGCAGCCCGACCGCGGTGTTGCTCGAGAAGCTTGCCAGCGGGCTCGGCGTGCCGCTGGCCGCGCTGTTCGACACGCCGCAGCCGTCGGCCAGCCCGGTAGCGCGTGCCGCCGACCAGCCTTCGTGGCGCGACCCGCACTCCGGCTACGTGCGCCGCAACGTCTCGCCCAGCGGCGTCGGCTCGCAGATCCAGATCGTCGAGGTAGCGTTCCCCGCCGCGGCCCGCGTCTCGTACGAGACGGGCCCGCGCGAACCAGTGATGCACCAGCAGATCTGGGTACTCGAAGGCGCCATCGACGTCACCGTCGGCGACGAGCACCATGGCCTGGCCGCCGGCGACTGCGTGGCGATGGTGCTGGACAAGCCCATCACGTTCCACAATCCGCACCCGATCGCCGCCCGCTACGCCGTGGTGCTGGCGTCCATGCCCTACCCCTTGCCGTTCCGGAGATCCCATGGCGACCAGCGCCCCAGCCTCTACCCTTGACGTGCAACGCCTGGGCTCGGTCAGTGCGGCGCAGCTGCAGGCGCTCGCCGACGTGCTGATCGACTGCGTCGAGGGCGGCGCGTCGGTCAGCTTCATGCTGCCGATGACACGTGCCAAGGCGCTCGCGTTCTGGCGCCGCGTGGCCGACGACGTCGAACGCGGCGAACGCGCGCTGCTGGTGGCGCAGGATGCGCAAGGCATCGTCGGTACCGTGCAGGTGATCCTCGATCAGCCGGAGAACCAGCCGCACCGCGCCGATGTCGCCAAGATGCTGGTGCATCGGCGCGCGCGCCGCCAGGGTGCAGGCGCGGCGCTGATGCGCGCGGCCGAGCGCGCTGCACGCGACGAAGGCAAGACGCTGCTGGTGCTCGACACCGCCGACGAGACCGCGGCGCGCCTGTACGCGCGACTGGGTTGGCAGGCCGCCGGAACCGTCCCGCGCTTCGCGCTGCTGCCCGGGGGCGGCGAGTGCGCGACGACTTATTTCTACCGCGAACTCGACGCCTGATTGCCCGCCGGGCAGGCAGGCAACGACACACGGTGCGCCGCGTCGCCGTCCGTCGTCGCGACGATCGGCTTCTGGGCAGCAGTCGCCCACGGCGTCGCCGGCCACCAATGCTGCGAGTCGCCCGGGTGCAGCGCCGTCGGCTCGATGCTTTGTCCGGGCCTTGGCGTCAGCACCTTCAGGTCGGTGCAACTCGCCGCAGCCAGAACGCGCTCCACGGGTTCCGTCCAGCCGTGATGCGCCAGCTTGAACAGCCCCCAGTGCACCGGGATCAAGGCCTTGGCGCGCACGCGCTGCGCCGCCAGCACCGATTGCTCTGGGCCCAGGTGCCAGTCGGGCCAGTCCGCGTCGTACTGGCCGGCCTCGATCAACGCCACGTCGAAGGGGCCGAAGCGTTCGCCGATCTCGGTCATCGCCTCGAACAGGCCGGTGTCGCCCGAGTAATAGACGCGGTGCTGCCGGCCCACCAGCGCGAAGCCTGCCCACAGCGTCAGGTCGCTCTGCGCCAGCAGGCGCCCGGACGCGTGGCGCGCGGGCGTGAGCGTGACGGTGAGCGCGCCCACGCGCATGGACTGCCACCAGTCGAGCTCGACGATGCGCTCGGCCGGGATGCCCCAGCGCGCCAGATGCGCGCCGATGCCCAGCGGCACGATGAACACGTTCTTCCAGGAGCGCATCGCGACGATGGTCGCGTAGTCGAGGTGGTCGTAGTGGTCGTGCGAGATCAGCACCGCATCCACCGGCGGCAGTTTCGCCAGCGCGATGGTCGGCGGGTACCAGCGATGCGGGCCGACCCATTGCAGCGGCGACGCGCGCTCGCTCCAGATCGGGTCGGTCATCACGCGCACGCCATCGACCTCGATCAACGTCGAGGAATGGCCGAACCAGGTCACGCGCAGCCCGCTCGCGGGCGCCACGGCCAAGGAGGCCGGATCGGTCTGCACCACCGGCACCGGCGCGGTGGGCTCGACATCGGGGCCGCCGGCCAGCGCATGCAGCAAGGCGTCGCGCAGGTCGCTCCACATCGCCTGCGGATTCGCGAACCGATCGCCGTGCCACTCGGGCGAGCGCTTCATCCGCGCCAGTCGTTCGCCGCTGGCGTGCTCGCCAAACGATTCGCAGCCGGCCAGTGTCAGCGTGATCGTCGCCGCCAGGGCCGCCAGCACGGCCAGCACGACCGCCGCCGCGCGCCGTCCGCGCATCAGGCGGACTTGGCGCGCTCGGTGAGCCAGGCATCCAGCGCCTTCACCGTGTCGCCGTAGAACGTGCGGTACAGGTCGTCGGCCACGTAGCCGATGTGCGGCGTGCCGAGCACGTTGTCCAGCGAGCGGAACGGGTGGTCCGCGGGCAGCGGTTCGACGTCGAACACGTCCAGCGCCGCCATGCCGATGCGGCGCGAGGTCAACGCCGACACGAGGGCCGCCTCGTCGACCAGCGGGCCGCGCGACGTGTTCACCAGCAGGCTGGACGGCTTCATCAGCGCGAGGTCGTCGGCCCCGAGCAGGCCGCGCGTCTTCGGGCTCAGCACCATGTGGATCGTCAGCACGTCGGAGCGGCGCAGCAATTCCTCCTTGGACACCGCGGTGGCGCCGCCCTCGGCCGCGCGCTCGGGCGTCATGTTCGGGCTCCACGCGAGCACGTTCATGCCCAGCAGCGCCCCCACCTTGGCAACGGCGCCGCCCACGCGACCGAGGCCCAGCACACCCAGCGTCTTGCCGGTCAGGCCGACGCCGATGTCCTGCTGCCAGCCGCCGCGGCGGAACGCGAGGTTCTCGGCGACGATGTGGCGGCTGGCCGCCAGGATCAGCGCCCAGGTCATCTCGATCGTCGGCGCGGAGGTATAGCCGGTGAACGC
>Ga0302316_10002824_pt1 | contig 12279 bp, 16 predicted proteins | sample III_Palsa_N3_2_FD_200456 | JGI IMG/M metagenome (GOLD analysis project Ga0302316, IMG submission 200456) | Peat permafrost microbial communities from Stordalen Mire near Abisko, Sweden - III_Palsa_N3_2 | ecosystem: Environmental > Terrestrial > Soil > Palsa > Peat permafrost | place: Sweden... | reverse complement strand
CTGAAGGCGGCGGACTTCCTGGGCATCATTCGGGCGGCTTAAACGGGGGGAGGGGCGCCGGACCTAGCGCGGGTCTTCCAGCCCGAAAAAGCCCACCGCCAGCCGCGCCACCGTCGTCCCCTCGGCCTGCGTCAGCGCCGCATCGATGTGGTCGAGCATGTGGTCGGCGCCGGCGACGATCTTGAGGGTGTAGCTGGCGCCCGACGCCTCCATCGTGCGGCGGCTGGCGTCTTCGGAACGATAGACCGCCTGCGAGACGCCCTTGGTCCCCTGGCCGCCGGCGATCGGCACGTTCTGGTCATCGGCGCCGTGGATCGCCAGGACGCGCCGGCCCCGCGCGTTGGGGCAGGTCTGGAGGTTCAGGTTCAGCGGCCCGGACACCGCGACCGCGGCGGCGAACACGTCCGTCTCGCATATCAACCGCTGGGCCATCATCGCGCCGTTGGAATGACCCATGACGAACACCCGCGTCTTGTCGACGCCATAGCGTCCGGCCAGAAACGCCACCGCGCCGCGGATGTAGCCGACATCGTCGATCCCATTGGCGGCGGACTGGCCGCAGCAGCCCCCGCCGGCGTTCCAGCCCAGCACGTCCGGCCCCATCCGCAGCGTCACCGGCGTGCCGTTCAGATAGGCGACGACGAAGCCGTCCTTCTGCGCCAGCGCGTCCATGTTCAGCCCATGCTCGGACCGGGCGGACTCGATCCGCTCGGCGTTGCCCAGGCCGCCGTGCAGGACGACCACCAGCGCGCGGCCGCCCGCCGGTGGAGGTCGCGCCGGCGCATAGACGATCATTCCCCGGCCGCTGAAACTGGGACGTTCCACCCCCGCCGCGCGCGCGGCCACGCCCGAGGCGGCGAGGGCCGTCAGCGCGCCCATGAGGACAAGGACAACACCCAGGGCCGTTGGCGATCTGGTCATGGTCGGCGTCTCCAGTCACAGGCCGCCCAACGGCCCCTATTGCTCTAAACGCGACCCGCCGCCGCGCCCGTCGCGCCGCGCTCTTTTCATGAACCCAATCTGAATGCCGCGCTCCCGGCCAGTTCAGGTTGCCTGCGGCATTCTGTCATCACCGTCGATGTCCGGCGGTGAGCGAGATGGAGAATCTCAATGCGCAAGACCGTCAAAGCAGTCCTGGTCGCCGCCGGCTTGGCGGTGGCTGTCGCCGGCGCCGCCTCCACCAGCGCCGACGCCCATCCCTGGGGCGGACCCGGCCCGGTGATTGGCGCGGGCATACTCGGCGTCGCCATCGGCGCCAGCCTGGCCCACCCCTATTACGGCGCGCCGCCGGCCTACTACGCCGGCCCGGGATACTACGGCTACGCCGACGGCTGCCGCGCCTACTGGCGCTGGAGCCCCCGCTTCGGGCGCTACGTCCGCGACGAGCGCTGCTACTAGGCCGTTACCTTTCGTCGTCATCTCGGCCGTAGTGAAGCGGAGAGCCGGGACCTGGAGGGTTCAAGCCCAGTCGGTCGAGTCCCGGATCACCCCGTCAGGCCGTCCGGGATGACGAACAGAGAAATCGCCCTCGCGTCATCCGGACGCGGGGGCGTTTTGCCCGGCTAAAGCCGCAGCCCGGACAGCAGCCAGTCGCGCCGCTCGCCGTCGCGGACACTTTGCCGCGGCGCGCCTTAACGGTCCGGCGACCGGGCGTTCGGCAAGGAAGCCGCCCCCATGTCCCAACCGCTCATACGCGTCATCTATGCAAGCCGGGCCACGCCGCAATGCGTCGCCGACATGAGCGGAAACCTGCAAAGCATTCTGACATCGGCGATCGCCAACAATCGGCCCAAGAACATCACCGGCCTTTTGATCGCGCACAAAGGCTGGTTTTTGCAGGCGCTGGAAGGAGAGGCGGATGACGTACATGCGCTGTTCAGGCACATCTGCACCGATCCCAGGCATCGCGACGCCATCATCCTTGGCGAGGGCGAAGTGATGCAGCGCGAGTTCGGGAACTGGAGCATGTGCGCCCGCCAGCTGTCACCCACCGACGCCCTGATCCTAGGCGAGTTGGATCGCAGGCCGACCTTCGAGCCGTCTGACTTTCCCGAGCGCATCGTCTTGCGGCTGCTACGCACGGTGGCTGAGGTTCATGCTCAATCGCTGACCGAACAACAGCAACCGGTCGTGGCGTGACCGTCGCGCCCGAACGGGCGTTCTACAGCAGCAGTCCGAACAGCAGGCAGTCCCGCCGCTCGCCGTCGCGGTCGACATAGCCGCGCAGCAGGCCCTCGTGGCGAAACCCCAGCTTCTCGAGCAGCCGCACTGAGCGGATGTTGCCCAGGTGAGTACGGGCGGTGAGGCGGCGCAACTTCAGCGACTGGGCGGCGTGGTCGACCACCGCGGCCATTGCCTCCAGGGCATAACCATCCCCCCAATAGGATTTGGCGACGATGAAGCCGACTTCGCCGCGGTGGTGCCAGCGGTTGATGTCCGAAAGGTCGCAGCAGCCGACGAAGGCGCCATCATCCGTCTGCTCCATCGCCCAGTAGAAGGATTTCCTGGCCTTCATCTGGTCGATCTGGCTCTTCAGGATCGCGGTGGTCAGCTCGATATCCTCGATCTCGGAAACGTCCCAGAAAGCCATCACCTCCGCATCGCTCATGATGGCGTGCAGATGCTCGGCGTCCTCCATGGTCATGGGGCGCAAGGTCAGGCGGGGCGTTTGCAGAATCATCGTTGCGTCACGGGCATGGGCTGGCCATCTCTAGCGTCCGCGCGGGCTTGGTGATAGACGCCCGCCACGTCCGCCTTCGGCCTCTCAAGGCCATGGCCTCATGAGTGAACCCTCGGCATGCTGAACGTCATCCTCCTGGTCTCGATCATCCTGGTCGCCGTCGCCATGGTCATCACCATCCTTTTGCAGCGCTCCGAAGGCGGCGCGCTGGGCATGAGCGGCGGTGGACCGGGGAACTTCATGTCCGCCCGGGGGACAGGCGATCTTTTGTCGCGCACGACCCAGATTCTGGCCGGCCTCTTCTTCGTCCTGTGCCTGACCATGACGATCATCGGTGGCCACCACGCCAAGAGCTCGGTGATCAATCCGAACGACGTCGGCCGGATCAATCCGGGCGCGTTGCCGGTTCAACAGCCGGCGCAGACCGGGCCTGCCCAGACGGGTCCCGCCCAAACCGCGCCCGGCCAGCTGCCCATCGGCGCCCTGCCGGCGCCGGCGCCCGCCCAGCGCGCGCCGGCCAATCCGCAGGATCTGTTCGGCCAAAACCAGGAACCGCCGCCGAAGCGCTAACGGGCTTTGCCAGACGGCATCGTCGTGGGCCGCGCAAAAATCGCGACCTTGGCTGCGAATCACGTGTAATCTGGACTCCCATGGCCCGGTATATTTTCATCACCGGCGGCGTGGTCTCCTCCTTGGGTAAGGGTCTCGCGTCCGCCGCTCTTGGCGCGCTTTTGCAGGCTCGCGGCTACAAGGTCCGCCTGCGCAAGCTCGACCCCTATCTCAACGTCGACCCGGGGACGATGAGCCCCTATCAGCACGGCGAGGTGTTCGTCACCGACGACGGGGCGGAGACCGACCTGGACCTCGGCCATTACGAGCGCTTCACCGGCGTGTCCGCCGACAAGGGCGACAACATAACCACCGGCCGCATCTACCAGACCATCCTGGAGAAGGAGCGGCGAGGCGACTATCTGGGCGCCACGGTCCAGGTGATTCCGCACGTCACCGACGAGATCAAGAAGTTCGTTCTCACCGAGGCCCTGTCGGAAGACGGCCTGCCGGTGGACTTCGTGCTGGTGGAGATCGGCGGCACGGTGGGCGATATCGAGGGCCTGCCCTTCTTCGAAGCCATCCGCCAGCTTGGCCAGGAACTGCCGCGCGGCCACGCCTGCTTCGTCCACCTGACGCTGCTGCCCTTCATCAAGACCGCCGGCGAGATGAAGACCAAGCCGACCCAGCACTCGGTGAAGGAACTGCGCTCCATCGGCATCCAGCCGGACATCCTGCTGTGCCGCTGCGAACAGCCGATCCCCGCTGGGGAAAAGCGCAAGATCGCCTTGTTCTGCAATGTCCGCGAAACCGCGGTGATCCAGGCCATGGACGCCAAGTCCATCTATGGGGTGCCGCTGGACTATCACCGCGAAGGGCTGGACGCCGAGGTGCTGTCCGTCTTTGGCCTGCACGATGCGCCCGCGCCGGACCTCAGCCGCTGGCTGGCCATCGCCCACACCCTGGCCAACCCTGACGGCGACGTCTCCATCGCCGTGGTGGGCAAGTACACGGTGCTGAAGGACGCCTACAAATCGCTGATCGAGGCCCTGGTGCACGGCGGCGTGGCCCACAATGTGGCGGTCAACATCGACTGGGTGGAGTCCGAACAGCTGGAGTCCGACCCCGAGACCGCCGCCGAACGCCTCAGCGCCGCCGACGGGGTTCTGGTCCCAGGCGCTTTTGGCGAACGAGGCGCCGACGGCATGATCCGCGCGGTCCAGTTCGCCCGCGAGCGCAAGGTGCCCTACCTGGGCATCTGTTTCGGCATGCAGATGGCGGTGGTGGAGGCGGCGCGGAACCTCGCCGACCTGCCGGACGCCTCGTCCACCGAGTTCGGGCCCTGCAAGGACCCCATCGTCGGCATGATGACCGAGTGGGTGCAAGGCAACGAGCGCGTCCTGCGCGAGGAGGGCGGCGACCTTGGCGGCACCATGCGGCTGGGCGCCTATGACGCCATCCTGGCGCCGGGCTCGAAGATCGCCGAAATCTATGGCGCGAACACCATCTCCGAGCGCCACCGCCATCGCTATGAGGTGAACATCGGCTATCGCCACGAGATCGAGGCGGCGGGCCTGATGTTCCGCGGCATGTCGCCGGACGGGATCCTGCCCGAAACCGTGGAGCGCGACGACCATCCCTGGTTTGTCGGCGTCCAGTTCCACCCCGAACTGAAAAGCCGCCCCTTCGCCCCCCACCCCCTCTACGCCAGCTTCATCGGCGCGGCCAAGGTGCAGAGCCGGTTGGTTTAGGCGCGATTTTCGGGTAGTATTCGGGAATGAAGATCGAACTGAAACCGCGACTTGAGCAAATGGTTCGCGACCAGATTGACGCTGGCGCATACCCTGACGCTGAGGCCGTGGTTGAAGACGCCCTGGCGCTATTACAGGATCATCAGGCCAAGCTGATGAATTTGCGAGCCTCACTTACCCGGGCCAGAGAAGATGCCGCGAACGGTCGCACTACGGAAATCCACGACCGCGACCAATTGCTGGCGCTCTTTGAGGAGCGGTGAGGCGGCTTGAGCTATCGCGGGACGCCGTCGCCGACATCGCCGCTATCGGCCGATACACGCGCCGTACCTGGGGCGCTGAGCAGGCGCGGCGCTATAGTCAGCGCCTGACTGATCGTCTGATCGGTCTTAAACAAAGAGCTCGACCGGGCCGAGTGCGCTCCGAAGTCAATCCAGTTCTGCGAAGCCTGAAATCTGATCGCCATGTGATCTACTTCACGCTTGAGGAGGAGCAGGTGCTGGTCGTGCGCATTCTTCACGAGTCGATGAGTCCGGCGGCCAGGATCGCAGCGGGATTCGCCAGCCTTGGTAGGAACGCCGAATGACCCCCGACGACATTCGCCGCATCGCCCTCGGCTTCCCGGAGGCCGAGGAGGCCGACCACCACGGCATGCCCTCGTTCCGCGTGGGCGGAAAGATCTTCGCCACCATCCACACCAGCCATCCGCGCATGATGGCCAAGCTGGACCCGGAGGATCAGCACAACCTCAGCGAGGCCCATCCGGGCCTGGTCGAGCCGGTCCCCGGCTCCTGGGGTCGCAAGGGCTCAACCTTCCTCTGGTACGAGCGCGCGGACGAGGCGCTGGTGCGTCTGATGCTCAACCTGGCATGGCGCGGGCGAGCGCCGAAGCGACTCTTGAGCGCTCCCTCATAGCAAAAGGCGAGACAGCGCCCCCGAACCGCCCTATAGGCGACTGTTCGCGAGTCTCGTACGCCCGCGCCGCTGCCGGTGGGGATAGAGACTTTTCGAGCAATGTTTCGGAGCGGTTGCCCTAAAGGCCGCCGGACCCCTAGGAGAGGAAATCGTATGGCTGCCAATGGACTTTCGAAACCGATGACCCCATCGCCCGAACTCGTCGCCGTGATCGGCGCCGGCCCGGTCGCGCGGAGTGAAGCGGTCAAGAAGATGTGGGACTATATCAAGGCGAACAACCGCCAGAATCCCGCCAACAAACGCGAGATCCTCGCCGACGCCAAGCTGAAGCCCGTCTTCGGCGGCAAGGACAAGGTGACCATGTTCGAGATGAACTCTCACCTGGCCAAGCACCTCAAGTAGAGACCTATCCGTCTTAAGGCCGGCGCGCGTCGAACACATTGGCGCGCGCCGCGCCAAATCGGTCGGATTTGGTCATCGGCTTGAAAGCCGTGACCGTTTCAGGCATACACCCGCGCTCGCGTCGGCGGCCCGGTTCGGTTCGCCCTTTTCGCACACCCATTTTTCCGAGCGCTCTCATGGCCGTTCCTAAACGCAAAGTCTCTCCCTCGCGCGCCGGCATGCGCCGCTCGCACCATGCGCTGAAGCCGAACAGCTACATCGAGGACAAGGAGACGGGCGAACTGCGCCGTCCCCATCACGTCGACCTGAAGACCGGCATGTACAAGGGCCGCCAGGTCCTGACGCCGAAGGAAGACTAGGGCTTTTCAACCCTTCCTCGACGAACTCGCACTTTCCCGACGCGCGGGGCTGGGCTAACACCCCCCGCGCGTTTTGCTGCGCGTGTGCCTTGGCGCCCTGAGGGATTCCCATGACTGAAATCGTCGACATCAGCGCCCGCGAGATCCTCGACAGCCGCGGCAACCCGACCGTGGAAGTCGATGTGACGCTGGAAGATGGCGCCCTGGGCCGTGCGGCGGTGCCCTCGGGCGCCTCCACCGGCGCGCATGAGGCGGTGGAAAAGCGCGACGACGACCCGGCCCGCTATGGCGGCAAGGGCGTGCGCGGCGCGGTCGAAGCGGTGAACGGGGAAATCTTCGACACCCTCTCTGGCCTCGACGCCGAGGACCAGCGCCGGATCGACACCCTGATGATCGATCTGGACGGGACCAAGAACAAGAGCCGGCTGGGCGCCAACGCCATCCTCGGCGTCTCCCTGGCGACGGCCAAGGCGGCCGCCCAATCTGCGGCGTTGCCGCTCTACAAATACGTCGGCGGCGTCTCGGCGCGCGTCCTGCCCACCCCGCAGATGAACATCATCAACGGCGGCGCCCACGCGGACAATCCCATCGACATCCAGGAATTCATGATCCTGCCCACCGGCGCGCCGACCTTCGCCGAGGCGCTGCGGATGGGCGCGGAAATCTTCCATAGCCTCAAGAGCGGGCTGAAGAAGGCCGGCCACAACACCAACGTCGGCGACGAGGGCGGTTTCGCCCCCAATATCGGCTCGGCGCACGAGGCGCTGGAGTTCATCGTCAAGGCGGGCGAGGCCGCGGGCTACAAGGCGGGCAAGGACTTCCACCTGGGCCTGGACGCCGCCGCCAGCGAGTTCTTCAAGGGCGGCAAATACGTCATGGCCGGCGAGGGCAAGACCTTAGATGCGGCCGGCATGGTCGACTATCTGGCCGGGCTCGCCGCCGCCTTCCCCATCGTCTCCATCGAGGATGGCTGCGCCGAGGACGACCTGGACGGCTGGAAGCTGCTTACCGACAAGCTGGGCGGCAAGCTGCAGATCGTCGGCGATGACCTGTTCGTCACCAACCCGATCCGCCTGCAGATGGGCATCGACAAGGGCCTGGCCAACTCCATCCTGGTCAAGGTCAACCAGATCGGCACCCTGTCGGAAACCCTGGACGCGGTGGATATGGCCCATCGCGCCGCCTACACGGTGGTCATGTCCCACCGCTCCGGCGAGACCGAGGACACCACCATCGCCGACCTCGCTGTCGCCACCGGTTGCGGCCAGATCAAGACCGGCTCCCTGTCGCGTTCGGACCGCGTCGCCAAATACAACCAGCTCCTGCGCATTGAAGAAGAGCTGGACGACCAGGCGGTTTATGCCGGGACTAAGATGATCAAGCGGATGTAGCGCCAACACCTCTCCCTCTGGGAGAGGTGTTTTATGGCCCGCGCTCACCTCCCGTTAAGCACGTTCCGCCATTGTGAATTCCCCGGCCCGCCGATGAGTCGCGACCCATGCTCGATCGCTTGCGATCCCTCATTCCAACCCTGATCCTGGCCACGCTGATCTTCTATTTCGGCTTCCAGGCGATGATCGGCCCGCGCGGCCTGCTGCTGGTCCGCGCCCGCAACGAGACCCTGCAGGGCAAGGTCGCCGAACTCGACAAGCTCAAGGCCCAGCGCCAGGACCTGGAAACCAGGGCCCGCCTGCTTCGGACCGACGGCCTTTCCGCCGATCTTTTGGACGAGAGAGCGCGTTACCTGCTAGGCGTCGCCGATCCCAGAGACTATGTGATCCGAACCAAGCCCTAAGGCGCCGGTTGAACCTTTCGCCGCGCTTCGGGGTTACGCCGCAGGGCCCGCCCCGGCGGGTGAGGAGACCGGAATGGCGCGAGCGCAAAAGGCCGCATCGAAACCAAAGGCGGCGGCCTCCAAGGCCGGACCCGCCAAGGGCGATACGAAAGAAGACCTGCTCGGCCTCTATCGCGAAATGCTGCTGATCCGCCGCTTCGAGGAGCGTGCCGGCCAGCTCTATGGCATGGGCCTGATCGGCGGCTTCTGCCACCTCTACATCGGCCAGGAAGCCATCGCCGTCGGCATGCACCACGCCAAGAAGGACGGCGACCAGATCATTACCGGCTATCGCGCCCACGGCCACGCCCTGGCCTGCGGGGTCGACGCCAAACAGGTGATGGCCGAACTCACCGGCCGCGCCGCCGGCATCGCCAAGGGCAAGGGCGGCTCCATGCACATGTTCGACCCGGCGGCGGGCTTTTACGGCGGGCATGGCATCGTCGGCGCCCAGGTGTCGCTGGGAACCGGGCTGGGCCTCGCCAACTATTACCGCGGCGATGGCAAGGTCGCCTTCGTCTACTTCGGCGACGGCGCCGCCAACCAGGGCCAGGTCTACGAGAGCTTCAACATGGCCGAGCTCTGGGGCCTGCCGGTGGTCTACATCATCGAGAACAACCAGTACGCCATGGGCACCAGCGTTGAACGCTCCTCTTCGGAAACCCACCTCTATCGGCGCGGCGCCAGCTTCAACATTCCCGGGGCGGAGGTTGACGGCATGGATGTGCTGGCCGTGCGGGAGGCGGGCCTCGCGGCCGCCGAACATGCCCGCTCGGGCAAGGGGCCCTTTATCCTGGAGATGAAGACCTACCGCTACCGCGGCCACTCCATGTCCGACCCGGCCAAATACCGCACCCGCGAGGAGGTCGATGAGGTCCGCAAGACCCGCGACCCCATCGAGCACCTGGATTCCATCCTGGAGAAACGGGGCTTCGCCGACGAGGCGGCGATCAAGGCCATCGACGCCGAGGTCAAACGCATCGTCGCCGACGCCGCCGAGTTCGCCCGCACCGCGCCGGAGCCGGAACCGGCCGAACTCTACACCGACGTCTATCTTGAGGCGGCCGCGCAATGACCGACATCCTGATGCCGGCCCTGTCGCCCACGATGGAAGAGGGCACCCTGGCCAAGTGGCACGTGAAGGCGGGCGATACGGTCCGCTCGGGCGACGTGATCGCCGAGATCGAGACCGACAAGGCGACCATGGAGGTCGAGGCGGTCGACGAGGGCGTGGTCGAGGCGATTCTGGTTCCCGAGGGGACCGAGAACGTGAAGGTGAATGCGGCGATCGCGCGATTGAAAGGGGAGGGTGCGAATCCTTCTCCCCCTGCGGGAGAAGGTGGCTCGCGAAGCGAGACGGATGAGGGGTCGCGCGATGCCTCAACCGCCACTTCCGCGCCGCCACAATCCCCGGCCGCCGGCGCGACCCCTCATCCGTCGGCTGCGCCGACACCTTCTCCCGCAAGGGGAGAAGGGGAGGCTTCAGGCGGCTCCGAAAAACAACCCCCCGAATCCGCCGTCACCCGGCCCGCCGCCGACCCGGAAATCCCCGCCGGCGCCAAGCTCAACAAGACCACCGTCCGCGACGCCCTGCGCGACGCCATGGCCGAGGAGATGCGGCGCGATCCGGCCGTCTTCCTGATGGGCGAGGAGGTCGCCCAGTACCAGGGGGCCTACAAGGTCAGCCGCGACCTGCTGCAGGAGTTCGGCGACAAGCGGGTGATCGACACCCCGATCACCGAGCACGGTTTTGCCGGCCTCGGCGTCGGCGCCGCCATGGCGGGGCTGAAGCCCATCGTCGAGTTCATGACCTTCAACTTCGCCATGCAGGCGATCGACCAGATCATCAACTCCGCGGCCAAGACCCTCTACATGTCCGGCGGCCAGATCAAATCCTCGATCGTCTTCCGCGGCCCCAACGGCGCGGCGTCCCGCGTCGGCGCCCAGCACAGCCAGGACTATTCCGCCTGGTACGCCCAGGTTCCGGGCCTGAAGGTCATCGCCCCCTACGACGCCGCCGACGCCAAGGGCCTGCTCAAGGCGGCGATCCGCGACCCCAACCCGGTGATCTTCCTCGAACATGAAATGCTCTACGGCCACGAGTTCGACGTGCCCGAGGGCGACGACTGGGTCGTCCCGATCGGCAAGGCCAAGGTCCGCCGCGAGGGCAAGGACGTCACCCTGACCGCCCACTCCCGCATGGTCGGCTTCGCCCTGGAAGCCGCCGAGGCCCTGGCCAAGGACGGCATCGAGGCCGAGGTGGTCGACCTGCGCACCCTGCGGCCGCTGGACAGCGAAACCATCATCAACAGCGTCAAGAAGACCAACCGCCTGGTATCCTGCGAGGAAGGCTGGGGCCCCATGGGCGTCGGCGCCGAGGTGGTGGCCCGCGTGGTGGCCGAGGCGTTCGACTACCTCGACGCGCCACCCCTGCGCGTGCACCAGGAAGACGTCCCGCTGCCCTACGCCGCCAATCTGGAAGCCCTGTCGCTGCCGGGCGTGGACAAGATCATCAAGGCCGCCAAGGCGGTCTGCTATCGGGATTGAGCATGGCGCGCCCGGTCCACCCCAACGCGCTGAAGGCCCCGCCGACGGCCTTGGCCGACGCCAATGCCCAGGAGATTATCCGCGCCTGGATCGTGAAGGGCGGTTTGCAGGTTTCGCTGATGCGCTCCTTCGACGACCCGTCCGTCTGGGGCTTGCTGTTGGTGGATATCGCCCGACACGCCTCGCGCATCTATGCGGCCGAGGGAGACTGCTCTGAGGCTGAGGCTCTGGATCAGATCCGCAAGCTGTGGAACGCGGAGATCGGCAGCCCGACCGACAGTGGGACCACGGAGCAAAGCCATTGACCGCCGCGGGCGATCCCGTCTGGCGATCCGGCGGCTGCCACTGCGGCGCGGTGCGGTTCGAGGCCGCCCTGCCGGGCGCGATCGAGGCGCAGGCGTGCAACTGCTCCATGTGCGAGAAGGTGGGCTTCGTCCATGTGATCGTACCGGAGAGCCGTTTCAGGCTGACGGACGGCGAAGACGCCCTGACCAGCTACCGTTTCAACACCGGCGTGGCCGAGCACCTGTTCTGCGCCACCTGCGGCGTGAAGAGCTTCTATCGGCCCAGGTCCAATCCCGACGGCTGGTCGGTGAACGCCCGCTGCCTCGACAACTGGGACGTCCTCGACATCCGCATCGAGCCGTTTGACGGACGCAACTGGGAGGCTCACGCCCACGGCCTCGCCCATCTGAGCCAGGAGGCGTCATGAGGGCTTATGAAGGCGGATGCCATTGCGGCGCGATCCAGGCCCGTTTCGAGAGCGACATCGACCCGGAGCGCCTTGAGGTTCGCGCCTGCCAGTGCAGCTTCTGCGTCCGGCGCGGCATGAAGGCGGTGAGCGATCCCAATGGCCGGCTGACGCTGCGGTTCGATGACGCCAAGGCCCGCCGCTACCGGTTCGGCACGCGCATGGCCGACTTCCTGATCTGCGCCGAGTGCGGCGACTTCATCGCGGCCGTGTCGGACGGGGTCGGCGTGCTGAACGTCGTCGGCGCGGCGATGCAGCCTTTCGCCAGCCTCGAGGCGACGGCCAAGGTGTTCGACGGCGAAACCAACCAGTCCCGCGCCGCCCGCTGGCGCGCAGGCTGGACCCCGGTCGTTTTGGAGGCCGCCCAATGACCGACATCCTGATGCCGGCCCTGTCGCCCACCATGGAAGAGGGCACCCTGGCCAAATGGCACGTCAAGGCGGGCGACAGCGTCAAGTCCGGCGACGTGATCGCCGAGATCGAGACCGACA
>Ga0302316_10002823_pt1 | contig 12283 bp, 8 predicted proteins | sample III_Palsa_N3_2_FD_200456 | JGI IMG/M metagenome (GOLD analysis project Ga0302316, IMG submission 200456) | Peat permafrost microbial communities from Stordalen Mire near Abisko, Sweden - III_Palsa_N3_2 | ecosystem: Environmental > Terrestrial > Soil > Palsa > Peat permafrost | place: Sweden... | reverse complement strand
CAGCGATCCCTTTCCACCGCAAACTCCGGGTAGCGCGACTGGTACGGCCGGTTTCTACTACGCCTTTCCCATTCACTATGTCGATCCATCCGTGCAGGAGTGGAACCTTACTATGGAACAGGATTTAGGCCATGGCATCGGCATGCGCCTTTCCTACACCGGAAATCACGGCAAGAATCTTGAAACTATGGTCGATCTCAACCAGGTTGCGCCAAATACCATCGGCTACTATAACGCTGTGCCATCCGGTACTCCCGCGCCCAATACAACGCCGAGCTGCATTTCGGATGATGGATCGGCCACCGCTCCTTACGAAGTCGCGGATTATCGCCCTTATCCCTGTTGGAGCGTGATCCAAAGCGTCGAAGACCTCGCAGAGAGCAACTACAACAGCGGAACTGTTGAAGTGTCCCGGCACAGCGGCAAGGGTCTGACCTTCGATGCCAGCTACGTCTTCACCCGCGATATTTCCGATGCAGCCGGTGCCACTCCCAGCGGCTTTGTCGGTTCTGGCGGCAACTTTCTCACCAATCGCTTTCATCCTGGACTCGACTACGGCAACGTGGCCTATGACCGCAAGCATCGCTTCCTCGCCACCTATCTCTACGATCTTCCCTTCGGTAAAGGACAACGCTGGTTGAGCACGGGTACTGCTATTAATGCTCTGATCGGAGACTGGCATCTAGGCGGCGTTACTGTCCTGCAGAGCGGCCCATTCCTTACTCCGTATCAGGCAACCTCCGATCCCGCCGGTACAAATATCCTCACCACGGTAGGCCAGACACGCGCCGACATCGTGCCGGGTCAATCTCTCTATGCGGCCCACAAAAACATCAGCCAGTGGTTGAATCCGTCGGCCTATGCAATCCCCGCCAACGACCGCGGCTATTTCGGCAATGCATCGGTGGGCAGTGTCGTAGGTCCAGGGTCGGAGATTTATTCGTTGTCGCTTCGAAAGGACCTGGCTATTCGCGAACAGACCAAACTCGAGTTGTCCGTGGAGGCGGCAAACGTCTTCAATCATCGCAACTATGAGCCGCCCAATATGCAATTGGACTCAGGCGCTTTTGGCGCGATCCCGGAACTGCAAACCGCCGAAGGTGCAGGTCCGCGCAATCTGCAACTCTCCGGACGGATCACCTTTTAACCCACGCAACTACGAGACACACAAGAGGCTGAAGTGGATCCACTTCAGTCCCTTGTGTGTCTTGATGATTTCGAATGAATTGCAATCGGCTATTGGCCGCTGCCTTCCGTTAACGTCACAATGCGATCGATCCCAGCTGTCGAAAACTTTTCGACCTTGCCACTCGGCCAATGCACTTCAATCTCCTCGATTGTTGTGGCCGCGCCCAATCCAAAATGTGGCCGCTGATCGCTTGACGAAATATAGCTGCCACCACTCATGACATCCGCTCTTTGCCGCATATGGTTCGCCGTCACGTAGACGGTTGCGCCAACGGCATCCCGTGGACTCTTCGGGCCGCCGACCAGCTTCAACTCAAGCCAGTGGTTGTGATCTGGATTGACATTGCGCAGAATCACTGGATGTTGATCTTCTACATTGATCACCGCGTCGATCTTGCCGTCATTGAACAGATCCCCAACGGCCATCCCTCGCGCAGGTATGACCAACGCGAGTCCTGTTCCCTCCACAGCAGGGACAGTTTCAAATTTCTTTCCCTGCAGATTGTGAAAGAGCATCGGCCGCTGGGCCCACGTCGTTCCCCAAGGATGCTGATCGACCTGTGGATAAACATGGCCGTTCACTGTCAGCAGATCCTTCCAGCCATCGTTGTCGTAATCGAGGAACGCATCGCCCCAGCCGAGGAAGGGAACTGAGACTTCGGCGATCCCCATCTGGTAGCTGATGTCGGTAAAGTTCGCATCGCCTTCGTTGTGATAGAGCGGCTTGTAATCATCTGAAAACGTGGTGTTGTAGATATCGAGCAAGCCGTTGTTTTCATAGTCCCCAACGGCGATGCCCATGGAAGCCGTCTCGCGTCCAGCTTCGTTCAGCGCGTAGCCAGATGCGTAGCTGACATCCTCAAATGTCCCGTCTCCCTTGTTCAGGTAGAGATAGTTCGGCGTGGAGTCGTTACCCACCAGCAGGTCCACTTTGCCGTCGTTGTTGATGTCAACAAACAGCGCGCTCAGGCCGTAATAGCCCGGCTGATCGGCCACGCCCGCCTTCAGGCTCACATCGGTAAATGTCCCGTCGCCATTGTTGTGGAAGAGATGATCCGGCTCGCCCTTCAGGCCGTGCGGTCCGCAATTCACAGGCTCGCCGCGGAACGAGCAAAACGCAAACGAGACACCATTTGCGCCGCTTACCGGCGGATGGTCGCGATCGAAATGCACATAGCCGGAGACGAAAAGATCGAGCCGGCCGTCGCCGTCATAGTCTCCCCACGTCGCGCCTGCCGACCAGTTGCCCAGCGTTACCCCGGCTTTTTCCGCTACGTCCGTAAAGGTGCCATCATGATTATTGTGATAGAGGCGATTCTTGCCGTAGTTGGCCACAAAGATATCGGGCCATCCGTCGTTGTCGTAGTCGGCAACGGCTACGCCAAATCCCCAACGGTCGTTTGTGACGCCGGCTTTGGCCGCCACGTCGGTAAACGTACCATCATGATTGTTGTGAAACAGCGCTGCGTGCGGGGGCTCTTCTTTGCCGTCGAGCGCCTTGAAGGTCGAGCCATTGACAAAATAAATATCCAGCCAGCCATCGTTGTCATAGTCGATCAAGCCGACGCCGGAGCCATCCGTTTCCAGGATGAACTGCTTATCGGCGCTTCCCATCTTGTGAATCCAGTGGGTAATGCCTGCCTTGTCCGAAATGTCTTCGAAGATCACCGGGCCGGACGATACAAACCCGCCGGCGGTGATAGGCCGCTGATGACTGTCGAGTTGAATCGGATGAGGTGAGCCGGTAGTTACGCCGCCGCTCGACGCCGGTTGCGCACCTTCCGTCGGCTTGTCGATGCTCTGGCCACCAGGACCCGATCCGACCGAGCCACTCTGTGCGTAGATCCAGCTAGGAAACAGCGCGAAAGATGCGATGAAAACATGAGAAAGCGTACGAAGACTCACAACCGAAGGCATGCCAGCCAGTATACGGGGTGAAGATCAGCCCCGATATCAATCGAAGGTTGGAGAGACGCCCCTCGGCGGTCCTTGATTCTTCATCCGCCTCGTGATACGAACAGCGAGCCCGGCCGCCAAAAGGAAGATCGGGAGGCCGGCAAGAGTCGCAGGCCACCACCAGTCGTTCGTTCTGGCTTCGCGGATACCATCGAAAACCCAGAATAGCCAGCAAAACGTCCAAAACGGAAGCTCCCATTTGTACCAATATCTCCGGTCCAGGAGATCCTTCCCAGGAGCGCCGCTGACGGCAAGGTAGATCAGAAACGAAAAGGACGCCAGCATCAGGGCTAGAGACACAAGGGTTCCTGACAGCTGGGCCGGAGACGCCGAGTGGCCTGCCGAAAGTGCGGTGCGACGCGCAAATAGCGTGAACGCCACGTCTGACCCTATCAGGACGCCGATCGCAATCAGAATTCTTCTTTTCATTCGCATTTATACCCGCGCGCCGTAACGCTACTCGCCTATCTGCTTGGCTGGTTTCTCTGTAAATGCAAAATACAAGGAGAGTGCGCCACTCCCAAGACTCAACACCACGGCGAGGGCACCTGAGGATAATGAAACTCCGGCGGGTTTCTCCAAAACAAGTATCTTTCCGTACATTGCGGAGTTGCCTATAAGCATTAAGCCGAGAGAAGCATTGAGCCATTTCCTGACCTTAGCCTCGTTTTTCCTCCACCGATCTGGGTCTGCTTGAAAATGAGTAATCCAACGCAAAGCGTAAACGCAGGTTGCCCCAGCTAGTAGGCAATAGGCCGCGAACCAAAACAAGGCGTGTCCTGGCAATCCTCCCGCGTGGCTGCGAACTTCATAGTGTCCGACCCGCAAAAAGGCGACCGCGAGGATGAGCAGCACCAAGCTGTAGATAATCCAAATTTGTCTCTTCAATCCCGACTTCTGGCCACTTCAGGGGCCCTCAAGGCTGCAGCGGCTCATAAACTAGGGGGATTAACACACTATAACTCTTATTCCTCTCCTAACTCGTATGAAATTCCAAATCGACCAATCTGCAGGACCGGCTTTTCCCCCGGCGGCCAGATGCGCAGCGAGACAACCCCAACCTTTCCGGTAAGCTGGTGGGCTTCCACAATGCCCAACTGCTTGCCATCTGCGGCCTGGTTCAGGTGCACGCTCAATCCGCTTCCATCTTTCGACCGCTCCCAGCCGAAGACGTATTCACCAGGCCCCAGAGCTACGCCGCCCATGCGAATCGGCGACTGTACCACCAGGTAGTGCGAGTATTTGCCGTCCGCGGAGTAGCCGGCCGTGATCAGCACCACACCGGCAATGAAGTGTCCTTTGCCATCCGTGATGCCGCTCGCCGTGCGCATCTCGGTCTCAATGTGCTCTTTCTCGACTGGGGCGCGCGCTGGCAACAGGGCGGCAAGTTCCGCATCGGTTGCCTGCCGCCAGGCCGCTCTTTGCGCAAAGCCCACGGGAGCAAGCGCAACCACGAGCAGTCCCAATGCAAACAGCCGTCGAGTTAAGCTTTTGCGGTTGATTTCAGGTTCTCTCATATACGTATATCCCCCTGGGAATCCAATTGCACCAGGCCGCGCTGAATGGCCGCCGTAGCTGCCTGGGTGCGATCCTCGACGCCCAGCTTGCCCAGCAGGTTGTTAATGTGCGTCTTCACCGTGGCCTCTGAGATATCCAGCGCAACTCCAATCTCCTTGTTGCTTTTTCCACGAACAATCTGCTCCAGCACATCCTGTTCGCGCTGCGTCAACTGCTCGGTCGCCATGCGCTCGGCCAGCTTCTGCGCAATTACCGGAGGGATCGAAGACTTGCCCGCATGCACCGAGCGGATCGTCGAAATGAGCACCTCAACCGACATGCCCTTGAGCAGATACCCGCGGGCGCCGGCTTGTAGAGCGCGATAGATATCCTCATCGCCGTCATAGGTGGTCAGCACAATGAAACGCGCATTGGCATGTTTGGCGCGCACGTGCTGGATCACTTCCACCCCGCTCATCTTGGGCAGGCGAAGGTCGATCAGCGTCACATCCGGATGGCGCGCCTCGAACTCCTTGATGGCCTCCACGCCGTCTGCAGCCTGACCGACGACCTCCACGCCATCGACAACGCTTAGCAGCGCCACCAACCCCTGGCGCACAATCTGATGGTCCTCTACAACCAGAATACGAATCAAATCTGTTGTCACAATTGCTCCTTATCTAAACCTGTGCCGCTTGCATCCGAGTGCTTCGTGGCGAAGTCCTCACGCACAGCGCCTTTACTTCGCGCCTCCGGAGCAGGAACGCGGAGTCTCACCGTCGTTCCTGATCCTGGCGCACTTACAATCTCAATCTCGCCGCGAACCACAGCAGCGCGCTCTCGCATGCCCGTCAATCCGTAGTGTCCTGCACTGGCGCCGTCTCCGGAAGTGCGCGCGCTCACGTTCGTCGCAAAACCCCGGCCATCGTCGAGCACAGAAAGCGTCAATGCGCGTTCGTCGTAGTCCAGCCGAACCGTCAAGCGGCTCGCCTCAGCATGCTTCTTGACATTATGAATTGCCTCCTGCGCAATGCGCAGAGTCTCCTGTTCGGCGTTCGCTGACAGCGCACGATAGGCACCATGGACCTCCAGGTTGGCGGCGAGCTTCTCGTCTCCGGCTTTCTCCACCAGGCGGCGCAGGCGAATCGGCAGCGTCTGCTCGCCCGCGTCGTGCGATCGCAACGCCCAGATTGACTGCCGCGCATCGTCCAGCCCTTCTCGGACGAGTCCCTGGGTTACCGTCAGATGCCTGGCTGCTGCGTCCGCACGATTGTGCCGCAACAACTCTCCCAAAATCTCCAGCTGAAGCGAGATGCCGACATATCCCTGTGCAAGCGTGTCGTGGATCTCCCGGGCGATCCGGTTGCGCTCCCCCATCACTGCGCGGAACTCGCGCTCTACGCGTAACACACGCCGCCGGAAGACCCACACGACCAGGGCCGCGATCGCCAGTACCGCCAACGTTCCGAACCAGATCGTTTGATAAAAATGCGGGAGTAAGACAAAGTTGAGCGACGCCTCTTGAGCGGTGGCAGGCCCGTAGGGCGAGTTGTAAGACGCAATCACGGGCACGTCCGCAAATCCAGCGTCGCCAACCGTAGCGCGCACGCGGAAACGATAGTTTCGCGGCGGAATGTTGGTGTAATACGCTGTCCTACGCGTGCCGGCATCGGTCCAACCATGGTCGAACCCCTCCAGCATGTACTGGTAACGCACCTTCTGCGGAGCGGCAAAACTGAGACCGGCGTAATCGAACTGGAATCGAAGAGCTCCAGCCGAAATGCGCGTGAGCTGGTTGGTCTGAATATCCCGGTCGTCGACAGCAAAGCGTTCGATTGCTACTGGCGGAGCAGGCGGGGTCGCGGGGAAGTGAATGGGATCGACCACAACCACACCGCGCGGAGTCGTAAACCAAAGTTTTCCGTCGTTGGCGCGGCAACTCGTCGGATGGCTGTTGCTGCTCGTCTCGCGGCTTCGCAGCCCATCCGCGGTAGTGAAATTTACCACGTTGCTTGAATTCAGATTGCAGGCCTTGCTGCTATCTTGTCCCGCGCATTCGAGTAGAGCGTGCAGATCGACGCGAGTGAGCCCGGAATCCGTAGCCAACCAAAGATGCTCGCGGTCATCATGGATCACCGAATGAATTGCCGACGGCAACGCTGCTTTGTGACCGTCGGGCACAATCGAGATGTTTCCCTCGATGCGCTTGAAACGCCCTCCATCCCAGAGATTGAGGCCGTCTCCCTGAGTTCCCACCCACATCCGTCCATCCGAGGTCACGTCGAGCGCGGTAATGACGTTGCTTGAGAGCCCGTCTGAAATCGTGTAATTATGTAGAGTTCCCTTATAGAGCCGGGTGAGGCCATTCAACGTGCCGATCCACAAGGCGCCATCTGCGGTTCGAGTCAGCGCTCCGACCAGATTGCTGCCCAGCCCATCGGCATGGGTATAGCTTTTGAATTGACCACGATCCAGATGAGTCAGTCCACGCCTTGTGCCAATCCAGACGGAGTTATCGGGCGCAACAAGCACCGACCGAATGAAGTCGTCGGCCAGTCCGTCGGCTGAAGTGTATCCGGTGATTTTGCCGGGCCCAATGCGATTGAGACCGTCTGGAGTGCCTACCCAAAGGTCCCCATCGGGCGCGGCCGCAAGCGAAAGAATTACATTGCTCAACAGTCCGTTCCCTGCGTTCAGATTTGTAATCTTGAGCTTGCCATCCAGACCGACTGCGACGTGATTCAACCCCGCATCCCGTGTGCCAATCCACAGCGATTGCTTGGTATCCTGCACCACAGCTGTTGTTGCGTCGGAGCAGAGGCCATCCCCGCTGCCGATCACGCGGAAACGTGCATCGCGCAAGATCTGCAAACCCGCGGTTTCAGTGCCCACCCAGAGATCGCCCTCGTGGTCCTCCAGCAGAGAAACAATTGCGTTCGACGCCAACGGGTCGGTTGCAGGCATGAGATCGACAGTCGCGCTTCCCGCGTTCGTCGAGATGCGGGCCATCCCACGGTTGGTGCCTATCCATAGACAACCTTCCCGATCTGCGTAGATTGATTCAATGCGTGAGCCCGGCAACTCCTTCGCAACCGTGAATCGACCCTCCAGCGGGCGACTGGATCCGGCACTCCGCACCATTACGATGGAGCTCTTGCTGGCGACCGCTACCGTCCCATCCGATAATCGATCGAGAAAGCTGATGCCATCCACTGGCAGCGCCGATTTCGCCAATACGGCCGTCAGCGTACCGTTGTGTTCGATGTAGATCCCGTTCCCGCTCGAAATCAGAACGTCGCCGCCGGGCAAAGCCTTTACGAAGGCGGATGCGGCTGAGCTCGCCCCCTTCGCAGCAGGCCCATCTGCAACGGCGTGCCAGTGGCCAGCGCGCAACTGAGCCGCCCCGGTCGTTGTGCCAACCCAGAGCGAGCCACTGCCGTCCGCGGCGATTGAGGTAATGCCACTGCCGGGCAACCCGTTTTCACTCGGAGGCACTTGAAATCTTGCGCCATCCCAACGCGCCAGCCCGGATTCGGTCCATACCCACACCGTGCTATCGCTGGTCTGGGCAAGACCGCGAATTGAATTGCTGGGTAAGCCGTCTTCGGACTTCATCAGGCGAGGATTGCCGTCGATCCAATGAAGAAGTCCATTACCAGTGCCCACCCAGAGGCCGCCACTGCCATTGCTATCCAGAAGACAGCGAATCTCCCCTTCGGGAAGCGCGGGCGTCGTCAGATGATCGAAGACCCGAAAGCTCACACCGTCAAACCGGGCCAGGCCCAGCTCCGTTCCAGCCCACAAGAAGCCCTCGTGTGACTGCAGCAAGAGCGGAACTGTATTTTGCGGCAGGCCATTCTCGATGGTCCATGCCTGTCTGCCGAATCGGCTTAGCGGAGTGGCCGGTTCCAGCGCGGGACTCACCGTCGCTCCTGCCAGGAACACGATACAGGCAGAGCAGACACAGACGATAGTCTTACGTAAATCCCCAAAGAGCATATGCAGCAATCCAACACGGAATGAACGGGATATGCAACTCCGCCGACTCGTGAAAGAGGGCATTTACCCGCTAAAGGCAAAATAAATTTCGGTCGTCCATCGAATGGTGGAGACGTGCCTAGGCACTCCGGCTCAAGACAAACGGCGGTGGTGGTTCTATTGTCTAGAAGTCTCTTGACTTTATGGGTAGCGGCGCCTCTCGCGTGTCGCTACCCTTTTTCTTCGCGGTGGGAATTCTCCCGGGTCGCAAAGCACCCTTCTAATCCTGCCTGGACGGCCAGCTCCGTTACGCGGTTTAGACTTAGCCTGGAGGACTATCCTTTTGAGCGAAATCGCCCTGCCACAGAACGTCGCCTTCACCGCCCCCAACGGCCCCCTCATCGCCACCGGAGAATTGCAGATTGAAACCGGCGCCGCGACTCTAAGCCAGCCTCGAGCATCGCTTTGCCGCTGCGGAGCTTCAGCCAACAAGCCTTTCTGCGACGGTAGCCATCGCACCGTGGGGTTTATCGATGCTGGCGAAGCCTCCCCAAGCGAACCCATCGTCGAATTAACTGCGGTTGGTCCGGTCGTCTTTACTCCTCTGCCTTCCGGTCCTCTGCTTGCCAACGGTTCGCTCTGCATCCAGAACGCCGCCAAGCAGACCATCGCGAACACGACCGAGACGGCCTTTTGTCGCTGCGGCGCCTCGGCCAACAAGCCCTTTTGCGACGGATCTCATAGTGCTGTCGGCTTCCAGGGCTAACAACAGCTTGTTCAGAGGGCAAGGTGCATGGCATTCGCAGAGTTGGATGGCGCGCGCATTCACTACGAAATCAACGGCGAAGCCGGCTTACCGGTGCTGGTGCTTTCGAATTCCCTCGGAGTAAACCTGGTCATGTGGGAGCCGCAACTCGGCGTGCTTGCTCCCCATTTCCGGGTGCTTCGCTATGACCAGCGCGGCCATGGAAAGTCCTCCGTACCACCTGGGCCGTACTCGATCGATCAGCTTGGGAGCGATGTTCTCGGTTTGCTCGACGCTCTCGAAATTCCGCGAGGCAGCTTCTGCGGAATTTCCATGGGTGGCCTCACTGGCCAATGGCTTGGAGTCAATGCTCCCGAGCGCCTCGATAAGCTTGTTCTCGCAAATACGGCGGCCAAGATCGGCGTCGAAGATGTTTGGAACGGCCGCATCAGCACCGTGCTGAGCGAAGGCTTGAATTCTGTGATCCCCGGAACACTCGAGCGCTGGTTCAGCACCGAATTTAGCGCTGCGCACCCGGCGATCATCTCGGCAACATCCGCCATGCTTCACGCAACGGATGTGCAAGGCTACGCTGGTTGTTGCGCCGCCATTCGCGACGCCGACTTTCGCGAAGCTGTCCGCACCACGTCTACGCCGACACTGGTGATAGCAGGCACGCACGACCCCGTAGCCACGCCGGCAGACGGACGCTTCCTGGCCAGCAATATCGCTGGCGCGAAGTACGTCGAATTGCCGACGGCACATCTCTCAAATGTAGAAGGATCAGATCAATTCAATGCCGTGTTGCTGGAATTCCTCTGCAACTGAATTCCTGGAGTGACGCGATATATTGCAAGTTGCGAATAATATCCTCGGCTGAACAAGACTGAACAAACGGATCAATGCAATTCATCCTGGCTTTCTCCCCATCCTACGCCAATAGAAGCTGGATCTGCTGTGAAGGCCGGGTTCATCCGCTTGACACGGCGCAACGCCTCAGCTTAATGTTCGGCCCATGTAGAAAGTAGGAATTTCTCTCCCATTCACTCAACATGCACATGAACCCGGTTGCGGAGGAATTAGGCTTCGTGAAAAATTGGCAGCTTCGACTTGGCCTCACAGGTATTATCCTTGGCTTGATTCTCACCAGCCAGAGCAGTCCTCTCGACGCACAATCCGGTGCGACCCCGCTAGGTATCTTTGAGTCACATTCCGATGTGGGCGCCGTCCTGCATGCAGGCACAGCGGTCTACGATGCCGCGCACGGAACCTATGCGATCACTGGCTCCGGGGAGAACATGTGGCTTGGCAAGGACGCCTTTCAATTTGCATGGAAAAAGATGTCAGGAGATGTATCGCTGGCCGCCGACATCACCTTTCCGCATCCGGGCGGCAATCCGCATCGCAAGGCTGCCTTGTTGATTCGCCAGAGTCTCGATGCCGACTCTGTCTATGCCGACGCGGTGCTCCACGGCGTCGGCTTGACCGCTCTCCAATTTCGCCCGGAAGCCGGGACCCCAACTGCCGGCGTCGAGTTGAACTTCGAAAAGATTACGGATGCGCCCACGCGACTGCGCATCGAAAAGCGCAGCGACCACTTCACCATGTTTCTCAGTTTTCACGGCGAGCCATTGCATCCAGCGGGAGCCACCACGCGCGTTCACATCGATGGCCCCTTTTACATCGGACTAGGTGTCTGCTCACACGACAAAGACGCTTCCGAGACAGCTGTCTTTTCGAACGTAGTGCTCGAGCCACTGTCGGCCTCGACCTCGGATCCATCGGCAAAAGCAGATCTTTACAGCACTCTGCAGACGATCGCACTCGATCCGAACGCCCGCCGCGAAGTCGTCGCGTATTCATCTAAAGGACGCTTCGAAGCACCCAACTGGACGCGCGATGGCAAGTCCTTGATCTTCGATGAGGGCGGACGCATCATGACGGTGCCAGTAGATCGTGGCACACCCCAAGCGCTCAATATCGGCTCGGCAACTGGATGCAATGGCAGTCACGGACTATCCCCGGATGGCAAGTGGCTGGCCATCAGTTGCAACACGCCCGGCGCTCCGGGTTCGCGAGTTTACATCCTCCCCAGCACCGGCGGCGAGCCGCGCATGGTCACCCAAAATCCCTCCTCATACTTCCATAGCTGGTCGCCCGATGGAAAGACAATCGCCTTCACACGCCCGCATCCCGGTGGCGGAGATATCTGGAGCATTTCGGTTGACGGCGGCCCCGAAACGCGCCTGACAACATCCACTGGCATCAGCGACGATCCTGATTACTCTCCCGACGGCCGGTACATCTACTTCAACTCCGATCGCGGCGGCGGTTCGATGCAGGTCTGGCGTATGCATGCGGACGGGAGCCAGCCCGAGCAGGTCACCTCCGATGAACGGAACAACTGGACCCCGCACCCTTCACCAGATGGAAAGTGGATCGTCTTCTTGAGTTATGACAAAGGAGTTCCAGGTCATCCCGTGAACAAGGACATTTCTCTCCGCCTCATCTCTCTGAGCGATAACAAAATCACTAATCTTGTAGATATCTTTGGCGGATCGGGCACAATCAATGTTCCATCGTGGTCGCCGGATAGCAAGCAGCTTGCTTACGTCAACTACGAGTTGGTAGATCCGAACTCAAAATGAGCTGTTTTAGCTTGCGGGAGTATTCGATCGAACGATCGAGTGCGATCTACGTCTCGAGACTCAAGACAGGGAACTCTCTCCGGTCTAAGCTAAGTCAGAAGTCCTGAAATGTCGGGTGATGATTGTCTTCGGGCGGCGTCACCCATTTTTCTGTCTGCGCACCCTTGCGTGAATTTCTTCGTTCGCTGGCTGAGCTACCCTGACTCTCCCGTGCTTCCAAGCACGGCATCGGTCAGCCGCTTTCCAGGTCAAGCACTGAGCGTGGGCATGA
>Ga0302316_10002819_pt1 | contig 12289 bp, 11 predicted proteins | sample III_Palsa_N3_2_FD_200456 | JGI IMG/M metagenome (GOLD analysis project Ga0302316, IMG submission 200456) | Peat permafrost microbial communities from Stordalen Mire near Abisko, Sweden - III_Palsa_N3_2 | ecosystem: Environmental > Terrestrial > Soil > Palsa > Peat permafrost | place: Sweden... | reverse complement strand
AGCCGGCGCGACGGCGCGTATGCGGAATTCGTCAACGTGCCGCTAACCAACCTGGTAAAAGTGCCTGAGGGCATGGATCCGACTGCGGCATCGCTGGTCGATCCGGCTGCCATTGCCATTCACGCAATCTGGCAAGGCGAACTCAAGGCGGGGCAGAACGCGGCCGTGGTCGGTTGCGGTCCGATTGGCCTGTTCGCGATTCAATGGATGAAGCTGATGGGCGCCCGGAATATCGTCGCGATCGACATCTCCGAGGAGAAGCTTGAAATGGCGCGTGTCGCCGGAGCGACGCATACGCTTCTAAGCGGCCAGCCCGACGAAGCGTTGCCGCGCTGTCATCTCATCGTGGAAGCGGCCGGCCACCCGAGTGCGATCAACCAGGCGATCCAGCTTGCCGGCGCGGGCGGCCATGTCGTCTATATCGGCATCCCCACCGCGGATGTATCGCTGACGACCAAGAGCTTCTCGCACTTCCTGCGCCAGGAAGTCTCGTTGCACGGTGTGTGGAATTCATTCTCGGCGCCGTTCCCCGGAGATGAATGGACGGCAGCCATCGACAAGCTGGCGAGCGGCGCGCTGCGCTGCGACTTCATGATTAGCCACGATCTGCCGCTCGAAGCGCTTCCGGAGATGTTCAAGCACTTTGCAGAAAAGAAGGGGGCGGCCAAAGTAGTCTTCCGGCCTTCCAAGTTGCCTGCGTAATATATAAACAACAAAACGTACGTAGGAGGAGACAAGATGTCCCTGCTTTTAGGGCTGGACTTCGGCACGGGCAGTGTGCGCGCCGGGCTGTACGACGCGGGCACTCACAAGCTGGTACGTGTCACGGAAGCATCCTATCCGACGGTCTACCCGCAACTCGGCTGGGCCGAGCAGGCGCCGCTCGCGTGGTGGAAGGCGCTCGGCGAGGCCTGCCGTGAACTGATGGCGAGCACGGGCCATCCGCGCATTGCCGGGATTTGCGTGGCCACGACATCGTCGACGGTGGTTGCCGCCCGCGAGGACGGCACGCCGTTGCGGCCCGCCTTGCTGTGGATGGACTGCCGCGCCGGCCGCGAAGCTAACGACACCCGCTCGGTCCGGCACCCGATGATGAGCTCCGGCGGCGACGCGGTCGAATGGCTGGTGCCCAAGGCGATCTGGCTCGCTCATCACGAACCGGAGGTCTATCGAGAAGCCGCCCGGATCTGCGAAGCAGTGGACCTGGTGAACTACTGGCTCACTGGCCGTTGGGTGGCCTCGCAGTTGAACGCAACCTGCAAATGGAATTACGACGCCCGCGAGCAGCGCTTTCCGCTCGATCTCTACGAACGGCTCGGCGTGCCGGATCTTGCCGACAAGCTGCCCCCGGAGGTGATCCGGGTGGGCGGCCGTATCGGAGCCCTTACGTCCGACGCCGCGCAGCATCTTGGCATCGTCGGCCGGCCGGTGGTGGCCCAGGGCGGCATCGACGCGCATATGGCGATGTTGAGCGCGGGTGCGACTGGCCCCGGCGATCTGCTGTTTATCGGCGGAACGTCGATCGTCCAGCTGATGCATATCGATGAATGGGTCGACGTACCCGGCATGTGGGGTCCGTATCCGAATGCGCTGATCGATGGGCCCTGGCTGATCGAAGGCGGTCAGGTATCGGCCGGCTCGATCCTGCATTGGCTTGCGCATCAGATGTTCGGTCTCGACCATACCGGTCACCAGGCGCTGATCGCCGAGGCCGCGGATTTGAAACCAGGCGAGACAGGTCTGCTGGTGCTCGATTACTGGATGGGCAATCGCACGCCTTATCGTTCTTCGGAGTTGCGCGGCGCGATTCTCGGGCTCTCGCTCAACCATCAGCGCAAGGATGTCTATCGCGCCTCGGTCGAAGCGGTTGCGCTTGGCTCCGCCAACGTGTTTCACACCTTGCGGGCAGCGGGGATCGAGGTCCGGCGGGTGATCGCGGCTGGAGGTTTTCAGAAGAACCCGCTATGGTTGCGCGCAACCATCGATGCAACGGGTGTTCCGTTCGAGGTCGTCGCTCATGACAACCTGACCTTGATCGGCGCAGCCGCGGCTGCCGCGTGCGGGGTCGGCGAGTGTGCGCAGTTACGCGAGGCGGTCGCGAGTTTCGCGACCCACGGTGAGCGCATCGACCCCGACCCGCAAGCGCACGAGCAGTATCTGAAGCTGCTCGAACGCTATCAGGAGGCGACCGACACGGTGGGACCTATCGTCTCCAGACCGCCGATTACGGCGGCCACCGCCATGAGGTCCGCAGCATGACAAGCGCTTCCACCAACGACTCGTTGCCTACGCGGCTGAATTCCGACCCGCAGCGCGAGCAACTGATGGCCCAGGTCGCCAAGCTCTATTACGACCTCGAGAAGACGCAAGGCGACATCGCCAAGGAAACCGGCTTGACGCGCTGGCAGGTTGCGCGGCTGCTGCGTGAAGCACGCGAAGTGGGCATCGTACGGATCGAGATCATTCCACGTTCGCCGCGCCTGCCGCATCTCGAAGCCGAAATGCAACGCCGCTTCGGGTTGCGCGAAGCGATCGTCCTCGCCAACAGTGGTGATGAGGATGTCGAACTGAATGTCGTCACCCAGGCCGCCGGCCGCTATCTCGCCGGACTGCAGCCGCCGCCGCAACTGGTGGGCGTGTCGTGGGGCCGCACCATGATCAAGATGGCGCAATGGTTGCCGCCGCGCTGGAACGACGGCGTGCATGTGGTGTTATTGAACGGAGCGATCAATATCCGCAACGTGGCGGAGCAGACCAACAACGTCGCCGAGCGCTTCGCGCACGCCGGCAATGGCCACGCGACGCTGCTACCGGTTCCTGCAATGCTGGGCAGCGAGCGCACGCGCGAAGCGCTCGAGCAGGACCATATCGTGGCTGACGTACTGCGTATCGCAGACGAAGCACCGGTTGCCTGCTTCAGCATGGGCGAACTGTCGGAGCGGTCGGTCCTCGTCGAATCGGGCTACGTGGATCAGGCGATCATGCGGGACCTGCAAAAACGCGGCGCGGTCGGTGACATTCTGGGACGCTTCGTCGACGGGAACGGTGAGATCGTCGCCCCCGAAATCGACAACCGGACTATCGGTCTGCGGCCCGAGCGCTTGCGCGACAAGGCATTTTCGATTGGCGTGTGTGTAGGCGAGCGCAAGCATCGGGTGGCGCGTGCCTGCCTGCGGGCGCGCTACATCAATGTCCTCGCAACCGACGAGGCGACCGCGCGCTTTCTGCTGGAGCACGGCGATGAATGATTACGTGCTGGACGTCAGTCATGTTTCGAAGCGCTTTCCGCCGAATGTCATCGCGCTCGTGGATGCCTCGCTGCAGGTACGTCCCGGCGAAGTGCACTGCCTGCTCGGCGCCAACGGTGCGGGCAAAAGCACGTTGCTGAAAATCGTGGCGGGCGCGCATCGGCCCGATACCGGCACCATGCAGATCGACGGCAAGCCGGTCGATCTGCGCTCGCCGCAAGATGCCAGCGCGGCCGGCATTGCGATGATCTACCAGGAGCTGGACCTGATCCCGCAGATGACGGTTGAAGAGAATCTTTTGCTGGGACATACGCCGCGCCGCTTCGGCATCATCTCGCGTGGCCGGCGCCGCACGTTGGCCGCTGCCGCGCTCAAGCGGATCGGCGCGACCTTTCCCATGACCGCACGCGTGGAGACGCTGTCGATCGCCAACCAGCAACTCGCGGCGATCGCGCGCGCATTGACGGGGGCGGCCAAAGTCGTCGTGATGGACGAGCCGTCCGCTGCGTTGAACGAGACCGAGCTGGAGAAAGTCTTCGAAGTGATTCGCGAGATCTCGGCCGCAGGCGTCTCCGTACTCTACGTGAGCCATCGGCTCAATGAGATTCGCGAGATCGGCGACCGCGTGACGGTGCTGCGCGCTGGCAAGACCGTCGAGACCTTCGATGTCGCCGCGGTTGACGAACGCACGCTGGTATCGGCGGTAGTCGGTGAGAGTCACGAACTGCTCGAGCGCGGCGAGCATGCTCCGCCACGCGAGGCATTCGCTTTGCGCGTCAAACGCCTGGACGGTCCGGCGGGTCTCGAGATCCGCGACCTGGAAGTACGCCAGGGCGAAGTCGTCGGGCTAGCTGGACTGAACGGTGCGGGCCGCACCACGCTTCTCAAGGCGCTGTTCGGCGTGCAACCGTCGACCGGCGAGATCGAGTTGTTCGGCGAACCGTACCGTCCGAAACACGCGATGGACGCGATCCGGCGCGGCGTCGGGCTGGTGCCGGAAAACCGCAAGACCGAAGGCCTCGTGCTCGATGCGCCGATCTACCGCAACGCCACCTTGGCGCACATCCGGCGTTACCGGTGGCTGTCGCATCGGCGCATGAAGACGCTGACCCATCCGGTCCTCAAGCAGTTGCAGACGAAGTTCGGTTCGCTGACCCAGCCGGTGCGCCAATTGTCGGGCGGTAACCAGCAAAAGATCGTGCTCGCGAAATGGGTGATCGACGGCGCGAAGCTGTTGCTGCTCGATGAGCCGAGCCGTGGCCTCGACATCGGCGCCAAGGCGGATCTTTACCGGCTCGCGCGCGGCCTCGCCGAGCAGGGCGCTGCCGTGCTGGTGGCAAGCAGCGAACTCGAAGAGCTGTACGCGAACTGCAACCGCATCTGGGTCATTCACGAAGGCAAGAACGTTGTCTGTTTCGATCCGGCCGTGACGCCGAGTCTCGACATTCAACAGGCGACTATCATTGGACGAAGGGCTTGAACATGGATACGACATCGAAGGAGCTGGTCAGACAAGGCAGCGATGGCGGCAAGAAGCGCGGCCTGATCAATAGCCCGCTTGTCGAGTGGGCAATGCGGTACAACTTCATTCTGATTTTCCTGCTGGCGGTGGGGATCGCGACTTCACTCTCGAGCGACTTCCTGACCTTCGGCAATATCGCGAACCTGTTCCAGCAGGCCGCGGCCGTCGGCATCGTCGCGATCGGCATGACGTTCGTGATCCTGACCGCCAACATCGACCTGTCGGTGGGCAGTCTGTCCGCGTTTGCGGGGATCATCGTCGCGTTGCTGTTGCAAGGGGGCATGTCCGGGTGGTTGGCGGCGCCGCTTGCACTCGGTGTCGGTCTGGTCGCCGGCGCAGCGATGGGCGCGATCTCGGTCTACGGCAAGGTGCCCAGCTTCATCATTACGCTGGCCGGGCTGGTCTCGTTGCGGGGCGCGACGTTTCTGCTGTCCGACGGTTCGCCGATCGGTGGGCTGCCGAGCGGTTTTAGCAGCATCGGTTCAGCCATGGTCCCGATCATGCCGGGCTCCGATCTGCTATTTCCGGTGATGGGCATCATCTTCCTCGTGATCGCCGTCATCGCCGGACTTGTCCTGCGCTACACGGTATTCGGCGAGTATGTGCTGGCCACTGGCGGCAATATCGAGGCGGCGCGTCTGTCAGGTGTACCGGTGCGTGCAATATCGATCGCCGTTTTCGCGATCTCGGGCCTGCTCGCCGCACTAGGCGGCGTGCTGCTGACTTCGCGCCTCCATATCGGTCAGCCGACCTCCGCTCAAGGACTCGAGCTCGATGCGATCGCGGCCGTCGTGCTTGGCGGCACGAGCCTCTTCGGTGGACGCGGCGGCATGCTCGGCACCACCGTCGCCGTGATGCTGCTGCAAGTGTTGCGTAATATTTTCAACCTCGTCGGACTTGGTTCGTTCTACCAAATGACGATTACCGGCGTGATCATTGTGCTGGCCATTCTGCTGAACCGCCTGATCGATCACTATGCGGGGCGGACATGACGGCCCGCGCACGCACTTCCAGACGGCGGCAGCCCTCCTTGCCGCCCGATCTTCCCGCTCAATCTTCGCTTCCCAACGACATGTCCGAACACTTACCACGCAATACAGGGGTGGCGCTCGCCCTTGACGCAGTTCTCACTCCGCAGGTCAATGCATCCGCCGCGACACGCCGCAGCGAATCGCTAAAAGCTCGCCGCTCGGTGAAGAAGGCTTATCAGGCCGCCTGGCATGTGAAGGCGATCTCCTGTATCGATCTGACGACGCTGGCCGGCGACGACACGCCGGGCCGCGTCAAACGTCTGTGCGCCAAGGCGCGCCGGCCGCTGCGTGACGATCTAGTCAGCGCACTTGGCCTCGAAGAACAGCCGCCGATGACCGGCGCCGTGTGCGTCTATCCGACGATGGTCGGAGCGGCGGTTGCCGCACTCGAAGGCTCGGGCATTCCCGTCGCGTCAGTGGCGACAGGTTTCCCCGCTGGCCTGACACCGCTCAAGCAGCGGCTCGAGGAAATCCGTTACGCGGTGTCGGAGGGCGCACGCGAGATCGATATCGTGATTACCCGCGAACATGTATTGCTGCAGAACTGGACGGCTCTTTACGACGAAGTCCGGCAGATGCGCGAAGCATGTGGTGACGCCCATCTGAAAGCCATTCTGGCGACCGGCGATCTGAAGACCTTGCGCAACGTTTATCGCGCCAGCGTCGTTTCCATGATGGCCGGGGCGGATTTCATCAAGACCTCGACCGGCAAGGAGGACGTCAATGCCACGTTGCCTGTGAGTCTCGTGATGTGCCGTGCCATTCGCGACTATGAAGCGCTGACCGGTTTCAAGATCGGCTTCAAACCTGCGGGTGGATTGCGCACGGCAAAAGACGCGGTGAACTGGTTGATTTTGATGAAAGAAGAACTCGGGCGCGACTGGCTCGAACCCAACCTGTTCCGGATCGGCGCGAGCTCGCTGCTAGGCGATATCGAGCGTCAGATCGAGCACTTCGTCACCGGTCAATATTCTGCCCTGCACCGGCACGGCATGGCCTGACGCTACACGCTGACTCACGGGACACACGCATGAAAACCTCACAAGCACGTATCAAAGACATTCTCGCCACCATGGAATACGGCCCCGCACCGGAAAGCACCGATGTCGCGATGAACTGGCTCGACCAGCATGGGCGACGCTTCGATCACTTCATCGATGGCGCCTTCGTCGCGCCGACGGATGGCGCACATTTCGACGTGGTGAATCCGGCCGACGAGTCGCTGCTCGCCCAGGTTGCCCAGGGCAGCGTAGCCGACGTCAATGACGCAGTCGAAGCCGCGCGCCACGCTTTCAGGGGCTGGTCGGCCACGCCGGGTCACGAGCGGGCGCGCCTGCTGTATGCGATCGCCAGGCACGTTCAGAAGCACGCGCGGTTTCTCGCAGTGCTCGAGAGCCTCGATAACGGCAAGCCGATCCGCGAGTCGCGCGATATCGATGTACCGCTCGTCGCGCGTCATTTCTATCACCATGCCGGCTGGGCGGAACTCCTTGGCGACGAATTTCCGAACCACGAGGCCGTGGGCGTGTGCGGCCAGATCATTCCATGGAATTTCCCGCTGCTGATGCTCGCGTGGAAGATCGCTCCGGCACTCGCCGCCGGAAACACCGTCGTGCTGAAGCCCGCGGAGTTCACGCCGCTCACCGCGCTGGCGTTCGCCGAGATCTGCCAGCAGGTCGGTCTGCCGGCGGGTGTCGTCAACATCGTCACCGGAGATGGTGCGACAGGCGCGCGGATCGTCGAGCATGCGGATGTCGACAAGATCGCGTTCACCGGTTCGACGGAAGTGGGCCGCGCGATTCGACGGGCCACAGCAGGCACCGGCAAGAAGCTCTCACTCGAGCTTGGCGGCAAGTCACCGTTCATTGTGTTCGAAGACGCCGACCTCGATGCGGCGGTCGAAGGCGTGGTCGATTCGATCTGGTTCAACCAGGGGCAGGTGTGCTGCGCAGGTTCACGGATTCTGGTGCAGGAAGGGGTCGCTGACCTCTTCCACGCGAAGTTGCGCGCGCGCATGAGCACGCTGCGGGTGGGCGACCCGCTCGACAAGTCCACGGACATCGGCGCGGTTGTCGATCGCATCCAGCTCGAACGGATCACGGCGCTGGTCCAGCGCGGCATCGCGGAAGGTGCGACGTGCTTCCAGCCGCCGATGGCGGTGCGCGTCAAAGGCTTCTTCTATCCGCCGACCCTCGTGACCGACGTCGAGACATCCTCCGTGCTGGTGCGCGAGGAGGTGTTCGGGCCGGTGGTGACGTCGAGCACGTTCCGCACGCCTGACGAAGCGATTGCCTTGGCCAACGATACCCGCTACGGTCTCGCTGCCTCGGTGTGGTCGGAAAATCTTAACCGCACGCTCGATGTCGCGGCCGCGGTCAAGGCCGGGGTGGTCTGGGTGAACAGCGCCAATCAGTTCGACGCCGCGGCAGGCTTTGGCGGCTATCGCGAAAGCGGTTATGGCCGTGAAGGCGGCCGGGAAGGCATGCTCGAGTATCTCGCGCCACGTCGCGCGGGAGCGGACACCTCCGCTGCGAACGCAAGCGAGCCTCGCGAGGCGAGTGCTCCCGAACCGCACGCACCGGTTCCATTGCAGGACTTTTCCGATCAGTGCGGCAACGTCGATCGAACCGCGAAGCTTTATATCGGCGGCAAGCAAACCCGGCCCGACTCCGGCTACAGCTATCGGGTCTTCGGCGCGAACGGCGCGCCGCTGGGTCTTGCTCCGCTCGGCAATCGCAAGGATGTGCGCAATGCCGTCGAGGCGGCGCGCAAGGCGAGCGGCTGGTCGGGACTGTCGGGGCATGCGCGCGCACAGGTGATCTACTACCTCGCGGAAAACCTCGCGGCGCGCAAGCCGGGGTTCGCGGCCTTGCTGCGCGAGTGCACCGGCGCTTCGGAGTTCGAAGCAGCGCGTGAGGTGGAACTCAGCATTCGCCGGCTGTTTCGCTACGCAGCGCTCGCCGACAAGCACGACGGCCGCGTTCATTCCACTTTGACCCGTCATGTCACGCTTGCGATGAACGAGCCTTGGGGCGTGCTCGGCATCGCCTGCCCTGAGAACGCTCCGCTCATTAGCCTTGTAGCGCTGATTGCCCCGGCTATCGCGCTAGGCAATCGGGTCGTCGCGGTGGTGTCGCAGACGCATCCATTGGTCGCGACCGAGTTCTATCAATTGCTAGATACAAGCGATGTGCCGGACGGCGTGGTCAATCTGCTTAGTGGTCCGCGCGGCGAGCTGGTGCAGACGCTCGCCGCCCATAACGATGTCGATGCGCTGTGGTACGCCGGCGACGCTGCCGGCCGCGCGAGCGTCGAAGCCGAGTCGGCGGGTAATCTGAAACCGGTCTGGTCGCCCGATCCCGCTTTGCTCGCCGAAGACGGCGGTCCCCTCGCGAGCGGCGAATTTGCGCGCCATGCGCTTCAGGTCAAAAACATCTGGGTGCCGTATGGCGAATGAGCCGGGAATCGCTCCAGTGCGGGCCGTGATCTTCGATATGGACGGGTTGCTGCTCGATACCGAAGGCGTTTATACGGCGGTGACCCAGCAGATCGCGGGTCGCTTTGGCAAGACGTTCGACTGGGAGGTCAAGCAAAACACGATCGGCCGGGGTGCGCGCGACCTGGCCGAATATGTAGTGGGTGCGCTTGAACTGCCGATGAGTGTGGATGATTTCCTCGCGGAGCGCGAACCGCTTTTGCAGGCGGGCTTTGCCGATTCGCCCGCCAAACCGGGTGCCGTTTCACTCGTGCGGCAACTGGCACGGCGCGGGGTGCCGATTGCGGTGGGTACGAGTTCGTCGCGCGCGTATGTCGAGATCAAAACTGCCCGGCATCGAGACTGGTTCGGGCTGTTCAATGTCGTGGTGACCGCAGACGATCCGGACGTACGGGCGGCCAAGCCAGCGCCCGATATTTTCCTGGTGGCGGCTCGGCGTCTTGGGGTGGCGCCGCATGAAGCGCTGGTGTTCGAAGACTCGCCGTTCGGTGTCACGGCCGCCCGGGCGGCCGGCATGCAGGTGATTGCCGTTCCGGACCCTGCGATGAGCCGTGAACGTTTCGCGCACGCGCATTCAGTATTGGACTCGCTGGATCAGTTCGATCCGGGCCCGTGGGGATTGCCGGCGTGTCTGGAGGGCGACGTGCGTTGACGCCCGATGGGCGGAACGCCCGCCAGCGCTCAGGCGATCTGGTCCTGCGGCTTGCGTCTACGACTTCGAGTTTTCGTACAGCGTGTCGCGCGGGAAGAACATGCGCGGTTCGAAAGCCGGCATGATCACCGTCGCGCCTCTTGCGGTGACGTTGACATTGCAGGTCTGATCGATCTGCTTGCCGCGCCGGTAAATGAACGCGCCCGGGCCGCCATCGCATTCGCTGGTGTGCTCGAGCAGGCGCAGTTCGCGCCCGTTCGAAATGGACCTCGTGACGACGAATCCGTCGGCATACGCTGCGGTTACACCAACCAGGGTGGCTATTCCGATTACGACTTTCGCAATCTTCATGATGGGATCTCCGGATTCGGCTGCGTGGCGCCGATGCCAATCCAGGTAGTTTAGACCGTCCTGCTTTCAAAACCCCACCTTCGATTCGTGTCCAACGGGCTTCGGCATCAGCATTGGCGGCTGGCAAACGCCCCTAAAGCGGCCGTTGTACGATACGGAGGCGGAACATGCGCAACGCCCAGAGCCCTCTGCGCATGTTGCCCTTGATCGATAAAGCACCCACCGCTAACGAGGAGACAGTCGCATGGTACGTACGAGAAAGCTCACAGCAGGTCTGATCGGCACGATGCTCGTTGCGGCCGCATGCGCCGCCGGCCTGGGTGCCTGCGCATCGACTCCGGCCAATCGCGCCGCAACGCTGTCCGGTCCAATGTCGATTGCGAAGCAGGGGAGCTTTTTCATCGGCGGACGCGACGTGCATTCGGACACGCTTTCGACGCTGCCTAACTACGTGGCCTCGGGTACCGTTACCGTCGACCAGATGTACGTTCATTACCAGGTGCCCACGAGCGCCAAGCCGGTGTCGCTGACGCTAATCCATGGCTGCTGCCTGACGGGCATGACATGGGAGACGACGCCGGATGGGCGGATGGGGTGGGAGGAATATTTCGTCCGGAGCGGCTATCCGACGTATGTGATCGACCAGTCCGACCGCGGCCGCTCGGCGACTGACATCAGCGCGATCAATGCAGTGCGGAGCGGCAAGGCGCCGGCTTCCCAACTGCCGAACGTGTTCGCAGCATCGCACGAATCGGCGTGGACCATCTTCCGTTTCGGACCGAAATATCCGGAGACCTTCCCGGGCGAGCAGTTTCCCGTCGATGCGCAAGCGGCCCTCTGGCAGCAGATGGTGCCTGACTGGAGCCCGTCGGTGGGCGTGCCCAATCCAACCGTCCCGGCGCTTTCGCAACTGGCGATCCAGCTCGGTCATACGGTGCTGATCAGCCACTCGCAGGCTGGCATCTATCCGTTCCAGACGGCGGCAATCAGTACGCAGGGTATTGCGGGCATCGTGTCCATCGAACCCGGCGAGTGCCCGTCCGCGACCGGCGATCTCACGCCTTACACCCGGCTGCCCATCCTCGTGCTGTTTGGCGACTATGTCGACCTGTCTCCTCGCTGGGCTCCGCGGCTCAAAAGCTGCCAGGCTTTCGTCGACGCGGTAGACCGTGCCGGCGGCCGCGCGCAACTCGTGCTGCTGCCGAACGAAGGGATCCACGGCAATACACACATGATGATGCAGGACCGGAACAACCTTGACGTGGCTGACTGGATCCTCAAGTGGATCGATACGCATGTGAGCGCGGCGGGGGCGTAACGGGACAAGAAGCGGGCCTTGGACGCTATTTTTTTGGGCGTCATATGCTTCGACCATCGACTTCCACCTCAAGGAGTATCACGATGACGCAATCCCTACACAGCCCGGCATCCCGTGAAGCGTTGACCGACGCGATCATGGACGCAAAGCTGCGCAAAAACCTGACGTTCGAGCAGATCAACGAAGGCACCGGCCTCAGCCTCGCATTCGTTACCGCGGCGCTGCTCGGCCAGCACCCGCTGCCGGCCGATGCAGCCAAGGTGGTGGTCGACAAGCTCGAACTCGGTGAGGACGCGCTGCGTCTGCTGCAGGCCATTCCGGTGCGCGGCAGCATTCCGGGCGGCGTGCCGACCGATCCGACCATCTACCGCTTCTACGAGATCGTGCAGGTATATGGTTCGACGCTAAAAGCGCTGGTCCACGAAAAACTCGGCGACGGGATCATTAGCGCGATTAACTTCAAACTCGACTTTCAGGTAATCGACGATCCGGAAGGCGGCAAACGCGCCGTCATCACGCTGGACGGCAAATATCTGCCGACCAAGCCGTTCTGAGGCGGTGGCGAGCCGTCTCTGGCCAGACGGCTTTCATCGTATTTATACGGAGCGCGGACTACGCCGCAATGACGCGTGCGCCCCGGAATTCAGCCGTTTCGACCGAGTATGATACAA
>Ga0302316_10002817_pt1 | contig 12291 bp, 11 predicted proteins | sample III_Palsa_N3_2_FD_200456 | JGI IMG/M metagenome (GOLD analysis project Ga0302316, IMG submission 200456) | Peat permafrost microbial communities from Stordalen Mire near Abisko, Sweden - III_Palsa_N3_2 | ecosystem: Environmental > Terrestrial > Soil > Palsa > Peat permafrost | place: Sweden... | reverse complement strand
TCGAGATCCCGGCCTTCTGTTACTACCCCGGCCTTTCGTTGCAGGCCGCCTGCCGCATGTGCGTTGTTCGCATTGAAAAGGCGCCGAAGCTCGCGACCGCCTGCACCACCACGATCGCCGAAGGCATGGTCGTCACCACCGAATCACCCGAGATCGCGCAGGCGCGCAAGGCCACGCTGCAGATGCTGCTCGGCAACCATCCACTTGATTGCCCCGTATGCGACGCCGGCGGCGAATGCGAACTGCAGGACATGACCTTTAAGTACGGCGCGGCGGACAGCTTCTACACCGAGCCGAAGAACCACCGCGAAGAACAGAAGTGGTCGCCCGTGGTTTACTTCGACCGCCCCCGCTGCATCCTCTGCTACCGCTGCGTGCGTATGTGCGGCGAAGGCATGGACGTCTTCGCGCTGGGCATCCAGAACCGCGGCAGCTCTTCGGTCATCGCGCCGAACGTTCCCGCACAGCTCTCGCCGGAAGACCTTCCTAACCTCGATTGCGAGCAGTGCGGCATGTGCATTGATGCCTGCCCCGTAGGCGCGCTTACCTCCGGCACCTACCGCTACAAGACGCGCCCGTGGGAGATGAACCACGTCGCCACCGTCTGCACGCACTGCGGCGACGGCTGCAAGACCACGCTCGGCGTTCGCTCCGTGAACGACGGTACAGAGATCGTGCGCGGCGACAACCGCGACAAGTCCGGCATGAACGGCGACTTCCTCTGCAACAAGGGTCGCTATGCCTTCGACTTCGCCAACAACATCGAGCGGCTGACCTCACCGCTAGTGCGCAAGAACGGCAAGCTGACCCCTGTGGGTTGGGATGAAGCCCTGAAGTTCGCCGCTACAAAGCTTCGCGAACTCCGTGACACGCGCGGCTCGCAGACGCTCGGCGTCATCGGCTCCAACCGCACGACGAACGAAGAAAACTATCTGTTGCAGAAGTTCGCGCGCACGGTGCTCGGCACCAACAACATCGACCACCATCGCACTGCCGACTACGTCACCCTTGCGACATCCATCGGCAGCACGACGCGCCCGAACGGCAAGACGCGTTATGCCTCGCAGCACTGCATTGAGAAGGCCTCGGCCATCCTCTTCGTCGGCGGCGACCCCACCAACCAGGCTCCGCTGACCGCATGGAACGCCCGCACCAACGTTCGCCTGAACAAGGCGCGCGTGTATGTCGCGAACCACGAAGAGATCAAGCTCCGCCGCCAGTCGAAGGCCGCGATCCAGGTCTCGCAATTCGGTTATGGCGCGCTCGCGCAGTATCTTGCGGGTGACGACAAGGCTGCCAACGCTACCTCGACCATTGAGCAGGCAGACGCTCTGTCCAGCTTCCGCGAAGCTATCAAGGGCGAAGAGACACTCATCGTCATCGTCGGCAACGAAGTTCGCGGCGGTGAACTGGCGAACCTCATCAAGGCGCTGCCCAGCGCCAAGTTCGGCCTCACCGCTGATTACGTCAACTCACGCGGCGCCTCCGACATGGGCGTTCTGCCTGATGTCGCCCCCGGCTACCAGCCGCTCACCACGCCAGCCGGCCTCGATCTCCTCGCGATGTTCGACGCTGCCGCAGCGGGCAATCTGAGCGCGCTCTACGTCGTTGGGGCTAACCCCATCAAGCGCTTTGGCATTGACCCCGCGACGCTCGCCAACACCTTCCTCGTCGTGCAGGATCTGTTCCTCACCGAGACCGCGCTGCTCGCCGACGTTGTCTTCCCTGCCGCGAATCTCTACGAGAAATCCGGCTCGGTCACTAACAGCTACGGCGACCTGCAGCTCGTCAACAAAGCCGCCGACAAGGCCGGCACACGCTCCGACTTCGAGCTCATCGTCCGCCTCGCCGACCACTTCGGCCACGACATCAAGGCGCTCGTTCCCTTCGGCAAAGGCCTCCGCGCTGATATGGGCCAGACCCGCGGTGCGCAGAGCGGCGAAGCCGACCGCCATGCCGTCTGGCTCGTGGCGAACAACATGGAGCCGAAGCTTTCGCCGTTCGACCCTTTCGCCATCCTCGACGAGATTCAACGCGTCGTCCCTGGCTACGACAAACTACTCCGCCTACAGCTACTCAGCGGCAACGACCAACACATCGCGCCCGCTTCCACCGGCCTGGTGCAGATTGAAAATCGCAAAGACCTCGTGCTGCCTTCGTCGGACACGCTCTTCACCTCCGGCTCGCTCACACGCTTCAGCCCCATGCTTCAAGACGTTCAACGCCACCAGGAAATAGAAGTCTCCGACCACCTGGCGGCGGACTAGGAGTGACCTTGCTGAATCGTTACCAAACCGGAGCCTGGACAACGCTGCTGCTCTTTATCGGCATAGCGGCTTCATTCTCATGGGGAGTGGTCCGGGTCATGCATCGTCACGACAGGGGTGGCTATCTGGAATCAGGTATATGCCTCATCGTTCTTTACACCTTTGATAAAAACTATCGCCGACGCACTGAATCACCGAAGACCGGACAAGAATGACTCATCTAAACACCTTCGAAGTTTTCCTGCTCCTCACGATCCTCAAGATCGTTGTGGTGCTGGTTATTACGCTGACCGCGGTTGCCTATACGGTGCTGCTGGAGCGCAAGGTTTTGGGCCGCATGCAGAACCGCTGGGGACCCAGCCGCGTCGGCCCGTTCGGCCTGCTGCAACCGCTGGCTGACGGCATCAAGCTCTTCCTGAAGGAAGACATGATGCCCCTCGCCGTGGAGCGCCCGCTCTTCGTACTCGCGCCTATCATCGCGCTGGGTTGTGCGCTGATCTCTATCGCGGTTGTGCCCTTCGGACAGCAGACGCTGTACCACGGCGTCGACCTCTTCCAGATCTCCGACATCAACATCGGCCTGCTGGTCATCCTTGGCGTCACATCCATCGGAGTCTACGGCATCGCGCTCTCCGGCTGGAGCTCCAACAACAAGTACTCGCTCTTCGGCAGCCTGCGCGCCACCGCACAGGTCATCAGCTATGAGCTCGCGCTGGGCCTCTCGTTGGTTGGCGTTGTCCTCCGCGCCGGTTCGCTCTCGCTGCGCGACATCGTCAACTCGCAGTCGCACCACGGCATGCTCTCGTGGAACATCTTCGGTGGCTTCCAGATAATCGGCTTCTTCATCTACCTGATGGCAGCCTACGCCGAGACCAACCGCTCGCCCTTCGATCTTCCTGAAGCGGAATCCGAGCTCGTCGCCGGCTATCACACCGAGTACAGCTCCATGAAGTTCGCGATGTTCTTCATGGCCGAGTACGCCAACATGATCACCGTCGCCTGCGTCGCCACGCTGCTCTTCTTCGGGGGCGCCAACACGCCCTTCGGACACCTCTTCGACGGCGTCTTCGCTCACGGCTTCATCCACGCCGTGCTGCCCATCTTCTGGTTCGTCTTCAAGATCCTGATGTTCCTGCTGCTCTACATCTGGGTCCGCGCCACGCTTCCCCGCTTCCGTTACGACCAGCTTATGAGCTTCGGCTGGAAGTTCCTGCTCCCTGTTGCGATGGTCAATATTCTCGCCACCGCACTCGTGCTGGCCTTCCACGGATAACATCAACCGATAACGCATTTACAATCAATACGAAATAGACAACAAACCACGATGCAAACTGCTCTCTTCATTATCTTCGGACTCGCGGCCATAGCAGGCGCACTCAATCTGCTCTTCCAGCGGCATCCGATCAACTCGGCGCTCTCGCTGGTCGTCGTCATGATGTCCCTCGCGGTGCTCTACTGGACGCTCGGCGCAGAATTCCTCGCCGCCGCGCAGGTCATCGTCTACGCCGGTGCGGTCATGGTGCTCTTCGTCTTCGTGGTCATGCTGCTGAACGCCGGCGAAGAAGAGCGCACCTCCGGCTCGCGCATCGCCTACATCGCCGGAATCCCCGGTGCCGCCGCCATCTTCGCGCTGCTCTGCTTCGTCTTCCTGAAGAACAAAGCTACCCTCGGCAATACGCAGCTCGGCGGCGATCTCTCGGGCATCGTCTCCAATATCACCGACATCTCGCACACACTGTTTACTTCGCTGCTGCTGCCTTTTGAAGCTACATCGATCCTTATCCTCATCGCGATTCTCGGCGCCGTTGTCCTGGCGCGGAAAGAGCTCTAACCATGGCTAACCGCCTCCTCGCCGGAATGTTCATCCTGCTTACCAGCATGTTTCTGGCTGCGGTTGCAGTCGCTCGCGCCATGCGCAGTAAGAGGTCGCGCTAATGCACCCCACCCACGATAATCTCGTTAGCATCGCCCTCGGCGTCCTCTTTGGTCTCGCGATGATGCTTTTGCTGCGTAGACGGAGGGCCCGCTAATGGTACCCATCGCCTACTACCTCATCCTTGCCGCGATCCTCTTCTGCATCGGCATCGCCGCCTTCCTCATCAAGCGCAATGTCATCACCATCTTTATGTCGATCGAGCTGATGCTCAACGCCGTCAACCTCACCTTCGTGGCCTTTGCGCACATGTGGCACCAGGTCTCGGGCCAGATCTTCGTCTTCTTCGTTATGGTGGTTGCCGCCGCGGAAGCCGCTGTCGGACTCGCCATCATCATCGCGCTCTTCCGCGCCCGCCAAACCCTCAACGTTGACAACGTCAACCTCATGAAGAACTAACGCGAGTCGCTGAATGCAATTCAACACAAACCTGCTCTGGCTCATCCCGACACTCCCCTTCGCCGGCTTCCTGCTCAACGGAACGCTGGGCCGCAAGCTGCCGCGCGCCGCCGTCACGGCCATCGCGCTGCTCTTCACGCTCGCGCCTGCTGTTATCGTCGCTCAGCTCTGGCTGTTTATGAAGTCCGCCGGCGCCCCGCTATCGCTCTCCGTCGCCAGCCGTCCGTGGATCGCCGTCACCGGCTTTCAGGTCAACTTCGCCTTCGCGGTCGATCACCTCACCCTCATCATGCTCGGCGTCGTCACTGGCGTCGGCTTCCTCATCCATATCTACTCCGCCGGCTACATGGCGCATGAGGAAGGCTACTGGCGCTTCTTCGCCTACCTCAACCTCTTCATGTTCTTCATGCTGGTGCTGGTGCTCAGCTCGAGCTTCCTGCTGCTCTTTGTCGGCTGGGAGGGTGTGGGTCTCGCGTCGTACCTGCTGATTGGCTTCTACTTCACGAAGGATTCCGCCGCGAACGCCGGCAAGAAGGCCTTCATCGTCAACCGCATAGGCGACTTCGGCTTCCTGCTCGCGATGTTCCTGATCATCGCCCACTTCGGCAGCCTGAACTTTGCGGACGTCTTCACGAAGGTTTCCGCGACTCCGATGACCGGCGGCTTCCTCACCGCCATCTGCCTCCTGCTCGTCCTTGGAGCCACCGGCAAATCCGCGCAGATTCCGCTCTACATCTGGCTGCCCGACGCCATGGAAGGCCCCACACCCGTCTCGGCCCTCATCCACGCGGCGACGATGGTCACGGCAGGCATCTACATGGTCGCGCGCTGCCACACACTCTTCGACCGCTCGCCCTACGCCCTCGGCGTCATCGCGATCATCGGCGCGGCCACAGCACTTATGGCTGCAACCATCGGCATGGTGCAGCACGATATTAAGCGCGTCCTCGCCTACTCGACGGTCTCGCAGCTCGGATACATGTTCATGGCCTGCGGCGTCGGCGCGTACTCTGCCGGCATCTTCCACCTGATGACGCATGCCTTCTTCAAGGCGCTGCTCTTCCTCGCAGCCGGTTCGGTCATCCACGCACTCTCTGGCGAGCAAGATATGCGCGTCATGGGCGGCCTGCGCAAACGCATTCCCGTCACGTTCTGGACCATGACGATGGGTGTCTTCGCCATCGCCGGCCTGCCTCCGCTGGCAGCCTTCTTCTCCAAGGACGAGATCCTCTACCAGACCTTCCTCTGGGACAATCCGCTCGCCAAGCTCCTCTGGGCCGTGGGCATGTTCACCGCCTTCCTCACGTCCTTCTACATGTTCCGCCTCTGGTTCAAGACCTTCTTCGGCGCACCACGCTTCGACGAGCATGAGGTCCATGTCCACGAGTCGCCCGCGGTCATGACCATCCCGCTCATCCTGCTCGCCATTCTCTCCATCGTCGGCGGCTGGGTAGGCGTTCCTCTGGCCTTCGGCGGCCACAACGAGTTCGAGCACTTCCTCGACCCCGTCTTCAACCCGACCACCCACATCGTCGAGCACGTAGCCACCCGCAACGCCGAACCGATCCTTGCCGCAGCTTCTGTACTCACGGCCCTCCTCGGTCTCTATTTTGCATGGCTCTTCTACTACAAGAAGCCAGGAACAGCCGCCACGCTCGCCGAGCGCATCAAGCCCGTTTACAACCTGCTTGATCACAAGTACTGGGTCGATGAGATTTACGGCCGCTTCATCGTTGCCCCGCTGTTCATCGTCTCGCGCTATGTTCTCGGCGGCCTTATTGATACTGGCATCGTTCAGGGCTCGGCCGCTGTTGCTACTGGAACCACTCGCGGTGCTGGCTCCATCGTTCGCCGTATGCAATCCGGAAACATTCGTTCCTACGCTGGTTGGCTAGCCTTTGGCGCCGCCGCCGTCATCGCCATCGTTCTCTTCACGCATTAGTTTCTTGCTTGTCATCCCGCAGGGATCTGCAGTTAGAACCACCACAGGACTAACAGGAATTTGATGAACTTCGACCACACCATCCTGACGATCATCCTCCTCACGCCGCTCGTGGGCGCGCTGCTTCTCGCCTTCATCCCCGAACGCGAAGGCGCAAAGACGCACCACATCGGCGCGCTCATCGTCACGCTCCTCACCTTCCTCTTCACGCTCCACCTGGCCAAGCACTTCAACTACGCCGCCATCCCCGGCAGCTTTCAGTTCGAACAAAACCTCCCCTGGATCACGCGTCCCGTCATCAACTATCACCTTGGTATCGACGGCCTCTCCATGTGGCTTGTCATCCTCGCCGGTATCCTCGCTCCCCTCGGCGTTCTGGCCTCCTGGAACTCCATCAAGACCCGCAGCAAGCTATTCTTCGTCCTCTTCCTGCTGCAGCAGGTCGCGATGATCGGCATCTTCGTCTCGCTCGACCTTTTCCTCTACTACGGCTTCTGGGAGCTCTCGATCGTTCCCCTAACGCTGATGATCGCCACCTTTGGCCGCACCGAAAACCGCCGCCGCGCCGCTATCAAGTTCTTCCTCTACACCTTCATCCCATCGGCCATCCTTCTCGCCGCGCTGATCTGGCTCTACGCCCGCACGGGCACCTTCGACGTCCCGGCGCTCGTCGAACCCCACCGCCCTCTGGCTCTGCTCGCTGGCCTTCCTCATCGCCTTCGCGGTCAAGGTCCCCGTCTTTCCGCTGCACGGTTGGCTCTCGGACGCCGTCCAGGAAGCCCCCACCGCCGCCGTAATGGTCCTTGCCGGCAAGCTCGGCCTCTACTCTATCCTGCGCTTCAGCTTCGGCCTCTTCCCCGAGCAGTCCCGCCACATCGCCCCGCTGCTCATCGCTCTCGGAGCCATCGGCATCGCATACGGCGCACTCGTCGCCCTCGTCCAGACCGACCTCAAGAAGCTCGCCGCCTTCGCCACCCTCAGCGCCAACAGCTTCATCATCCTTGGCATCTTCACCTTCACCGTCGCGGGCCTCGACGGCGGCGTCTACCAGATACTCAACGAATCTCTCATCGGCGCCGCACTCTTCATCCTCCTCGGCCTGCTCTACGAGCGCTACGGCACCTACGACATGCGCGACTATGGTGGCCTCGCTGCAAAGCATCCGTGGATGGTGACGATGTTCGTCATCACCTCGCTCACCGCGGTCGGCCTGCCCATGATGAACGGCTTCGTCGGCGAGTTCCTCATCCTCTCCAGCACGATGCAGACCTACCTCACGTACCATGTCCTCTGGACGGTCGTCGGCACCACCGGCGTCATCTTCTCCGCGGCCTACATGCTCTCCATGATCCAGAAAGTCTTCTACGGCAGACTAGGCCTCCGCTCCGAAGAAGTCCCCGGCTACGACCTCACCGCCCGCGAGCACCTCGAGCTCTGGCCCCTCGCCGCACTCTTCCTCATCATGGGCCTGCTCTCGCCCTTCTGGATGAAGTCCATCGACACCTTCGGCACCCAAACCGCCGACAAGCCCGTCCAATTCGAGCCCAACCAAATCAAACATATCGAAACCGAAACCTACGCCCCAACAGCTCAGGCCGCACCCATGCAGGAGGCCCGCTAATGTCCACCAACCTCCTGGCCCTCCTCCCCGAGATCATCCTCACCATCACCGGCGTCCTCGTCATGGTGCTTGAGCCCGTGATCGCCCCCGGCAAATCCCGCAAGCCCCTCGGCTGGCTTGCGATCCTCGGCACCGCCGCTTCTATTGCGGCCACCTGCTACCAGAAGCACATCCTCAACACCACCGGCACCTTCACCGGCTTCTACGCCACAGTCCAGATCGACTCCTTCTCGATCTTCTTCCACCTCCTCATCGCATCCATCGTCCTCGTCACGCTGCTAGCCTCACTCGACTACTTTGCTTCTCCAATAACCCACGCCGGCGAGTACTTCGCCCTCGTCCTCTTCGGCGCTACCGGCATGATGTTCATGACCTGCTCCGTCGAGCTCCTGATGGTCTTCATCGGCCTCGAAATCTCCTCGATCTCCACCTACATCCTCGCCGGCTTCCGCAAGGGCCACGCCACGGCATCCGAGTCCTCGCTCAAATACTTCCTCCTTGGCAGCTTTGCCACAGCCTTCTTCCTCTACGGCATCGCGCTCTGCTTCGGAGCCACCGGCAGCACCTCGATCGGTGCCATCGCCACCGGCCTCAACACCACATCCACCCCCACACTGGCGATCCTCGCCGTCGCCATGGTACTCATCGGCCTCGGCTTCAAGGTCTCCGCCGCCCCGTTCCATGTCTGGACACCCGACGTCTACCAGGGCGCACCCAGCCCGGTCGTCGCGCTGATGTCGACCGCCCCCAAAGCCGCCGCCTTCGCCGTCCTGCTCCGCTTCCTCTTCAACGGCACACCGATGCTCCGCGGCCACTGGATCTTGATGGTTGAAATCCTCGCCATCCTCTCCATGACCATCGGCAACCTCGGCGCGCTGCTGCAAAAAGACGTCAAGCGCCTGCTCGCCTACTCTTCCATCGCCCACGCCGGCTACCTGCTCGTCGCCTTCACCGGCATCCATCAGGACGCCGTCTCTGGCGCGCTCTTCTACACCGCCGCCTACGCCGCCATGAACGTCGGCGCCTTCCTCGTCCTCACCCAGCTCTCCGGCTTCGACGAACCCCTCCGCACCATCGACGACTTCACCGGCGCCGCTCTCAAGCGCCCGTTCCTCGCCGCGCTGCTCAGCTTCTTCCTGCTCTCGCTCATCGGAATCCCCTTCACCGGCGGCTTCTTCGGCAAGTTCTACGCCTTCTCCGGCGCCATCCACAACGGCCACCTCGGTCTCGCGATCTTCGGCCTCGCCAACTCCGGCGTAGCCTGCTACTACTACCTGCGCCTGCTGGCCGCGCTCTACGCCCGCCCGGTCACCGAGCCCGCCGTCAACCCGCTCAAACTAACCGCCCCGGCAGCCATCGCGATCACCGCCGCCGCACTCGCAACTCTCGCACTCGGCGTAGCTCCCAACCGCGTCCTTCACCTCGTCCAACGCGCAACCCCCGAAACCCTCCCCGCCTATATCTCCGCCCCAACAACCGCCTCAACCGCTCACTAAGAGGAGCCGTACTTCGCGTTCTTCCTTCGCGCCCTTTGCGTTCAAGGCTCTCCTTCACACCGGCACAATCTGAACAAACAGAAAGGCCCTCGCCAAAGCGAGGGCCTTTCCAATCCGTACCGAGCTTACTTCGCGCTACGAACAACAGCGAAGATCACGGCAAACGTGAACAGCGCCAGCGATTCAATAAACGCCAAACCGAGAATCAGGAACAGGAAGATGCCAGGACGAGCACCCGGGTTACGTGCCAGAGCCTCAGCCGACGAAGCCGTCGCCTTACCCTGTCCGAGTCCGCAAAGACCCGAAGCCAACGCCATACCGAGACCGGCAGCCAGCGGAATCCACTGATTCGCGGGTGCAGCCGTTCCCTGTGCAAACGCCGGCGACGCAACCAACAGCACCGCCAAAGCGCCGAAAACATACTTCATCGTACGAAATGCATTCACCATGTACTACTCCTGCCCCCGTAATCTCGCCGCCAGTGGGTGGTTGAAGCTCACCGTGCTGGCCCCCTCACGCTGAACGGCGGAAACTTCACCACGAAGAGGGGGCGCCCCCTCGCAGGATCCTGCATCCGGCAAAACCCAACCGGAAAACCCAAACTCTCAGTGACGCACCATCTCCGCACTCACTGTCTACTGTCTAACCCTCTACTGTCTGCTTCCTAGTGCTCATGCGCCACAGCCAGCCCAATATACGTCGCAGCCAGCAGCAGGAACACATACGCCTGCACCACAGCCACGCCGAGATGAAGCCCAATCACCAACAGCGGAATCCCGATCGGCACCAGCGAGAAGAACACCAGCGTCAGCAGCTCGCCGGCAAACATATTCGCGTACAAACGAACCGTGAGCGAAAGCACACGCGCAAGGTGCGAGATCACCTCGATCACGAACATGAACGGATACAGAATCGGCAGCGGTCCTACAAACTGCTTGATGTACCCAAAACCATTCGATTTGATGCCCTGGTAGTGGTAGTACACAAACAGATAGCTGCTGTACTTCTCATATCCATGCCCGATGATCGGCTCCGTCTGCGTGACGACAAACTCATGCCCCAACTCGGCCAGATGCTGCACCGGGTTCGGCGTCTCCACGCTCAACGAAAGCCGCACGGCCACAAAGTAGGCCAGCAGCAGCACAAAACAAAGCAGTTCCATCGAAACCGCATTCGTAATCGGCGCCTCGGCGAACGCAGGCGTCACATGGAACGCGGCCAGCAACTTATCCACGGGCGCGGCGAACATGTGATTCAAATATCTAGTCAGCAGTAATTGTGTCGGCATAAAAATTCTTGGTCCGGATCGGCGAGCACCAGCCCTAAACCGTCCACGCCTTCACCAGCCTCAAAGCCTCGATTGTCAGGGCTAAAACACCCAATCCGAGACCCACAGCGAGCGCGTAAACAGAACCATCCAGAAACTTAAGACTAACATAGAGCACCGCAATCGCCAGCCCCAGCCTGAGGAAGAAACCCGCCAGAACCGGCCCAATCGGCTTGGCCTCGCCGCCGGCGTCCATGTAGGCCATCATGGAGGTCATCAGCTTCCGCCATTCCCACAATCCTGAGCCCGAAATTGCTGCTCCAACTACTAGTAATAGGGCTGTAGGCCAACCAAACTTCCACCAAACCAGCGGCACTGCTATGACTGTGGCGATAATCACCAGTCGTAGCGCGTTCATTACTGTGCGGCGTACGTCTTCGTCGCTGTAGTTCTTTAGCGCGTTCACTTGTTGCTACCCCGGTTCAGTATGCGCGAGGCGGTGGTAAAAATCTGCACAAAGCCTGCAATTGCGCCTATAAGGATGCCTACCAGGCCTACCCAGGTGGTGTGGAAGTGCTTGTCGATTGCGGCGCCGATGAGCCAGCCGATGAGGCAGGCGGCGGGGAGGGCGATGGCTAGCTGGACCATCGACTCGACCTTTACGAAGTCGTTGGTAATGCTGCTTTTCTTCGGATTGTTGCTGTCATCTGCCACGTTCCCAACGCTACCACTGTTTGCGAAAGTTTGCTGTTTTTCTACGGACCGTGACGGAGGGTGGCTGGAGGAGGGAAAAAGCCTGAATTTGCTGTGTTTTGACGGTGAAATCCACGGATGGGGGAGCAAATTTTACGGTTCGCAGAGACGTTTTTCACGGTGGAATTTTCACCGTGACGGACCGTCGGCATCAGAGGGGCGGGAGCGGCCTCGCTATACTCAGAAAGTCGAAACTCATTACGAAGCGAGCCCTATTTTGTCCCAATTTGAAAGCCAGTTCGAAAAAGATCTTTTCCATAGCCGCCGCGAGACGATTGATAAGATCGTCGCCCTTGGGCAGGAGGCCTATCCCAATACCTTTGGGTTCACCCACACGCTTACCAAAAGCGCTGAGAACATCCCTGCCCTGCTGCCGCTTGGGCTTGATGCCGAGGGGGCGCCGAAGTCCGCCGAGATGCTTGAGGCTGAGCATATTGAGGCGTCGATTGCGGGGCGGATTGTTGCGATACGCCTGCAGGGGAAGGCCGGGTTTGCGACGCTGCAGCAGAATGGCGCGCGCATACAGATTTATGTGCGGAAGGACGATGTCGGGGAACAGGCGTTTGAGCTGTACAAGCTGCTCGACCTGGGCGACCATATTGGAGTCCATGGG
>Ga0302316_10002811_pt1 | contig 12342 bp, 10 predicted proteins | sample III_Palsa_N3_2_FD_200456 | JGI IMG/M metagenome (GOLD analysis project Ga0302316, IMG submission 200456) | Peat permafrost microbial communities from Stordalen Mire near Abisko, Sweden - III_Palsa_N3_2 | ecosystem: Environmental > Terrestrial > Soil > Palsa > Peat permafrost | place: Sweden... | reverse complement strand
TCGTCCGTCTCGTTGTAGTCGAACTCATCTTCGAACTCGCGCTGCATGTGAGTGTCCGGCGAAAACGCCGTGCCCACCGCGGCCTTGCGCTGTGCATAGAGCTTCAGCAACTCCTCGGCCATATCTTCCATGGCCTTCTTCACGCGCGCCTTGGTCTTCGACCACGCAGGATTCCCGAGCCGGTTCAACTGCGGTGCTGGGCCGGTGTCCGTGGAACGATACTTCTGAATCAGATCAAGCCGTGTGAGTGGCACATAGAGCTTCGCGTCCTCCGCAAAGGTAAGAATCATTAGCTCCAGCGGCGGCGCATCGGGCTGATCCAGTATGCGCAGGCCGTCGTAGCGCGCGATGCCGTGCTCCACGTGGACGACATAATCACCCACCGCAAGGTCGCGAAAGTCCGAAACAAACGCCGCCGTCTTCGACTTTCGCACCGGACGAGCACGCACATCCACGTCATCGTTCAGGTCATTCGCGCCGATCACTACAATCTGTCGCGCCGTCGACCGGTCGAGATCAAGCACCTGCACACCATTCGCAATCGCCGCCCGCACAATCACCGGCGTACGCAGATCGCCCGCCAGATAACTCGACTCCGAATAGACCGTCGCCGATCCACCCTGCTGCGTGCGTGAGCCGATGCGGTAGGCCACGCCATACTCCTGCAACAGACCGGCCAGCCGCTCGACTTCGCCTTGATTCGCAGCGGCGATCAGCACACGCGCTTCGCTCTCCATCAGCAGCTTCAACTGATCGATCATCGCCGGAATCGATCCGTGGAACCGCATCGTCGGCCGCGTTGCGAACTCAATCTCGCTGGCATCGCTGCGGTCCGACTCCAGCACATCGACCGCCCCCAACTGGTCCAACTCGCAGCCGCTGTACGCGCGAATGCGGTCCTGCAACTCCCACGGCGAAAGATACAGGTCCCCCGGTCGCACCAGCGATCCAATGCCCGCGCGATCATGCGTCTGCTCCACCTTGTTCCACCAGCGTTCGCCCTGGTTGTCGACCATCGCGGGCTCTTCGACGAACACCCGCGTCTTCGGCCCCATCAGTTCCAGCAGCGACGACTTCGCGCCAGCCACAGCCGCATAAAACTCCCACCCGGGAAACACCGTCGCTTCACCGGCGCGCTCCGTCAACTCCGCCGGGGCATCACCCTCAATCAACGCCGCAGCAGCCGATCCCGACCGCGTCAAACGCGCATTGATCGCCGTCAACAGCTTCTCTGTCACCGGAGTTTCCGTCAGCGGCAGCAGCAGAACCTCATCCAGCTCCGAGCTTGAACGCTGCGTATCCGGATCGAACCGCCGCATGGATTCAATCTCATCGCCGAAGAAGTCGACGCGCACCGGCCGCTCCATCTCCGGTCCGTAGACGTCCAGAATGCCGCCGCGCACCGTCACCTGCCCGGGCATCTCGACCACATCGACCTTCGTATAACCGACCGAAAGCAGGTGCTCCACCAGCATGTCTGGAATATGTTCTTCGCCCTTGCGCAGCGTCAGGGCAAGCGCGGCATAGAAATCGCGCCCAAATAGCTTCATACACGCTGCTTCTACGGGTGCAATCACCAGCCTCGCGTTGCCATTGGCCAGCTTCCAAAGCGCCGCCGCACGCTGCTCCTGGATCTCCAGATGCGGCGAAAGGTTTTCAAACGGCAGCACATCGTGCGCGGGCAGCCGCAGCACTTCGTCGCCTTGCAGCACGCCGGTAAGCTCGCACGCCGCCAGTACATTGGCATGAAGCGCCTCGGCCGCCTTGTTGTCGGAGACCAGCACCAGCGCCGGGGACTGTCCGGCCCGCACAAAGTAGGGGAGATAGAGTGCTCGTGCGGTGGCTGTGAGTCCAGACACACGTCTCCGCCCCGTGCCGCCCGCAAGATGGCGACGCACACGCTCAAAAGACGCCGAGTGCTCCAAATCCGCGAGCAGTTCGCGGACGAAAGGAAGAATCATTCAGCTTCCAGTCTACCAAGGGCCACAACGGGCTACGCCGATTGATAAAATCAACACCATGCCCGTCGTTGCAGGACTCTCGCCCGAAATTCTCGCCAAGTACCAGCCCGTGATCGGGCTTGAAGTCCACGTCCAACTGCTCACTAAGACAAAAGCCTTCTGCGGCTGCAAAAACGAGTACGGCGGCGAGCCCAATACCCACACCTGCCCCACTTGCCTTGGCCTGCCCGGTGCGCTGCCTGTGCTGAACAAGCAGGCAGTCGAGTTCGCCGTGCTCGCGGCGAAGGCCATTGGCTGCGAAATTCGCGAGACCAGCATCTTTTCGCGGAAGAACTACTTCTATCCGGATTCACCGAAGGGCTACCAGATCTCGCAGTTCGATAAGCCCATCGCGGAGAACGGATCGCTTACCGTTCCTAACGCTGACGGCAACCCTAAACGTATTGGAATCACGCGTCTACACATGGAAGAGGACGCGGGCAAGAGCCTGCACGATGGCTTTGCCGACTCCTCCTCGCGGACCTATATCGACCTCAACCGCTGCGGTACGCCGCTGGTTGAGATCGTCTCCGAGCCTGATCTGCGGACTGCTGATGAGGTCTTTGAATACCTCACAAAACTCAAGGAAATCCTGCTTTATACGGGCGTTTCTGATTGCAACATGGAAGAGGGTTCGCTGCGCTGCGATGCCAACGTGAGCGTCATGCTCAAGGGCGCGAAGGAATACGGCACAAAGGCCGAGGTCAAGAACGTCAATAGTTTCAGGTACATACGCGCTGCTGTGGAGTACGAGATCGAGCGCCAGATTGGTGTGATTGAAGATGGTGGCCGCGTTGTGCAGGAGTCGCGCCTCTGGAATAGCGCCGAGGGTCGCACCTACTCTATGCGCTCGAAGGAGCAGGCGCACGACTATCGCTATTTTCCCGAGCCTGACCTGCCTGCGTTGGTTGTTGGGGCGGAGTGGCAGAGGCAGATTCTCAGTAATCTGCCTGAGCTGCCTGAGGCCCGCCGTGCGCGTTTGTCCAATGAATACGGACTTTCTGCGCAGGATGCCGCTACGCTTACGACTGATCGGGGCTTGGGCGATTTCTTTGAGCAGGCGGCAAAGTTGGCTAAGAGTCCGAAGCGGGTGGCCTCTATCTTGTTGAGCGAGATCACGATGCGGCTGCGGGCTGCTGAGATTGAGCTGGGGCAGTCGCCTGTCAGTCTTAATGGTCTTGTTTTGGCGGCTGATCTTGCTGAGGCCGGGGAGATTAGTTCCAAGCAGCTTAAGCAGCTGCTTGACTCCTGCTTTACGGAAGGCAGAGACTTTGCCTTTATTTATGAACGAGATAAGCCGCAGCAGATTAGTGATACCTCGGCTATTGAGGCGATGATTGATGAGGCGATTGCGGCGAATCCGGCGCAGGTTGCGCAGTTCAAGGGTGGTAAGCGGACGGTTGCTGCGTTCTTCGTTGGGCAGGTGATGAAGGCATCCAAGGGACAGGCGAATCCGGCGGTATTGAATGAACTCGTGGTGAAGAAGCTGGACGCGTAGATTTTGCTGGGATTTTCACTGTTTTAACGGGCAACGGCATGGACTGCGACGGTCCGATTTACGGTACCGCCGGTGCGTTTTTACGGTGGAATTTCACCGTGACGGTGACCGTGATTTCTGTCGCAGACCGATATACTCGAAGCCCTATGAAGACCTATCGCGACCTCCTAACCTGGTTCGGACTCCTGTGGCAGGCGGTCTACCTTTTCCACGCCTGGCATTCTCTGCCTGAGAGCCTACCGAGCCACTTTGGGCTCAACGGTGTGGCTGACCGTTCTGCTCCGAGGTCGCTCCCGTGGGTGCTCTTTGGGGTGTGCGTCTTGTTGACGATCTTCCTTTCGGTCCTCGAAAAGTATCCGCAGACCTTCAACCTGCCGAGCCAAAGAGAAGGTCCGGATCGTCCGCGGCAGGAGGCTATCGCCCAAGACCTGCTGGGGTGGATACGGCTTGAGATTGTGCTGCTCTATTGCTTCATCCTCTGGTCGATCGTCAACGTCGCGCAACACAAGATCGCCGGACTCGGGGTGTGGTTTCCTCTGATTACGGTGGGAGTGGTCGCTCTTACCGTTGGCTATAGCCTGTGGCGCATGAAGACGCCTCCACTGTCGCAATAGGTGGTGCCTGGCGAATCGGTTTGCCCCTGTAAAGGGCGTGCTGCGAGCAAAGAAGGCATACCCCAGCGGCTAAAGCCGGATTCGAGGTGGACCTATGAGACCCAAGGCTAAAGCCTTGGGCTACCTAGAAACTCCGGCTCATCCGACATAACCTAATGCTCTGCACCCCAAGCTACAACCCGGGCATCTGATACTTATCTAGTCCTCTTCGTGATTGCCGCAGCCAGCCCCTCTGGTAAACCAGCAGCGATCGCCCCAACGAAACCCGGAGTTTCATGCCCCAAGACGGCCCGCTGAAGCCTGCAAAGCCTACGCACCCGAATGCCATCCTCGCCATCTGCTGCATGAGCCTGCTGCTCATCGCGATGGACGTCACCATCGTCAACGTCGCCCTGCCCGACATCGAGCGCGACCTCCATGCCACCGTTGCGCAGTTGCAGTGGGTTATCGACGCCTACACGCTCGTACTTGCCAGCCTGCTCATGCTCTCCGGCTCCATGTCGGACCGCTTTGGACGGCGGCGTGTCTTCCAGATCGGGCTTGCGCTGTTTTCGCTCGGCTCCCTGCTCTGCAGCATCGCGCCCAACATTCATGGGCTGATTCTTTTTCGCGGCATCCAGGGCATTGGCGCGTCCATGCTCAATCCGGTTGCGCTCTCCATCATCGCGAACGCCTTTACCGTACCCAGAGATCGGGCGCGCGCTGTAGGCGTCTGGGGAGCAGTCGCCGGAGCCAGCCTCGCGCTCGGTCCTTTGATTGGCGGCGCGCTCACGCAAACTATCGGCTGGCGATCTATCTTTTGGATCAATCTGCCTATCTCGATCACCGCTATCGTCCTCACCGCGATCTTTGTGCCCGAGTCGAAGGCGCCGCGCGCGCGACGGCCCGACCCGCTTGGGCAGATTTTTATCTTCGGCTTCCTCAGTTCGCTCACCTACGCCGTCATCGAGAGCCCGCTCCGGGGATGGAGTTCTCCGCTTATCCTCGGGCTGCTCGGCGGGGCGATCCTGCTCTTCGTCCTCTTCCTTGTGCATGAGGCGCGACGCCGCGAACCGCTGCTCGATCTACGCTTCTTCCGCAGCGTTCCCTTCTCCACCGCGGCGCTGCTCGGGCTTAGCGCCTTTGGGTGCTTCGCCGGCTTCCTCTTCCTCAACGCGCTCTACCTGCAGCAGATTCGTCACTTGACTGCGTTCAACACCGGCCTCTGCACGCTTCCCCTCGCTGTGATGATGATGCTTGCGTCGCCCGTCTCCGGACGCCTCGTCGGCGCGCGGGGGCCACGACCTTCACTACTGCTGGCCGGCTTCGGCTTTACCGCAAGCACGCTTATCCTCACGCAGATCACCACCACCACGCCGATCGCGCTGCTGATCGTCGCTTATATCCTCTTTGGCTTGGGCCTCGGCATGGTGAATCCGGCGATCTCCAATAGTGCTGTCTCAGGCATGCCGCTCTCGCAGGCTGGAGTCGCGGCGTCGGTCGCCTCCACCAGCCGCCAGGTTGGGGCGGCGCTTGGAGTAGCCGTTGCCGGGACCGTTGTGAGTCTCAGTCGCGCCCATCACACGGATTTTGCCCGCGCTACCCATCCCATCTGGTGGATGATGGTCGGCGGCGGCGGCGTGGCGCTGCTCGCCGGATACGTCTCCAACACTGCCTGGGCGAAGGCGAGCACGGAACGTGTCGCGGTGCTTTTCTAACGTTATCTTTGATCGGCTAAGCCGCCGGGATCACAATGCCAAGCCGCGCTGCTGCATCTTCCGGCGTGCTCAGCGCTGTTGTCACCGGACGGCCTTCCAGCACCCACGCGTCCAGTCCGCCTTCGAGCACCCACACATCCTCAAACCCGCGCTTGCGTAGCGCATCCGCCACGCGCGCGCTGGTGATCTCGTTCTTCGACGAGCAGTAGACGACGATGTCCACATCCTCCGGCACGACCAGTCGCGGCCCGTTGCGCAGCCGCGTGGGATCGGCCCGCACGGCGCCGGGAATTCCTGCGATGCCCGCCTCCATCGCCTCAAAGTAGAGCAGGTCCATAATTGCAATTTTGTCGCCACTATCCAGCCTGTGCTGCAGCAGCGACGGACTTATTCTGCGCAGGCGCAGGTGGAGAATCACACGCAACAGATGCACCAGTCGCCATATCACGTACACGAGCAGCGGCACTCCGAACACCAGTGCCAGCAGGAGCGCGAAGTGCTCTGCCAGCCTTAACCCGCGGTCCAGTTCGTTGGCGAAGATCACGCCCAGAGCCACATATCCCGCCGACCACAGCAACGAACCCGCGGAGTCGTACGCCAGAAATCCCCGGACGGACGCGCCCTCTGCGCCGGCCAGCGGAGGCGTTACGCCGTCGAGTCCGGGCACAAACTTCGCGACGACGAGAATTCTCAGCCCCCACTTGTCGAAGGTCTTGCGCGACCGCTCCGCGCAGATCCGCGGATCGCCCGACAGGCTGCATACCAGCCGGATCACGCGGCTGCCCCATCGGCGCCCCATCCAGAACCAGACGCCATCGCCGCAGAGGCATCCCAGTACAGCGGCCAGCAGCACCAGCGACAGATGCAGATGCCCTTCCATCGATAGTGCCCCGGCGGACATGAGGAAGACCACCGCCGGCACCGGCAGGCACAACTGCCGCGCAAATACCGCCAGCCAGATTCCCGAGTATGTCAGTGGGGTTGTCACAGTCATTCGATTTGCGAGGCTTTCCTGTCAGTCTTCACTCTATAGACAATCTCCTGCGTCATCGCGACTCAGAAATAACCGGATTGAGCAGTAGCCGCGTTTCTCGTAACGGGCTATCCTGCTGCTCATGCGCCCAACTCGCAATAGCATCTTACTTCTCACGCTCTGCCTGCTCTCCGGCTGTCGCAAGACCTATGTTGTACCCGAGACACCTATGCCACCCAATACCGTTCTTCTTTCGCAGATGATGCGGGAGCTTTCCGCGACGCCCGGCTTTACGGAAGCGATGCTCAAGCAGTTCGACAGCGGCGAGAAGAAGGGGCCGGCGTTGATGACGCCGAAGCTCATCAAGAACCTGCGAGAGCGCATCCTGGGCAGCGACTGGCAGGGGCTCGACCGCTTTCCCGGCTGGACGATGCGCGCGATCAATCCTGCGGTCCGTGGGGTGAGCCACTTCGCGGGGAAGAACGAGAAGCTTGAAGAGGCGAGTGCCGTACATCCGGGCGCATCGCCGTCGAGTGCGCAGGTTGGGCAGTTTCTTGATCTCGGGCCGTATGCGCTCGATAAAGGCGAGACTGTCTCGCTGGACGAGCCCTCGAAATTGCCGGGCTTCACGACGGACGGCATTGTCACCACGCTTGGCGACGGCGTCGTTCGGGGCGACGGCCCGAATGAGTTTGCGGCTGAGCATGCTGAGTCGCAGCGGCTGGCGGACGTGCTCAATCGACTTGCGGCGAACAAGCTAAACGGCGCACAGAAGTTTGAAGCAGTTATCGGGACCAATGGCGCTGCTTCCCCGGAGGAGTTAATAGCTTCGTTGCAACAAGCTGGCCATACCATCGTCGTCAACGACGCGCGCTACTTTGCGAACTTCGGCCACTTCCACTACAAGGGGCAGGATGTGATGGTGCCCTTCTTTGTGGACTCCGAGATTGCCGTGCCGCATACCAGCAACCGTCCGCTGCTCGTTCCGGTCTCGCACGCGGAGTACGAGTGGCATATACGCGGGCCGAAGATCAACGCGGATGTGAGCTACTACTTCGGCATCGACGGCAAAGCCGAGTGGCGCACCATGGATACGTTGGACCAGGGGTGGGTGATGAAGCGCAACGCGCATGAGTACACTAACAGCGACGCTGTTGAGGTGACACGGCTCACCGGGCTGCTCGTCATGGCGTATATGCACCTGCATGCGGCGCATCCTACGCTGCCCTTCGGTGGCTACTATGCGCTGGGTGTGTGCCAGGATGGCGTCTCCGCCATCGAGCATAAGATGACGGGCCACGTTACGCTGTTTCCGAACACCGCCGACGGCAGCTACTTCAACGATCCGCGCGATGCGGAAGTGAACGCGCTGATCCTTGCCATTCCGAAGGACCGCGCAGGCAAGAAGCCTGAGCCGGAACGCATCTTTGGCTCGCTGCCTACGGCGCCCGATGCTGAGGGGCACTTCAATGCGATCACTATCCCGGGACTCGCTGACGACCTGAACGCGAGCTATGCTGCGTGGAAGGATGGCTCGCTGGAGCGCACGTACACGACTTGGCAGTACATTGAGGCGCTGCTGTTTATGGGTACCGCTATTGGCGTGGCGCTGTATCTGGCGACGCGTACGCATCGCTTTCTGAAAGCGCAACCAGTACAACGCAAGCCGCTTCGGTAGCACTCCTATGGATGGGAGGTTTTACCCATGGCAACGAAGAAGGCAGTGAAGAAGACGCCCGCAAAGAAGTCAACGGCGAAGAAGTCGACCCGTAAGTACAGCCCTGCAGCCGGCAAGCAGGTTGAAACCGAGATGCGCGAGATGAAGGCCGGTAAGCTGAAGAGCGGCCGAAGTGGCAAGAAGGTCACGAATCCGAAACAGGCCATCGCTATTGGACTTTCGGAGGCACGCAAGAAGGGTGCGAAGGTGCCGGAGAAGAAGTGAATGGTGATCGTCTCATAAGCCTTCGTCAGTAGAGGCCTCACTAGCAAACAGCAGGTCCTTCACTGCGTTCAGGATGACAATTCATTTTTTTTTGAATGACCTATGCTCACACTAAGCAAAAGCGGCTGCCTTGATGGCAGCCGCTTTGTTTGTGTGCGAGAGGATTACTGGCCGGTTTGATCGTGGAGTTGAGCTAGCTCCATAGGAGTGCGGTGGTGTGGGGCGTAGCTGCCGTAGACGCTGACGTGGAAGCAGGCCTGCTGGAACTCTTCTTCGACATCGACCTTGCCGGACTGCATGAGCGGTAGAAGATACGTGCGCATCCATGCGATCTGGGCGACGTTCATGCCGCGCTTGCCGAAGTCGATGGCCTGGCCGGTGAGGTGCGGCGAGGCGGTCTCGCCTTCGACCGCGGCGGCGTTGCCGTTCACGCGCTGCAGCCGCAGTTGGTAGTCCACTGTGCGGACGGCTGAGTTCAGGTGCAGTGGCTCGTGAAATTGAGCGTAGTACGCGCGTGCGATGTCGGTGACGAACTTCACCGTCCAGGGGCGGGCGTAGCGTCGGTTGAGCGGCAGCTCCTCGTTTACGTCGAGAGCGGCTATGTCGGGAAAGCTGACGAGCAGATGGCTCGCGCGCATGCGGTTGAGGTCGGTGTCGTCCTGTATGCGGGTGAGGCCTTCGTTGTCGGCCATCTGATTCTGGTGAACGAGAATCTCGCGCGTGCCCTTGAGCGCGGGTGGCACGATGAGCTTGCCGGAGCGCGTGTAGAGCAGCGCGGCCATGGGCTTGATCGCTTCCTCGGTGAGCTCGCGCTGCGTGGGTTGGTCGTCGGCGATGGCATCCAGTACAGCGGGGGGAACTGGTGGCGACTGGTGGACCGCGGCCTTTGCGGGAGCGGGCGGGAGGACTTGTACCTCGCCGCCGAAGCCTTGTACGACTCTTGGTGTGGGAGGGTGCGGTGCGGTGCGCGGCGCGTCGTTGGCCTCGATGCGCTCGGTCTCATCCGGATGCGAGACGCCTTCGGAGATCGCGTGATTTACGGGCACGGGTGTTGGTGTGGTGCTTGCCGGCTTCTGGTCGTTGCTTCCGCCGGCGGCGCGGACGAAGTCGTCGACCGTTAGGGTTTTCTTTTCGGCTGGGGCTTCGGGCTTCGTTGCTGCGACGGTCTCTTTATGGATGGCACGACGCTTCGGTGCGGGAGCCTCGGCGACCTCGGGCTCGTGCGTTCTCCGGCGGGTGTTCTTTGTGGCGCGGCTGGCTTGCGTTGTTCGCGCGGAGGGTCTCTTCGCTGTAGCGCGGGCGTCGCGGCGCTTTTCGCTGGGGGTCTCTGCGGGTTTGTGCACGACGCGCGTGGCGTGGATCTTGCCGTGGCCTTCGGCTGTGCCCGCGCTCTGAGCCGCGATATGGTGCGGGCGGACAGCGTGGGTCGTATTCGCCGCCGAAGCGGAGCCCGCCAGCAAAGCAAAGGGGAGTAGCAGGGCCGCAACGTGCGCGTGAATCGCCAACCCCGCGGTGCGGGCAGTGGCGGCGAGCGTTCGCTCTCTGAGCATCATGTGTTTCATAAAGGTGGCCGCGAAGCCGCCGAGCTATTTCAGCCTATTTGTTCGTGGCGCTGGAAAATAGTACCAATGGAGGTTCCCCGGCGGAGTGGCCGCTTTGCAGGGCGATCTTCGAGCTATTCTTTGCAGTTGCAAAAATTGCAACGCCCGCGTGACACCACGCGCGACGAATCGCGTTACATTGGGTTTGCACCTGCAAGCACTACGAACCCTTCCAACGGAGACGCCCCTCGATGCTGCCGACGGCCAAATCGACGACCAGAAACTACCAGATCGCTGCCCTGTCCTTTGCCTTTGCGGGCCTCGTCGCTACCGCCGCTCTGTGGCAGCCTGCCGCGGTCTCTGCGCAATCCGACCCCGCACCGAATACCGAGGCGTATTACACGCAGAAGGTGCTGCCGATCTTTGAGGCCAACTGCTATCGCTGCCATGGCGCGCCGAATCATCGCGGCGGACTGCATCTCGATAGCCGCGAGGGCATGCTGCACGGTGGTATGGATGGCGCGGTTATCGTGCCGGGACATCCGGAGCAGTCGCTGCTGATCAAGCTGATCCGTCACGAAGGTCCGGCGGATGATCCCATGCCCATGCCGCCGAAGGCGAAGATCTCGGATGCTGATATTGCTGTGGTGACGGAGTGGATCAAGGGTGGCGCGGTGATGCCGCAGTAGTTCAGCGCGCTAGATATCTGTCGCCCAGTTCGCGATTGCTCGAATCTCTTTTGCCTGCGCAAACGCGTTGTCGTTGGTTACAAGAGTTGCGTCCGTTGCAATCGCATGGGCGGCGATCATCATGTCCATGTTGTCCAGAGGCTTGCCGATAGCCTCCAAACGGGCGCGTAGTTTTCCGTAGGCTTCGGCCTCATCACGACCCCACGGAAGTATCTGAACGGAGGCCATGAACGCCTCCATAAGATTGCTGAGCGCTGTTGCGTTCGGCCTCTTGGCAAGACCATAGCGGATCTCCGCTTCGGTGATGGTTGAGATACAGATCACCTCATCCTTACCCGCTTTGAGCATCCGTTTACGGGCGGCCAGCGAGTGGCCGCGCGTAATGTAACTGACCATGTTGGTGTCGAGCATGTAGAGCGACGTCACAGTTCGCGCCGCTTCTGCGCTGGGCTCTGGGCGCGATCGGAAGGCGTGAGGAAGTCGTCCGGCACTCCGAGCTTGTCGAGCGCGGCAAAGATCTCCGCCAGACTGCTCGCCGCTTGAGAGAGGATCAAGTCGCCATTCTTCGGATTGCGGCGGATATAGACCTCATTGCAGGAGAAGCGGAACTCTGCCGGGATGCGCACGGCCTGACTTCTGCCACTCATGAAGACCTTCGCCTTTTCAAGCTGTGCCATCGCGGTTCACCTCTGCTATATATCATGATATATAGCAGGCTGCGAGTCAACCTGTGCGGTAGATTTTTCTAATATGCTCGCTGGTACATCCGCGACATTCTGTCGTGCCAACCCAGCCGCTCTTCGTCGAGGCACGCCCAAGCCAAGCCAAGCCCGAGTGGGCAGGCGGCCAGCAGCGTTGCCAGTACGCGGCGGCGCATGGCCTTGCGGGTTGGGTTGCGGTCGCCGAAGGTGCAGAGCCCGATGCGGGCGTAGCGCATGCCCGGGGTGTCGCCGGTCAGCGTGAAGAAGAGCATCTGGTAGAGCACGTACAGCACCAGCAGCACGATGGCGGCGGAGGCTCCCATCAACGGCATAGGCAGTAGTTTCAGGCTTTGGCCGGCCAGTTCTACGGCTACGGCGGCGAAGCTTACGAATGCGGCGCCGATCCAGAAGAAATCCACCGCGGCGGCCATCAGGCGAAGCTCGAGCGAGGCGGTCTGCGGCTGCAGGGTGAATTGGAGTTGCGCGTTGAATGGCGTCGCGGGAGCCACGGCGGTCGTGGACTCCAACTGCAGGCTCTGCCAGTCGGGTGCCGCGCTGGTTTCGACGATGGGCTCCAGCGAAATCTGTTCGGGGTCGACCTCGAAGATGCGCAACTGCGGCTCTGCGGGGGCGTCTTCGCGCAGCGGGCCCTCAGCCAGCCGCGGACGGGCCTTGCGGGAGGCGACC
>Ga0302316_10002804_pt1 | contig 12352 bp, 10 predicted proteins | sample III_Palsa_N3_2_FD_200456 | JGI IMG/M metagenome (GOLD analysis project Ga0302316, IMG submission 200456) | Peat permafrost microbial communities from Stordalen Mire near Abisko, Sweden - III_Palsa_N3_2 | ecosystem: Environmental > Terrestrial > Soil > Palsa > Peat permafrost | place: Sweden... | reverse complement strand
GCGTGAACGCGGTGCGCTCGCTCACGCTGGAGCCCGCGGAGGCGCCCGAGCTGCTCGCGCTGGTGCGCTTCCTGCGCGAGCGCAGCGGTTCGGAGGCACTGGGCCTGGGGCTGGCGGCCGCGTACCTGAAGGCCGCGCCCGCCGGCACGATCACCGCCGAGGTGTTCGACGCGATGGGCACGATGGCCGAGCGCCTCGCATGGCGCGCCAACTGGGCCGATGCGGCGGCGATCAATGCGCCCGTGCGCCCGGGCGAGCCCAGCGTCGCCGCGCAGCTGGAGGTGGCGTCCGGTCTCGGTGTCCACTTCGCGAGCTTCGAGCGCGACGGCCACGTCTGGCTCTGCTACGACGGCGATGCGTTCCGCCATGTGTTCGCGTTGTCGCCGACACCCGAGCAGGCGGCTCGCGCCGCCTTGGCGCTGACGCGCCACGACTGCGTCGCGACCATGACACCGCCGCTGCAGCGTTGGCAGCTCGACCAGTCCCGCGCGGACATGCTCGCGCGCGTGCCCGCGGCCGACCTGCCGCCGTACATGCGCAACCGCATCCGCATGCGCCAGGCCGGCGTGTGGTCGGCGATCGCGTTCGAGGACAGCCGTCGCCTGGTGGTCGAGGCGGGCACGCCGACCGCCGGCTTGCCCTCGGTGACGGTCAAAGACGTGGTGGCGGCCGGCAACGAAGCGTTGGCGGCGCTGGCCGGCGTCGCCAAGGGCGAACTCGCCGACGACGACCAGTCCACGTACACCGACGCCGCGATGCGCGTCGGCGCATCGCGCTGGGCGGCCGAACCGGTGTTCGCACCGGCCGCCACCGGCCTGCACATCGCCACGCAGGCCGGCCAGCCCGGCGAGACCTGCGTGCTGCTGCTCGATGCGAAGCATGACGCGGCCCATGCGCTGGCGCGCCGCTGCACGTACGGCACGGTGTGGACGGCCTCGGCGCGCGCCAACGTCGGCTCGACCGCGTTGACGCTGGCGGTGCAGCCGCTGGCCACCTGGCGCGAGCTGTGGATGTTCCGCGCCACGGCCCAGGGCTGGACGGTGCAGGTGCTGCCGCCATCGACCGAGGCCGACGGCGTGGGCTACGTGGAATTCGCCGGCTGGGTGCCGGCCACCGGCGAAGTGCTGGCGGCGCGCGAAGTGCGCGATCCGCTGCACGGCAACCGCCTGGCGCGCACCTACGAACTGCTCGATGGCCGGACGCTGGCCACCGAACGCGCGGCCGATGCGCCGGCCTCGCTGAAGGCGTTCCATCGCTTCCAGGATCCGGCGTGGAAGCGCGTGACGGTCAGCCTGCGCTGATCAGTCCTTGATCGTCTCGTACTTCACCTCGTCGCCGATGGCGAAGAAGTGCCCGCCGGCGATGTGATGCAGCGAACGCAGCGCGGCGTCGGCCCCGTCGAAGTGCCAGCGGCCGTCGCGGAACACGCGGTCGTCGGCCCAGGCGGCCACGACCTCGCCCAGGAACAGGTCGTAGGCCTGTTCGATGTGCGGCTCGGGGAGGTGGCGGCACTCCAGCCACGCGATGCAACCCTCGACCAGCGGCGCGCCGGTGGCGGGGCCGGGCTCGGCGGAGGCGAGGGTCGCGCCGAATTTATCGATATCGCGCCCGCTGGCATTGCCCACACGCTCGGTCAGCGCGGCAAGCGCCACCGGCGGCACCGCGAGCACGAAGTGGCCGCTGGCCTCGATCAGCGTGCGGGTGAAGGTCTGCTTGTCGAGGACGACGGCCACCTTGGGCGGCATGAAATCGAGCGGCATCGACCAGGCCGCGGCCATCACGTTGCGGCGACCGCCGGATTCGGCGCTCACCAGCACCGTGGGACCGTGATTGAGGAGGCGGGTGCAGCGATCGAGCGGGACGGACTGGCGCATGGCGGCGATTCTCGCCGGCGGCGCCAAAGCTTGCGCGAACCCGGGGCGTTGACCGAATTTGAATGGGGCCTTCGACTTCGCTGCATGGATGGGCGGCCGGGGCAGGCGATGATGACCTGTCCGCGCCGCCTCCGAGCGGCACGCCTGTCCCTCCAACGTTTTCCAGGATTCCGCCATGACCGAAGCCCTCAATGACGCCACGCTGAAGCAATTGTTCTTCGACGCCCGCACGTTCAACAAATTCCAGTCGCGTCCGATCGACGACGCCACGCTGCATTCGCTGGTCGACCTGATGAAGTGGGGCCCGACCTCGATGAACGCCCAGCCGGGCCGCATCGTCTTCGTGCGCAGCGCCGCCGCCAAGGAAAAGCTGAAGGGCGCGCTGATGGGCGGCAACGTCGACAAGACGATGGCCGCGCCGGTCACCGCGATCGTCGCCTACGACACCGAATTCCACGAGCAACTGCCCACGCAGTTCCCGGCGATGCCGGGTGCGCGCGACATGTTCCACGGCAACCAGGGCCTGATCGACGCCACCGCCATGCGCAACAGCAGCATGCAGGGCGCCTACCTGATCGTCGCCGCGCGCGCGCTGGGCATCGACTCGGGCGCGATGAGCGGCTTCAACAATGCCGCGGTCGACGCCGCCTTCTTCCCCGAAGGCAAGTGGAAGTCGAACTTCCTGATCAACCTGGGCTACGGCGACTCCACCGGCAACTGGGCCCGCGGCCCGCGCCTGCCGTTCCACACGATGGCGCGCATCGACTGAACGGTCGAACGCTGCAACGACGAAGGGCCGCCGCGAGCGGCCCTTTTCCATTCTGCAGCGGTCACCGATAAGGTGCCCAGGCCAGGCTGCCCGGCAACCCGGCACTATTGCACGCCACGGTACGTGCACCACGCGCCTTCTCCCGCTACATTCACGCCACATCCGCAAAGGATGACAAGATGAAGGGCTGGGAGGCCGCGTGAACGACGTCGCAAGACTTTTTCTGGAGACTTACGCCCGCGGCGGCGAACCCGATGGCGGCTGGAAGTTCGGCAAGGCGCTTCAACAGGCGCGCCTCGACTTCTCCCACGAAAGCCTGGCGCGCGTCGACCTGTTGCTCAAGGCGATCCGCGAGCGCGCCAAGCCCGTGCACGACGAGTTTCTAGCCGACCCGGCAGGCCGCAACTTCTGCGCACTGCTGGCGTACTACCTGATGGCCGTGCTGTCGCGGCGCACCGGGGCGCAGATCGACTGGTATGACACCGCATCCGCGCGCAAGGCAGTGTCCGAGTGGGCGAGCATCACCGACGGCCCGTTCACGCGCATCGTGGCGAGCGCGCCCGACCAGGGCCTGTTGTTCCTGCCGCTCGTCTGGGTCCACGACCACCTGTTCGGCCTCGGACTCGGGCAGGCGCTGACGGCGGCCGAGTATCTCGATGGCGTCACGGCCGAACTCGAGGCCGACTGCCCGATGTCGTGGTGGAAGGCCGCGCGCGAGGCGGGTCTCGCCGCGGCATCGTTGATGGCCATCGTGGCCAAGGGCAGCCGCCCGATGCCGCTGCTCGCGTGGCAGCACGCCCGGGGCCAGCGCCACAGCCTCGCGCTGACGTACGACGGCGCGGACGCGGTGGCGTACGGCGAAGCGGCGCTGGAGCACAACCGCGAGAACGCGGCCTGGAAGACCTTCGCGGTCGACGCCTTTGCGGGCTCGACCGGTGCGCGGGCCGACGCGATCTCGGTGACCGCGCAGGTGTACGGCCAGGCACCCCTGCTGTTGAAGCTTGCCTTCAGGTATCGCCCGTCCGGCCAGGGCCGGCCCTTCGCGATCCTCGAGCCCCTGGCGTACGAGTTCAACATCTCGCCGGACCAGCTGGCGTTGCTGCACACGGCGATCCGCAAGGGCGTCCAGAGCTTCGCCTGGCCGTTCGCGAAGTCGTGGGACGAGTACTGCGAAGGGCGCCAGGATGCCGCGTCCTTGCTGCGCGTCGCCGCGACCCCGCCGCCCACCTACGCCACCGGCGAGATGGTGCGGGTCGGCGATGCCGTGTTGACGGACGGTGGCCTGTTGCCTGCCCGCATCGTCGAGCTGGCGCGCGGGCTCGACGGCCGGGCGGCCTGCGTCTTCGACGATGGCCGGGGCGCACGGCGCACGATCACTGCGGACCAGGTGCGTGACGGCCTGCTGTTCGTCGCGCGCAATCCGCCCGATCACGACGCCGCGTGCATCGCGTGGCTGGAGCGCCGGGTGCAGCGATCGCTGGGCGAGAGTGCCTCCTCGCGCAGCGCGACTCTGGGCGCCGCACACGCGCGCTTCGCGCTCGGAAGCCTGCTCTGGCAAGGGATAGTGCGACCCCGGAACCAGGCCAGCGCCAAGCAGTATTGGCAGGCCGCGGCCGACGCCGGCTTCAGCCCCGCGGAACTGTCGCTCGCCCGGATGCATCTCGAGGGCGACACCGTGCCTGCCGATACGGCCAGGGGCATGGACCTGCTGCGACGTTCGGCCGAGAAAGGCTACGCGCCGGCACTCGCCCGGCTGGGCTGCGAGCTCGAGACGGGCGAACGCGTGCCCGCCGATCTCGACCAGGCCGTGACACTGCTCACCCGGGCCGTCGCCGCAGGCGACGCCACCGCGATGCATCGCCTGGCCTGGCTGCACCGCGTCGGCAGGGGCGTGCCCCTGGACGTGGCGCGCTCGATGACGCTGCTGGCCGAGTCCGCTGAAGGCGACTGCGCCGACGCGCAGCATGAACTGGCGCTGCACTGCAGTCGGGGCGACGGCGTGCCGCAGGACGACGCGCGTGGCGTCTACTGGAGCCGGCGCGCGGTGCGGCACGGCCATGCCGAGGCGATGAACCACCTTGCCGGGAAGTACGAGCTCGGCCGCGGCGTGCCGCAGGATCTCGAGAAGGCCGTGGCGCTGTACGCCCAGGCGGCGGACAAGCAGGTCGTCGCGGCCTGGTACCACCTCGGGGTGATGGCCGCGGACGGGCGCGGGATGGCGCGCGATCTCGGCGAAGCGATGCGCCGCATGACGTTCGCGGCGAAGAACCATCACCCGGGCGCGCAAGAAAGCATCGAGGACTTCGAGCTCGCGGCCACCCGCGAGGGGCGCTGACCTCAGCTTACTCAGGCCGCCATGGCCTGTTGTGCCTCGACCTCGCCGTGGCGTAGCACGTAGAGCCCGGGCATCGGCTCGCGCGTCAGCCGTTCGACCAGCGTCTCGGCGAGCGTCGCATCCACCTGCGCGGCGAAGCGCAGCCAGCGCCGCATGACGACCGCATCGCCCCAGGCCGTGGCCAGCGCATCGCGCATCTCCGCGCGCGCCGAGCCGTGGCCCTGGCGCAGCGCCTGCGCCAGCAGCGAGTTGAAGAACAGATTGAACTCGTTGCGCAGCGCGAGCGGCATCGAGTCGGCGATGCCGCGTGCGCGCTGGCCCCAGCCCGGAACGGCGAGCTGCAGCGTCAGCACGGCCTGCAGCTCCTGGATCGGGTTGACGAGGCGGACGCGGTTGGGCGGCAGCACGTGCAGCGGAATGCGGGCAGCCTCGTCGCAGGGCAGCGGCGTGGCGAGCGACTTCAGCGCCACGACGCGGCGCCAGTGGCGCAGCGGCAGGCCTTCGACCAGCGTCTCGGGCGCGGCCTCGGCGCGGGCCAGTTCGGCCTGCGCCATCTCCCAGTCGATGTCCACCCAACGCTCGGCGATCGTCGGGCTCAGCAGCACCAGGTTGCCGGCGACCCAGCCGCGGCGCGTATCGATGCGCACCACGCAGGCGTCGTTCTGCAGCGCCCGGCCGGTGATCGGGCAGTGCGTTCCCACCTCCAGCGAGCGCAGCACCTGCGGCGTGATCTGGTGGTCGTCGAACGCCTCGCCGCGTTGCCACGCCGCCAGGCGCAGCGCCAGCCAGCGGGTGACGGCCAGCGTGGCCGGACGGGTGCGTCGCGCCATCAGGCGGCGGCCGCGCTCCCAGCCTGCGCGGATCGGATGGCCGGGCCACAGGCAAGGCGCTGGCGGCACCATGCCGTAGCGGGCGTATTCGAAGCCGATCGCGTCGCCGGGATCCACATCATTGGCAGGAGCGATGTCACGAACCGGCGCCTTGGCGGCGGTGCCGGACACGACACGCGTTCCGGCGAGATCGGCGCGCTTGCCCTTGGGGGCGAAGTTGAAGGTGGCCTGGTTCATGGTGGGGTCCTCGATGCGTCTGAGAGTGAAGCCAGTTTGTCGATTCACAAGCTCATACGATGAGCTACGGCAAAATAGGGACCCTATGGATCGCACCGAACGTTTTTATCGAATCGAATTGCTCATCAAACGGCAGTCCGGCGTCAGCTTCGACCAGCTGCTCACCGAGCTCGAGGTATCTCCCGCCACGCTCAAGAGAGACCTCCAATATCTGCGCGATCGCATGGACGCGCCCATCGTCTACGCCCGGGACGAGAACGTCTATCGCTTCGCCGACGGCGCCGCGGTGGCGGCCAACGGCGGCCCTTCCGTGCGCCCGGGCACGGGCAAGACGCACGAGCTGCCCGGCGTGTGGTTCAGCGAGAAGGAACTTCACGCGCTCTTGACAATGCACCAGCTCATCGCCGGCCTGGACGACGGCGGCGTGCTGGGCCGCCACCTGCAGCCGCTTCTGGACAAGCTGCACGGCATGCTGGGCGCCAGCGGCGAGGAGGCGCAGTCGCTGATGCGGCGCGTGCGCATCCTCAATCCGGCCAAGCGGGCCGTGACCAGCCGCTGGTTCGAGGAGGCCGTCAGCGCCGTGCTGAGCCGGCGCCGCCTGCTGATCAGCTACTACACGCGCAGCAAGCGCAGCGAATCCGAGCGCGTGCTGTCGCCGCAACGCCTGCTGCACTACCGCAACACGTGGTACCTGGACGCGTGGTGCCACGCCAGCGAGGGCCTGCGCCGTTTCGCGCTCGACGCGGTGCGCTCGGCGAAGGTGCTGGCCGAGCCGGCACGCGAACTGCCGATGTCCACTGTGGAAGAGGCGCTCGACCAGGGCTACGGCATCTTCGGCGGAGCGCGCCTGCGCTGGGCCACGCTGCACTTCAGTGCCGAGGCCGCGCAATGGGTCGCGCAGGAGGAATGGCATCCGCAGCAGCAGCTCAAACCCCAGGCCGACGGCTCGCTGCGGATGCGCATTCCCTACTCGGAATCCACGGAGCTGGTGATGGACGTCTTGCGCCACGGGCCCAACGTGCGCGTGGTGGCGCCGCCGGAACTCGTCGAGGAGGTTCGCACTCAACTCGAGGAGACGCTCCAGGCGTATTCCGGAAAAAGTGCAGGAGACAAGACGAGCACGCCATGAACAAGGCCTTCACCAAGGAATCGGACGCCGACGACGATGATGACGACGGCCCGTCGCTGCCCGCGCTGCCGCCCGGCGGGAAGAACTACATCACGCCGGCGGGCCACGAGCGGCTGCGCGCCGAGCTGCTGCACCTGATCGACGAGGATCGCCCGAAGATCGTCGAGATCGTGCACTGGGCGGCGTCCAACGGCGACCGCAGCGAGAACGGCGACTACATCTATGGCAAGAAGCGACTGCGCGAGATCGATCGCCGCATCCGCTTCCTGATCAAGCGGCTCGACATCGCCGAGGTGGCCGACCCGTCGGCCCACCACGGCCGCGACCAGGTCTTCTTCGGCGCCACCGTCACCTATGCGAACGACGCCGGCGTGGAGCGCACCGTCACGATCAAGGGCATCGACGAGGTGGATTCGCTACAGGGTGAAGTCAGCTGGGTGTCGCCGATCGCGCGTACGCTCCTGAAGGCGCGCGAGGGCGACACGCTGCAACTGGTGACACCGGTAGGCGTCGAGACGATCGAGGTGATCTCGGTGAGCTACCCCGCGCCCGCCGTGCCATGAACGAACATGACCTGTTGGAAAAGCATTCGATGAAGTCGACTTCCCTGATCGCCGGCTGGCTGCTCGCCGCCTGCGCCCTGCTCGCGTCCATCGCGCCCGCCGCGCACGCAGCCCCCGCGAGCGCGCCCGCGAAGACGATTCCGGTCTACGGCTACCAGGTCGTGCACGTGTATCCGCACGACATCAACGCCTTCACCGAAGGCCTGTTCTTCCTCAATGGCTACCTCTACGAAAGCACCGGCCTCGACGGCCATTCGTCGGTGCGCAAGGTCAAGCTCGAGACGGGGCAGGTGGTGCAGCGCGCCACGCTGCCGGCCGACATGTTCGGCGAAGGCATCGCGCCGTGGAAGGGCCGCCTGATCGGCCTTACCTGGAAGGCCCAGGTGGGCTACGTGCTCGACCTCGACAGCTTCGACACCCAGGGCCAGTTCGGCTACCCAGGCGAAGGCTGGGGCCTGACGCACGACGACACCGAGATGGTGATGAGCGACGGCACGTCCGATATCCGATTCCTCGATCCGCAGACACTCGTCGAGACGCACCGCATCCATGTCAGCGCCGACGGCAAGCCGGTGGACCAGCTCAACGAGCTCGAATGGGTCGACGGCGAGATCTACGCCAACATCTGGCAGACCGACCGCATCGCACGCATCGATCCGCAGACCGGCAACGTGGTCGGCTGGATCGACCTGAAGGGCTTGCTGCCGATGAAGGATTACATCCCTCAGCACACCGACGTGCTCAACGGCATCGCTTACGATCCGGCCACGAAGCGCCTGTTCGTCACCGGCAAGTTCTGGCCCAAGCTGTTCGAGATCCGGCTCGTCAAGCCGCACTGACGTTGCGCCGCCGCGTCGAGGGCTCGTCCTTCGCCCTCTCCAAACCTCTGCTCGTCGCCGGCTGCGGGGTTTCCGCCTTGCGGCCGTCGCGCCGCTGAACCACAGTCCCCCCATCCCATTTTCGGAAGCCGCTCCATCGTGTCTTCGATCGCTCTGCCTGCCCACAAATCGTTTTCGCGCGACGACACCGCGTTCTTCGGCCATCCCGCCGGCCTCGGCTGGCTCGCGTTCTGCGAGCTCTGGGAACGCTTCTCGTACTACGGCATGCAGGTGCTGCTGGGGCTCTACCTCACCAAGTACCTGTTCCTGCCGGAGCACATCCACCAGGTGGTCGGGATCGACGCCGTGCGCGCCGTCATCGAGCACTTCACCGGGCCGCGCACGCCGCTGCAGCTCGGCGCGCTGATCGCGGGTCTCTACGCGGGGTTGGTCTACCTGACGCCGCTGTTCGGCGGCCTGCTGGCCGACCGCGTGCTGGGCCGCACGAAGACGGTCGTCCTCGGTGCCAGCCTGATGGCGCTGGGCCATTTCCTGATGGCCTTCGAGTCCAGCTTCCTGCTGGCGATCACCTGCCTGCTGCTCGGCGTGGGCTGTTTCAAGGGCAACATCTCGGCCCAGGTCGGCGCGCTGTACGCGCCCGGCGACAAGCGCAACGCGAGCGCGTTCCAGATCTTCCTGCTGTCGGTGCAGATCGCCGTCATCGCCTCCCCGCTCGTCTGCGGCACGCTGGGCGAGAAGGTGGGCTACGACTGGGGCTTCGGCGCGGCCGGCGTCGGCATGCTGATCGGCCTGGTGGTGTACCTGGCCGGTCGCGGCTGGCTGCCGCCCGAGCCGTCGCGCGACCGCTCGAAGACGAAGGTCGAACAGCCGCCGATGACCCGCGTCGAATGGAGTCGCCTGCTGCTGCTGATCGGCATGCTTCCCGTGCTGATGCTGTCCATCGTCGGCAACCAGCAGTTCAACATCGGCTTCACGCTGTGGTCCGACAAGCACATGGACCTGCTGCTGTTCGGCTGGCAGGTGCCGGTCACGTGGCTGCAGGCGGTCGATGCCTTCGTCAGCACCGGCACGATGATCCTGTCGTTGGCGTTCTGGCGCTGGTGGGCGAAGCGCCACACCGAGCCGGACGAACTGATGAAGATGGCCATCGGCTCGCTGATCGCCGCCGGCGGTCCGGCGCTGATGGCCATCGCGGGCCACATCGTCGACACCACGCACGGCCGCGTCAGCGCGGTCTGGACGCTGGCCTACACCGTCGTCAACGACATCGGCTTCGCCAACGTGCTGGCGGTCGGCCTGGCCCTCTATTCGCGCGTCGCGCCGCGGCAGATCGTCGGCCTGGTGATCGGCATCTACTTCCTCCACCTGTTCCTCGCCAACAGCTTCGTGGGCTGGCTGGCGGGCTTCATGGACAGCATGCCCAACCGCGACTTCTGGGCGCTGCACGCGGTACTGGTGGCCGTGGCCGGAGTGCTGCTGCTGGTCGTGCGTGCGGTGTTCGGGCGCCTGCTGGCGCCGGAGGCGGTGACGATGCCCGTCGTGTCCCATCCGGTGGTCGCGACTGCGCATTGACGACGGCCGGCGCGCGAGTTCCGCGCCGGTGACGACCTCCAAATCGTCGCATGCAGGCAGGAGATGTCGAAGAATCATGGCCGGTTGCCATCAACTTGGCCGTCGCCGTGCCGATACCACGGGGTGTGGATCGGGCCAGAAGCCCGACGACACCTGGAGACGCTCCAACGGGTATCGGAGGATTCATGAAATCGATTTTCATGCGCATGCGCATCACGCCACGTCTGGCATTGGTCTTCGGGATCGTGCTGCTGGTCAATTTCGCGGGCATCGGCCTGGGCATCTGGCGTCTCGACCGGCTGCAGGCTGTTGCCGACGAACTGGGTGGCACGGCGGCCGAACGGGCGCTGCTCGCCCAGGAATTGCACGCCATCGTCGTGATCAGCGCCGAGCGCGCGCAGACGTTGATGCGCGTCGATGACGCCGCGTACGCGGCCGCCATCGGTGCCGATCGCAAGGCCACCTCGGCGCGTTCCGAGGTGGTGCGCAAGCGGCTCGACGCGCTGGCGGACACGCAGCGCACGCGCGACCTGTTCAGCGCCATCGACGTCGCCGGCAACCGCTTCCGTGACGTCCGCAACACGCTGGTCAAGCGCAAGGAAGGCGGCGACAGCGTGACCGGTGACGAGATCCAGCGCACGCTTCGCCCCGCGGCCGATGCCTATGCCGGTGCCGTGGACGAGCTGGCGCACTATCAGCAGGGGCGTGTCGCCGAGGGCCGTGCTGCTGCGGCGCGCAGCCGCGACGACGGCGTCTTCGTGCTGGTCGTCGGTGCCACGCTGGGCTTTCTGCTGAGCGTATTCGGGTGCTGGTCGCTCTCGCGTTCGATCATCGAGCCGCTGGGCGAGGCCTCGCGCCGAGCCGCGCGCGTCGCGGCGGGCGACCTGAGTGCGCCTGCCGTACAGGATCTGCGTCGAGACGAATTGCAGAGCCTGGTCGCGAACATGAGCAGCATGCAGGCGAGGCTGGCCTCGCTGGTGTCGGGCGTGCAGGTCGTCAGCGCCTCGATCAAGCTGGCCAGTGGCGAAATCGCCGCCGGCAACCTGGACCTGTCATCGCGCACCGAGGAGTCGGCGTCCAACCTGCAACAGACCGCGGCCAGCATGGAGCAGTTGACGCAGAGCGTGCGCCAGAGCGCGCTGGCGGCCGTCCAGGCGGCGGAGCTCGCGGCGTCGTCTTCACGCATCGCCTCGCAAGGCGGCGCGGTCGTGGCCGACGTCGTCGCGACGATGCAGCGCATCGCTGCGGCCTCGGGCAAGATCACCGACATCGTCGGCGTCATCGACGGCATCGCTTTCCAGACCAACATCCTGGCCCTTAACGCGGCGGTCGAGGCCGCGCGCGCGGGCGAGCAGGGCCGGGGTTTCGCGGTAGTCGCTTCCGAAGTGCGCAGCCTCGCGCAACGCTCCGCCACCGCGGCCAAGGAAGTCAAGAGCTTGATCGCCGACAGCGCCGAACGCGTCGAATCGGGCTCGCGCCTGGTCGGCGAGGCCGGCAAGACCATGGCGGCGTTGGCCACCTCTGTCGACCGCGTCACGGCCATCATCGGCGAGATCAGCAGCGCGGCGAACCAGCAGAGTGCCGGCATCGAACTGATCCATGACGCGGTCGTGCAGCTCGACCATATGACGCAGCAGAATTCGGCGCTCGTGGAGGAGTCGACCGCCGCCACCGAAAGTCTGCGGGATCAGGCCGTTCAGCTGGCGGGTGCGGTGGGCGAATTCAGGCTGGAAGCAGCGAACTGAAGCGCCGCGGAAGGCCGCATCAGTCGCCGACCTGCACGTGCAGCACGGGAAACTTGTCGGCGTCGAACGCGACGCGCTGCGCCAGGTCGGCGTGCTCGTCGAAAGGCGTCTCGTACGTCCAGACTGCGTCCTTCAGATGGTTTCCCTGCGCGTTGACGTCGAAGTACGTGGCCTTGCCCTTGAACGGGCAGTGCGTCACCGTTTCAGAGGGCTGCAGCGTCTCCATGCGCACGTCCGAACGCGGGAAGTAGAAGCGCGGCGGGTTGCCGTCCTCGTCGACCCGGATGACGTCCTCCGACTCGGCGATGGTCAGGCCGTCGAGGCGAACCTTGACGACCTCGGGCACGTGCGTCTCGCGCACCTCGTGGTCGGGATGGAACTGGTGTCCGGGTGAATGGCTCATGAAGGCTCCTTGCGTGTCCAGCGCGTGCGGCAAGCCCCGCGCCCGGGTGCGTCCGG
>Ga0302316_10002803_pt1 | contig 12352 bp, 13 predicted proteins | sample III_Palsa_N3_2_FD_200456 | JGI IMG/M metagenome (GOLD analysis project Ga0302316, IMG submission 200456) | Peat permafrost microbial communities from Stordalen Mire near Abisko, Sweden - III_Palsa_N3_2 | ecosystem: Environmental > Terrestrial > Soil > Palsa > Peat permafrost | place: Sweden... | reverse complement strand
CCAGGATGCGATCCAGCTGGTTCTGGAAAGCCACAAACCCTATCCGGCCTTCGCCCTGGATCGGCACTGGGGTATCGCCGCGTCTAACAGCGCCCTGCAGGTGCTCTATGAGGGCGTGGCGCCGGCGTTGATGGAGCGGCCGGTCAATGCGATCCGGCTGAGCCTGCATCCCCAGGGTCTGGCGCCGCGAATCCTCAATCTGGCCGAATGGTCGGCCCATCTGATCCACCGGCTGCACGAACAGATCGACGCCACGGGCGATCCGGTGCTGATCGCTCTGGCCGATGAAGCGGCTGGCTACGCTCGCGCCGGACTGGCTGGCCGGCCGCCGCAACGGCCTTCGGACGGTGTGGTGATCCCGTTCCGGGTCATGACCTCGATCGGCGAACTGTCTTTCCTCTCGACCACCATGGTGTTCGGCACGCCGGTGGACGTCACCCTGTCCGAACTGATGATCGAGACCTTTTTTCCCGCCGATGAAGACACCGTCCAGCGCGTGCGGCGCCACGTGCAGAAAGACGCCTGACGCTTACCTTTGAGGTAATCGTTTTACCTCGCCGGCTTCGGCAAGCTGCCTCCACCACTCAAGGAGGTTATCATGCAAAGACGATCTATTCTCCAACTCGCTGTCGCCGGCGCCACCGGCGTGGGCCTGGCTTCGGCGCCAGCCGCCGCCTTGCCGGCGCCTAGCCGTAAGCCCGCGAAAATCCCGACCCGCGACGGCGTCGGCCTGCACTACCAGGACTGGGGCGCCGGCAAGCCGGTGGTCTTTCTGCACAGCTGGGCGCTGGCCAGCGACATGTGGGCCTACCAGATTTCGCCGCTGGTTCGCTCTGGCCGGCGTTGCATCGCCTTCGACCGGCGCGGACACGGGCAGTCCGACATTCCCTCGGGCGGCTACGACTACGACACCCTGGCCGACGATCTGGCGGCGGTGCTGGAGACGCTGGACCTGACCGAGGTGACCCTGGTCGGCCATTCCATGGGTGGCGCGGAGATCGTCCGCTACCTCACCCGTCATGGCGCGGGGCGGGTGGAGAAGGCGGTGCTGCTGGCGCCTACCATTCCCTACATGCTGAAAACCAGGGACCATCCCTTTGGCCTCGACCGCGCGGCGGTGGACGCGATCCAGGCCGCCTGGCGACGGGACTTCCCACAGTGGCTGGCTGACAACGCCGGCCCCTTCGTGACGCCGGAGACGTCGCCGGCCATGTTGCGCTGGCTGTCGGACATCATGACCCGAACGCCGCTGGAGGCGATGATCGCCTGTAATGACACGGTGGTGGAGACCGACTTTCGCGCCGAGCTGCCCAACATCCGGACGCCAACCCTGATCCTGTCAGGCGACAGGGACTTTTCCGCACCGCTGGAGCTCACCAGCCGGATCGCCGCCGAGGCGATGCCGAAAGCGCGGCTGGCGGTGATCCCCGGTGCGCCGCATGGCCTCTTCGTCACCCATATGGATGAGGTGAACCACCAGATCGCGGCCTTTCTCGCGAGCTAGGCGCGCCTCGCCGCCAAAGCCCTCCTTCTCAATGGGGGAGGGTGACCGCGCTACGCCAGATAGGAGGAAATCTCGATCAGGCTGCCGTCGGGGTCGCGGCAATAGACTGACATCAGCGTCCCCCTCGCGCCGCGTTTTTCTACCGGGCCCTGCTCAATGGCAACGCCGAGCGCGGTCAGGTGGGCGACAACCTCAGGCGGGGTCGAAGCGGTGAGGAAGCAGAGATCGTCGCTGCCGGCGCTTTCGTGGTCGGCGGTGAACCAGTCGGCCTTGCTCGCTGAGATGGGCCGCAGGTTGATCTTCTGGGCGCCGAAGTTGACGGAGATCCGCTGGGGCTTGCCAGCGCCAGGGTCCGTGTTCTCGCGGGTCATGCCCAGCACCCGTTGATACCAGGCGGCCGAGGCTTCCGGATCAGAGACGTTGAGGACCAGGTGGTCCAGGGCTTCGACGGTCAGGGGCATGGGCGGCTAGACGGGCTCGCTGGTGCGCGCCTTGGCCGCCTGTGCAAACCAGGGCGTCATCCGCGCGATCGCCTCTTCCAGCTCCGGCGTCGAAACGGCGAAGCTCATGCGGATGAAGTGACGGCCGTCCTCGGGGTCGAAGTCGATCCCGGGCGCGGTCGCCACACCCGTGTCCAGCAAGAGCTTTTTGCAGAAGGCCAGGCTGTCGTCGGTCAGATGCTTGACGTCGGCATAGACGTAGAAGGCGCCGTCGGGCGGGGCGATCTCATTGAGGCCAAGCGCGGGCAGGGCGTTCAGCAGTAGCTCGCGATTGCGGGCGTAGGCCGCCACATGGCCCTGCAGCTCATCATGGGCGTCCAGGGCCGCGAGGCCAGCGTGCTGACTGAGCGAGGGGGCGGTCAGGAACATGTTGCCGACGAAGGCGCGGGCGCGATGCAGATGCTCGCGCGGGACCAGCAGCCAGCCGAGCCGCCAACCCACCATGCTGAAATATTTGGAAAAGCTGTTCACCACCAGGGCGGTGGGCTCGAACTCCAGCATCGAGTGGGTTCGTTCGCCATAGCTCAGGCCATGATAGATTTCGTCCGAGATGATCTTGACGCCACGCTCGCGGCACACTTTGGCGATGGCGGCCAGCTCGGCCTTGGGGATGATGGTGCCGGTGGGATTGGCGGGGCTGGCGATGATGACGCCTGCGGGCGCGGGCTCTAGCGCCGCCAGCACCTCGGCCGTCAGCTGGTAGCGCACCGCTGCGCCACAGTTGATCTCGACGGGCGTGAAGTTCAGCGCCTTCAGGGTGTTGCGGTAGGCGACATAGCCGGGGCGAGCCAGGGCCACCCGGTCACCCGGTTTGAAGCTGGACGCCAGCGCCAGCACCAGGGCCGGCGAGGCGCCGCAGGTCATGACGAACTGTTCGGGATCGACCGTCACGCCATAGGTCTCGGCATAGTGGCGCGCCAGCCGTTGCTTGAGCGGAATGCTCTCCCAATAGCCCATGCCATCGGTATCCAGCACCTGGTGCGCCCGCTCGATCGCCGCTCGGGGCGCGCCGGTAGAGGGCTGGCCGAACTCCATATGGACGACCTGGCGGCCCTCGGCTTTCAGCTTGTGCGCCAACCGGCTGATGGCGATGGCGTGAAACGGTTCGATGTCCGAGGTCATAGAAGGCGTCCGATACTCGGCGGGGCCGAAAACGTGCGCCTTCTATAACCGGGCTCGCACGCCCTTAGAACAGCGAGTCCGTCTGCACGATGGTCTTGCCCACCGGCATCAGCGAGTTCACCGCCAGCTTCACGTGCTGGATGGCGAAGGGGATGCCGATGATGGTCAGCGCCAGGCCGATCGCCAGGGCGATGTGATGCAGCGCCAGCCACCAGCCGGCGAGCACCAGCCAGACGATGTTGAGCAGGGTGCTGGTTGGGCCGAAATCGGCTTCCTCGACCCGCAGGCCAAAGGGGAAGTAGCTGTAGAAGCCCATCCGGAACGCTGCCGGCGTGAAGGGCAGGCCAACGATGGTGATCGCCAGGATCACGCCTGACAGCAGCCACAGCGTGCCGGAAATCCAGCCGCCGAAGATGAACCAGAGAATGTTCAGTAAGGTGCGCATGGTCTCGCCTCTTGATGGGATCAATCTAGGAGACGGATGCGGCTCGCGCCATGGGCGCGCAGATTAAGCTTCATCCACAAAATTCCTACTCGTCTCGGCCGCCACCGATCTTTAAAACAAACGTTCGACCGCCGGCCCAGAGCGGCCAGACAGGGATGAGAACTCGCCGATGACCTCCAATTCAGCGCCGTCGTTCGACGAGGTGGTCAATGGCCGCCGCAGCATCCGCGGCTATAAGCCGGACCCGGTCCCCCGGGCCCTGATCAAGGAAATCATCGCCCTGGCGATGCGCGCGCCCTCGTCGATGAACACCCAGCCTTGGAATTTCTACATCATCACCGGCGAGCCGCTGGACCGGATCCGCGCCGGCAACACCGAGCGGATGGTGGCGGGCGTGCCGCAGTCGCGCGAGTTCCGCACCGGCCAGGCCTTCGCTGGTCCGCACCGCGAACGGCAGATCGGCGTCGCCAAACAGCTGTTCTCCGCCATGGGCATCGCCCGCGACGACAAGGACATGCGGCAGGATTGGGTGCTTCGCGGCTTTCGCCAGTTCGACGCGCCGGTCTGCATCATCGTCACCTACGACCGCGCCCTGGACGGCAGCGACGATACGCCCTTCGACTGCGGCGCGGTCACCACCGCCCTGGTCAACGCCGCCTGGTCGCGGGGGCTGGGCGCGGTGATCAACAGCCAGGGCATCATGCAGTCGCCGGTGGTCCGCGAACACGCCGGCATCGCCGACGACCAGGTGATCATGAAGAGCGTCGCCCTGGGCTGGCCGGACGAAACCTTCCCGGCAAACGCGGTGGTCTCCGAGCGCAAGACCGTGGATGAGGCCGCGGTGTTCGTGGGGTTTAAGGACTAGGGGACAAACGCAGCGCCTGTCGTTCTCAGGCGAAGGCGCGAGCTTCCCTTACCTTCTCCCGGAGGGAGAAGGAGGGGCCCAGCGAAGCTGGGAGGATGAGGGTTTAGGGACGGTGCAGGATGAGGCCGCTGCGCCGGTGGGCTCTATTCGGAAGCCGCGTAACCCCTCACCCTCCCACGCCTCCGGCGCGGGCCCCTCCCTCTCCCTTCGGGCGAGGTGTTCCGGAGTCGCCTTGCAAAGACTGGAGGCGCAGGGCTCCGCTCTAAAGGCCGTCGAACACCGCGCGCACCTCCCCGATCGTCCGTCCTTCCGCCAGCAACAGCTGCAACAACACCCGAGCCTTGCGGCCGTCGAGGGGTCCGGCGGGGATGAGGCCTCGGGCGATCAGCTCCATCTCGCCGCCGCCAAAGCCGTAGGAGGCGCGCAGGGTCTCGCCGGCGCCGGTGCGGCTGGCGAACACCACCGGCTTGCGGGCGGCCAGCCTCGCCAACGCATCGACGCATCCCGCCGCCACATGGCCCGCGCCGGTCAGGGCGACCACCAGGCCGTCCGAGACCTCCGCCAGCGCCTCGACCACAGCCGCCTCAAGCCCAGGTCCGGCTTCCAGGATCGGCACGATGGGTGAGCCGCCCGAATAGGTGAGGTGCGGCAGCCGCCAGGTCGGCGCCAAGGCGATGCGGACACGAGTCTCGGCCACCCAGCCGATCGGACCGAAGGGTGCGGAGGAGAAGGCGTGGGTGCGGAAGCTGTGGCTCTTGCGGACCAATGTGCCGGAATGGATCTCATCGTCGATGGCCACCAGCACCCCCAGCCCGCGCGCGGCGGCGCTGGCGGCGACCCGGACGGCGGCCAGCAGGTTGGCCGGCCCGTCGGCGCCCGGCTGGTCCGGTCGGCGCATGGCGGCGGTGAGCACGATTGGGGTCTCGCTGCGCGTCAGCACGGCCAGGGCGAAGGCGGTCTCTTCCAGGGTGTCGGTGCCGTGGGTGATGACCACCCCGTCGGCGCGCCCGGCCGCCCGGTTCGCGGCGGCGGCGATCTGGCCCATGTCGTCCAGGGTGAAGCTGGAGCTAGGCTTGGCCAGCACGGCCTCGGCGGTCAGCTCGGCGATGTCGCTGAGGCCGGGCGCGGCGGCGGCGAGGTCGGCCGCGGTCTGGGTCAGGTTCCCGCCGCCGCTTCCGGTCGCGGTCATGGCGATGGTGCCGCCGGTGGTCAGAAGGACGATATTGGGGCGGGCGACGGCGTTCGGCAAAATCATCCCCTTCGAGAAGCTGCGGGTCCTATACAGCCCCCGCGCCGCGCCCGTAAAACGCTGGCGCCGAGCAAGGAGGAACCACCATGGACCAATCCGCCGCCAAGAGCTTTATCGACCGGCTGTGGGACGAGGAGGTCATCCCCGAGCTCACCGAATACATCCGCATCCCCAACAAGTCCCCGGCCTTCGACCCTGACTGGGAGGCGCACGGCTATATGGACGCGGCGGTGGATCAGTTCGCGGCCTGGGCCAAGGGCAAGATCGCGGCCCTGGACGGGGCGGCGCTGGAGGTGGTTCGCCTGCCGGGCCGCACCCCGGTGATCCTGATCGAAATCCCGGGCCAGGGCGACGACACTGTCCTGCTCTATGGCCACATCGACAAACAGCCGGAAATGACCGGCTGGGCCGAGGGCCTCAGCCCCTGGACGCCGCTGCTGAAGGACGGGAAGCTATACGGGCGAGGCGGCGCCGACGACGGCTACGCCATGTTCGGCGCCCTGTCGGCCATCCTGGCGCTGAAAGCCCAGGGGACCGCCCACGCCCGCTGCGTGGTGCTGATCGAGGCCTGCGAGGAAAGCGGCAGCTATGACCTGCCGGCCTATGTCGACCATCTGGCCGACAAGATCGGCTCGCCGACCCTGGTGGTCTGCCTGGATTCCGGTTGCGGCAACTATGACCAGCTGTGGCTGACCACCTCGCTTCGTGGGCTCGCCGGCGGCGCCCTGCGGGTCGACGTGCTGGAGGAAGGCGTCCACTCGGGCGACGCCTCCGGGGTGGTGGCGTCCAGCTTCCGCATCCTGCGCTCCCTGCTCTCGCGGCTGGAGGACGAGACCACCGGCGAGATCAAGCTGGCCGAGCTGTATGCACAGATTCCGCCGGGCCGCATCGCCGAGGCCAAGACCGCCGCCGGCGCGTTGGGCGATCAGGTCTATCTGAAATATCCCTTCGTTCCCGGCATGGGTCCGGTGGCGGACGACCCCACCGAGCTGCTGCTCAATCGCACCTGGCGGCCGTCGCTTTCGGTTACGGGCCTGGAAGGCGCGCCCACCCTGGTCAACGCCGGCAACGTCTTGCGGCCCTTCACGGCGGCCAAACTCTCCATCCGCCTGCCGCCGACGGTGGACGCCGACGAAGCCGGGCCGAAGATCAAGACGCTGCTGGAGGCCGACCCGCCCTATGGCGCCAAGGTGGTGTTCGATGTGGAGAAGGCCGGCTCAGGCTGGAACGCGCCAGCCCTGGCCGACTGGCTGCGCGCCTCCATCGATCGGGCGTCCCAGGCCGCCTTCGGGCGCGACGCGGCGATGATCGGCGAGGGCGGCTCCATCCCCTTCATGGGCATGCTGGGCGAGAAGTATCCTCAGGCCCAGTTCATCATCACCGGCGTGCTTGGCCCACATTCCAACGCGCACGGCCCGAACGAATTCCTGCACATCGGCATGGGCAAGGCCGTCAGCCTGGCCGTCGCCCAGGTGTTGGCGGATCATTTGGTGCGGTAGCTGGGAATGGCGGGGAGGCTGTTCGGCCGGCGCTCACCCCCTCCGTCGCTTCGCGCCACCTCCCCCGCTGCGCTTCGCTTGCATGGGAGGAGAACGGCGGCGCTGACCCATTCTCCTCCCATGCGACGCAGTCGCGGGGGAGGTGGCGCGGCGTGCAGCGAAGCGGAACGACGTGACGGAGGGGGCGAGCGCCGGCGGTTGGCTTAGGCGCTGTCGCCGCTCGTCCGCCCCGTATCCAGGAAGTCGCGTGCCGAGAAGCCTTCCGGGGCGGCGACTTCGACGATGGGGTCGTCGCGGTCGTCCCACTCGGTCCGCAGCGCCCGGCTCATCACCGCGTGCATGTCGTACAGGCAGACGATGTAGGTGAGCTCGAGGATTTCCTCGTCGCTGAGGAAGCTTCTGAGCGCGTCGAACACCGGATCGGGCGTGCGGCCGGCCGACAGGGCCAGGCAGTCCACATAGGCCAGCACGGCGCGTTCCTGCGGCGTGTAGCAGTCGGCGACCTGCCAGTGGGGGATCGCGGCGATCTTGGCCTCGTCGACGCCTAAGCCGCGCATGGATTTGCAGTGCTGGGAGAAGACGAACTGGCTGGCCTTGTCCCAGCCCACGCGCGTCTGGCCGATCTCGCGCAGCACCGGGTCCAGCTTGCGGCTGGGGCTGCGATAGAGGCCGAAACCCCGCATGGCGTGTTCGAGCACGTCGGGGGAATTGGCGAACACGGTCCACCAGTCCCCCGGCGTGCCGGTGTCCGTGCCCGGCTGGCCCACCGGGTCGCGGTCGCCGAACAGCAGGTCATAGGCGGATTTGACGACCTTGGAGCTGACCTCGCTCCGAGGCACCTGGCGTAGACGCGGCGCCATCAAGCCGGTTCGGTCTGGGTCGATTTGGCGGGTTTGGCTTGCGGCGTCTTGGCGCCGGCTGGCGTGTGGTTGACGTCGCCGGGCCCGAGCGTGCGGGTCAGGGCCGCGAACTCCAGCATGATGCCGTTGGGGTCGGTGAAATAGACCGACCGGACGAAGACGCCGGGATGCATCTCCTCGGCGACGCCGTATTTGGAATCGTCGTGGTTGACCACCACAGGCAGCACCGGCACGCCGGCCGCCTCCAGCCGCTTCACGCAGGGTTCCAGCTCGGCCTCGTCGACGCTGAAGGCCACATGGTTCATCGAGCCGACGGCGGTCATCGGCTTGGTGGGGAAGTGGGCCACGGAGGCGACGCCGGGCGCCGCGTCCGGGGCGTTGTCCCACCAGAAGAAGGCCAGCAGGTTGCCGCCGCCGCAGTCGAAGAAGAAGTGCTGGCCGCCATCGGGCAGGGCGACGGTCTTCACCAACGGCATGCCCAGGATGTCCTGGTAGAAGGCGACGGTCTCGGCCATGTCCTTACAGACAAGGGCCAGATGATTGATGCCATTGGTGCGCATCGCGATGTCCTCACCTCATCATTTTACGAAAGCCTACGCCCTCAACCGCCGGCTGTCAGTAATGCCCCAGCGTCAAGCCCTATCGACGGCTCGGCTCGCGCGCTAAGAGCCGGGCACACGCCGAAGCTGAATAGGGGGCCTTGCGGTGGACAAAGCGGACGCTGCCGCCGGCCCGAGCCTTTGGCGGCATCGCGATTTCCTGAAGCTGTGGTCGGCGCAGACCATCTCCGCCTTCGGCGCGCGGATTTCGCGCGAAGGCTTGCCGCTGGCCGCCGTATTGACGCTGCAGGCCGGTCCCGGCGCGCTGGGCGTGCTGGCGGCTTTGTCGCGCGGCTCGGGGCTGATCGTCGGCCTGCTCGCCGGCGGCATGGTGGACCGGTCGCGGCGGCGGACGATCATGATCGCCAGCGACCTTATCCGCGCCGTGGTCCTGGCGGCCGTGCCGATCCTTGCGCTTCTGCATCATCTGACGATCTGGGTGGTCTATGCCGTGGCCCTGCTGGTCGGCGCGGCCAGTGTCCTGTTCGATATCGCCGACCAGGCCTTCCTGCCCACCCTGGTCGACAGGAGCCAGCTGATCGACGCCAACGGCAAGCTCGCCGCGACCGACGGCCTGGCGGAGACGGGCGGCCCCGCCATCGCCGGCGGATTGGTGCAGTGGCTGGGCCCGCCATTCGCCCTGGCGGTGAACGCCATGACCTATCTGGCCTCCGCCGTCTTCCTGGGCAGCTTGCGCAAGGTGGAGACGCGCGCCGAGCTGGACGCCGAGGCCGAGCCGCCCACGCGGTGGGGTGATCTGGTGGCCGGGTTTAAGGCCCTCAACGCCGATCCGGTGGTGCGGGCCATCGCCATCGTCGTCCTGGTCCAGGGCCTTTTCGGCGGGGTCTTCAGCGCCCTCTATCTGGTGTTCGCGATCCGGGGCGTCGGCCTGGCGCCCGGTATTCTCGGTCTGACCATTGCCGTCGGCGGGATCGGGAGCCTGATTGGCGCGGCGTTTGGTCCCTGGTTGGCGCGCCGCCTGGGCGTTGGGCGGGCGGCGGCTCTGACCACATTGGGCTGGGGATTGGGCCTGGTCTTTATTCCCCTTGCGCACGGATCAGTCGTCGAGGGGACAGGCTTTCTGATGGCCTCGCAGCTGGTCGGCGACGCCTTCGGTACGGCGGGGTTGATCGGGTTGACCAGCCTGCGCCAGGCGCGTCTGGCGCCAGCGGTCATGGGCCGGGCCGGCGCGGCCCTGGCGGCCGGCGGCGGCGCCCTGACCATCATTGGCGCGCTGGGCGGCGGCGCGCTGGCCGCCGCGATCGGCATGCGGGCGGGGATGTGGATCGCGGTGGCCGGGTTCGTGGCGGCGGGCGTGTTGGCGCTGGCCTCGCCGATCAGGGAGGCGCGGTAAATCTCCCAGCAGCGCTCATCCCCGCGAAGGCGGGGACCCAGGAGACGGGGCGCCGGACCATCCACTTTTGCGAGCAAGGTTTCAACGCTTCATCAGCTCGTCCACCTCATGGAGCTCGCTTCCGGTGTGACTCGCTTTAATCCTATTGATCACCGACACGACGACTAGCGCTGCGCCCAAAATCAGCAAGGGCGCGCTCTTTACCCATGGGTGGCCAGCGGTCTTGCTAAGGGCATGATAGGCGCCGAGGAGAATCGCCGGCAGGACCGGCAAAAGGACCAAGGTCCAACCGCCCTGCTGATACGAAAGCTTTCGCAGCAGCCTGCGACGCAGATAGGTGCTGGCGGGTTCCGCCGGATCACGGGACGGGAACGCCATTCTGTAGATCATGGCATAGCTGCCCAGAGCGCCCGCAGCGGCAAGGATCGCTGTAACCCTGAGCAGGGGTTCCCGCGCTGTAATGCCGGCATAGCCGCACACGACCCCTATGAGAACCAAGCCTAGCCCGAGAACCACCGGGGTGAATCGTGTCTTGCGATCCAGCTTCCGCGCCAAGTCGTGAATGTGTTCGAGCGTCACGGGATCAGTCTCCGGTTCCTGGTCTTGCCAGAGGGTTTTGGGGTCATGCCCCCGAGGATCAGCGGCCATCATCCGCTCCTTGTTGAAAGCGTCGGGCCAGCACCGCCTTGATGCGGTGGATCTTGACGGCGATGGCGGCGGACGAGAGGCCCGTGACCTCTCCTATGGAGGCAGCGTCGAGGTCCTCAAGATAGAGCAGCATCAGTTGTCGATCGGCGGGCTTCAGCGCCTGAACCAGTTTGAACAGGCGTTGCCTGGCGTCGTGCTCTAGGGCGGCGCGTTCGGGATCATCGTCGCTACTGGCCGCATCAAGTTCCTCCAATCCGACGAAGGCGTGCTTGGCGCGGTGCTTCAGCACATGAGAAGCGGCGGCGTTGTGCGCCACGCGATAGACCCAAGTCCGAAGCGAACAGCGCCCATCGAATTTAGCTAAGCTCTTCCACAGCGCGGTATGGATCTCTTGCTTCAGGTCCCAGCGGAGATCGGTGTCGGCCTCATAGCCTCTCGCAAGGCGCTCCAGCGCCGGACCGAACTCGGCCACGGCATCCAGATATCGCCGGTCCTGCTCGTCGGCTCCGATCCTCAAGTCGCCACCTCCCGCTCCTGTTTAGGTAGACTGGAGCGGGGCGGAAAAATTTCAGGCTCGCGGTCTCTGATTCGCTTTTGTCCGATCCGCGACGTTCGCATCGGGCCGGGGACGAGATTCCTGTAAATACCTGCGCCCGAGCGGGGTGAGCGCAGTGGGGGTCAGTTCATCTTCTTATGCGCATCCGGCAGGTGCAGCGAAAACGCGGGGATTTCCACGTCGAACACGTCGCCCTCGTCGGTCAGCATCTGGTAGCGGCCGCTCATGGCGCCGGTGGGCGTCGTCAGCGGGCAGCCCGAGGTGTAGCGAAAGGCCTCTCGCGGCTTCAGCCGGGGTTGTTCGCCCACCACGCCCACGCCCTTGACCTCCTCGGTCTGGTTACGGCCATCGGTGATCCGCCAGTGGCGCGAGACCAGCTGCACCGTCTCCAGGCCATGGTTCTCGATCTCGATGGTGTAGGACCAGGCGAAGCGATGCTCGATCGGGTCGGACTGGCCGGGCAGGTAGTCGGCGACGACGCGCACGAGGATGTCGCGGGTCTTCGCCTCATAGACGGGCGAGCGGCGCTGGCGTTTGAGGATCCGGTTCATGCCGCGTCCAGCGCCCGTTCGATGTCGCGCGCCAGATCGCCGGCGCCCTCAAGGCCCACCGACAGCCGAACCCAGCCGGGGGTGACCCCGACCTCGCGCCGCTGTTCCTCGGTCATCGATCGGTGGGTGGTGGTGGTCGGGTGGGTCGCCATGGAGCGGGCGTCACCCAGGTTGTTGGAGATGTCGACGATTTTGAGCGTGTTGAGGAAGTTGAACGCCTTGGCCTGATCGCCCAGGTCGAAAGCCACCAGGGTTCCGCCACCGAGCATCTCGTTACCGCCGCCGGTCATCTGGCGGCGGGCGATGTCGTGCTCGGGGTGGTCGGCGCGGCCGGGATACCGGCAGGCGACGACCTTGGGATGGTCGGCGATGCGGTCAGCCAGGGTCGCGGCGGTCTCCATCTGGCGGCGCACGCGCAGGTCCAGGCTCACAAGCCCGTTCAGCAGCACCCAGGCGTTGAACGGCGACAGGGACGGCCCGGTGTGGCGGATGATGTCCTTATAGGCGTCGTCCAGCAGGGCCTCATCCCCCAGGATGGCCCCGCCCAGCACCCGGCCCTGGCCGTCGATGTGTTTGGTGGCCGAATAGACCACCACGTCG
>Ga0302316_10002801_pt1 | contig 12357 bp, 8 predicted proteins | sample III_Palsa_N3_2_FD_200456 | JGI IMG/M metagenome (GOLD analysis project Ga0302316, IMG submission 200456) | Peat permafrost microbial communities from Stordalen Mire near Abisko, Sweden - III_Palsa_N3_2 | ecosystem: Environmental > Terrestrial > Soil > Palsa > Peat permafrost | place: Sweden... | reverse complement strand
TGGCGAGCGGCCAGCGCAAGGATATCAAGGCACATCAGCTTTCAGATGCAATTCTGGAGGCCTGGCAGGAATCGATTGCAGCAAACAAGAATTCACGTTTCTGGCAGGGAAGCAGGACGGCCTGAGTCCAACCGGTCCCGGCCGCGTATTGATTGACGCGGGCATTTACAATGCCGGGCTGCAGTTCCGCGCATTGAATGCACTGCCTGGTTTTCGACATGCAGTTAAAATTGCCCGATGAGAAGCTCGGAGTTCCTGATGGACTTCCAGGCCGCCGGATTCAAATCAAGAGAAATCAATGCGTATTCTGGTAGTCGGAGGTGCCGGTTACATTGGCTCGCATATGAGCAAGCTTCTGGTCGAATCCGGGCATGAGGTCACGGTTTTCGACAACCTCAGCACCGGCCATCGCGAAGCGGTGAGGTGGGGCGACTTGGTGCGGGGTGAGCTGTCGGATGCACAGTGCCTGCTGGAAACATTCCGTGGGGGCAGGTTCGATGCGGTGATGCATTTTGCCGCTGCCTCCATCGTGCGCGAGTCGGTGGTGGACCCTCTGCGGTATTACAGAAACAATTTTGCGAATGTACTGACGCTGCTCGACGTCATGCGTCAGTGCGAGGTCCGGAATTTCGTGTTTTCCTCGACGGCCGCAGTCTACGGCGAGCCTGTTCAGGACTACATCGACGAACAGCATCCGCTGCATCCGATCAATCCGTATGGAATGAGCAAGCTCATGGTGGAAAGGGCTCTTGCGGATTGCGCTGCCGCTTACGGTCTGCATGCCATTGCGCTCAGATATTTCAACGCAGCCGGCGCCGATCGTTCGGGAACGATCGGGGAATCCCATCATCCGGAAACTCATTTGATACCGAACCTGCTGCGTCTCGCGGCCGGAGAGAAACTGGAGGTGCGGATATTCGGTGACGACTATCCCACCGCGGATGGAACCTGCATTCGCGACTACATCCACGTTGATGATCTTTGTCGCGCCCACCTTTTGGCGCTCGACCACATCAAGGGGATGGATGGCGGCGGATTCCAGGCGCTGAATCTCGGCAATGGCAAGGGGCATACCGTAAAGGAAATCGTCTCCGCCGTGGAGACCGTGGTGGGGCGCAAGCTGGGGATCGAGGTATCAAAGCGCAGACCAGGCGATCCAACCCGCCTGGTGGCCGACGCCGGCAAGGCGAGATCTATTCTTGGCTGGCAGCCGGAAATCGGCAGCATCGATGACATCATCGAAACGGCGTGGAAGTGGCACCGGCATCCCCTTTATTGACCGGAGAGAATGCGGCTCCTTTTTGCACGGCGCCTTCGTCGGCGTTCAAGCGGCCTGAATTCAAGGATTTTCGAAGCGACCGCTTGCCGTGGCATCCGGTGGCCAAACGGGGGGCGTAGAGATATCCGTGCGCAGGATTTGGCCCGCGTGGTGCTGGATGCTCTGCTTGTTCCGCACAAGCCCAGTGGTAGGTTTGAGGAGTTCACGCATGCTGCCCGATGACCGGTAAATTTCCAATCAAGTCCTGCTGGTGATAAGTTCTCCAAATTCCCCATAAGGTTGCAAATTATCGATATTGTATTAAGTGCTATCCGTCGATATGCTGCAACTAATGCCTATATACTTAGTTTTGTAATTGAAAAGCCTTGTCCGCATCACATGAATGATATTCCGAAGCACGAACTATTCGTCGAAGACCTGCGCAGAATGACTGCGCGGAAAACGCGGTTGCAACGCGTCAGTGAGCGTGCGTACCAATATCGTGGCGTATTGATATTTGTTGTGCTGCCGACTTTGATTACTGCGATTTACTTTTTCCTGATCGCGGCGGATTTATATGCTTCCGAGGCGAGCTTTGTCGTGCGTTCACCCTCGCGTACGCAGGCCACCGGTTTATCGAGCCTGCTGCAAAGTACCGGCATCAGCCGCGCCCAGGATGATGTTTACTCGGTCAACGATTTCGTGGTTTCCCGTGACGCGATCGCCGCGCTCGGCAAGCAGATCAATTTGCGTGAAATCTTCAATCGTCCCGAAGCGGATTTTTTGACCCGGTATCCCAATTTGATGGATAGGGGAACGGCTGAAGATTTTTTCCGCTACTACCAGCGCCGCGTTGAAGTCGTCTACGACACTACCACCGGCATCAGCACGTTAACGGTCAAAGCGTTCAGGCCGGATGATGCGCAGCTGATCACCAATCTTCTTCTCAAGGAAAGCGAGTCCCTGGTCAACCGCATGAATGAGCGGTCGCACCAGAACTCGGTTCGCGAGGCGGACACCGACGTAAAGCTGGCCGAGGATGGCGTTGTCCAGGCACAACAGAACATTCTCGCCTATCGTAACCGCGAGACACTGCTGGATCCCAATAAATCCTCGGCGGCAATTGTCGAAATGCTTGGAAAGATGCAGGCTGAACTGGCGGCCACCAAGACGCGTCTGGCGGAGCTGGACAGCAATTCTCCGGGTAGCCCGCTTCGCTCCAATCTAGTGGAGCACGCGGCGGCCCTGGAGAGCCAGATCGAGAGCCAGCGCGCGCGGCTGGCAGGCGGCAGCGAATCAATGGCGCCAAAAATCTCCGAGTACGAGCAATTGATTCTGAAGCAGGAATTTGCCGCAAAGGAGCTCGCGTCGTCCATGGCTTCACTCGAATCTGCAAGAGCGGAGGCGCGGCGCCAGAACATTTACCTTGACCGGGTTGTGGAGCCGAATTTACCGGACAAGGCGTTGTTTCCGAAGCGCATCAAGTCGTTGTTGATCGTATTTATCAGCTGCTTCATGGGATATTCGATTGGCAAGCTGCTGATTGCCGGTGTCCGTGAGCACGGTCAGGAATAGCAACGGAATTGACCGATGAGTTCCGCCACAACCACCGATTCCATCGCTCGCAAGGGATCGGGCCCGCATGTTTTTCTGAACGCGCTTCGTGTACAGAAGGATGTCATCTGGGCATTGATGATGCGCGAGTTGCACACACGTTATGGCCGAGACAATCTCGGCTTTCTCTGGGTTATCGCGGAACCTTTGATATTCTGTACTGCCGTAACCGTGTTATGGTCGATAACGAAGGGCAAGTACGAACACGGAGTCGCGGTCGTCGCGTTTACCATTACCGGATACATGCCGCTGCTGTTGTGGCGCCATGCTCTCGCCCGTTCGCTATTTTGCTTCCGCAGCAATTCCAGCCTGCTATACCACCAGCAGATTACGGTGCTGGACTTGTTGTTCGCCCGCATAGTTCTTGAAGTCCTCGGCTGCTTTATCGCTTATCTCGCGGTGTCGTTCATTTTTTATTCATTGGGCCTCTACGAACCGCCGCGGGACTGGGGCATGTTTTACCTGGGCTGGACGTATCACATTCTCTACGCTACGGGCACTGCGCTGATTGTCGCCTGCGTTACCGAAATGTATGAATGGACCGAAAAGATAGTCGCGCCGATCAGTTATATCATGGTTCCGCTATGTGGCTTTTTCTACATGGTGGACTGGTTGCCTGACCGGGTGCAGAAATTCGCTTTGTATTTACCAAGTGTAAACGCCTATGAAATTCTTCGCGCTGGGCAATTCGGTTCAGCCGTCCGTGTGCATTACAACCTGGGCTATGTAACATTCGTCTGTTTGGTAATGATTGCGGCGGGAATGATCGCCTGCCGCCGTGTCCGTCACCATATCGTCATCGAATGATCCAGGTCTCGAAATTGTTCAAGACTTACCGGAGCCAGGGCTGGACCAACCTGGTTCTGAATGATGTTTCGTTCCAGGTAAAGCCTGGGCAGAAACTTGCCGTGATCGGGAAAAATGGGGCTGGCAAGTCCACCCTGATCCGGCTGCTCGGAAAAGTGGAGCTGCCGACCAGCGGCACGGTGGACCATCGCATGTCGGTTTCCTGGCCGCTCGGATTCGGCGGGGCGTTTCAAGGCAGTTTGACCGGCATCGACAACATGCGCTTCATATCGCGCATTTATGGCATCGATTACGAGGATATGCGGGCTTTCGTCGAGGATTTTTCGGAGCTGGGTCAGTTTCTCTATCAGCCCGTCAAAACCTATTCCGCAGGAATGCGAGCGCGGTTGGCGTTTGCATTGTCGCTTACCATTGAATTTCAGTGCTACCTGATCGATGAGGTGATTCTCGTCGGCGACCAGAGATTTCATGCCCGCTGCGTCGAGCATTTGTTCAACCGCCGTTCCGATCGCGCGTTGGTGCTTGCATCGCATGATGCCCGCTTTGTGGAAGATGTCTGCGATTCCGGACTGGTGTTATCCGGAGGCAAGGCGCATTACTTCGAAGATGTCCACGAGGCCATGGAGGCCTATAAGGAATTCGAGGCTTCGTCGAGATCGGGTTCGGATCAATCTGCCCAGATTCCTCAGCAGATATCGGAAGATCATGAATCGCAGTCTGCCGCGTCTGAGGGTAATGCTTCTGCTGGCGAGGGATGCTCGCCAGAGGGCGAAGCTACTGTATCGGCAAATGGCCTGGACGCTGCAGGTTCAACTGTAGGCGCCAATGCCGAAGACTATCCAAGCGATGGCACCAGTCCGGAGCAATTGGTGGAGACTCTTTACCAATATGTCCTTGGGCGGTCGCCTGATCCCTTGGGTTTTGCCGATCACGTGCAGCGGTTGAAAGTAAATGGCTACTATAAAGAGTTGCCATACCTGATCAGGGATTTTGTAAACAGCGAAGAAGCTATGGCGCGTTTGAATTCGCAGGGCCAGAAATAGAGTCCCACCTAATTACATGTTCCGCTGGAGCCGCGAAGTCGCAATGCGTCTCGAATTATCATGCTCAGCATGCTCCTCGCATCTGGCTTTCTTCGAGCTAAGTGCTGTCCAGGTTCCAATGATTAAAATTTGCGCATTCGAGGTTCTGTCAAGAATTTTGGAGCGAAACTGGTTCGCCTCACCACGTGGGTGTTCAGTGTGATACAGAAGGCGGTGTTCGTCGATTTCGGTGCTGCGGCGTCCGCGAAGCGCCTATCGGAAATGGGGGCGCAGCTGATCATTTCGAACATTTCATTCCGCGCCATCATCAGGTCGTCAAGTGGCAGCGGTATTCGCCTTCGCGACGCCCTGCCGCGTCGGTATTTGGAAAATTAGAAAGCCCACGTTGTTGTGAGCAGGTCGAAAATGGGAATTGTTTTATATGCTCGGAATTTTGAAGATATCATGCTTGGGCGCGCGCTGGTGCACAGTGAGCGCGGTTGCCATGTCAATTCAGTGGCGCAGCATCCGATTATCGATTCCGTAGGCAGGACATTTTACGCGGACGGCTGGCGGGGGATACACGTCGAGCCGACGATCTCATATGCCGAGCTGATGCGGAAAAACGGTCCAGACGAGCTCTTTATCGAGGCGGCGCGATCGCGGATGTGGAAGGATTTTTGCTTTTTCTTGAAATCCCCGGCACGAGCTTATCCACGGCGTTCCCCTAGTATCGCCGAAGGACATCGCCAAAAGAGGCGGAGTGCGCAGTTGAAACCACACGTCGAGGATTAATGGGCTTTTGGAGAAAATTGCCGCGCTGAGCATGCCTCCGCGGAGCAATTGGCCCAATTGAATGAAATGCAGAACAAGCTTCATCAAGCCGGCCTTGCGGTCGTCTCCCCCATTTTTAGACTCATCCAGTCATGGCGAACGCCGAGCGAAATTCTCTGGCTTTTATGGAAACGCCCGCTGTCACTGTAAATATCAAACATCAAACCTTCACCACCTTCATAAGATATCCAATATGCGCTCCATTCAGCATGTCGATCAGCTCCTGGAACTACAGGGTCCCTTATTCTTGTCGGGTGTATATCAAGCGCTGCTGGGCCGTGAGCTGGATGAGGAAGGCAGGCGTCATTACCTTGGCCGCTTGCACGCTGGATACGGAAAAAGGCGTGTCATCGTGGAAATAAGCAAGTCTACGGAGGCGAAGGCCTATAAAGCCGAGTTGCAAGGTCTGAACGGCCTTGTTGCGGCGGAGAAAAATGCCAGTCATTGGTTATGGGGTGTCTTTTTCAGAAGCAGTCGCATCCAACGAAAATTCAATCAGCTCGAGTATCAACTGGGATGCGTGGAATATCAGCTGTCTGCTCTTACCAGGGATGGTGGCGGATCAAAGGCCGGGAGGGATGATGGTTTGAACCCATCCGAGGAGGAAGCCAGAGTGGATCCCGCTTTCTTAAGTCCACGCGCTCGGCAGATATTTGCGCGCTTTTCAAAAACCGATACTCGCTCGGCGGATGCGAGGGGCAAGTAATGCGCATCGTTATCGATATGCAGGGCGCGCAAACGGGAAGCCGGTTCCGTGGTATCGGGCGTTGCACCCTATCACTTGCTCAGGCAATAGCGCGCAATCGCGGAGAACATGAAGTTGTACTCGCCCTGAATGGATGGTTTGCGGATACTGTTGAATCCATTCGCGCGGCATTCAATGGGGTAATTCCTCAGGAGAATATCCGGATATGGAATGCTCCGGGGCCGGTGAAGGAAGCTGATTCCGTCAATCACGGCCGGCGTGAAGTAGCGGAACGAATTCGTGAAGCTTTTCTGGCAAGCCTGAATCCGGATGTAGTGCTGATCTTCAGTCTCTTTGAAGGTCTCGGCGATGATGCCGTTACCAGTGTGGGCATCCTGGACCGCACTACTCCTACGGCAGTCGTTCTGCATGATTTGATTCCCCTGATAAATCCTGACGCCTACTTCAGAACCAGCAAAATCCATAAGGATTGGTACTCGGGAAAAATTGCGTCGCTCAAGCGCAGCCATCGACTGCTTGCCGTCTCGGAAAGTGCCCGGCAGGAGGCGATCACTGCTTTGGGTTATCCAGCTCAAAATATTGCCACGATTTCCAACGCCTGCGACGCCGCGTTTCGTGTGCTGAACATGAGTGGGGAGCAGCAAAGGCACCTCTACAAAAAATACAAGATTCTAAAGCCCTTCGTGATGTATACCGGCGGCCCCGATGAAAGAAAGAATCTTCATCGCCTGATCGAAGCCTATTCCCGCATGACCAAGAGTGTTCGGCAAGGGCATCAACTGGTCATTGTCGGAAAGATGTGGGAAGAAAATACCAGGGATCTGCTCGAAACCGCCTTGAAATTCGGTCTTGCTCATAGCGACATTGTTATGACGGGCTATGTCGATGACGAGGACCTGGTCAAGTTGTATAACTGCTGCAGGCTATTTGCTTTCCCTTCCTTACATGAAGGTTTCGGCATTCCGCCGCTCGAGGCAATGCTCTGTGGCGCACCTGTCGTCGCCGCCAATGCAACCAGCCTTCCGGAAGTCATTGGCCGCAGTGATGCGTTATTTGATCCACTATCAGTCACGTCCATCTGCGAAAAAATCGAAGAGGCGCTGACGGACGAAGCGTTCCGTGCCAGCCTGATCGCGCACGGCAAGATCCAGGCGGGAACATTTTCCTGGGATGAAAGCGCCAAGCGCGCCATTGCGGCACTACAGGATTTCGCACCTGCACGAGCGGTGAAATCGAAATCGGAATTGCATGTCGACAAAACCTCGATATTCGGCAAGTTTCGGAAGAAAATTCTTCTGATCAAGCTGGATCACATGGGGGATTTTGTTCTGTCCATCCCGGCCATCACCAAGATCAGGGCGAGATATCCTTATGCGAGTATTGATATTGTCGTTGGCAGCTGGAATGCGGAAATTGCCGCTTCGTTGAAAGTGTTCGACAAGATTCATGCGTTCGACTATTTCAAGAAGAAATCAAGCGAATTGCCTTCCACCACGAAATTGGAGTTTGTCGAGGTCCTTGGCAAGCTGTCCGAATACGATATCGCGATAGATCTGCGCCGGCAGCATGAGACCAGGTTTCTTCTTGTCGAGACCAGGGCCAAACTGAAGGTTGGATATGACACGTACGATCCAGCCATCAATGCCGGATTGGATATCGGGCTTCCTATCGTTCCTGACGTTCCGTTCGAGAAAACGGTGTTGAATAGCACTTCCACCGCCAGGCAGTTGCTTGGCTTGGTTGACGCATTGCCGGACGATATTAATGATTTCGTGTCTTTTCCAGAATTGGCGACACGCGCGGCGACGGATCTGATCTCCGTTGCCGTATTCCCGCTGGCGGGAAGCAACGCCAGGGAATGGGAGAAATCAAACTATATAGCGCTCATCGAATTGCTGCAGCTTGATGCGCGCATTCATTCCATTAATGTCTATTTCGGGAGTGAGAGGGAATCGTCGGGCTTTGATTTTAAGCCGGGCAAGAACCTGAATATCCATGTCGGGCTTGGCTTTCAAGAGTTGGCACGGTCGGTATCGGGCAATGCGATTTGTGTGTCCAATAATTCATTCGGCGGACATTTCGGTTCGTATCTCGGACTTGTGACAATCGCCATTTATTCGGGGCATGAAACAACTGACGAATGGGCTCCGGTATTCGGGGACAGTTATGTGGTTCATACGGCTGCGCCATGTTCACCTTGCCATCAAGGACAACGTAGCGACTGTTCGTATCGTTCATCTTGCTTGACCGACATCCCTGTCAAATTTGTTCATGAACGGATCATGGAGGCGGTCGACTCGCTAAAGAGTCCGCCTGGAAGCAGCGCCGTAGGTGCAACTACGGTAGCCTCGTTGAATATGGGCGGCCGCGATGTGGTCGACCGTCTCATTGCTTCAATTACCGAAGTAACACATGGCAATCTGACATCGCAGGAATATGCCGGGATTGCCTCAGCGATTTCCCGCAATCATCCGCATCCTGGATTGCGCAAACAGCTTTTGGTCGATGTTTCCGAAATTGTGAATGTCGATGCCAGAAGCGGCATTCAACGAGTGGTCCGGAGCATTCTTGCGGAATTGCTGGCTAATCCTCCCAATGGATACAAGGTGGAGCCCGTATATGCCAATGCGGAGCGGCCAGGCTATCGATACGCCCGTGGCTTTACATCACGCTTTCTGGACGGCGGCAGCTTGGGAGCAGATGAGTTGGTTGAAGTCTACAATGGTGATGTGTTCTTAGGGCTCGACTTGCAGCAGGCAGTTGTGGCAAAGCAAAAAACGGTATTGCAAGATTGGCATCGAATCGGCGTCAGAATCTTCTTTATCGTTCACGACCTGTTGCCGGTTATTTATCCGCATTACTTCCTGGACGATGCTCTGGCGGCACACCACACTTGGCTGGACACCATTAGCCAGTTTGACGGGGTGGCCTGTGTGTCGCGGGCGGTGGCCGACGACTTCTATCAATGGTTGCAGACATTTGGACCCAAGCGGAAGCGGCCGTTTGCCGTGAGTTGGTTTCACCATGGCGCCGATATTGAAAATTCGGTTCCGACGAAAGGCAAGCCGGAAAACGCCAGTGAGATACTGGACTCAATAAAATCCCGCCCGACATTTTTAATGGTCGGCACGCTTGAGCCGCGAAAAGGCCACGCCCAGGTATTGGCCGCGTTCGAACAGCTTTGGCACGAAGGTGTGCAGACGAATCTGATCATCGTTGGCAAGAAGGGCTGGATGGTCGATCAGCTCGTCGAGTCCTTGCGGGGACACTCCGAATATGGAGAGCGCCTGCGTTGGCTCAACGGCATAAGCGATGAATTTCTCCAGGAAATCTATGCATCGAGCACCTGCCTGATCGTTGCCAGCGAAGGCGAGGGCTTTGGACTGCCGTTAATTGAGGCAGCGCAATACGGGCTTCCGCTAATCGCACGCGATATTCCTGTTTTCCGAGAAGTGGCGGGCGATCACGCGTTCTATTTCGCCAACGATAAGGCGTCGGAGATCGTGGCAAATGCCGTGCGTGAATGGCTGACACTTTATCGCGCAGGCGAGAATCCGCGTTCTAATTCCATGCACTATCTGAGCTGGAGAGAAAGCGCGAAACAACTGGTCGGTGCGTTGTTCCGCAACGAACCCTATTATGCATGGTTGCCTGATGACGTCTTGCGCTATTGGGGCAACGACCCGCGGCTAAGTACAGACGTAGGCGAGCGGTTTGGAAGGTCCATGTGTACGACTGCGCAAGGTGGTTACTTGTTGTATGGTCCTTACGCCTCGCTTGCGGCGGGATCTTATCGCATTGTCTGGCGTGGCAGCGCTTCGCAATGGACCGGGCGCGAGTGGTTGGAAGTCGTGGCTGACCGAAGCCTGAAACGCATTCAGTATGTTCAGCCGGCTAATATGAAACCTGGGCAATGGCAGTATGAAGTTGAATTCGCTCTTGACGCTGATGCTGCGGATATTGAATTCCGTATGTATGTTGACGCAGGAACCGAATTGATGGTGGATGGATTTGAAGTTGTGCCTCTTGATAATTCCGCCATGAAGTTCGACGTCTCTACTGCTGCATTGCCGCCACCGAGTGCGGGCAGTGGTGGTAAGCCAGCCACTCATCATGCGTCGAAAATTGCAGAGGCGGGGCTTCTTGGTGAATAGAATCAGATTGATTCTGTCAGTAGATGCCATCTCTCCTCCACTTACAGGTATCGGTCGATATGCCTGGGAATTGGCGTCACGGCTTAAGCATCATTCATCAATAGACTCTCTAGAGTTTTACCTCAATGGCCGATGGATCGCTGATCCCGCGGGTTTATTGCATTCGCCGGTCCATGCGGAGTCCAAAGGAAGGCGAAAAGGAATCACCGCTCCTCGGTGGTACAAAGAATGGCGGCGCGCGCGTGCCTTTCGCGGACGGCTATTCCATTCGCCCAACTATTTTCTTCCCGCTTCGGTTGAATTGGCCGTTGCCACCGTGCATGATTTGTCCGCTATGAAGTACCGGGACACCTTGCCGATTGCGCGCAGACAACAGTTCGATCGGGAATTGTCGTCGACGCTTAAGCGTGCATCGCATCTGATCACACCCTCTGAGGCAGTACGTACTGAAGTGATCGAATATTTCGCGTGGCCTTCCGACAGGATTACTGCGGTGCCAAACGGAGTGGCTCCGAGCTTCAGGCCGCAAGCGGGTGAAATGATGGATTCGATTTTGGCCGGATACGGACTGAATACAGGTGGATATGCCCTGTGTGTATCCACTTTGGAACCGCGCAAAAAAATCGATGCACTGCTTTCCGCTTATGAGAAATTGCCTAAAGCGCTGCTTTTACGTTATCCACTGGTGCTTGTGGGACACAAGGGATGGCTGAGCGAGGTGCTTCATGATTTTATCGGCAAGGCACAAGCGGATGGATGGATGCGCTATTTGGGATTTGTGCCGGAATCCGACTTGCCGGCCTTGTACGCCGGCGCGCGCGCGTTTTTTTACCCTTCTCTCTATGAGGGATTTGGCCTGCCTGTGCTGGAGGCAATGGCTTCCGGCGTGCCAGTGCTCACCTCAAACCGTTCCTCTCTGCCGGAAGTATCCGGCGGTGCTGCATTATTGATCAATCCGGAAGACGGCGATGCATTGCTGGACGGAATAGAGAGGGCATTGTTGGACGACGATTGGCGCTTGGGGGCCCGATCCAGGGGACTGGAGGTGGCAAGTCATCTCACTTGGGAAAATTGCATAGAACAAACCTTGTCGGTCTACAACTCGATCTGCTGATGCGTTGACCTGATGGACTATGATGCCAGAGAAACGGGCGAACGTTCCTGTTGAGCGGAGGGTCTTTCAGTATGGAGATTTGTCTCTGCCAAGACGAAAGCGGTTGAGTAGGCCAAGCCTGCCCGACGGCTTTGCACCAGTAGATTTGGCCCGAAGTTTTTTGACGATAAATGTATTGGACATGGGGAACCCAGTGGAGCCATCTTCGCGGGTTTCCAGCAATGCGCAGTTCTCGCTGTTGATGATATCGAAGATCACCTGCTGTGGCAGGCAATGCATTTCCATGTCGTTGACAATGTCTCCTTTCAGGTATTGTGAAATTTTAAATTGATAATTGCGCATGTACGTCGGTACCTGGAATATGGCGATACCGTGCGGACGGAGTGATTGGAGCGCTCGTTGAACCAGAATTTTAATTATTGGGGGCGGGTTGTGCTGGAATACGATGTGGGAGTAGAAGAAGTCGCATTCCTGTAGCGGTTCGATCGGGTTCTCCGAACAAATATGGAATGTCACGTTGCTTCTTGCCAGACTTTGAGCGCGGGACTTTGCATGGGAGAGATGCGCTGAGGAGATGTCATAGGCGTGAACATGTCCGCACTCAGTGGCGAGCGGCACGGTTATTCTGCCGACGCCGCATCCGTACTCGACGCTGACCTTGTTCCGTAGTTCGCCCTGCCCATGGCGCGCCAGCATTTTCTTGATAATTTCTACTTCATTCACGCCGCTGGCCCAAAAATCGTCGATTGAGCCGACGAGATTGTCGGGAAGATACTCTGGCCCCGTCAGGACCGAATGATGGGCTCTGGTAATTCCCAGATGTTCCCAGGCCGCTTTTATCCTTCTCA
>Ga0302316_10002797_pt1 | contig 12373 bp, 10 predicted proteins | sample III_Palsa_N3_2_FD_200456 | JGI IMG/M metagenome (GOLD analysis project Ga0302316, IMG submission 200456) | Peat permafrost microbial communities from Stordalen Mire near Abisko, Sweden - III_Palsa_N3_2 | ecosystem: Environmental > Terrestrial > Soil > Palsa > Peat permafrost | place: Sweden... | reverse complement strand
CTAACCTGGTAGATGCATCGGCTAGGTTAGCTGGCAAAGCGATCATTCGTTCCAGAATGGCATGCAGCCCTGCAATATCAGGTGCAGGATTGCTTGCTTTCCAGTACATCTCGATAGCGTTATCGGGATCGAGTAACAGCTTACCATCCGGCCCAAGGGGGAAATGTTCATTAAAAAACGTTAATCCCGATGAGATCATCGGCACTGCCATTTCCCGGGCAAATTTAGTGTCGCCTGTATACTCATAGTAGTCAAGCATCATCATCCCCATGTCTAGGATGTCTGTAAAGTAATGGTCATTCCAATTGGCAGGCATTTCGGGTCCTATATATTTTAAAGGAGCCCAAAAAGCGATTTGTTCCGCAAAATAACTTCCGTTATGCTTGTAATAGGCTTTTACAGTGGGCTCATTTGCTTTCATCTCGGCCTGATACATTTTAAAAAGCGGCATTATTTCGTCATAATCACCGGCCTGCAAGCGGGGCCAGTACATCGCTCGTGTATTTTGATACCAATATTGTCCGTCCCAGGCACGATAGTCGGCATTGACAGGTTGTGGAACTTTTTCTTTATTGACCCGCTGCGGATCATCTACCACGAAAATAGAACCATTGAATTTGATCGGGTATGCCCCACGACCGGCACATGCAGTAATAAAGCGCTGGAGAATATATCCTTCTGTCACATCCGTTGCCGCCTGGTTCCCGCTGGCGAAAATCCAGCTGCGATGCCAAAATTCATCCCACCATTTTTGATGCTCTCGCCGGCATTTCTCCAGATTTAGGGCATCTGTATGGGCAACCAGTTTCTCCAGTTGTCCGAACCACGCCTCTGGTGTTTTTGTTGTAGAGGTTAGAGGTGTGATAGATATGAGTTGAGAGGTAGTAGCAACACTCGACTCAAGTGTTTTGGCCTCTTTGCTGATAAGCCCTTTACCCGAGATTGAAGCACCGAAGGTTTTGTTTGTTAAAAGAGGTGTAGGTGTGACACCATTTCGATGGTACCAAACAATCTGGTCTGTCAGATCAGACACGATTGCATCGTCTTTACGCCAGTCATCCAGCGTCACTTTAAAAGAGATTGGTTGACCACTTTTAGCCTCAACCCTGATGACCGGATGATTAGCGTCTACCCACACCCTGAGTTCAATCGCATTTTTTCCGGTACCTTCTTTAATCTCAATCTCTCCTTCGTGAAGTTTAAGGAGTTGGATAAATGGTGCGCCGCCGACAGCCAGTGGATTGGGACTCATGGCGACATGTACCCCGCCGATCTTCATTAGGTCATGAGTAGTTGCGGCCCAACTATCTGTTTTCCCAATAAAAAAAGCGAGATCTCCACTGGGTTCCACCCAAACATTAAGCCCGATGTCGCCGTTGCCGATAGGCATGGATTGTGATGATGTAGGGCCGGGAATATTCCAGCTAATATTACTTCCATCTAGCGATTTAATAAGGTCACTATCTGCAGCTGCCACCGTTTTTTTCGCTTTCGGCATTTTCGTTGCCCGGGCCATACTGCCATTACTGACAAGCACACCCAATAAAAATACAACTAAGAATTTCAAAGTTTTGCTTGTATTCAGTATCCGGATCATTAGATTAATTGGTTTTCCGGCAAGATAATCGTCAAACATTAATTAAAGCTTAATAAAGCATTAATGGGTATTTATAAGTTATAAAAAAGTGTTTTAATCTTATTATTCGGATCGGTGGAAAGCGAATACTTTGTAAATATCGGGTCATTTATCTTGGTAGGATGGCTGTATTCCTTATTCCTGCCTATATTTGACTTGTATAATAGTAAAGCCATGCAAATAGGAACAGAAACGCTGCTGGAATTTTATCAGCGCACAAATCAACAAATGCCTGCAGACTTGCTTTCTAAAACGAATGTAAGCCATTTTAATGTAAAGGAACGTACTTGTCTTAATAAACTTACACCGTATAACCGCCGTGATTATTATAAGATATGCCTGATTATTGGCCAGGGCGTTCATACGGCAGCTGGTAAAGAAACGCTTATTGAAAACAGAGGTATTATATTCTCCAATCCATCTGTTCCGTTATCCTACCATGCAACTTCGGCATCACAGTCTGGCTTTTATTGCCTTTTTAATGATACTTTTTTGTTGAATAGCATCCGGCAAGACATCAGGTATCGCAGTGCTTTGTTTAATCCGGCCGTACCTGCGGTCATTCCGTTATCAGTCGAACAAAGTGAACGGTTTATCAACTTGTACCGGGAAATGGAAGCCTTGCTTGCCAGCCAATATTTTTACAGGTACGACATGATCAGGAACCTGCTTCAGATAATGATATTGGAGGGTATACATTTACAGGGGCCGGTACAACAGGAAAATGCCAATGACCGTTTGATCACCAGGTTTTTCAGTGTGCTTAACCAGCAGTTCCCCGTTGATTCACCGGAGAACCCGTTGCGGCTACTTACCCCGGCAGCTTATGCCGATCAGTTGCACATCCATGTTAATTATCTAAACAATGTAATGAAAAAAGCTACGGGTAAAACCACCCGTGAAATTATCCATGAACGTATAGTGGAGGAAGCTAAAACGCTACTACTCAATACAGATTGGGATGCGGCGCAAATTGCCTATACGCTCGGCTTCGAATATCCTTCTCATTTTAATAAATATTTCAAGCAAAATACGGGCACCACCCCGCTGCTTTTTAGGTCGCACTTAAAGCAAGTTAACTAATATTTGATTTGTATAAGCATTGCTTTGATTCATCTTACCGGTTGATTGGTTTGTCCGGGTACTTTTGTAGTATTAATGCAAACCATGAAAAACATCAAAGAATCAAATAAAGCCATCGGTACCATCCTGGCTTTCTGCCTTATCCCCATTACCGGTTTCGCGTTGGATATCTATATCCCGTCATTGCCGGATATGAGTGCGAAATTGGGCGCAACACCTGCAGCTATACAATTATCCATTTCCATATTTTTAGCAACCTACGGAATAGGCCAGCTTTTGGTAGGTGGCGTACTTGACAGTTATGGCCGCTTTATGCCAAACATCCTCGCGCTGGCCGGGTTTAGCCTGGCAAGTTTTATTATTGCAAATACAGGAAACCTGCAAGTGATCTATTATATGCGTGCGTTGCAGGGGCTGATGTCCGCCGTTATAGTTGTCAGTAAACGATCGTTTTTCTTCGATCTGTTTTCAGGCGAAAAGCTAAAACACTATACCAGTCTTTTTTCAGTTATTTGGTCGGCAGCACCTATTATTGCCCCATTCGCCGGCGGGTATTTACAGACCCATTTTGGCTGGCAGTCAAATTTCTATTTTCTTGGTTGCTTCGGGCTGGTATTCCTTGTGTTAGAATTGATTTTCAGCGGCGAAACAATTGCTATGAAGGTACCATTCCGTTTAAAAACCATTGGGAAGGCATACCAATTAATGATTAGTACCTGGGATTTTACAGCTGGTCTGTTTATTTTGGGGCTTTCCTACGGTGTTTTGATGATCTATAATATGTCAAGCCCTTTTTTGATCGAAAAAGTAATGCATTATCCCGCAACTGTTACCGGTAATTGTTCCATGATCTCCGGTATTGCCATGCTCGGCGGGAGTTTGATCTCTAAAGCCGTTATTTCCAAGCCATTCTTTAAACGGATGTTTACGGCTGCTGTTGTTCAGCTCACTCTTTCCGGCTGCCTTATCTTATTAACCTTACAGGTTCATAATTTGTATACATTAATGGCATATGTAATCCTACTTCACTCATCAGCTGGGTTTATATTTAATGGTATGCTGGCCTATTGTTTAACCCGATTTTCGCAATATGGTGGTATGGCCAGCGGACTGACCGGGGGTGGATATATCATTTCAACCTCTGCTTTTAGCTTTATAGTGGTAAAGATCATCAATATTAACAGTCAGGCGTGGTTAGGTGCCGGCTATACGATATTGATCCTCGGCATATTGGCGCTCATTCTACGTACTAAATGGATTGAACGCGCGACAAGGACACAGCAAACAAACCATATTGATGAACGAGAGATTGGACTGATGATGGAATAAACAAGGTGGCTGGGTAAATCAACATTCCTGAACCCTCACCCTATCGCTTTGTTTAGCGCTATGATGGCCGTCTTGAACTGCGCGCGTTCGATCAGAAACTGGATGTTGACCTTGCCTTTGGCTACGCCAGCGCTAATGATATTGATCTCGTATTTGGCCAGGGCTTTGGCCGCATTGGCGAGGAGACCAGGTTGGTCCATGTTGGAGCCAAGCAGACACACCATAGCAACGGGTTCGGTGCTTACTTTCTCGAATTGTTTTTCGAGGTCAATGATCAGTTCCGGTTTGAAGTCGCTCTCCCAGATGACAATGCTGATACTATTGGCGCTGGTGACTTTGAAGGTGTACGTGATGGTAAAAGAGTTGCATGATGGCTAGGTCAGAACCGACGTTGCCGGTCATAAGCGGGTCGTAAATATCGATAAGCAACTGCTGGTCTGTCCCGGTGATCACTTCTACTCTTTTTACCTTACTGATGTAGTCTTTGGTGATAAGCGTGCCGGGGTGTCCAGGTTCAAAGGTATTTTTGATACGCAAATGTATTCCGGCCATTTCCAGGGGCTTAGCGGCTTTTGGGTGTATCGCTTCCATACCGACGTCGGCGAGTTGGTCAGCAATATCATAATTGGTATTGCCCACGGGCTTCACGTTCTCTATACCCACCAGGCCAGGATCGGCTGTCGATAAATGGTATTCTTTATGGATAATGGCTTCCTGCGGTTTTAGTATCTCTGCGATCTTGCTAAAGGTGACTTCGGAATAGCCGCGATCAAACTCGCGCATAATCCCCTCGGTGCCTTTGGCATAACCTGTCGTGATACAGATGCAGTTAGTTAAAGCAATAGCTTTAAAAGCATCAGCAATACGTTCGCTAATGGTCAAAGCCCTACGGTCATCAAAACCAGATAAATCAACGAGTTTAGCGTTAACGCCCCTACTTTGAAGAATTTGTTTTAATACATAAGCTGAGTGCGTTTCACCAATAGAAGCCAATATTTCCCGCGCCGCGAGCAGGATACCCTCGTTGAGGTAACCCGAGGCTAGCATAGTAGTGGCACTTTCCAGGTAGGTTAGCGCTTTGGCGATGTGTTTATCAATAAAATCATCGGCTTTAGCCACATCAAGACCAAGCGTTTCAAATGTTTTATTCAGAGATTTCAATTGGTTTGCAACGTCAGTTAGCGCCTCATGATAATCCTCATTATTCGCCAGTTTATGATAAACACCCGGTGCTTTGGTTTTCTTATTCTCCAAAAGCAGGTTGGTTACCCCCGAAAACGCCGATACCACGAACACTCTGCCCTGCAACTGCCCATTAAAATAAATAATATTGTCGATCACTTCCTTTAGCGAGCTCATCGAAGTCCCGCCGATCTTTTCTACCGTTAGCATAATTCAAATTAAAAATCCGAAACTAAGGATTTTCAGTCTTTATAAAAACAGAAAGTGGTCGCGACCATTATTTCTTTTTGCCTGCGGATAGATCATCCTTAGAAACAGTTTTCTTACCGCTCTGGTAATCGGATGTGCTCTTTTTACCTTCGGTTGCCGGGGCCTTTTTAACGTTCTTACTCCCTTTGTCTTTGCTCATGATTGTTGGTTTTAATTTAACTAGCTTGTTTAGTCAGAAGCATAAGCGTTCGGCAGGCTTTATGTTTGCGGATACGACGATTTAATTTTTTGGCAACACCATCCGATGATTAGCTTTGCCGGATGAAGTCACCTTCTTTCAGATGGGTTGTTTTGGCAACGAGCCTGGCCTTTGTGGTCGCGCAATTGGATGTGTCTATAGTTAACCTGGCCTTGCCGCAGATCGGGAGCGCTTTTGGGGTGGGGATCAGCACCTTGCAATGGGTGGTTGATGCCTATACCCTGGCTTTCGCGGTATTGATGCTTTCGGCGGGCAGTATTAGCGACCGGCTGGGCTCCAGGCGCATCTTTCAGTTAGGTATTGTTATTTTTGGACTAGCCTCTGCAGGTTGCGCTTTTGCGCCGGATGGGGTATCACTGGTTATGGCCAGGGTTATTCAAGGCATGGGGGCGGCAATGATGATCCCAAGTTCGCTGGCGCTGCTGAACGGACATTTCGCACACCAGCCGGAAGTTCGCGCGCGGGCGGTGGGTTTATGGACAGCTGCAGGTAGCGCGGCCATGGCAGCAGGACCTACCATCGGTGGCTTTCTGATCGAGCTGGCCAACTGGCGCTTTATCTTTTTGATTAATATCCCCATCTGCCTGGCAGGGTTTCTACTGAGTTTCAGATTGAACGATGGAAAAGCCAACACAGGAAGCGGGAAATTTGACTGGGCTGGCCAACTCAGCTGGACATTGGGGATCACGGCACTGATCGCGGCGATCATCGAAGGGCCGAAACTGGGCTTTAGCAACCCGGTGGTGGTCATGGGGTTGGTGTTTTTCCTGTTGATGTTCCTGTTTTTCTTGTGGGTCGAAAGAAAGGCGTCACGCCCGGTATTGCCCCTCTACTTGTTTGATTCTGGCACATTTAATGCTTTGTTAATGCTGGGTGCGGTGTTGAATGGCGCCTATTACGGAAGCATCTTTGTATTAAGTCTGTATCTACAACAGGTGCTGCACTATACATCCTTGGTTGCAGGCCTGGCCTTTATCCCGCTGACAGCGGGCTTTGTGCTTTCCAACGTAGCTAGTGCACGCATTATTGCCCGTTACGGCACCTGGAAACCTATATTGTTTGGATTAGGCATTTTCGCATTGGGTTTCGCCGGCTTATTCGTTGCCGGTACGACTACCCCCTATTGGAAACTATTTTTACCCTTCCTAACCATTTCAACCGGGATGGGCCTTGCTGTACCGGCCATGATCAATGGTGTCCTTGCCAGTGTCGATAAAAAGCTTTCAGGCACGGCATCGGCTATATTGACTACTTCGCGCCAAACTGCAGGAGCCATCGGCGTCGCGGTATTTGGCGCCATGGCCGCCGGAAACGGTTATGCGATCCTTCACGGCGTTTACAAAGCTTCGGCCGTTTCCATAGTCATCACCGTTATCGCCCTGATCATGATCTACAGGATCGCTAGAAAACAAAGTTGAGATAATTAAACAATAATGATTGGTTGCCCTTATAAACAAGTAAGGCTCCTGATGAGCAGGAGCCTTTACTAACCAATTATAAACCTAAATTATGAGAAGACTTTTTAAATACTTAGTGTAAAAGTAACACTAAGCATAATAACTACCAAAAATATCAGATTGTTTTACTTAAAAATGACTTTCACCAACTTCCAAAAATTGTCTGAGTTCTACCGCCAAGTAATCGCAACCATTCCTGACCTCTTCCACCCGTACTGTACCACGGCACAAGTGGAACAGTTGGTACATTTGGTACACTTTTCATCCCAAAATCGTCCAAAATAGTACTAAAAAGACCGTTTTTAGATTGTTTTTAAGACCGTTTTTGACCCAAAAATGCCCGTTTTAAGCCAAAAACCTCTTGAAAAATGCTACTTTTTGCTCATTTTTAGCTTGTTTTTGGTAGAAAATCAGCGGTTTTAAAGCTTTTAGAACTGGATTTCTTTTGGCGATATTAATGCAAGGCGATATTAATATTTGTAAGCTCTGCAGGATTATTGAAGTAGTCAAATAGCTTATTTTTTATAAATTAGTAACGTGGTAACAATACCCCTGTAGTTAAAATTATAATTTATGGCAATGAAAGTATATAATTTAACAAAGCTGGATTATGTAATAGTAGATCTTGCGCGAACAACCAGCGTAAAATCAGAGGGTTTGTGGGAAACAGAACTGATCATGGAGACCTATAAGGACGGCAAATGGGTGTCTGTACTACCCAAGAAAACTTTTCTTTATAAAGGACTATGGCTTAATAGGACACGTGAGCAGCTCGGGCCAATCAGTATACGTATAAAGGGAAATATCGGAACATCGCCTTATTCTTCATGGATAATGCGGGTTAGCTATCCGGATTATACCATTCAGGAGGTACCTGCCGAACCAATAATTGATTCTGAGTAATTTTAGAGCTGATTATTTTTTATTTAAGGTTTTAACAAGCAAAGCATTGCAAATGCTCACCTATATATTTCACCATTCTTTGTTGTTGCCGATGTAAAGATTCAGGTTCCCCTATACTGGCGCACGAGTGCTGTGTCTGCGTATATTCCGTATTTATTGTTTTTAGTTCTCGCAGGGTCTACGTGTAGAGAAGGAAACCACAAACCCACCGTTAACCGCCCAAAACCGGCATCGTCTGGCTCGGCTAGCACGAACCCAGCTAAAAGCACTGACAATAATAGAGGCAGGCGCAGCCGGGAGTTTTCTTTGGTTACTTTCTTTTGCGGAAAAAGAAAGTGACGCCTTAGCGGCCAGCGATACCAAAGAAGATCAAACTATATTACTTTGCCCCACCGAATACCTCTTCGGTTTCATCCCAATATGCTGCTCAAAAACTCTCGAAAAATGGCTCAAATTAGTAAAGCCCAGCCGGTAACCAACTTCCGAAACCGTCAACCGTTTTTCCTTTAATAACCGGGCTGCTTCCTGCATCCGCATCGACTGATAATATTCAAAAACTCCTTTTCCGAAGGTCTGTTTAAATAATTTGCGCACCTTAGGTTCACTCATACCAGCTTCTCTGGCCAGTGAAGCAATATCCGGTGGTTTATCCAGCTGCGATTGTAAACGCGACTTAATAGCATAAATAGCTTTAATATCCTCAATATGCATATTGCTGGTTGGCACAGCCTCCCGTTGCATCAGCAAGGCAAAAATATAGCAAAGCAATTCTTCGCATTTCAGTTTGCTGTGATAACTTTCCAAACTCTCTGGTACAGATGGATGCAGTATCTCAGCGGCTGCCTGGATCATTTCAGGCGAGATACCAGTCTCATAGGCGAAATTCTCCTTGGCTTCCAAAATACTTACTACCACCGGGTGCGGTATATTTCCAAAAAATTGTTGCAGATACTTCCGCGTAACCGCGATTGTCACACTTCTAAAAAAAGTATTCGGGGGCATGGCTAGTACCGAAGAAATGGCGTGGGTACAGATAAATACACTTGCTTCTTCAGGAATCAGCTGTTTTTCCTGCTGAAGTGGGAATGGAAAAATTCCACCTATAAAAAAAATAATATCATCCTGCCCCTCAGCAAGCTCGTTGGTGCGCTCAAGCAAGACCTCTTCCTTCAGATAATAGTTGCGTACCATCATCCGCAATCCATTTTCCCAGGCAAAGCCGGTAAGATAGCCCCCACCCTTACTTTCCGGGATGCGTATAAAGCGCCCGTCAATGGTTGCACCAATGGCCCTGGCAAATTGCAGTGTAATGCCTGACCCCTGTTTATCAGTAACCGATATTTTCATTTACGACTATTTTAATATCATTATCAACTATTTTATCCATAAAAGTAACAATACTTTTGCTAATAAAATAAAAAGATAAAAATCATGAGTACGATATTAGAAAATAAACAGGTGGCCATCATTGGCGGTGGCCCCGGAGGCTTAACCCTCGCCAGGCTATTACAGCAACAGGGTGTGAATGTAAAAGTATATGAACGCGATGTAGACCAAAACGTCCGCCAACAGGGCTCCACCCTGGATATGCACCACGATACGGGGCTCAAAGCCATAACGGTTGCGGGTTTGTTGGATGAATTTAAAAAACTTTATCGCCCCGGAGCTGATAAAGCGGTAATCCTCAACAGCCAAATGGACGTCATCTATGATGAGCACGAAGGAAAGCCCGACGAAGATTTTGGCGACGAGCTTTTTCGCCCGGAGATAGACCGCGGTCCGCTGCGCGATATGCTCGTGGCCTCTCTCAAACCAGAAAATATTATTTGGGATGCCAAATTTACCGAGATGACACCATTGGGCGCGGGGTGGAATATACAATTTGAAAACGGTACAAAAGCCTATGCCGATCTGGTGATAGCGGCCGACGGTGCTAATTCTAAACTGAGGAAGTACATCACGGACATTTCCCCAATATATTCAGGTGTAACAGACATTGAAGGGACTATTCTCAACGCCGAGAAGAATGCGCCTAAAATTTGGCAACTGGTGAAAGGAGGAAGCCTGTTCGCGCTTGAAAACGGTAAAAGCATTAAATTTATTACCAAAGGCGATGGTACGCTTTCCTTGTTGATAGGTTTAAAAAAACCGGAAGACTGGCTGGCAAACTCAGGTATTGATTTAACCGACAGGGCTTCTATCGCAGCATGGTTTAAGCAGGAATTTGCCGGCTGGAATAAGGACTGGGGACAACTGTTTGCCACCGATGCGGCAACTTTTACGCCTCGTTTGTGGTATCATTTCCCGGCAGATCAGCACTGGGATGCCCTGCCCAATCTCACCATGATCGGCGATGCTGCCCATCGGGTACCGGCCTATGCAGGCGAAGGAGCCAACCAGGCGCTTGCCGATGCGCTGGACCTGTACGAGGCTTTATGCTGTGGTGAATTTGAAACGATTGAACAGGCCATCGCATCCTACGAACAAAAAATGTTTAACCGCTCCGCAACTATAACCGAAGAGAGTGTGCGAAATACCGAAGGTTTCCACACCGAAAACAATCTGCAGTTTTTGACGGATCTTTTTGGGATTACCCAATAGCTTCAAGCAACATGTCTGAACCATGATTTGCATGATTTAGGGATTGCTTGATTTCAATTAATAGGACAAGAAATCAAGATAATCCTTTAATCCGTTTAATCATGGTTCAGACTAATTTAGAAAAGCAAAGTCACTGCTGCTATTAACGAGAGCCTAATACCAGCCTATTTAGCAAACCGTGCAACTCCCTGAGTACTAACCTGCAGAATATGACCACTTTTATCGAAGTTCAGGCTATCAACACATAATTGTCGCAACACATAAGCTTCCTTCTGAGGAAATATCCGGTGGTATAAAATGTAATCCTGCCCATTTTCCCGAAAAACAGTATGATGGCCGGGGCCAATCACGGTACTATCCGCGCTTGATTGCAATATCTTCCAGTTAGCAGGTTCTGTAAATGGCCCTAACGGTGACGCGCTTACCGCATAGCCCACGCAGTACGTGGCATTCGTAGCCTTACCGCTGGAGAACATCAGGTAATATTTATTGTTCCATTTGCGCATAAGCGGTGCCTCAAAATAATGAGGCGTTGTTATGTCAACAGGAGTTCCATCAAAAGTCTTCATATCCGCCTTAAGCTTTACAGCCATGCAATGCCCGTTTATCCAATTATATCCCGATCCCCAATAAAGGTAAGCTTGCCCGTCTTCATCAACAAAGCACTCCGGGTCAATATTATGCACCAGGGGAAAATCAGTATGCTTTACCAATGGGGTATTATCGTCCTTCAGGTTTCTCCACGGCCCAAGGGGCTTATCGCTTACCCCCGCCCATATCTCGCTGCCAACAGCCACATACATATAAAATTTATTGTCTTTACCTTTTACAACACAAGGCGCCCACACCATAGCATCTCCCGAAGTTGAACTTGTACAGGCTTGTTTTGTTGGCCAATTGATGTGTTGCCTATCGAATTTAACAAAGTCCTTTGTTGTAAATACGCCAAGTTCATTACTGCCCCAGGGGTCTATCGTAGCATAAATATAGAAAACACCTTTATCCTTAATAATGGTTGGATCAGCAAAATAGCCCGGGATAATTGGATTCGTGATTTTTCCGTTCTGCGCATTCGCTTTAGCAGGCAGTAAGGAATAAATACTAAGCAGTAATATTAAGAACGACAGGCAACGGGTTCGTGCAATTGTTTTCAGGATCATTGGCTCTAAATCTTGTTATTTTATAAATGAACTATTTGTTAAATATATCTGCAATATCCCTCTTTTCATAATATCGCGATACCGAATTCTGTTACCGGCTATCAATTTGCTGTTCAGCTTTACCAACCCGTACTTAGGTTGTTTTGGTTGGATCTCAATAATCTTATGACCTTTAATGCGTAAAAAACTTCTTCTTTCAAATCATTTATTTAGGTTTGGCAATACTTAATAGCAGCAATAATGTTTTGGTATGAAGATGAAATAAAGCGTTTAGAAAAGCAGCGCGCCGGGATGAATTACCAGCCCGAAACGTTGTTTTACGGGAGTTCTTCTATCAGGTTATGGACTGGGCTGGCTGATGATTTCCGCGATTTTAAACCTGTTAATCTTGGGTTTGGCGGCTCTACGTTGGCTGCATGCACCTGGTTTTTTGACCGCGTTATGGTTGGATATGAACCAAAAAGACTGGTTTTGTATGCCGGGGATAATGATTTAGGGGATGGACGGCACCCGGAGGAGGTATTTATTTTTTTCCAGGAATTTGCTGCGAGGG
>Ga0302316_10002796_pt1 | contig 12373 bp, 11 predicted proteins | sample III_Palsa_N3_2_FD_200456 | JGI IMG/M metagenome (GOLD analysis project Ga0302316, IMG submission 200456) | Peat permafrost microbial communities from Stordalen Mire near Abisko, Sweden - III_Palsa_N3_2 | ecosystem: Environmental > Terrestrial > Soil > Palsa > Peat permafrost | place: Sweden... | reverse complement strand
CGGTGGGCGTGCGCTTCCAGCGCCATGCGACGCTCGAAGAGGCGACGCGCTGGGCCCACCGGCAGGCCGAGCCCACCGATGCCGTGCTGCTGAGCCCGGCGTGCGCGAGCCTGGACATGTTCCGCGACTACAAGCACCGCGCCGACGTGTTCGTCGCCACCGTGCATGCGCTCGCCGACGATGCTGGCGAGGTGCTCGCATGACGGTCATGGCCATGCTCAAGCAGCACCTGCCCGAATGGCCGGGTTTCCGTCCGGCCGAGTGGTTCCGCAACCGCCGACCGGCCGCCACGGCCGACGAGCGCGTGCCGATCCGCGACTGGGTCGACGCAGGCCGTCCGGCGCGCGTGATGGGCGTCGATTCCGCGCTGATCTGGGTGATCGCGGCGCTGCTGGCGTTCGGCCTCGTGATGGTCTATTCGGCGTCGGTGGCGCTACCCGACAGCCCGCGCTTCGCGCTGTACACGCCCACGCATTTCCTGAGCCGCCAGGCGGTGTTCATCGCCATCGGCCTCGTGTGCGCCTTCGCGACGGCGCAGGTGCCGATCGCGGTGTGGGAGAAGTGGTCGCCGTGGATCTTCGCGCTCGCGATGCTGCTGCTGTTCCTCGTCCTGATCCCGCACATCGGCAAGGGCGTCAACGGCTCGCGCCGCTGGATCCCGATGGGACTGCTGAACTTCCAGCCCAGCGAGCTCGGCAAGCTGGGCATGTGCATGTACGCGGCCAGCTACATGGTGCGCAAGATGGACGTCAAGGAACACTTCGTCAAGGCCGTGTGGCCGATGGCGGTGGCCCTCGCGGCCATCGGCGTGCTGCTGCTGGCCGAGCCGGACATGGGCGCGTTCATGGTGATCGCGGCGATCGCGCTGGGCATCCTGTTCCTGGGCGGCGTCAACGGCCGCATGTTCCTCGTCAGCGTGGCCGTGCTGTTGGGCGCGTTCACGCTGATGATCGTGTTCAGCGAGTTCCGCCGCCAGCGCATCTTCGCGTACCTGGATCCGTGGAACCCGACCTACGCGCAAGGCAAGGCCTACCAGCTGACGCACTCCTTGATCGCATTCGGTCGTGGCGAGATCTTCGGCCAGGGCCTGGGTTCGTCGATCGAGAAGCTGCACTACCTGCCCGAGGCGCATACCGACTTCCTGCTGGCCGTCATCGGCGAAGAGCTGGGCTTCGTCGGCGTGTTCGTCATCGTCGGCACGTTCTTCTGGCTGACGCGGCGGCTGTTCATCATCGGCCGCCAGGCGATCGCGCTCGACCGCGTGTTCGCCGGCCTGATGTGCCAGGGCGTCGGCCTGTGGATGGGCGCCCAGTCGTTCATCAATTTCGGCGTGAATCTCGGCGTGCTGCCCACCAAGGGCCTGACGCTGCCGCTGCTCAGCTACGGCGGCTCGGGCGTGGTGCTGAACCTGGTCGCGCTGGCACTGGTGCTGCGCGTCGACATGGAAAGCCGCGCGTTGATGCGGGGAGGTCGCACATGAGCGGCGAACTCGTCACGCGCGTGGGCGGACCGCGCCACCTGGTCGTGATGGCCGCCGGCACCGGCGGCCATGTGATGCCGGGCCTGGCCGTGGCACGCGAGGTACTGGCCCGCGGCTGGACCGTGAGCTGGCTGGGCACACGCACGGGCATGGAGAACCGCCTCGTGCCGCCGTCGGGAATCCCGCTGGACACGATCAACTTCTCCGGCGTGCGCGGCAAGGGCCTGTTCGGCACGTTCAAGGGCTTGCTGCAGCTCGTGTCCGCATTCGGCGCGTGCCGCCACATCCTCGCCACGCGCCAGGCCTCGGCCGTGCTGGGCATGGGCGGCTACGTCTGCGTGCCGGGCGGCAAGATCGCCTGCCGCATGAAGAAGCCGCTGGTGCTGGTCAATGCCGACGCCGCGCTGCTGCTGTCCAACAAGTCGCTGCTGTCGGCGTGCGACCGCATCGCGTTCGGCTTCGATGGCCCGGATGCGCAACGCACGGCCAAGGCACTCGTCACGGGCAACCCGGTGCGCGCCGAGATCGAGGCGATTGCGCCGCCGGCCGAGCGCTTCGCCCAGCGTGCCGGCCCGTTGCGCGTGCTGCTGGTGGGCGGCAGCCTGGGCGCCAAGGTGCTCAACGAGACGCTGCCGGCGGCCTTGAAGCTGATCCCCGCAAGCGAGCGCCCGCGCGTCACGCACCAGACCGGCGAGAAGAACTGGGAGTCCGTGCAGGCCGAGTACACCGCCCGCGGCATCGAAGCCGAGGTGATCCCGTTCATCGACGACATGGCACGCCGCCTGGCCGACTGCGACTTGATCGTCTGCCGCGCCGGCGCGATCACCGTCAGCGAGTTGTGCGCCGCCGGCGTTGCCAGCGTGCTGGTGCCGCTGGTGATCAGCACCACCTCGCACCAACGCGACAACGCGATGTACATGGCCGAACGCGGCGCCGCGCGCCACCTGCCGCAGACCGAGCTGACGCCGGAACGCCTCGCCGCCGAACTGCGTGCGGCCACGCGCGCGAACCTGCTCGCGATGGCGGAACGCGCGCGCTCGCTCGCGCGCCCGCAGGCGGCGGCGCGCGTGGCCGATGAACTAGAAAGGCTCGTGGCATGAAACACGCCGTCAAGAACATCCACTTCGTGGGCGTCGGTGGCGCCGGGATGTCGGGCATCGCCGAGATCCTGCACAACCTCGGCTACGCCGTCTCCGGTTCCGACCAGTCCGACAGCGCCACGTCGCGCCGCCTGGCCGAACTGGGCATCCGCATCTATGTGGGCCACGACGCCGCCAACGTCGCCGATGCGCAGGCGGTGGTCACGTCGACCGCGGTGAAGGGCGACAACCCCGAGGTGATCGCGGCACGCGCCCGGCGCATCCCGGTGGTGCCGCGCGCGGTGATGCTGGCCGAGCTGATGCGCCTGAAGAAGGGCATCGCGATCGCCGGTACGCACGGCAAGACGACCACGACGTCGCTGGTCACCTGCGTGCTGGCCGAGGCCGGCATCGATCCCACCTTCGTCATTGGCGGCCGCCTGAACAGCGCCGGCGCGAACTCGCGCCTGGGCTCGGGCGACTACATCGTGGTCGAGGCCGACGAGTCGGACGCGTCGTTCCTGAACCTGATGCCGATCCTGGCGGTGGTCACCAACATCGACGCGGACCACATGGACACCTACGGCCACGACTTCGCCCGCCTGAAGGCCGCGTTCGTGGAGTTCCTGCACCGCATGCCGTTCTACGGCGCGGCCATCGTCTGCGGCGACGACCCCGGCGTCAGCTCGATCATCCCGATGATCTCGCGTCCGGTGATCACCTACGGTCTGAACGAAGACGTGCAGGTGCGCGCCGTCAACGTGCGTGCGCTGGCCGGCGGCCAGATGACGTTCACCTGCCAGCGCCGCAACGGCGTGGAGATGCCCGACTTCCAGGTCACGCTGAACCTGCCCGGCGAGCACAACGTGCGCAACGCGCTGGCCGCGATCGCCGTCGCCACCGAACTCGAGCTGCCCGACGACGCGATCCAGCGGGCGCTCGAAGGCTTCACCGGCGTCGACCGGCGCTTCCAGCACTACGGCGAATTGCCGGTGGACGCAGACAAGGGCGGCGGCGCGTTCACGCTGATCGACGACTACGGCCATCACCCGGTGGAGATGGCCGCGGTGATCGCCGCCGCGCGCGGTGCATTCCCGCAGCGTCGACTGGTACTGGCGTTCCAGCCGCACCGGTTCACGCGCACGCGCGACTGCTTCGAGGACTTCGTCAAGGTGATGGGCCAGGCCGATTCGATCCTGCTGACCGAGGTGTACTCGGCCGGCGAGCCGCCGATCGTGGCCGCGGACGGCCGCGCGCTCGCGCGCGCGTTGCGCGTCGCGGGCAAGGTGGATCCGGTGTTCATCGACGACGTCGGCGACCTCGCCGCGGCCATCGTCGATCACGCGCGTGGCGGCGACGTCGTCATCTCGATGGGTGCGGGCTCGATCGCCGCGGTACCGCAACGGGTGGCGGACATGAAGGCACAGACCATGAACGGAGGCGCGCAATGAACTTCATTTCATTGACTGGCGACCAGGCGAAGAAGCTCGGCAAGGTGGCCGTGCTGATGGGCGGCACCTCGGCCGAACGCGCGATCTCGCTGCTCTCGGGCAACGGTGTGCTGGCCGCACTGAAGTCGCAGGGTATCGACGCGCACGCGTTCGATCCGGCCGAGCGGCCGATGGAAGACTTGAAGCGCGACGGCTTCGCGCGCTGCTTCATCGCGCTGCACGGCCGCCACGGCGAGGACGGCGCGATCCAGGGCGCGCTCGAGCTGATGGGCATCCCGTACACGGGCCCGGGCCTGATGGCCTCGGCCATCGCGATGAACAAGGTGATGACCAAGCGGGTCTGGCGCGCCGAGGTGCTGCCCACGCCGCGCGGCCGCGTGCTGAGCCGCGACGAGCAGGTCGACAAGTACATCAGCAAGGTGCCCGATGAACTCGGCCTGCCGCTGATCGTCAAGCCGCCGCACGAAGGCTCGTCGGTGGGCGTGACCAAGGTCAAGAGCTGGGCACAGATGCAGGAGGCCGTCGACCTGGCCGCCGGCTACGACGTCGACGTGCTGTGCGAGGAGTTCATCGACGGCGACGAGGTCACCGTGGCGCTCGTGGGCGAGGGCATGGACATCATGGCCCTGCCCGTCGTGCGCATCGTCGCGCCCGAAGGCAAGTACGACTTGCAGAACAAGTACTTCACCGACGTCGTCAAGTACCACTGCCCGAGCGGCCTGCCCGAGGCCGAGGAGAAGGACGTGCAGCGCCTGGCCGTGGCCGCCTACCGCGCGCTCGACTGCCGCGGCTGGAGTCGCGCCGACCTGATCATCCGCCACTCGGATCGCAAGCCGTTCCTGATCGAGATGAATACCTCGCCGGGCATGACCACGCACTCGCTGGTGCCGATCGCCGCGCGTGCCGTGGGCCTGTCGTACGAGGCGCTGTGCGCGCACCTGATCGCGACCGCGGCGCTCGACCCCGTGGGCCGTGGCGGCAAGGCCGCTGCCAATGAACAACCGGGCGCCAAAGCCTGATCATGCTGCTGCGCCAACCCGCCGCCCCGTCCATCGCGCCCGCCAGCGCGATGCCGGTGGACGTGCGGCTGATGAACGCGATCGCCGTCGTCGTGTTCACGCTGGCGCTGGTGGCGTTGCTGGCCGCGGGCGTGGCGTGGGCCGCGCGCCGGCCGCAGTTCCAGTTCGGCGACGTCCGCCTGGAGGGCGACCTGCAGCGCAACAGCGTGACCACCGTGCGCGCCAACGCGATGCCGCACCTGGCCGGCAACTTCTTCACGATGGACCTGGGCCGCACGCGCGCGGCCTTCGAGCAGGTGCCCTGGGTGCGCCACGCCGTCGTGCGTCGGGTCTGGCCCAACCAGCTCGTGGTGGCGCTCGAGGAGCACCAGCCCGTCGCACTGTGGGAAGGCGACGAGAACAGCGACAAGATGGTCAACAGCCATGGCGAGGTGTTCGAGGCCAACGTCGGCGACGTCGAGGACGACAGCCTGCCGCAGTTCGCCGGGCCGGACGGCACGTCGGCGCAGGTGCTGGAGATGTACCGCCGCCTGCAGCCGATGTTCGCGACCATGGACGCGGAAGTGACCGCGCTGCGCCTGTCGGGCCGCGGCAGCTGGAAGGTGGATCTGGACAACGGCGCGACCGTCGAGCTCGGTCGCGGCACGCAGGAAGAGGTGACGGAGCGCACCACGCGCTTCATCAGGACGGTACCGCAGGTGTTGCAGAAGTTCCATGCGCCGCTGGAGAGCGCGGATCTGAGGCATGCCGAAGGCTATGCAGTGAAGTTGAAGGGCTTGTCGGTCGCCGCTGACGCGAAGCAACCGCAACCTGCTCACTAGAAAGAGGAAACGGACAGCAATGGCCAAGGAATACAAGGATCTCGTCGTCGGCCTGGACATCGGCACCGCGAAGGTGATGGCCGTCGTCGCCGAGATACTGCCGGACGGCCAACTGCGCCTGGCCGGGCTGGGCGTCGCGCCGACGCACGGCCTCAAGCGCGGCGTCGTGGTGAACATCGACGCCACGGTGCAGTCCATCCAGCAGGCCTTGAAGGAGGCCGAGATGATGGCCGACTGCAAGATCTCGCGCGTCTACACCGGCATCACCGGCAGCCACATCCGCGGCCAGAACTCCACGGGCATGGTGATCGTGCGCGACAACCGCGAGGTCACGCCCACCGACATGGCGCGCGTGGTGGAGACGGCCAAGGCGATCAACATCCCCAACGACCAGCGCGTGCTGCTGGTCGAGCCGCAGGAGTTCGTGATCGACGGCCACGAGGTGAAGGAGCCGATCGGCATGAGCGGCAGCCGGCTCGAGGTGCGCGTGCACATCGTCACCGGCGCGCAGAGCGCGGCCGAGAACATCGTCAAGTGCGTGCGCCGTTGCGGGCTCGAGGTCGACCAGCTGGTGCTCAACCCGAGCGCGTCGAGCCAGGCCGTGCTGACGCAGGACGAGATGGACCTGGGCGTGGCCCTGGTCGACATCGGCGCCGGCACCACCGACGTGGCGATCTTCACCGGCGGCTCGGTGCGCCACACCGCGGTGATCCCGATCGCCGGCGACCTGATCACCAGCGACATCGCGATGGCGCTGCGCACGCCGACCAAGGACGCCGAGGAGATCAAGGTCGAGTACGGCGTGGCCAAGCAAATGCTGGCCGACGCCACCGAGCAGGTGGAAGTGCCGGGCCTGGGCGACCGCCCGCCGCGCATGCTCAGCCGCCAGGCGCTGGCCGGCGTGATCGAGCCGCGCGTCGAGGAGATCTTCTCGCTGGTGCACCAGGTGATCCGCGAGTCGGGCTGCGAGGAACTGCTGTCCTCCGGCATCGTGCTCACCGGCGGCACCGCGGTGATGCCGGGCATGGTGGAGCTCGGCGAAGACATCTTTCTCAAGCCCGTCCGCAAGGGTCTGCCGACCTATTCGGGCGCGCTGTTCGACATGGTCGCGAACCCGCGTTCGGCGACCGTCATGGGCCTGCTCGAGGAAGCCCGCGTCGCCCACAGCCGGGGCCACAAGGCCGCGGCCCAGGCCGGCTCGATGCAGACGTTCTTCGGCAAGGCGCGGGATTGGTTCATGGGGAATTTCTGATGACGAAGGATCGACGACCCCCTGGGCCGGGCTACGCCCGGCCCTCCCCCAGCGGGGGGCAAGGAAACTTGGGGCGGCCCGGCGTTTCCTTGAGAGGCGTCATCCACATAAGGCCCGGCGCGCACGACGCGATCGAGTCGCAGGTTCTTTGGGATTTGGGGTACAGGTTTTTGGCACAGGCAACTGCAACAGCATCTAGGAAGGAAACATCATGGCGATCGAGATGATTGAACCGTTTGATCAAGGCACGCAGATCAAGGTCATCGGCGTGGGCGGCGGCGGCGGCAACGCCGTGGAGCACATGCTCAACGAGGGCGTTCAAGGCGTCGAGTTCGTCTGCGCGAACACCGACGCCCAGGCGTTGAACCGTTCGGGCGCGACCCAGATCATCCAGCTGGGTGGCAAGGGCCTGGGCGCGGGCGGCAAGCCCGAGGTGGGCCGTGCCGCGGCCGAGGAAGCCATCGAGGAGATCAAGGCGGCCATCTCCGGCGCCAACATGCTCTTCATCACCGCCGGCATGGGCGGCGGCACGGGCACCGGCGCTGCGCCGGTGATCGCGCGCGTGGCCAAGGAGATGGGCATCCTGACCGTCGGCGTCGTCACGAAGCCGTTCGAGTTCGAGGGCAACCGTCGCATGAAGTCGGCCGACGCCGGCGTCCAGGAACTGGAAGCCAACGTCGACTCGCTGATCGTGGTGCTCAACGAGAAGCTGCTGGAAGTGCTGGGCGACGACGTCACCCAGGACCAGGCCTTCGCGTATGCCAACGACGTGCTGAAGAACGCCGTCGGCGGCATCAGCGACATCATCCACATCCCGGGCCTCGTCAACGTCGACTTCGAAGACGTGAAGACGGTGATGAGCGAACCCGGCAAGGCGATGATGGGCACCGCCATCGCCACCGGCCCGGATCGCGCGACCAAGGCGGCCGACGCCGCCGTCGCGTGCCCGCTGCTCGAAGGCATCGACCTGTCCGGCGCCAAGGGCGTGCTGGTGCTGATCGCCGCGTCGCGCGCCACGTTCAAGCTGTCGGAAAGCCGCCTCGCGATGAACACGATCCGTCGCTACGCGGCCGAAGAAGCCCACGTGATCTTCGGCACTGCCTACGACGAGACACTGGGCGACCAGCTGCGCGTCACGGTGATCGCCACGGGCCTGTCGCAATCGCGTCGCGCCCAGGCGCCGCTGACGGTGATCCAGACCACGCAGGCGCTGCGCACCGGCACCGACAACATGCCGATGATGACCGGGCAGATGCCGCAGACGATGACCAACGCGCCGATCATGGGTTCCGCCCATGCGCAGGGTGGCGGTCAAGGCGCGCCGGCGATGCCGAGCAACCCCGACTACGGTCACCTGGGCACGCCCAGCGTCTGGCGCCATCGCCAGCACGCCGCGGCCAAGGTCGAGGCGCTGAGTTCGCACGGCATGGACGAGATCGAGATCCCGGCGTTCCTGCGCAAGCAGGCAGACTGAGAGCCGCCCCGCGCCGGCGGTGCGGGGACTCGATGGAAAGCGCGCAGGCGGTGCGAGGAGGCATCGCGGGCGTGAGGCAGGCACGGGAAGACGCCGACGGCGCGCGCCCGTGCGAGGTGGACCGGACAGGGGGCGCGATGGGCAAGGTGTTTGGAATGAGGACGGCCGGGGGTGTGGCCATGGCGTTGCTGTGTCTCGTCGGCGCAGCCCGTGCGGCGACCAGCGGCGTGGAGCAGCGCAAGGTCTGGGACGACGTCGCGCAGGCGTCGCTCAAGGGCCCCGTCGACGTCCCGTTGTTGGACCAGGCAGTGCTGCATCTGCCCAAGGGCGAAATATTCGTGCCGCAGCCGCAGGCCGACCGGCTGCTCGATCTGTTCGGCAACCCGGGCAGCAATCCGGACATGCCGGGCCTGATCCTGCCGCGCGACCCGAAGGCCACCTGGTACATGACGGTGCGATTCCGCGCCACCGGCTACATCAAGGACGACGACGCGCGCACCTGGAACGCCGACGAGATGCTCGCGAGCCTGAAGGTCGGCACCGAGGAGCAGAACCAGGAGCGCGCGAAGGCCGGCATGGCGCAGATGGACGTCGTCGGCTGGTCGGAGCCGCCGCGCTACGACACGGCTATGCAGCGACTCGTTTGGGCACTGACCTCGCGCGTGATGGACGCGAAGCCGGACGAGCCGGCCTTGGTCAACTACAACACCTACGCGCTCGGCCGCGAGGGCTACTTCACGATGAACATGGTCACGACGCTGGCGGACCTGACCAAGCTCAAACCGGTGGCGGAGCAGCAGCTGGCTGCGCTGGACTACAACGCCGGCAAGCACTACGCGGACTTCAATGCCGCCACCGACCGGGTCGCGGCCTATGGCCTGGCGTCGCTGGTCGTCGGCAGCACCCAGCCGGGGGGCGGTTCCATCCCGACGGCCAACGCCCTCACGACGGGGTTCATGAAGTACCTCCTGCCCGCCGCCGCCGCCGTCGTGCTGCTGGCCGCGTTGTTCGTGATCTTCTTGCGTCGCAGGCGTGCGCCGGTCGCCTCCGTGCCGCCGGCAGCCCCGTTCGCCGCAACGGTGGCCGAGGTGCCCGACCGCGACAAGGCCGGGCTCGACCTCGACCTCGGCGACGACTCCGCAAGCAAGGATGCGACGCATCGCGCCGTCTGAGCCCATGTCACGCATCCTGCTCCTGCTGTTCGCCGGCCTGAAGTTCGGCAAGCTCTTCGGCACCGTGGGGACGATGCTGCTGGCCGTCGGCGTCTATGCGATCGTGTTCGGGTGGCGCTACGCGGTGGGCATCGTCGCGATGCTGTTCATCCATGAGATGGGGCACTACATCGCGGCGCGCCAGCGCGGGCTGCGCGTCGGCCTGCCGATGTTCATCCCGTTCGCGTTCGCCTGGGTCAAGCTGGAAGACACGCCGCACGACGCCGAGACCGATGCCTACGTCGCGCTGGCCGGTCCGATGCTGGGCACCGTCGGGGCGATCGGCTGCTACTTCCTGGCGCGCAACTACGACGTGAGCTGGTTGCTCGCGGTGGCGTACACGGGTTTCTTCATCAACCTGATCAACATGATCCCGCTGCCACCGCTGGACGGCGGCCGCATCACGGCGGTGCTGTCGCCACGCATCTGGCTGCTGGGCGTGCCCATCATCGGCCTGCTGCTGTGGTTCCACTTCAGCATGATCCTGCTGCTGGTCGCGATCCTTGCCGCCCCGCACGTGCTCTCGGCGCTGCACTTCGACAAGAGCACTCCCGAGGCGCAGCAGTACTACGCCGTCAGCCCGCGCGTGCGCTGGGAGTACGGCCTGCTGTATGTCGGACTGATCGCGTTCCTCGCCTACATGACCAACGACGTGAAGCAGCAACTGGGCGGGATCAGCCGGCCGGACACCGAGCAGACGCAGTCGGGCAACGTCTGAACCTGAGGCTCGCGCGTGCTTGCGCCGCAGGCTTTCGCCCTGTCGGCGCCGAGCCCGGCCTGCATTCCCTACAATCGACGCATGCTCCAGCAACGCACGCTCAAGTCCATCACCCGCGCCGTCGGCGTGGGCCTGCACAGCGGTCAGAAGGTGGAGATGACGCTGCGGCCCGCGCCGCCCGATACCGGCATCGTGTTCCGCCGCGTCGACCTGCCGCAGCCGGTCGACATCCCGGTCAACACGACCGCGGTGTCCGACACCCGCATGGCGTCGACGATCTCGCCGGGCGGCGACCCGGGCGGCCCGAAGGTGCAGACGATCGAGCACCTGATGTCGGCGTGTGCCGGACTCGGCGTTGACAACCTGATCGTCGACATCACCGCCGACGAGGTGCCCATCCTCGACGGCTCGTCGGCCAGCTTCGTGTTCCTGCTGCAGAGCGCGGGCATCGCGCTGCAGGACGCGCCCAAGCGTTTCCTGCGCGTGATCAAGCCTGTCGAGGTGCGGCGCGGCGAAGGCGCCGCGCTGGCCTGGGCCCGCCTGGAGCCGTACCACGGCTTCAAGCTGACGTTCGAGATCGAGTTCAACCACCCGGCGGTCGATGCCACCGGCCAGCAGGTGAGCTTCGACATGGGCGGCGGCAAGTACAAGAGCGACATTGCCCGCGCCCGCACGTTCGGCTTCACGAAGGACGTGGAGATGATGCGTTCGCGTGGCCTCACGATGGGCGCCAGCATGGAGAACGCGATCGTCGTCGACGAGTCCCGCGTCCTCAATGCCGACGGCCTGCGCTACGACGACGAGTTCGTGAAGCACAAGATCCTCGATGCGATCGGCGACCTGTTCGTCGTCGGCCACCCGCTGCTGGCGAGCTACACCGCCTACAAGAGCGGGCATGCGATGAACAACACCTTGCTGCGCGAGCTGCTGGCCGACCCGACCGCCTACGAGATGGTCACCTTCGACGACGAGCGCCAGGCGCCCGCGGGCTTCGCGGAACTCGCGCCCGCCTGGTAACGAGCGCAGACGCGCGGCCGCAGGCGAGAATGGGCCTTCAGCCGTTCCGCCTCCTGGAGTCCATGTCACTGCGCTCCGCCATCGTCCGTCGCTGCCTGCAGTCCTGCCTGGAGGCCACCGGCCTGCGCGTGGTGAACCTGCCGCACGTGGTCGACGCGCGCCAGCACGTCGATCCGCCGGTGCGCCTGGATGCCGGCTACCTCGTCGTCGACCGCCGGGCGTTTGCCCGCATCACCTTTTCGCGTGCGACCGAGGGTGCTGCAGCCGCGGCCCACACCACCGGCTTCAAGACGCTGGCCGACGTGCTGCGCGCGATCTGCGCGGAGCGCATCGGGCTGGCGGGCCGCGCGGCGATGCCCGGGCCGAAACGGGCGGTCGAACTGAAGAAGGCCGGGCGCTGGCAGGAGGTACTGGATGCCAGCGAGCAGGTGGAAGCGCCGATGCGGGCGCGCCTGGAGGCCTGGCTGCGCGGCTGGCGTTTCGCGCTGTTCCGCACTGCTTTGCAGGCGTTCAAGCGCTTCTGAGTGCCGGGCCCAATCCCGACTGCGGTGCGGGAGAAGCTAAACTAGCTTATCATTTTCCTGTTCAGGATCCTGGTGCACGTCCGTGCCCGGGCTTTCGGCTGCGGCTGGTGTGGAGAGAGTGCCCGCCCGCGTCGATATCGGTGTTCTTCCGCCTGCGGGAGTCGCGCCGCCCCCCGTTCCCATCGTCTCGCGCCGCGTCACGCCCTGTGTGGCGATGCGGTGCGCGTGGATCCTGTGCAGACACGGAATTCATTGGCGGAACAACCGCCGTTCAACGCTTCGAAGAGAAAAGCCGCATGCCTCATTTCCTGGCCACCCGCGCTTCGC
>Ga0302316_10002795_pt1 | contig 12374 bp, 10 predicted proteins | sample III_Palsa_N3_2_FD_200456 | JGI IMG/M metagenome (GOLD analysis project Ga0302316, IMG submission 200456) | Peat permafrost microbial communities from Stordalen Mire near Abisko, Sweden - III_Palsa_N3_2 | ecosystem: Environmental > Terrestrial > Soil > Palsa > Peat permafrost | place: Sweden... | reverse complement strand
CGGTACGATGGCTGGGCCTTTTGCCCCACGCTGAAGTCCTGCGACGGTACGCTGAGGCCGACTGCCTTTTGTTTCCATCCAAACTGGAGACCTGGGGAATCCCTATCACCGAATTCAAGACGACAGGCAAGCCAATTCTCGCGGCTGACCTTCCGTATGCACATGAAACTGTAGGCACGTATGATCAGGTCGCTTTCTTCGACACGGAAAGTACTGAAGCTCTGGAAGGAGCAATGCGGAAAGCGGTCCTTGGGGAGTCCGCGTTTCGATCGGTAGAGGAGAAACCCATCGCTCCACCGTTTTCGCAGAGCTGGGAAGAGCTTTGGAATATTCTGTTGCACCCTGCCCGATGAAGTTTCCATACCTCTTGCAGGACGCTAAATCTCGGATTGGTCTCTTCGGATCATAGGACGACTTGGTTCTGTGCTGCCCTCGGGTCGCCCTCAGGAGAGGCAGCGCAAGAGCCCGAAATGCTCTATTTGATTAGTTTCATTTGCTGCACAATCCAGAAACTCACAACGGTTTGTCATAAACGATACGGTGCGGATAGAATGCGCATCGGGAACGATAGCGAATGCCTTTCAACTTATTTATGCGTCTTGTAATTGGGTGGGTTTCTCGTATCATTGGCACTAGGAGTTAGTGTTGAATTCAAGAGTTCTCATCACCGGCGGAGCTGGCTTCATCGGCTCACGACTTGCCAGAAAGCTTCTATCAGCGGGCCATGAAGTCTCCATACTCGATTCCTTCAGCCCCCAGATCCACGGTGAAAATCGGGATTTGGCAAACGATATCCGTGATCACGTTAAGCTCTTTCGCGGAGACATTCGCGACGTAACACTTTGCGAGCGCGCCCTTGCGGGCCAGCAAACGCTGATACACCTCGCTGCGGAAACCGGCACTGGTCAATCTATGTACCAAGTGCGGCATTACTCCGATGTAAACATTAGCGGAACAGCAATTCTGATGGAATTGCTGCTGGCTAGCAAGCACTCTGTCCAGAACCTCATCGTGGCCTCCTCGCGTGCCATCTATGGAGAGGGTGCTGCTTTTTGCGCCGAACATGGCTTGGTGTACCCATTGGCACGTAGAACCATTGATATGAAGAGCGGCAATTTTGAGCCCCGCTGCCCACAGTGCGACCGCTATACCACGATGGCTTCCACGACCGAAGCAGCAATATTCCATCCATCGTCTATGTATGGGCTTACGAAGCAAGTGCAGGAGCAGATGATCCTACTTTATGCTGCGACCCTCGGTATCAATGGATTTGCCTTACGCTACCAGAATGTTTATGGTCCAGGACAGTCGCTAAAGAACCCCTACACCGGGATTCTTGCTATTTTTTCAAACCAGGCGCGGGCTAACGAGCCGATCTATATCTTCGAAGACGGTAAAGAAAGCCGCGACTTTGTCTACATCGACGATGTCGTCGAAGCAACCTACCGCTGCGTAGACGCTGAGAAACAGCCTCCGGTTGCCTTGAACGTAGGCACCGGCGTGGCAGTTACGGTCAATGACGTCGTGCAGGCCATCGTTCGATACTTTGGAAGTTCGTCGAAGGTTTCGGTTAACGGCGCTTTTCGCGAAGGCGATATTCGGCATGCGTGTGCCGACATTACCAAACTCCAGCAGGTTCTCGGATTCACACCAACGCGGCTATTCAGCGAAGGCATTGGCGAATTCCTTGCATGGGCTTCCGCGGAACCGCTGGTAGCCAGCGCCTACGAAAAGTCGCTGGCTGAGCTAAAACTTCGCGGCTTGATGAGCATCGAAACGGTAGCCTAAGCATGGTCTATCTCATGGATGAATCACAACTGTTCGACCCGGAGCATCACAATGGCTAAGAAGGCCCCGCAGCTATTTTCTCTGCTTCGGGCAGACCTCTTGCGTCAAAGCATGTTGAAAGACCCTAAGGTCGAGAATCTTGGGGTTGTGCGTGCCCTTAAGGGCTGCCTGGAACCACGGTTTCATCCTGTCCTTCTGTGCAGGCTGTCACGCGCGAGCTATCTTCTGGGCATCCCACTTCTGCCGTTTGTTTTCTCGTATCTGAACCTGGTGTTGTTTGGTCTGCAAATTACCCCAAAGTGTGAAATTGGCGGCGGCCTTTTCCTGCCGCATCCTGTCGGCACTGTCCTGGGTGCATGGAGAATCGGTCAGAACGCGACGATCTTCCAGCAGGTAACATTAGGAGCGAAACATTTGGATATGGCTTTCACGCCAGATCTGCTTCCTGAGATCTTCGACAATGTCACAATCGGCGCCGGCGCGAAGGTGCTTGGTAAAGTGAAGCTTGGAGATCATGTGGTTGTTGGCGCCAATTCGGTGGTCATTCAATCTTTTGAGGCCCACTCAGTAGTCGCTGGAATACCTGCAAGAAAAATTGCTTCCTGATTTTACCTATACTGGAGTTGTCAGTGGAATTGCCGTTGGATATTACGATCATCGTCCCGAACTACAACACAAAGGCGCTTCTCCGGGAGTGTCTGGCCTCCATCTATACGCATACGGCAGGCATATCGTTTGAAGTGATCTGCGTGGATGATAACTCGTCTGACGGAAGCGCCGACATGGTTGCAAGCGAATTTCCTCAGGCGATTCTGGTCCGCAATAAAGTTGGTTTGCTCTATGCCAAGAACAACAACCTCGGCATGAAGATGTCGCGAGCGCGGTATGCCTGTTTGCTTAACAGCGATACAAACATCTCAGCCAATGCATTTGGCGCGCTCGTAGAGTTTATGGATACTCATCCAGACGCCGCCGCTTGCTCGCCCACGCTCCTGAATCCGGATGGCTCCGTGCAGTTGTCCGTGCGGCGCTATCCCGGTCTCATGGTATTGCTACTGCAATCGCTCAACTGGCACAAGCTGTTTCCGGATGGGAAGGTAGGTCGCGAGTACTACGCCAGCAATCTCGATCACGACAGGGAGCAGGTAGTCGATGCCGTCGGGAGTACCGCACTCGTTCTGCGGCGAAGCACCTGGGAGAATGCGGGTATGCTCGATGAGCGATTTCCGCTGTACTCGGTGGATCTGGCTTACTGCTACATGCTGAAGCAAAAGGGCCTGAAGCTTTATTACACGCCGGTAGCCCAGATCGTGCATCATGGCAGCCAGAGTCTGGACCAGATGCCTAAAAAAAGTTTGCGTGCCGCACATGATGGATTCCAGTCGATGAACCGGCATTATGACTATTTCGGGAAAAGTATCGTTACGAAGACACTTATCAGTTGGGCGATTGAGCTTCGCTATAGATTAAAACTGCTGGAGTGGCGCCTCAGCAAGGATAAGCGTGCCAACAGTGGACCGGGACGGCCCAAGCTAGATACTCCTTCTCCATCTTCGAAATGACGAGTTGACCCACCCTCTTTCTCGCCCATTCTAACTGGAGATTCTCATTTAGATTGTGGTCGCGAAGGAGAGAGGCCATGGACTCTCTCCCTTTTGATTTAACTTCCTAAATCAAAAGGTCAACCACGAATGGTTGACCTCTGTGTCTGTTCAATTGGGAAAGGATTGGTGCGGAGGAGGGGACTTGAACCCCTATGCCTTGCGGCGCTAGCACCTCAAGCTAGTGCGTCTGCCAATTTCGCCACCTCCGCATGGAGCCTGACACACCAGAGTGCGGCAGGAGCGACTTGCGATCCGAAGGTAAGTATAACACTGTAGGACCAGGAATTTGCACTGTGGAAACAGCCCTGTCGAGACTTGGAAATCGGCTTGATCGGGCTGCGGGGTGACCGCGTTGACGAAATGACGTTAGAAGCTGCGGAGCAAGTCTGCGAAGGTAGCCAGCTCGATAAACTTCTGGCCGGGCGGAGGGTTTTCGACGACCTCGTGCTCAAGGATCCAGGTGAAGTCGTGGGGCAGGAAGATCGCGTTCAGGCCGGCAGCCAGAGCGGGGTTGATGTCGGAACGCGGAGAGTTGCCGATCATCCACGTGTTCGGCGCATCGCAGGAGTGGCGAGCAACGAGTTCGCGGTATGCTTCCTGCTTCTTCTCGGCGAGCACTTCCACTGCAGAGAAGTATTTGCCAAGTCCTGAGCGGTTGAGTTTGTCGGTCTGCTCCTCGGAGTTGCCCTTGGTGACGAGGATGCAGCGGTGGCGTTGGCTCAGTTCGGAGAGCGTCTCGACAACGCCAGGAAGGAGCTCGATCTCCTGGGTGGAGATCGCCTCGGTGAAGGCAACGATGCGGGCGTGTTTTTCGGGAGTAATTTCTGTGTCGGTGAGCTGCTCGAAACAGGCGACAAGCGAGCGGCGAAAGCTCTGGAGGCCGTAGCCGTGCTGGGCGATGGTTGCGTGTTCGCACAGGTTGAGTCGTTCGCGGACCTCCTCGTCAGTATGGACGCGGTGATCCAGATAGGAGATGAAGGCGGCGATGGCGCGCTCGAAGTAAATGTTGTTCTCCCAGAGCGTGTCGTCGGCGTCGAAGAGAAGGGTTTGCTTTACTGGAGGCTTGGCAAAGGCGTCATTGGAGACGGAAGACATAGGCATTATGGAGATATTCTAGTTGCTATCGTTTCCGGGTGATAGGCTGACCACGATGGGTGAACACAGAGGATCGTATATAAGATGGCGGGATGAGATCTGGCCTCTCGCGGTCCTTCTCCTGTTAGCGGCGTGGTATTTTTTCAGTTTTTACAACAGGTTCGCCGGGCTACGGTCAGGCGATGGAGAATTCGGGGGCGGCATGGCCTTCCTCGCAGGGCTTCGGCCTTACCGGGATTATTTCACTGCTGGGCCGCCCCTCAATCAACTCAAAGCAGCGGTGGAGCTGACTCTCTTTGGCAAGTCTCTGATTGTGAGCCGAACCCTCGGAGTTTTGGAGCGTCTATCAATAGTCGTTCTGCTGTACTGCTGGTTGCGGCGCAGCTTCAGTACCTCGGCAGCGATGCTTGCCAGCTTCATCACTATCATCGTGTCGGCCGGCGATCGCACGGATCCAATTGCTTCGTATAACCACGATGCCATCCTCTTCGCCATGATCTGCGGCTTTGCGGCAAGCCTTTCTCTGGAGGCTATCAAGCCGCGCACGGCCTTATACCTGGGAGCGCTGGCCGGAGTTGGCGCTGGACTTTCGTTCCTTACAAAACAGACGGTAGGCGCAGCTGCCATGGTGAGCGTGCTCGTCTTTGGCTCAATAGCCATCGGGAAACTCCGTGGTACTGGACGCGCCGCCGCATGGAGCGTCGCATTCTTAGCCGGTGTAGCCAGCCCTGTCCTGGCAATGGGTTTTTACCTTTGGCGGGCGGGCGTTCTTCATACATGCCTGACGATGTTGTTTGTCAGCGGTCCGGCAGCGAAGGCCTCACGGCCGTTTCTCTTTCTATCACGCGAAATAATGATTGCCGGCGACAACTGGGTATGGCTCATGCTCGGGTTGATAGCGATTATGCTCAGCGCGCGTGCTGTTTGGAGAGCGTCTACGTCTTCCACAGCCAACGTAGACCTCGGGACTCGTAGGTGGGTTGACGGGATACTCTGGTGCTCCTTTGTGGTAGTCGCTACCGCGGAGTTGCTCGCGCATACATCCTTGCCGGCTCTGGTCGATTTCGGCAAAAGTTCGGTCTATTACGTTTTGTTCGGCTGTGCCTTGCTTGGGGTAGTCGCGCTGTTTATCGGCTTGCGAGACAAGGAAAAATCACCCTCTCGCATCCTGAATATTGCACTGTTTGCGGCGTTGGCATGGTCGGTCGCGGCTGCGCTCTCCTTGTCGTGGCCCGCTTTTGAGGCAATGACACTTCCTGGCCTCGGACTATTACTGGCTGCGACAATCGACGGGACACGAGGGAAGTGGGGACAAGGATTTCTCTATCTTGTATTGGCCGCGATGGTCTTTATCCAGATTCGCGAAAAGCTGGATATGCCCTTCGGCTTCGACCATCAGGACGAAGCGGCCGTCCGGTTCGCGACCGCCCGATCGAGCCAGCCGGAATTGAGAGATATGAAGCTTTCGCCGGAGATGACACGGTTGCTGGACGACGCGCTGCTGGAGATTCGCACGAACGCAAAGCCGGACGACACGATCTTCACCTTCCCGGAGATGGGAATTTTTTACGCGCTCAGCGGTAGGCGCGCACCGACGTGGACCGATTCGCACAATATCGACGTCGTGCAGGATAGCTTCGCAAGAGCCGAGGCCGAGCGACTTCTCCGGTCGCGACCGGCGGTAATCGTCTACGCTCGCCCAACGGACACGAACATGCGGCAGGACGAGCGTGTTTGGCGCGAAGGGCGCCCGAGCGGGCAGCGCGCCATGATCGCGGCGCTGGATTCGATGCTTTCGGACTACCGGCTAGTTGGTACGTATCAGTTACTGCCGGACGACAATCCGATTCGGCTGTATGTGAGGCTACAGAGTTCAGTTATGGGCAGATCGGCAAAGGCCGCGCTCTCGGAGGATAGTGGCGGAAACTTCGGCCACCGTCACGGTGAAATTTCACCGTAAAATTTGCTTCCGCGACCGTCCTCCGGACCGTGGCGGTCAGGCCTCGGACCGTCAAAAAACTGCAAAAACTCAGCCTTTCGCCTGGTTTTAATTGTTCCACGTGGAACAATTTGCCGTCCACCGTCAGGTTTCCGGCCAAAACATCAAACCCACTCCCACCGAACCCCTCACCCTTCAAACCCACTCCTCACCCATTTCCGGATTTCACCGTCAACACGGTCCGTAGGGTTTGTTCCCATCCGAGAAGCGCCCCAGGGGCGTATAGCTTTTAGAAAGTTGGCTCTAACTTGGTTCTGGCTCTATGATTTCTTGGGCCATGGTTGCAAGGAAGCGCAGTATGATGGTTCCCTTGGAACGATTGCACGAAAGTTGTATTCGTTTGTATTGCTGCTTCTCCAGGAGATGACAGATGGTCCCACGTGTGGGGCAGACAATTGGGCCGTATGAGATCCTGGGGCGGCTGGGCAGCGGTGGCATGGGCCTCGTCTTCAGCGCGTGGGACTCGCGGCTGCAACGGGATGTTGCCATCAAACTGCTTCGCGAGGAGTTCGCCACTCCCGGGATGAGGAAGCGGTTTTTGCAGGAGGCCAGGGCGGCGTCCCGGCTGAACCACGCCAATATCTGCACCATCTTCGACATCGGGGAGCAGGAGGGCGATCCCTATCTGGTGATGGAACTGCTGAAGGGTGAGACCGTCCGGTCGCGTATTGCTCGGGCGCCGGTGCCGCCTGAGGATATTCTCTGCGTTGCGATTGAGGTTGCGGATGCGCTGATCGTGGCTCATGGACGGGGGATTATCCATCGTGACATCAAGCCTGCCAACATCATCCTGGTTGAGAAGGCAGGTGGGCGCTTCCAGACGAAGGTGTTGGATTTCGGGCTGGCGAAGGTGGAGAGGGGCGACGGCGCGGAGACGAATTTTGACCTGACGAGCGCTGGGACGACCGTTGGAACCGTTGCATATATGTCTCCGGAGCAGGCTCGGGGAGAGCCTCTGGATGCCCGCTCCGACCTGTTTTCGCTGGGAATTGTGCTGTACGAGATGGCGACAGGAGAGTTGCCATTTCAGGGTGCGACAAGTGCGCTGGTGTTTGTGCAACTACTCAGCCAGCGGCCGGAGGCGGTGCGCGATTTTAATCCAGATATCCCGAAAGATCTGGAGAAGATCATCCTGACGCTGCTGGAGAAGAAGCGGCCGGATCGTTTCCAATCTGCGGCGGAGCTCGTTGAGGCGTTGCACAAGATTAGTTTGAAGCGGGGTGGAAGCAAGGGGTTATGGGGCTCGAAGCCTGGTCGGTCGTGGGGACGAAGCGACCCGCCAACACTTCCGTCAAGACCTCCGAGCAGGGACTTCGCCTCGGAGCCGATGCGACCGGCTGAGCCTGAAGCGAAGAGCCCGTCGAGCTCAAGCGATATCTTTCTCAGGCCAGTAAAGCGTATCGTCACCGGGGAGTCCTCGCGGCCATCGATAAGGCCCGCCCCGGGGCCTGATTCGAGACCGCCTTCCAGTGTGGATGCGGGGCCGTCTTCGAGTCGGGAGTCGCGCTCATCTTTGAGGCCGGAGGCGAGCCCTTCTGCGTTTTCGCTGTTCCAGGCGGCTTCTTCCGCTGCGCAGCGAACGACGCCACCCTCTTCCGCAAACCAACGATCAGTGTCACCTGCCCCTTCCGGGCGTGCGATTCCGGTGCCTCCGGGATCTTCGACCGAGAACCGCCCGGCATTCTCCTCTGGATTTCAGAGGCCGGCCCCCCGAACTTCTTCGGGAACGATTTCACCTGCCATGTCCGCTGTATCGGGAACGGAACGTTCTGCCACTACGGCTTCGTCCGGTGTGCGGGAGGCGGCGCAATTGCAGCAAACTGCCTCGGTTGCCCCAGGCTCTTCGCCCCAGGTTCCGGCAATGGACCCGGGAGACCCGGTTGCGAGAACGGCTGGAACCTCTTCCTCCAGGATTACGGCCCGTGTTCCGCCGAGGCGGATGATGACTACCGATGCAGGATATGGTTTGGAGAACACGGGCTGGGAGATCGAGGAGGCACGAGAGTCCACAGGCAGCCGGAAAGCCTCCTGGGTGCTGGTCGGCCTGCTGCTTGTGGCGGTGGCAGGATTTGGAGTTTGGTATAGGAACTCCCGCAAGATAGCGCCGCCGGCCGATGTGCCGACCTCGCTGCTTTTAGTGTCAATGACGAACCACACGGGCGACAGCACACTTGGCGGGCTCTTTGGTTCTGGAGTCTTGCTGGATCTGCAGCAGTCGCCGCATCTTTCTGTACGTGGACAGGGTTCGGTGATTTTGGGAGGCAAGGCGCTCGGAATCACCGTTGATGGAGAGCCTTCAATGGGTGATGCCCGCCGGATTGCGAGAGCTGCGGGCGCGGCCAATATCGCCTTCGGGGATATCCGTATGGAGCAGTCTTCGTATGCGCTCTCGATACGGATTTACGACGCCGCCAGTGGCTCGCGGCTAGCGGATCTGACGGAGACGGCATCGAGCCGCGAGCAGATAGGTGGGGCGATCGACCGGCTGGCAGCGGAGGTGCGATCGAATCTTGGGGAGACAGGGGATTCAATCGGTCGGGATTCGGTCCCGTTGAGCAGGGAGGCCACGTCCAACCTCGATGCGCTGCAGGCTTACGCGACCGGTGACACGCTTAAGGGCTCGGGGCAGATGGACGATGCTATGTTCGCGTTCCAGCGGGCCATTGCGCTGGATTCACGATTTACCCAAGCCTATATTGAACTAGCGGATATCTACCGGCAGCAACATGCCGAGGTGGCAGCGGCAAAGGCAGCCACGAACGCACAGGACTATACGGCAGGAGCAGGTGAGAGAACGCAGGCACTGGCACAGGCAAGCTATGCGCTGAATGCACAAGGAGACTATGCGCAAGCTATTAATGCGCTGCAACAGTTCGGTGGCAGGTATCCGGCTGACGTTGAGGCGCATATCCAGCTTGCCGTTGCGCAACGACAAGCTGGTCGCTATGCCGATTCATTGGCAACGGCCCAGAGTGTGCTCGCGCAAGCTCCTTACAATATGGCGGCCCGTATAGATGCTGAGCTTGCGATGATTGGATTGGACCAGACTGACGCAGCGAACCAGATGGAGCAGCAGAGCAGCGCGGCGGGACAGACGCATCCGGGAGTAGCCGCAATTCTGAACCTTCTGAATGCATCGAGTGCGCCGATTCTTAACTTGAGCGCGGACGGAGCCCAGATAGCAGCTAAGGCTGATATTGCAGGGGTGCTGGACGCGGCGGGGCAGTTGAACGCGGGACTGGCGACGTGGAGGGATGTTGCGGGCCATGTAACTGCGGTGCCGGAGTTGGGTTCGGCGACGGGCTATGCACTAGCGCGGGCGGCGCTGGACCGGGCGCTGACGGGAGATTGTACGACGGCGAAAGGACTGTTGCAGGAGAGCAGCCCGCAGCCGGCGGGGGCGGATGCGAACTTTGCTGCTGGAATGGCGAGTGTGTTGTGTATGGATATTGAGGGTGCGAAGAGGAATTTGGCGGATTTAAGTAAGGGAACGCCGGTTTTTGTGGGGGCTAAGAGCTTTTATATCCCTGACTTAGCGGCTGCGATTGAATGGAAGTCCGGGAATGCTAGTGGGGCGCTGGCTAAGTTGCAGGGGATTAAAGATGATCCTACGGCGATGGGGCCGTATCTGAAGGCATTGATACACTTAGCTTCAAACCAGCCGCTGTCTGTTTTAGAAGATCTCCAGCCTTTACAGCAACATAAGGGGGTTGTTGTGTTGGGTAATCCGATGATTTACTCTTTGGTGGAGTTCCAGATGGGTAGAGCTTATGCGGCTAGCGGCGATGCGCGTAATGCTACAACGAGTTACAAGAACTTCCTCGCGTCATGGGTGAATGCTGATCCGGGTAATTCGTTGGTAGCGGAGGCGCAGGCGCACTCGAATTAAGACGGTGAAAAACACGGTGGGACAAGTGTTTTTTACGGTGACGCGAACAGTAATTACGGTGAGATTGCACACGAGTTTGCCCGTGCGGTTGTGCAGGGATTTTTTGTGGGGGAAGTGGTGGACGCGGTAGGGATCGAACCTACGACCAGTCGATTAAGAGTCGAATGCTCTACCAGCTGAGCTACGCGTCCTTGCCTTGAACCTTGCCCGGGAGGGTAAGGAGCGAACCTGGTTGGATCGCTAAGGAGTATGCAGGAGAAGATCACCGCACGAATGGTAGTTTACCACAGGGTGGTGGGTGGAACGAAGTCTGGGGCTGTGGGTTTCTTGAGGGTGCGGCGATGGTTTGCTTTTGGCCTCAATGAAAACCCGGATCCGGAAGTCCGGACCCGGGGCATCCAGTTTTGAGGTGGTTAGCCGACGAAGTCGACCTTGGCTTTGTGGGGGATGATGCCGCGTTCGTAGCCCATTTCCAGAAGCTTGCGGATGGCTTCGCGGCCGTCTTCGCCGTAGTTGAGGGTGCGCTCGTTGACGTACATGCCGACGAAGCGATTGGCGAGGGCCGGGTCGAGGTCGCGGGCGAACTGCATGGCGTAGTCGAGGGCGGCTTCGCGATGATCGAGCGCGTGCTGGATCGAGTCACGCAGGGCGTTGGTGGTGATTAGTTGGACTTCAGGGCCTAGCGAGCGGCGGATGGCGTTGCCGCCGAGAGGCAAGGGAAGGCCGGTCTGCTCGCGCCACCAGACGCCGAGGTCGAGGATCTTGGTGAGGCCGTCCTGGCCGTAGGTGAGCTGGCCCTCGTGGATGATGAGGCCGGCATCGTACTTGCCGGCGACGACGGCGGGGATGATCTTGTCGAACTCGACGACTTCTGTTTCAACGTCGGGGGCGAAGAGCTTGAGGGTGAGATAGGCCGTGGTGAGAGTTCCGGGTACGGCGATTTTGAGCTTCTTGACCTCGTCGAGGGTGTAGTTCTTCGAGGCGACGATCATGGGGCCATAGTCTTCGCCGACGGAGCCGCCGCAGGCCATCAGGGTGTAGTTGTCCTGTAGGTAGGGGTAGGCGTGGAAGCTGATGGCGGTGACGTCGTAGAACTGCTCGTTGATGGCCTTATGGTTGAGGGTCTCGATGTCGGTGAGGGTGTGGTTGAAGCGGTAGCCGGGGACGCGCACCTTGTTGGTGGCGAGGCCGTAGAACATGAAGGCGTCGTCGGAATCTGGGCTATGGGCGATGCTGATGTCGCGTACTGCGTCTGTTACGGAGGTCATTCGGTCCTTCTGGGTGCAAGAGTCAATGGTGATGAGATGCGCCGGTATGTGGCACAGGCTCGGTTGATTTCAGGTGATGTTTGCCGGGAATTAGCTATTGGGTGTCTCTGCCCGAGTGGAGCGGGTCAGGGCACTATAGATTCCTGCTGCGGCGAGTATTTTGACGCCTTCACCGGGAAGAAAGGGAGCGACTGAGCCGATCCATGTAGCCTGCAGCGAGTGGCCGGCGTACTGCATGAACCAGGCGGCGCCACAGGCGAAGAGGACGGCGATGGCGGCTGTCCCGGCGATGGTCGCGGCCAGAAAACGGGGCATGCGACGGACGAGGAACTGGGTGAGACCGCCTGCGATGGCTGCTACCAGAGGGTAGGCCATGAGGTAGCCGCCGGTGGGGCCGAAGAGCTGGGCGATGCCGCCCGGGCCGGTAGGGCTGAAGACGGGCAGACCCATGGCACCTTCGGCGAGATATGCCAATAGCGCGAAAAATCCAGCGACTGGACCCAGGGCGAGGCCGACCCCGAGCACCGCGAACGGTGTGAGGATGAACGGCACGGGCGTGAAGGGGAGCGGAATGGCAACGTGGGCCGCGGCTGCGACAACGGCGGTTGCAGAGAGGCCCAGGAGCAGCTTGCCGGGAAGGGTGGCTGCGAAGGCCGAGAGCGAGGGAGAGGTGGATTGAGCCAGTGTGGTCTGCATAAGTGTCCTGAAGTACCTTGACCGATTCTAACGCG
>Ga0302316_10002791_pt1 | contig 12379 bp, 9 predicted proteins | sample III_Palsa_N3_2_FD_200456 | JGI IMG/M metagenome (GOLD analysis project Ga0302316, IMG submission 200456) | Peat permafrost microbial communities from Stordalen Mire near Abisko, Sweden - III_Palsa_N3_2 | ecosystem: Environmental > Terrestrial > Soil > Palsa > Peat permafrost | place: Sweden... | reverse complement strand
TCGACGGGAATCGGCCGGGGCTGGGTCTCGAACAGCAGCGGGAAGCCGATCACGCCGATCAGCAGCAGCACCGTGGCGCCCATCAGGCGGCGGCGCGCGCGCGCACGCGCCTCGCGCACGGCTTCGGCGGTATCGGTGGGATTCTGGGTGTTGGCCAGCGGGGCCTGGCGAGCGGCGGACTTGCCGCCCCGCCCCGACTTCGAGGGCTTGGCAGCCGTCTGCTTATTGCGTTGGAAAATCGACAGCAGCCCCATGCCTTCTCATCAGTGTCCGGGGCCGGACAAGTTGCGGTGGAGCGGCGCGGTTTGCGCCGCTGCATCAACCGAGGTGTCGGGCCACCAGTCGTGGGGGGCCGTCCTTCAGCACGCCGCCCACGGTGTAGAACGAGCCGAAGACAACGATTCTATCAGCCGGGTCTGCCTGCGCCAGGGCCACGGCGAGCGCTTCCTGGGGCGATGCGAACGTGCTCACGCGTGGTTTCGGCGTGGACGACGGCGCGGTGGCTGTGAGCGACCACACGCACTCGGCCAGTTCGGCGGCCTTGGCAGCGCGCGGCAGCGGCAGGTCGGTGAGCATCCAGTCGTCGACGAGGTGCGTGAGCTTGCCCATCGAGCCGGCCAGGTCCTTGTCGTGCATCGCGCCGTAGACGGCGAACGTGCGCTTGAAGAAGCCCATCTGGTCGAGGTTGAGCGCCAGCGCCGCGCACGAGTGCGGGTTGTGCGCCACGTCCAGCACCAGCGCCGGCGTGCCGGGCACGATCTGGAAGCGGCCCGGCAGATCGACCGATGCCAGGCCCAGGCGCACGGCCTGCGCCGTCATCGGCAGCTTGTCGCGCAGCGTCTCGAGCGCAGCCAGCGCGCCGGAGGCGTTGAGCAGCTGGTTGGCGCCGCGCAACGACGGATAGCCGAGCGAGTTCCAGCGCTTGCCGCGGCCGCTCCAGGCCCATTGCTGGCGATCGCCGGAATAGTTGAAGTCGCGCCCGCACAGCCACAGGTCGGCGCCCACCAGCGTGGCGTAGTCGATGATGCTTTGCGGCGGCATCGGGTCGCCGACGATCAGCGGGCGGCCATGGCGCGCGATGTGCGCCTTCTCGCGCCCGATCGACTCGCGGTCGGGGCCCAGGTATTCGACGTGGTCGATGTCGATGCTGGTGATCACCGAGACGTCGGCATCGATCGCGTTGACCGCGTCGAGCCGGCCGCCCAGGCCCACCTCCAGGATCACGAGATCCACCGGCGCCGACGCCAGCGTGCGCATGATCGCGAGCGTCGTGAACTCGAAATAGGTCAGCGCGATGTCGCCGCGCGCAGCCTCCACCGCCTCGAAGTGCGGGATCAGTTCCGCGGCGCTCACCATCTGGCCATTGAGCCGGCAGCGCTCCTCGAAGTGCACCAGGTGCGGCTTGATGTACGCACCCACCTTGTAGCCGGCCGCCAGCGCCATCGCCTCGAGCATCGCGCAGGTGGAGCCCTTGCCGTTGGTGCCCGCCACGCTGATCACCGGCATCGTGAACTTGAGGTTCAGACGCTCGATCAGGATCTTCACGCGCGCGAGCGTCATGTCGATCTGCTTCGGGTGCAGGCGTTCGCAGTGGGCGAGCCACTCGGCAAGAGTCGTGGGCAAGGTCATGGGCAATGAAGGATCAGGAACGACAAGGGCGGCGCGAGCGTGAACCCGGCCGCCCCATGGGACGAATCAAAAAACGAAGCTCAGGCCACCGCGTCGGCGCTCTGGCGTTGGAGCTGAGCCAGCAGCTTGGCGATCGTCGGACGCAGCTTGCGGCGGTCGACGATCATGTCGATCGCGCCCTTCGTCAGCAGGAACTCGGAGCGCTGGAAGCCTTCCGGCAGCTTCTCGCGCACGGTGTTCTCGATCACGCGCGGGCCGGCGAAGCCGATCAGCGCCTTCGGCTCGCCGATGACGACGTCGCCGATGAACGCGAAGCTGGCCGAGACGCCGCCCATGGTCGGATCGGTCAGCACGCTGATGTAGGGCAGCTTCGCCTTGGCGAGCAGCGTCAGCGCGCCGTTGGTCTTGGCCATCTGCAACAGGCTGAACAGGCCTTCCTGCATCCGCGCGCCGCCGGTGGCGGTGTAGCAGACGAAGGGCACGCGCTGCTCGACGGCGGCCTGGACGCCGCGCACGAAGCGCTCGCCCACGACCGAGCCCATCGAGCCGCCCATGAAGTCGAATTCGAAGCAGGCCACGACCAGCGGCACGCTCATCACGGCACCGCCCATCACGATCAGCGCGTCGGTTTCGCCGGTGGCTTCCAGCGCGCCCTGCAGGCGCTCGGGGTACTTGCGGCTGTCCTTGAACTTGAGCGGATCGACCGGGATGATCTCCTGGCCGATCTCGAAGCGGCCTTCCGGATCGAGGAAGCCGTCGAGCCGCGCCCGCGCGCCGATGCGCAGGTGGTGGTCGCACTTGGGGCAGACGTTGAGGTTCTGCTCGAGGTCGGTCTTGTAGAGCACCGTTTCGCAGGACGGGCACTTGATCCACAGGCCTTCGGGGATCGTGCGGCGCTCGCTCGGATCCGTCTGCTGGATCTTCGGGGGCAACAGCTTCTCAAGCCAACTCATCAATCACTCCTTGCATGCGACACCGGCCAAGCCGGAACCGGAACCAACGATTTTACGCTTTCCGGGTCTCGTCGACCGCGGCCCGGATTTCGGCGATGAATCGTCGAGCACCCTCGGCCACCTCGTCACGCGGCAACGCTTCCAGGCACTGGATCAGCGCCGAACCGATGACGACGGCATCCGACACCTGCGCCACCGCCTTCGCCGAGGCCGCGTCGCGGATGCCGAAGCCCACGCCCACCGGCACCTTCACGTGCTGCCGGATGCGCGGCACGGCGCGTGCCACGGCCTCGGTGTCGAGGTGCCCGGCGCCCGTGACGCCCTTCAGCGACACGTAGTACACGTAGCCGTCTGCGACCTCGCCCACCTGCTTCATCCGCGCCTCGGTGGAGGTCGGCGCCAGCAGGAAGATCGGCGCGAGGCCGGCCACCTTCAATGCGGCCGAGAACGCGACCGCTTCCTCGGGCGGATAGTCCACCACCAGCACGCCATCGACGCCCGCGGCCGCCGCATCGCGGACGAAGCCGCCCGCGCCGTGCGCCAGGTCGTAGGCCTCGATCGGGTTGGCGTAGCCCATCAGCACGACCGGGGTTGCCGGGTCGCTTGCGCGGAACGCGCGCACGGCGTCCAGCACCTGCGGCGTGCCGATGCCGCGCCCCAGCGCGCGCTCGGACGCCTTCTGGATCACCGGGCCGTCGGCCATCGGGTCGGAGAACGGCACGCCCAGCTCGATCACGTCGGCACCGCCGGCGGCCAGCGCCCGCATGATGTCCACGGTCGCGTCCGCGTAGGGATCGCCGCAGGCGATGTACGGAATCACCGCCTTGCGGCCCTCTTCGCGCAGCTTCGCGAAGCAGTTGTCGATGCGCGCGCTCATTGCGCACCCCCGACCGCTGCGTGGCCGCCCTTGACGGCATGCCCCGCCATGGAGGGTCTGTCGTAGTACGCGGTACCGGACAGATCGGCCACCGTGCCGATGTCCTTGTCGCCACGGCCAGACAGGTTCACCAGGATGTGCTGGTCGGGACGCATCGTTGCAGCCAGCTTCATCGCGTAGGCGACCGCGTGACTGGACTCGAGCGCGGGAATGATGCCTTCGGTGCGGCACAGGCGGTGGAAGGCCGCCAGCGCCTCGTCGTCGGTGATGCTGACGTATTCGGCGCGGCCGATGTCCTTCAGCCAGGCATGCTCGGGACCGACGCCGGGGTAGTCGAGGCCGGCAGAGATCGAGTGCGTCTCGGTGATCTGGCCGTTGGCGTCCTGCAGCAGGTAGGTGCGGTTGCCGTGCAGCACGCCCGGCACGCCGCGCGTCAGCGAGGCCGAATGCTTGCCCGAATCGATGCCGAGGCCGCCGGCCTCCACGCCGATCAGGCGCGTGCGCTCGTGCGGGATGTAGGGATAGAAGATGCCCATCGCGTTGCTGCCACCGCCCACGCAGGCGATCACGGCGTCCGGCTGGCGGCCTGCCATCTCCGGCATCTGCAGCAGGCACTCCTCGCCGATGACGCTCTGGAACTCGCGCACCATCGTCGGATACGGATGCGGGCCCGCCACGGTGCCGATCACGTAGAACGTGTTCTCGACGTTGGTGACCCAATCGCGCATCGCCTCGTTGAGCGCGTCCTTCAACGTGCGGCTGCCCGACTCCACCGGCACCACCTTCGCGCCCAGCAGGTGCATGCGGTAGACGTTGGGGCTTTGCCGCTTCACGTCTTCGGCGCCCATGTAGACGACGCATTCGAGGCCGTAGCGCGCGCAGATGGTGGCGGTGGCCACGCCGTGCTGGCCGGCACCCGTCTCCGCGATGATGCGCGGCTTGCCCATGCGCCGCGCCAGCAACACCTGCCCGATGGTGTTGTTGATCTTGTGCGCGCCGGTATGGTTCAGGTCTTCGCGCTTGAGATAGATCTGCGCGCCACCCATCTCGCGGCTCATGCGATCCGCGTGATAAATCGGGCTGGGGCGGCCGACGAAGTGCTTGAGCTCGTGGTGGAATTCGCGCAGGAACTCCGGATCGGCCCGGTAGTGCTCGAACGCGGCCTTCAGCTCCTCGATCGCGTGCGTGAGCGTCTCGGCGATGAAGGCGCCGCCGTACGGCCCGAAATGGCCCGACGCGTCGGGCTGGGAGTATTCGAACATGGTGATCTGCTTTCAAGGTGTGCGGCCACCGCGTCGGGCGGCCGGATGAAGCGGCAGGGATCTCGAAGACCTGCGCTTCAGGTCATGGCGTTGGCGATGCGGGCATCTGCCTCGCGTACCGCCTCGCAGAACCGGCGGATCAGGGCGGCATCCTTGATGCCCTTGCCTTGCTCCACGCCGGAACTCACGTCAACGGCCCAGGGCCGGACGTGCATCACGCCATCGATCACGTTTGCAGGATTCAACCCACCAGACAAAACGACTGGAAGGGGGACGCCTGGAGGAATTTGAGACCAATCGAAAGCCTTTCCACCGCCGCCATAGCCCTCGACGTAAGCATCGAGCAGCAGGCCGGCCGCGCTGGCGAAACCAGACGCACAGTCTAGCAAATCGACGCCCGGTGCCATCCGGACCGCACGAAGATACGGCCGGCCGGGCTGCTCGCACTGCTCGCGCGTCTCGTCGCCGTGGAACTGCAGTAGCGCCTGCGGCACCGCGGCCACCGCTTCGTCGATGAGGTCGGGACTGGCGTTCACGAACAGGCATACCGGCGTGACGAACGGCGGCAGCCGCCGCGCCAGATCGGCCATGCGAGCGATCGTGACATGGCGCGGGCTGCGCTCGTACAGCACGAAGCCGACCGCGTCGGCGCCGGCTGCCACGGCCGCGTCGACGTCCTGCTCGCGCGTGAGACCGCAGATCTTGATGCGGGTGCGGGCGGAGTTCATTGCTTGGCGGGCGTACCGGAGACGAACGGATGCGCCTCGTCCGGCCGCGCCAGCTCGGGCGGCACGCGCGGCAGCCAGTCGTGCGCGGCGGTGCGGCGCGGCACCGCCAGGTGCGGGTCGTACTGCGGGCCCAGGAAATACAGGCCGGCGGCCGGGAACGTGGGCGGCGCCAGCGCGCGGTCGCGTTCCGCCAGCAACCGGGCCATGGTCTCCGGCGGCTGACTGCCGTTGCCGATGGAGATCAACGCGCCCATCAGGTTGCGCACCATGTGATGCAGGAACGCGTTGGCCTCGAAGTCGAAGCGCCAGTAGTCGCCGATGCGGGCGATGTCGATCCGGCGCATGTCCTTGACCGGCGACAGCGCCTGGCAGGCCGAAGAGCGGAACGCGCTGAAGTCTCGCTCGCCGATCAAAGCCCCGGCCGCCGCGCGCATCTTGTCGATGTCGAGCGCACGGAAGACCCAGCCGCACATGCCGGCCTCGAGGGCAGGACGCACGGCCGACTCGCGCACGAGGAACGCGTACCTGCGCCCGCGCGCGCCGAAGCGCGCGTGGAAGTCGGGCTCCACGTCTTGCGCCCACTGCACCGCGATGTCCTCGGGCAGGTAGCGGTTGGTGCCGCGCACCCACGAGGCCATGTCCCGTGACACCGGCGCATCGAAATGCACCACCTGGTTCAGCGCATGGACGCCCGCGTCGGTGCGCCCGGCGCAGATGGTGGCAACGACCTCGCCGCGCGGCAGGCCGACGAACTCGGCCAAGGCTTTCTCGAGCTTGTCCTGCACGGTGTTGCCGTCGGGCTGCGACTGCCAGCCGTGGTAGTTCTGGCCGCGATAAGCGATGCCCAAAGCAACACGCCCGGGCGGACCCGCCGCGGTGGCGGCGTCGTCCTGCTCGGGCGAGTTCGGGGTTTCGGATTCCGGCTGGCCGGGAGCAAGGCCCGGCGTGCTCGTGCTGTCTTCGGGGGTGGGAGAGTTCACCCCTCGAAGGTTAACCCAAGGCGTCCAGCATCGTCTGTGCGCGTGCCTTCAGAGGGCCTTCCGCCTTGAAGACGACCTCTTCCAGCAACTCGCGTGCGCCTTCATGGTCGCCGATGCGGCGGAACTCGTCGGCGAGCTCGATCTTGCGGGCCATCGGCTCGCTGTCGCCGCCAGCGGCGCCCAGGTCGAGCTCGGGCAGTTCGGGCACCTCGACGACGTGCGCCGCGTGCGTCGACTTGTCGAGATCCAGCGACAGGTCGCCGAAGTCGAAGTCGATAGCCGGCACGGCGGGTGCGGAGGCCGGTGCGTGCGCCGGTGCAGGTGCAGCCTTGGGCGCCTCGACGATGGTCGGCACTTCCACGTGGCCCGGCTCGAGGTCGAAATCGCTGACCTCGAACGGCAGGTCCCGCGCAGCCGGGGCGTGCGGCTGGCGTGCCGTGTCGCCCGAGTCCATGTTCATCGGCTCGGTGTGCGCAACCGGCCGGGTGTGCGGCTGAATCTCGGTCGGCTGGACCGTGGGCACTTCGTCGTGGTCGAAGTCGATCGGGAGGTCGGTGGACGAGAAGTCGGCATGGCCGGCGCCCTTGTCGACCGGCGGACGCATCAGCGTCATCTCTTCCGAATCCTCCACCAGTGGCGTCAGCGGCGTCGGCTCGGTATCGACGATGGCGTACTCGCCGCCTTCGGTGTACAGCGGGTTCGTCGGGTCGATCTGGCGGCCCAGTTCCTGCGCCTTGACCCAGTCCTCGCCATGGCCGTTGGTCAGGCCCTGCAGTTGGCGCGCCTGCGTCTCGAACGTCTTCAGGTCGGCGCGCTTGGCATAGACCTCCAGCAGCTTCGTACGGATGGCCAGGCGATCCGGGTCGGAGCGTTGCGCTTCCTTCAGGATTTCCTCGGCCTGCAGGTCGCGGCCGTAGGCCAGGTAGACGTCGGCCTCGGCCACCGGATCCACGTCGCCGATGGCATCGAGCTGGCTCAGCGAGTAGTTGAGCGACGACGAGGCCGAATTGGCCGCGCCATCGCGCGTGTCGACGCGCTGGCCGCCGCTGGCGCCGAAGAACGAATCCGGCTGGATCTTGCTCTCGATGAACGAGGTCTCGCCCGAGAACTTGTTGCGATCGCCGCCCTGGCGACGACGCCAGAACAGGAAGCCGCCCAGCAGCACGACCAGGCCGGCGAGGCCCGGGAAGATGTATGGCGGGTCGAACAACGTCGACATGAAACTGTCGTCAGCCGGGGCCGGCGGCGCGACCGGCGGACGCACCGGGGCCGACGCGCGCGGGGCGGCGGCGGACGCCACCAGCGGCGGCGCCGCGGCAACGCTGGCCGCCACGATCGGCGCGGAAGCGATCACTGGCGCCGTGGCGACGACTGCAGGCTTGACCACAGGCGACGGCGTGGACGGAATCGGGGCGGGCACCGGCGCGGCAACGGGAGCAGGCTTGGGCACGGGCACGGGCACCGGTGCCGGCGGCGGAACCGGAACCGGCTTCGGCGCCACCACCGGCGCCGGTGCGGGCGTGGGGTGCGCCAGCGCAAGGGCAGGCAACGCCGGCGCTGCGGCCGGCGTCTTGGCGGCCGGCACCGGCGGCGTCCGGGTGTCGGCCAGCTTCTTCAGCTCGGCGACGTTGCGGCTCAGTTCGGCCACGCGCGCAGCCTCGGCCTTGCGTTGCGTTTCCTTGGAATCCTTGACTTCGGACGGCACGCTGCCCGGCTTGGCAGTGCCGCGCGACAACGTCAGCTTGTCAGGTGCCGGGGGCGCGGACGCCGTCTTCTGATCCGAGATCTTGGCCTCGACCTTGCCCGACGAGGCGCGCTTGCCTTCTTCGGTGTGCACGGTGGTCACCCCGGTGGCCAGGCGATGGCGGTAGGCGGCGAAGTCGGCGCTCTGGGCCTGGATGACCTGGTGCGCTTCTTCCGTGGACAGTTGCTTGGCCGTGTCGGCGCTCGGCACGTTCAACGTGACGCCGGACTTCATCCGGTTCATGTTGTCGTCGATGAAGGCCTGCGGGTTGTTGCGGTACAGCGAGACCAGCATCTGGTCGAGCGACACGCCCGGCTTGTTGTTGCCCACGGCGAGCGACGTGAGCGTATCGCCGGTATGCACCTTGACGGTGGATTCGCCGGACGACGAGCCGCTGCTGGCCACCGGGGCGGGCGCCTGCTTCTCGACCGGCGCCGGGGCCGGCCTCGGTGCGGGCGCAGGCTTGGTCGCGCGGGCCACGGGAGCAGGCGCGGGCGTACGGGCAGCCGGTGTCGGCGCCGGTGCAGGTGCCGGTGCGGGCAACGGAGCCGGCAGCGGCGCGAGCGCCACTTGCGGTGCCGGCGCGGGCGCACGGACCGGCGGTGGCGGCGCCGCGAACACCGGCGCGGTGGCCGTGGTGCCCGGCTGGGCGGCGGTGTTGCGGCCCGGCGGGTCGATCAGCAGCGTGTACGAACGCGTGAGGCGGCCCGTGGACCATTGGAAGTCGACGATGACGTCGATGAACGGCTCCTGGACCACCTTGTCGCTGGACAACACCAGCACCGGCCGACCATCGGCACGGCGCGACAGCGTGACCGAGGCGCCGACCAGGACGGGGTTGTATTCCACGCCGGACGCCTTGAAGGCTTCGGGCGAAGCGAGGCTCACATGCAAGGAAGAGGCTTCTTCCGCGTTCAGGCTCGTCACTTCGATTTCAGCGCGCAGGGCCTCGCCCAGAACGGATTGCACGTTCACGCGCCCCAGGCCCAGTGCCGAAGCACCGGTCGACAGGAGGATCAAGGCAGCAGCGGCCATGACGTTCAGCGCGCGACCAGTGGTGACCAACGAGCGATTCTTCAATTTGTATCCCGAATGCAAATTGGCGATCTCTGCAAGATCGCCTTGAATGACAGGTCTCTCGACGAGTTCATCGGTATCTGGCGCGGACAATAAAGGCCCACACCCGTCATGGAAAAGACCATAGCACCAGCCAGATACGCTGACAAGCTCATCCATTGAGCACTCGCCTGCGTGAACTGACTGCCGCAATGCCCGCAACCTCGTCCGAATATTCTCGCACTACGGCGCCGGGTTAAACCAGCGCAGGCGCGCATTTTGCCTGCCCCGCGTGCGCCGCAAGCGGAGAGTTAACCCCGAAATACTCGAATAAGCCACGCGCAGCCGTATTTCCTGGGCGCCAGAGACCCTTCAGAGGTAACAAGATATTTCGCCCGCGGGGTTTGGCGCGCACGCAACGTTCTCCCGAACGCGCGTGCACGAATCCGCGCGGCGAGCGCGAAACGGTCCCCGAAGGGCGATTGGCATGCAAGGGCCAGAACACGCCCTTGCGCCGATTACTTGTCGAGAAGAATCCGCAGCATCCGGCGCAGCGGTTCGGCCGCACCCCACAGCAATTGGTCGCCAATCGTGAATGCGCCGAGATATTCCGGACCCATCGCGAGTTTGCGCAGGCGCCCCACGGGAATCGTCATCGTGCCCGTGACGGCCACCGGCGTCAGGTCGCGCAACGTCGCTTCGCGATTATTCGCAACGACCTTGACCCACTCGTTGTCTGCGGCGATCAGCGCCTCGATGTCGGCCAGCGGAACGTCTTTCTTCAGCTTGAAAGTGAGCGCCTGGCTGTGGCAACGCATCGCGCCCACGCGCACGCAGAAACCATCGACCGGAACCGCCGGAGAACCGAAACCCTCGCCCTGCCCGAGAATCTTGTTGGTCTCGGCCATGCCCTTCCATTCTTCCTTGGTCATGCCGTTGCCCAGATCCTTGTCGATCCAGGGAATCAACGAGCCGCCCAGCGGAACCCCGAAATTCTTTGTTTCCTCGGCCGACAGCGCGCGCTGCGCCGCGGCAACCAGCCGGTCGATCTCGAGAATGGCGCTCTTCGGGTCGTCCAGCAGCGAGCGCACGGAAGCATTGAGCGTGCCGTATTGAGTCAGCAGTTCGCGCATGTGCTGCGCGCCGCCGCCCGACGCCGCCTGGTAGGTCTGCGTGCTCATCCACTCGACCAGGCCCGCCTTGTAGAGCGCGCCCACGCCCATCAGCATGCAGCTGACGGTGCAGTTGCCGCCGATCCAGTTGCGACCGCCCTTGGACAGTGCGTCCTTGATCACCGGCATGTTGACCGGATCCAGCACGATGACGGCGTCGTCCTTCATGCGCAGCGTGGAGGCCGCGTCGATCCAGTGGCCGTTCCATCCGGCGGCGCGCAGTTTCGGGAAGACCTCGGTCGTGTAGTCGCCGCCCTGGCACGTGATGATGACGTCGCAACGCTTGAGCGCGGCGATGTCGAAGGCGTCCTTCAACGTCGTCTCGTTCTTCGCCTGCGCCGGGGCCTTGCCGCCCACCGCGCTGGTCGAGAAGAACACCGGTTCGATCAGGTCGAAGTCGCCTTCGGCCTGCATCCGGTCCATCAGCACGGAGCCGACCATGCCGCGCCAGCCTACGAGTCCTACCAATGCCATGTCGTTCGCCTTGTCGCGTGGCCTGCACGCTCTTGAACTTGTCGATCATGACTCCCGAGGGAGCCTTCGCTTGTCCTGCTTCCCGCCCCCTCGACTCGCGTCGCCGGGGTTCTGTTCTTGGGAAGCAGGGGCGAAACGAGGCGGAGCGTCAGCTCGTGGTTTTCGTAATCGTCGTGGTGGCGCGAAGGGCCGCGACGACGGCGTCGCCCATCTCGCGCGTGCCAACCGTGCGCGTGCCTGCGGACGCGATGTCCACGGTACGCAGCCCGGTTTCCAGCACGGCGCTCACCGCGGACTCGATACGGTCGGCGGCGTCGGCTTGCTGGAGGGAGTAGCGGAGCATCATGGCGGCAGACAGTATTGTAGCCAAAGGGTTGGCGATCCCCTTGCCGGCAATGTCCGGAGCGCTGCCATGGCTGGGCTCGTACAGGCCCTTGTTGTTGGCGTCCAACGACGCCGACGGCAGCATGCCGATCGAACCCGTGAGCATCGCCGCTTCGTCCGACAGGATGTCGCCGAACATGTTGCCGGTGACGACGACGTCGAGCTTCTTGGGCGCCTTCACGAGCTGCATCGCGGCGTTGTCCACGTACATGTGGTCGAGCTCGATGTCGGGGTAGTGCGCGTGCACCTCGGTCACGACGTCGCGCCAGAACTGGAACGTCTCCAGCACGTTGGCCTTGTCGACGCTGGTCACGCGCCTGCCGCGCTTGCGCGCCGCCTGGAATGCCACGTGCGCGATGCGCTCGATCTCCGGGCGGCTGTAGCGCATCGTGTCGAACGCTTCCTCGGCGCCGGGGAAGTGGCCGTCGACCGCGGTACGGCGGCCGCGCGGCTGGCCGAAGTAGATGTCGCCGGTGAGCTCGCGGATGATCAGGATGTCCAGGCCGGACACCAGCTCCGGCTTCAGGCTGGACGCATGGGTCAGCTGCGGGTGGCAGATCGCCGGGCGCAGGTTGGCGAACAGCTGCAGGTGCGTGCGCAGGCCCAGGATGGCCTGCTCGGGGCGCAGGTGGCGCTCCAGCTTGTCGTACTTCCAGTCGCCGACGGCGCCGAACAGCACGGCGTCGGCGGCCTTGGCCAGCGCCAGCGTGGCGTCGGGCAACGGATGGCCATGGTTGGCGTAGCCGGTGCCGCCGACGTCGGCCGACTCCATCTCGAACGGCAGCTCGAGCGCGTGAAGGACCTTGACGGCTTCGTCGATGATCTCGGGGCCGATGCCGTCGCCGGGGAGGATTGCGATCTTCATGTGGGTAGTTCAGGTCAGGGAGAGATCAACCGACGAGGCGGTTGGCGAGCCAGGGCATCTTGGCGAGGCGCTCGGCCTCGTACGTGCGGATCTTGTCGGCGTGGCGCAGCGTCAGGGCGATGTCGTCGAAGCCGTTGACGAGGCAGTACTTGCGGAAGGACTGCACCTCGAACGGCAGCTCGGTGCCATCGGGCTTGACGACGACCTGGCGCGGCAGGTCGACCGTCAGGCGATAACCGACAAATGCAGCGACCT
>Ga0302316_10002790_pt1 | contig 12381 bp, 7 predicted proteins | sample III_Palsa_N3_2_FD_200456 | JGI IMG/M metagenome (GOLD analysis project Ga0302316, IMG submission 200456) | Peat permafrost microbial communities from Stordalen Mire near Abisko, Sweden - III_Palsa_N3_2 | ecosystem: Environmental > Terrestrial > Soil > Palsa > Peat permafrost | place: Sweden... | reverse complement strand
ATCCAAAGTGCCGCCACTGAGATCGATACGGCGGTTCCACGGTATCGGTTCGGAAAGATCTCCGTGATCAGTACCCAGGTAATAGGCGCAAGCGTCATGGCATAACAGGCGATTGCGCCCAGTGTGAGCGCGAGAATCCAAAAGCCATGAATCTGCATGCGGTAGGCGATAGATGCCCCAAGGTGGCACATGCCGATCAACACGCTACCGAGCAACATGAGGCGGCGTCTGCCAAAGCGATCTACCAGAAGCATTGCAAAGATGGTGAAAATGAGATTTATGCTGCCCGTAACGACGATGTTGAAGAGAATGTCATTTACGCCATAGCCCGCGCTGCGATACACCTCTTCGGCATAATTGAACAAAATGTTGATACCGCTGCCTTGTTGCAGCACCACTAAACCAATGCCCACCAACAGCAGGCGCAAAATTTTGCCGTGTAGCATCTCGCTCCACGTAACTTTCTCGTGCGCTCCGGCGAGTGACTGTTGGATACTCTCCAGTTCTGACTGGCGGTATCGTTTCCCACCGATCTTGCAAAGTACGTGGCCGGCAGATGAAAGCTGGTGATGCGCCACCAGCCATCGTGGACTTTCCGGAATGAAAGGAGTCGCAACCATAAAGAGCAGAGCGGGTATGGCTACAGCCGTAAACATCCATCGCCAGCCATATTGCACATTCCAGGTTGCGGCCATGGCCTGCGCGCTCAATGCTGCTGGAACGGGCCGTGCGATGCGCCAGTTTACGATCTGTGCTCCCAGGATGCCGATGACAAGAGAAAGTTGATTCAGACTAACAAGACGTCCACGCCACTCTGCCGGGCTGATCTCTGCGATATATGTTGGCGAAACATTCGAAACAACCCCGATAGCACCACCCCCAAGGATGCGCCAGCAAATGAAAGACGTAAAGCTAAAGGCCCAACCCGTAAATAGCGACGAGACGGTAAACAACAGCGCCGCGAACAGCAGCGCACGTTTGCGGCCAATGTAGTCGCTACAGCGGCCACCCACAAACGATCCGACAAAGCAGCCGATCAGAGCGCAGCTATTCGCCCAACCAATCTGAGCTTCGCTTGTTAGTCGAAAGTACGACTCATAGAACGGCTTTGCACCGCCAATGACGACCCAGTCGTAGCCAAAGAGCATGCCACCAAGGGCCGCAACAAACGCGATCATCCACAAATAACGGAAGTTGATCTCCGCGTTTGCGGATGGCGATGCGATCGAAGTGGATGATGGACCATGCATCAGCGGCTGGCAGATTCATCTCTGAGCGTTTGTTCCTGCGCGAGAAGATCCTGCGCTCCGGGATGATTCACATCCTGCTCCAACACCCATTGCAGCATGCTCCTGGAAGAGTCCACATCGCCCAAACCGAATAGCGCCTGCGCTCGGAGGAACCGTGCATCGATGCGGATTCGCTTCTCAAGATCATCCTCAAACAGGAGCATCGTCGGAAGGGAAGTGGCAAAGTAGTCGATCTTCGGCTCTGTATTCTCTAACTCGCCAGCGTATTCGAGCACCTCGCGGAAAACCTGCTGTGCCTCATTGGTTTGTCCCATGCGCTCCAGCGCTAAACCGTTCCAGAACGTCATATCAGATACGTTCCGAACACTCATTTGTTGGAAGTCGCCCTTGTACTTCACAGCCTTCCGATACCATTCCTGCGCGTGTATTTTCTGCCCGAGCGCGTCGTAAACCCGACCCATCCAGAAATAAATATCATTTTGATTTGCCAGGAGGTGCTTTGCCTCACTCAGGTTGTGCGGTGGCTTCAATGCAGCCTCAAAATGAGCCAGTGCAGTTTGGGGTTCGCCGCGCTGCAACGCATATTGGCCCAATAACAGTTCTGTGCGGACATACTGTCCGAGGATCAGTCCTTCTCCGCCTTCCCATGGCTGAAATTTACGCCCCAACAATATCTTTAACGCCTCTTCCGGTTGATTGAGCTGGTTGTAAAGCATGGCAAGTTCCAGTGAGAGATCGTCTCTAAGTTCTACGAGCTGCCGATGTTGCAAAAGAACAGCAAGCCGTTCGCGGGGAGACCGGCCAATACGTTTCCAAAGTTGATCTCGTTCGTAGAGGACGCGTCCATCAGAAGTGTCGTTTACAAAGGCACGATCGAAGGCTTCTATCGCAGCCGCGGGGTTCTGCTGTATGTTGAAGTACGCGATTCCCAGATTGCGCCATACCGTGGGCCAAGCGGGTTGAAGCTTCGCCGCCGATTCCCACGCAGCAATTGCCTCCTCGTGTCTGCGACGGTCGTAAAGTAAATTGCCCAACAGGTATAGAGCAAGCGCATGATCGGGATGTCGCTCAATAGTGTGCTGCAGCAGTAGCATCTCTTCTAACCGACTGGGAAAAGTCAGTTCATGTGAGGCCTTTTCGAGGAGATCAAGCGTCTCCCGTTCTTTCCCGGTGCTCAGCAAAATATCCAGGTCGGCTCGCGCCAGCAACAGGATGGAAGATGTCCCATCTGTACGCTGAATGTCAGCTTGTTGTAGCAGTTGTAGTGCCTCTTCATTGCGACCAGAGCGAAGCAGGTCAAACGCCAGATCGAGAACAACTTGTCCTTCTTTGGGAACAACACCGGTAGCCCACAATGCCCCCACGTCCAGGGGATCCAATTTCAACGTCTCCTGCGTTAGAAGATCAGCTTCGCCGCTCTGTCCCGACATACGCAGAACATAGGCCAACAGGTTGCGTGCGTTCAGATTGTCCGCATCAGCGCGCAGTGAACGACGTAAGTGCTCTTCTCCCCGTTTCCAGTCAGCACGTGAGGCGTCAATTTCCGCCAACGCTAAGTAAGCAGGACCGCGCCATGCAGAGTTCCATGTTGATTTATAGAAAGCATCGTAGGCACCCTCGCTGTTCTTCAGGAAGCGGAGCGCTAGGCCCAGGTTGTAGAACGCTTCACCGTCATAGGGGTTCGGGTTCAGGCGGGTCAGGCGTTGGGTTGCTTTACGAAAGTGCTCGGCTGCCTGTTCCAGTTCGCCTCGTCGAAGATGCCAAAGGCCAAGCGCATTCAGGCAACGGCTTTCACCAGGATCGCGCCGAAGAGCTTCTCGCCAATACGTCTCCGGAAAGCGTGTTGCATGCCGATATTGTTCCAGATGCAATCCAGTGAGATATAGCTCCTCGATGTTTTCTACCTGCCCTGGCGGGAGAGGCTCCTGCGCTACTTGTGGTGGCTGTGCCGGTTCAATCTTTAGAGGATCGAATTCCAGAATTGTTTTTCCATCTGCAATTACTTTGACAGCGAAATCGCCGATGATTCTGTTTGACTCAGCCTGGATTGATTGATGAAATGTCTCGCTAACGCGAAGATCAGCAGGCCAGGTAAGCCATAATTTCCCACTCTTAAACAATTGAACTTCACCAGTAGCGAAATTCTGCGTCACGCCAACCGCAACCGAAACCACACCCTTTTTCATACTCAAGTGGAGGGCAGCTTCCGTATTCACCATCTGTGGCACACCTGTGTCGCGAATCGGATACCAATGCTGTACAAACGTTTTCGTTTCCCACGGAGTGAGATAGGAGAAGTCCGGCTGATTGTCTGTATAAACACCCGCCATCAGCTCAATGTATGGGCCGTCGGCATCGGTAAGATTGCGGTCCCACGCATAGCCGAACTCCTGATTTCCCCACGTCCATTGCTTCTTGCCTGGTGCGATGTGGTGATTGGCCACATGGACCAGTCCTGCCTTGACGTGGTGATCGTAGCCACCACAGAAATCCTGACTTGTCCCAGCTATCATGTAGCTGGTGGGAACCGGTATGTTGGCATACCAACTCAGGTCATTGGCCGCATACGAACCATCTGGCTGGAACTGGCTTGGAAGCTCATCCGCAGGAACACCATTCTTCGCTCGCTCAGGGTAGTCCACACCGTAGTATGGTTTGTCGCTCAATGGGAAAGAGGTGATTGCCCGTTTGGCATGATCCGCCACAAAGCGCACATCCGTCGGGAAGAAGGATTGGTAACCCTCATGCACGCGTGTAGCAACATTCGCCCACCAAAGAAACGTCTGCGTAAACTGTGTGCGGTTGTATAGTCGCACCTTCAGCTCCGCAACTGCGCGACCGGGTCGGAGGCATAATCCGTGCATGCCTTTCAACCGCAGCATTGGATCATGATCGCTGCACCAGATAGTCGCTTCGCCATCGTCGCCGTACTCAATCTGGGTTTCCACCGGCATAAAGGTTGCAGGACGATGATGTTGCGGCCAGTTGAATTCCACGCCGCCTGAGCTCCATGGTCCTGCCAGACCCACCAATGCTGGTTTGATTACGTTCTGGCGATAGAAGAAGTCATAGCCGCTTACCTTGTCGTAACCAATGTGAATGCGGCCACCGATCTCCGGCAACACCATCAAACGTAGATATTCGTTCTCAATGTGGATGGCATCCCATAGGCGTTCAGTGGGTTCCGAAGCAATTCGATCAATGAAAGGCAACGGATACACGCGCCCACTGCTGCCTTGATAAACTCGCCGCTCCAGAAACATGGGATTCTTGTTCGGAGGCTCCGGCTCGTACGTCACGATGGATACAGGTTCGCGCCACGCTTTCACGGCTCCCGTCAAATTCTGTGGCGGATCGGGCAGCACAAGAAGGCGAGAAGGTGATGAAGGAGCGTGAGTTTTCATGGACACCAGAATCTCTTTACGGTAACGTACACGTAGAACTGTAGAGTCAGTGGATTTGCCTTGTCAAGCTCTGTGCGAGGGAATTTAAAGGGTCACGAGGTGCCCCAACTCTAGGTTCCCAATGCTTCCATAAAGAGCGAAAGATTGCTGCGCAGGATAATGTGCGGTGTAAGGTGCGTATTTACTTTTGGAACCTCGCCAAGTGATAAAAATGCACAGAGCACTTCCACCGCGATCTTTCCTTGCGTGTACGGTCTTTGGTACAGCGACGCGCTCACATGTCCGCGTTGCAGGTAAGGTAGCAATTCAGGAAACAAATCTGTCGTTATGGTGCGAATGGATTTCATGCGGCCTGATTCCGAAAGTGCTTGAAGGACGGGGATAGAGTTCGAGGTGTTGACATAGATCCCGCGAAGCTGCCGATGGCTTTTGAGCATTTTCCGCGCTGCTTCGTAAGCAAGCTGAAAGGAATCATGACATTCCACGGCGGGAGCCAATCGCAGTTGTGGCGCCTGCAATGCAAGTGTTGCGGCGAATCCTCGCAGCTTATCCGCGTGATCCTGCACCTCTAAATCGCCAGTAAATACTGCGACATCACCATCATCGGCGATCCAGCCGCCCAACAGTTCCGCCGCCATTGCTCCGCTGACAAAAGAGTCTGCCGTGACTGCGGCCAACCGTGACATGCGTGCTGCATCCGTTGTGACACATACGATTGCTCTATTATGCTTCGTTGCCGCGCGGGAGATATCTGTCAACTGGTTGGGATGCCCCGGAGCAAGGATCACACCGTCATACTGTAGCCAGTTCGTCTTTTTCATCACCTCCAAATCACCTTCTCCGAGACTCGGATAATTATGGAAATCAACATCGATATGCAAGGTCGCTTCACTTTCCGCGGCGTACCGTATGCCCTCGCGAAGGGTGTCATAGTACGAAGCGATCTGCGCCGGCAGATAGACGCCAAGTCGAAGCCTGCGATTGAGCTTCAGATTGCGTGCGGCAACATTGGGTGTGTAAGAAAGCTTGCCCGCCATCTTCAGCACCTTGTCGCGGGTCTTTGCGCTGACACCACTGCGATTATGAAGAGCCCGGTCTACTGTGCCAATCGAGATACCCAATGCATCTGCAATTTGCCTGATTCCGGAAGGCTTGCCCGCATCATTCTGTTTCATGCTTGTCATTCTATGGAACGCCAAGCCTCTCGAAAAAGAATATGTAAGTGTTTCGTGTCATTTCTTGAAGCCGTGTACGTACACCTTTAGTCGACAATGCTTGGCTGCAATTCCTGCGATGTAGGTGACGCTACACAACATCGACGAGAGCACGGGCTTCGGGATATCTTCCATCAGAGAAGACGTCCGCATATCGTCGTCGGAACTTATGGCCGCCTCGGTTCCGTGGGTACCCACCAGGAAGGTACAATCCTGGGAAAGTGAAGCTTCTGGGCGACGGGAAGCCATTGCGGAGCAAACTCGCGAGAGATATTCGAGATGACGATCCCCAAGAACTCTGTGCCTATGCGTTGTCCGGCGTGGGAAGCATCATTGAAGCCGGGCGGCAAATAGGCCATGCCGACAAACCCTCCAGCTGTGGCGCTCGTGAAGTTGGAGGATGCGAGCGTACGGCCGCCTGAGTCGTTCCTGTCGACGAAGGAGAAGGCCACGGCATGGAAAATCCTTACGCCGGCATTTGCTCCATCAGGTGCAGGCAGATAGCGCGGATCTTCATGGAGCAGTGATTCTGCGAGGAATCCAGCCGTTCGTTTGGAGGTTTGTGTGGCGAGAGCGCTTCCGTAAAGTCGTCCAAACGCTCCTCCACCATCGACCCAGTCGTGAGGATAATTCTTCGGAGGATCGGCCATGCGCAGTCCAGCTCCTAGAGCTGGGAAGACTAGTGCGGGCGACCAAACGCCTGATGCGCATAAACCGTGAATTTATTGCGCAGCGTCAGCGGGGTCTTCGTCAGCAGCGGCGGGATGGGGCCAATCGGCCCCTCATAGGCTTGAGTCGCCGATGAGGCCGCGGTATCGGACTGAATGGAAATTCCATTCGTGTTCTGGGAAGAAGGTGCGTCCGGAAGCGTCGCATTCACGGCATCATTCGATGAGGGTGACGTCTCGTTCATTGTCAGTTGAGCCGATGTAGGGAGCCCGGCCATGGAAGCGAGAAGAAGCAGCTTAGTCAACGTAGAAACGAACCGTAGTACAAATTCTTGAGACATTTATCTCCCAATACACAACGTCAGATTGAAGTTTGAAGGGTACGAGCATATACATTGCAACGTTTCCTTTACATAGATTGATCGTCTCTCGGCTCAGCACGGCTAAATGTCTAGAAATGTCGAGCGGCAGAAGATAATCGTCTTGTGATAGAGAAGGTCCATGGAATGAGCAACGACATTCGCATCGGTCACGAAATGAAAAGGCTCAACACGCTCGTACAGGAATTACTTCTCCTCGCTCGGCTGGAAAGTGGCAACGAGCTAAATCGGCAGATGGCTTCGTTTGATGTCGCCTTGGTAGTCGAAGAGGCCTGCACCGACGCCAGCTTTGAAGCGGAACAGATGGGAAAATCCGTAGTTCTCGTGAAGAGTGAACCATTGCATGTAATGGGACATCGTGAGCTACTGCGCAGGGCCGAGGACAATGTGCTCCGTAATGGTTTGCGATTCGCGCGCGAAACAGGAACGGTTCGCGTCGATGTTGCTCGCATAGTTTCCAGGAACATAGGCATCATCACCATCCACGATGATGGGCCAGGCATTGCTCCTGATCAGGAAAAGCTCATCTTTGAGCCGTTCGTCACGCTGCCCAACAGCGCAGCAGGATCAAGCGATGGTTCAGGACTTGGTCTCGCCATTGCACGCCAGGCAGTGTTGGCGCATGGAGGAACGATTGAGGCACATTGCTCCAAAGGGGAAGGATTGTCCGTGTTCATCGAACTGCCTGCAACTGATAACCCAGAGGCATTGCTTCCATAAGCGGATCGGAGCGACTAACTGTAAGGGTGTGTATCAAGTCTGGGTAATGAAAACCAGCCCCGCAACCCTATACAAGGCTGGAGAGTGGCACCACGACCTCAATCCTCGCATCGAAAATCTACTTCTGCGAAAGTAGACTGTCGGTAGCCTGCTTCAGCAAATCTGCTTCACGCTCAAGGGCAGCTGAAACATTCAGCATCTGCGTGTCTGCATCCTTCCACCGTCTTTGTTCGATTGCCTCCCGGACCCCAGGCAGTGTCTTCGCTTCATATCCTGTATAGAAACCCGGGGCATAAATGATATGCCGGAACCATGGGCGTCCTGACAAGCCGCGTGGATCAGTTAAAGCCCGCTCGGACTGGATGAGTTCAGCGTTGACGTTCGAGGGCGCCATTCCGTGAGCCGCAATGAACGCGCTATCGAAAAGCTGAGCCGCGGTAGTTAAATCACTGCACGCTTGATCGAGCGGTTTAAAGTTGAGATCTGGAGGAAGAGCTTGACTCAGGGGAGGAATCATCCTCTTCTTCGGATCGTAGAGTGCGCGGTAGACACCCTCGGAAATCTCCTGATTGTCTTCCTGTGTCTGATCGCGCATGTCGGTGGTCAGGGTTTTGAGTTGGTCAACATAGAGATGAACGGTATTTGCAAAATCGGAGAACTGGAAAGGCAGCAGGTCTGCACTTGCGATGCGCATCACCATCGTGCCGGCAGTTTGTGCAAGGACTCGTGCGTAGCTGAAATCAGTATCTTCGAAATGCGAATACCAGTAGAAGTCATCGTAAGCAGAGTGGTACTGTCCCATTGCTTCGTCTTCGCCGCCATAGCTAAGGTCGATGGTGGCAATACCTAGATGGTCCAGAAAGGCGATGTAATCCGATCCGCCTCCCAAGGCTGGGATTCTAAGGTCTGGTCTGGCTCTCAATTCGGTTCGCGCTTGGGGTGACGGGGCGTTCAGGATCTGGACCAGGCGTGCCCGCTCCCAAACGGACATCCCAGTTTCCGGGTCGTCGATGTCTTTCGCAACCTGACTTACGAAGTTCTCGAGAGAGTGCGAGCCGGCCGCGCTTAGGTATCCACGCCCGTTGCCATCGGTATTGAAGTAGGCGACCGCGTGCTGGGCAAGGTCTGTTGCGTGTGCTTTTGCCCACGCCGTAGAGCCGAGCATTCCCGGTTCCTCGCCATCCCAAAAACAATAGAAAATGGTTCGCTGCGGACGCCAGCCTTCACGCAGCAACTGCCCGAGAGCCCGCGCCTCTTCCAGTTCGGCGCTGGCTCCCGAAAGCGGGTCACCGGCTCCGTTGACCCAGGCATCGTGGTGATTGCCTCGGATTACCCACTGACTTGGCTGGCTGGCGCCAGGGATACGCGCAATTACGTCATAGAGAGGTTTGCGATTCCAATTAAAGCTGACGGTTAAATGTACTTTCGCTATGCTCGGTCCGGTACGGTATGTGAACGGAAGTGCGCCGCGCCAGGTTTCTGGCACGGTCTCGCCTTGCAGCGATTTCAGCAGCGGTGAGGCGTCTGCATAGGAGATAGGAAGTACCGGAATTTTCGTAATCGTTTCGATTTTATCGAGCGGAATAAGCTGCGGTCCGTGAGGGCTAACGTCATCCGGCGACTGAGGATCACCAGGACGAAGAGGCATGTCCAATACGCTTCCGCTCTGCACCCCGTCCGCCGAGCGCATTGGGCCTGTGGGGTAGGGTTCTCCCCGAAAGTAACCGTCTTCGTGAGGGTCTGAATAAAGAATGCAGCCAATCGCACCATGCTCGGCCGCGATCCTTACCTTGACGCCGCGCCAATTCAATCCATATCGCGCGATGACGATCATCCCTTTGACGGAGACGCCCATTCGTGCCAGAGCATCGTAATCTTCTGGTCTTCCATAATTCACGTACACCAATGGGGCTGTGACATCGCCATCTCTTGAGTAAGCGTTGTAGGGAGGAAGTTGTTCACTGGTTTGGCCCGAAGTTGGATCAATGGCCAAGGGTGGAAGGCGCAGCTTCGCATGAAACGGTACGGGGCCAAGGAGTTCCAGCTTCCTCATCTTCGGGGTGGGAAAGAGTGCCGAGAACGTCTCAATTTCGCCCTCCAACCCGTAGGATTTCAGCTTGGCGAGCAGCCATTCCGCATTCTGCCTGTCACAGGGCGATCCGACGTGATGGGGCCTGGCAGAGAGATGCATCATGTCAGCGCGGATCTCACTGCGTTCGGGTACGTCGCGAAATCTCTTCTCCCACAGAGTCTCTGTGCGTGACCTTTCAGGTGTGTAGCCAGCTAGACCCTGCTGGGCGTCTGAGCCTTGAATCATCATCGCAAGAAGCAATATCGCAGATGTCAGCCGTAGACGCATTTTTCAACTCTCCGTGGAACAAGTGTCTTGGCTGCTCACTTCCGAGCCAAATATTTTGGTGTCTCGTGCCTTCGGCCTCTGGTAACAAGAATGCGGCTACCCACGATAGCTTTGTCTCTTCGCGCGTTCTCTATGGCTGCCGCACCGCATCAACGAGATCATGCAGCGGCTTTAGGACTGTGAATCGCACCAGAGCCTCGGGTTGAGCCGCCTTATCGAGAACTGCAAGCTGCTGCGTTTTCCATCCAACGGGCGGCGCGGTGTTCGTAGACAGGTATGAGATGGCTTCGAGCCCAAGTGAGCCTAACTCGGCAAGTTCCAGCGCACGCGGCCTTGCTTCAGCCAGACGTGGAGAAGCCGAGATCGTCAGCATGAGTTGGGGTTCGATATCCACCCAGGAACGGAACGTGGTCGTCAACATGGCTTTCTGCTCGAGTTGCGCCCTGGGATTCTGTAAGTATGTTTGCACCGCTTGATCGAAGAGGTGACGAGATTCAGGATCAGGAGGAAGGGCATCAATCAAATGATTCTGAGGATCCTGTTGGGTTACGCCATGCTTCTCTGACCAGGGTCCGCGGATGTTGAAGATAACAGGCTCCAGAATGCCCGCAAGGGTACGCAGGGGCGCAATCTCTTCTGTACCGGCCAAGGCTCTCAGACTTTCGTCCTCCTGCGTCAGATGGGTGAGATGTAGCCGTTCCAACCGCAGCGATTCAACCGAGAGCCTGCGATACATGTCGTTTATGTCGGTCGTTGTTTGCGGAGACCAGAATCGCTCTGCCATGGCCGCGGTGATCGGCCAAACACGCGAGTCGATATTATGAGCATCAACGTACTCGCCCCAGATACATGCTTCCCCACCTAACACTCGACCGGCCACTTCGGGAGGGAGATCCGCATCGGGCGGTAATGGATCCACCTGATAATAAGCCTCTGCGGAATCCATGTGACCCAAATAGTATCCAGCCGATAGAACGCCGCTATACCCTTGCCGCGCGCCGGCCACCAGGGAGTCGGAGCCACGCCATGATTCCACGACAATACTTTTCGGCAGCCCGGGCGTAAAGATTTCATCCCAGCCGATCATGAGCTTCCCGTGTCTGGCTAAAATGGCCACGAGCCTCTGATTGAAGTACCTCTGCAAGGCGGCTGTGTCTTTCAGTTTGTGCTCACGCATGAAGGCCTGAATGCGCGGATTCTCCTTCCACTCCACGCCGTTATTTTCATCGCCGCCTATGTGCACATATTGGTCAGGGAAAATCGTCACCATCTCCGCAAGGAACTTGTCGAGAAAGACATAAGTACTCTCTCGCGTCGGGTCCATCACGGGGTTGAAGATGCCGAAGTGACGTTCGATCCCAAATGGTCCAGGGGCGCTGGCCAAATCCGGATATCCCACCATCCAGGACGTTGTATGCCCAGGCACGTCGAATTCGGGAACCACGCGTATGCCGCGATCCCAGGCATAACGCACGATGTCCCTGGCTTGCTCCTGGGTATAGAAGAGCCCATCTGATCCCATAAGGGTCAGCCGAGGAAACGTGCGACTTTCGATCCTGAAGCCTTGATCGTCGGTCAGATGCCAGTGAAAGACATTCATCTTGACTGCTGCCATTGCGTCCAGGGTGCGCTTGATCACGTCCACCGGCTCAAAGTGGCGTGAACAGTCCATCATCAGGCCGCGCCATTTGAACCTGGGGGCGTCGTCGATCGAGACTTCGGGCAGGAAGTAACCGGAGTCGTCCTGCTCAACCAGTTGCAACAGTGTCTCGAGCCCGCGTATTGCGCCCACATCCGTTGCCGCTCGCAGGTGCGCTCCCTGCGAAGTTATCTGCAGCGAATACGCCTCGTCTTCATCGACCGACTGTATCTTCTGACCGGGACCAAGTACTGAAATCACCAGGGAGGTTTCAGCTTGATCTGTTGTGGCCTGATGAAATGGAAGATGGATACCGGTGGTCTGCGCAAGATGATCAAGGACCCACACGATGCGTAAGTTCAGGCGGTCATCGTGATAGTGATCAGTTACGACGGACAGAGCCGGGCTGAGGCGGAGCCGGCCGGCGCTTGAGGTCAAATGCGCTGGTTGCGGCATGAGCGAATTGACGAAGTCCGGCTGCCGCGTCACCTGAGCGGAAGCACCTGTGTAGGCTGTTCCGGCCAGGAGTATGAGTGCGAGGCATAACGGCTTGAGAGCTTCCGTAAGAACAAACTCTCTACGAGCATGTCGGTTCGAGCCAGGCCAATCGTGATGGTTGCGCATATTCTTCCTGGTGGTTATCCACGTTGACGGTATGAGCCTATGCTGATCGAGGTCCGAATTGGCAATGAATTTCACCGGCTATTTTCGGTTGTCCCATTGAGCGTCGATACCGGGCGATAGAAT
>Ga0302316_10002789_pt1 | contig 12388 bp, 11 predicted proteins | sample III_Palsa_N3_2_FD_200456 | JGI IMG/M metagenome (GOLD analysis project Ga0302316, IMG submission 200456) | Peat permafrost microbial communities from Stordalen Mire near Abisko, Sweden - III_Palsa_N3_2 | ecosystem: Environmental > Terrestrial > Soil > Palsa > Peat permafrost | place: Sweden... | reverse complement strand
GGGCGTGGTGGGCGTGTCGCTCATGCGTGTTGCCCCGCCTCACGGATCGCCGCGAGTATCCGCATGTGCGTACCGCAACGGCACAGGTTCGGCTCCATATGTGCGCGGATCTGTTCGTCGGTGGGAGCGGGGACGCGTTCGAGCAATGCCTGTGCCCGCATCACCATGCCGGCGATGCAGTAGCCGCACTGCGCGGCCTGCCGGTCGATGAACGCCTGTTGCAGCCTGCCGGGTTTGTCCGCGCTACCGAGTCCTTCGATCGTGCGGACGGCACGTGTGCCGACCGCCGCGACGGGCAGCAGACACGAGAATACCGGCTGGTCGCCGACGATCACCGTGCACGCGCCGCATTGGCCGAGACCGCAACCAAACTTGGCGCCGTGCAGGCCGAGCTGGTTACGCAAGGCGTAGAGCAGCGGCGTCGATGGATCGATATCGAGCTGGTGAGGTACGCCATTCACGATGAGTGTCATCATGGTTCGCTGGTCTCCTTGCGCAGTTTCTCGACGTTGGCCGCGTCGAGGCTCCACGCGGGTTGGCTGCTGAAGTGGGCACGCAGGAAGGCGGCGAGATCGGCAATCTGCGCGTCGGTGAGCGTGCCTGCGAACGCGGGCATGTACGGGCCGCGTGTGCCGAGTTCGTTAGGAATCCCGTCGAGAATCAGCCGCAATGCATTGCGTGGGTCTTGCGCATTGACGGCTGTGCTGAGCGCGAGCGAAGGTCGGTCGCCAAACGTCGTCATCGGTGCATGTGCTGCGTGACATGACGCGCACGTGGCGCTAAAGAGCACCGCGCCATCCTGCACGTGTGCGTTGTCGGCTGAGGTGGTTTGCGCTTGAGCTTCTTGCGGTGCCGCGTCTGTTGATGCTGGAGCGCTTGTCGATTGCAGTGAAAGCAGATAGGTGGCCATCGCGTCGACGTCGGCATCGGACGCATTCGCTAGCGACAGCGTGACTGGCTGCATCGGCCCCGCCGACGCGCCATGTTGATCCGCAAGGCCGGTACGCAGATACGCGGTCAACTGGTCGTGCGTCCACGGTTTGGGCGCGCGTAGTAACGTGGTCAGCGCAGGTGCCTGCCAGCCTTCGATCACGTTTCCATCGAACGCCTCATCGCGCTTTTCGGCCCCGAGCAGATTCATCGGCGTGTGGCACGCTGCACAATGCGCAGGCCCGTCGATCAGATATCGGCCGCGCAATAGCTGTTCTTCGTGCGCTGCGGTTGGCGTCGACGGCGACGTTGCTGTTGCTACAGAGGGCTCACCATCCGGTTCGACACCTGGGTTCAGGAAGAACAGGTTCCATACCGCGATGAGCGGACGAAAGCCGAGCGGAAACATCAGACGGTTGGCGGGCGCGGTGGCCTGCACCGCATCGCGCGACCTCAGATACGCGTAGATCGCAGCGATGTCGGCGTCCGTCATGTGCGTGAAATGGGGGTACGGAAAGGCGGGGTAAAGCAGATGCCCGTCGCGCGAGACGCCGCGCCGCATCGCTTGCGTGAAATCCTCGAGCGACCAGGCGCCGATACCGGTCTGGCGGTCGGGCGTGATGTTGGTGGAGTAGATCACGCCGAACGGCGTATCGAGCGGACGGCCGCCGGCGAAGGGCGCATCATGCTTTGCGGTATGACACACGACGCAGTCGCCGATCGCAGCCAGTTCCGCGCCATGTTTAAGCGTGGCCGTTTCATCGGCCGCTGGCGATGCTACCGGCGCTTCTGCGACAGCCGTTGCCGCGAAGAGCGGATGTACGAGCCAGCACGACGTCGCCGCGACGAACGCGGTGCACGCCAACACGCACAGCCATGCCGACAACCCGATCGACCTCTTTTTCATCGCGTCTCTGTCGTTATGTTCGACCCGTCGGCATGTATAGCACATACGCCGCGCACAAATAACACCATCGCGTGCGGTTCGAACTTTTGACGCCAATGATGGCGCGAGAATGACGCGCAGGCAACGTGAAAGTGACATATGCCTGGCGATCGGCTCGCGGCCGATAGGATTATCATCTCGCAGCAGACGCTATCCGCCGCGAGCACGGAGCGTCACGTCCTGATTTCTCTGATCAAATATGAGTTCATCCTCCACAGGCGATCCCTCCAACACGCGCGACGATGCGCCGACAGCGCATCTGGAACAGGCGACGCGATTTACGGACGCGCTCGCGAAGGTGAAGCCGCTGCTCGAGATGGAGCCGCCATTGGCGGAGCATCAGCTTGCCGAGGCGTTGCAGATCGCGGCGGTCAGTTCGCTCGGCCTGGGCCGGCTCGACGATGCCGAGTCGTATTGGCGCCGCTCGATCGATGCGAACCCTGGCTTCGTGGATGCGTACACGAACCTCGGCACGCTGCTGAAAAAGCTAAACCGCTTGCACGACCTGGAGGCACTGCTTCGGCAATTGCTCGAGGTCCGTCCTGATCTCGCGGATGTCCACAACCAGCTTGGGTCGATGCTGCAGGACCAGGGGCGCCTCGCCGAAGCAGAAGCGGCTTATCGGCAGGCGGCGCTGCTTCGCCCCGATCGCGTTGAATTTCATTACAACCTGGGCGTTGTACTAAGGCCGCTCGGCCGTTGGCTTGAAGCCGCGCAAGCGTATCAACGGGCAGTCGAAATGAACCCGGCTTTTGTCATGGGTTACAGCAACCTCGGCAATGTATTGAAGGAGTTGGGCCGCTTGCCGGAAGCCGAGGATGCCTACCGCAACGCACTCGCTATCCACGGCGGTTACCACGTTGCGAAGTTCGCCCTGGCCACACTGCTGATCAGCATGGGACGCTTCGAGGAAGGATGGCAGCTATACGAGGAGCGTCACGACGATCCCAACTCCATCCAGCACAAGACGCAGAAGGTCATTGGCCGTCCACGTTGGCATGGCGAAGCATTGGCGGGAAAAAGGCTGCTGGTCTGGCAGGAGGGTGGCCTTGGCGATGCGATTCATTTTGGGCGCTACTTTTCGCTGCTGAAAGCGCAAGGGGCGGCGGAGACCGCGTTTGTCTGCGCGCCGGCGCTGCAGCGGCTCTTTGCTATGTCTGAAGGCGTCGACGTGGTGCTGAGTCACGAAGCGGGACGGGCCAACGCGGCCCATTACGACTATTGGACGAGCCCGTTGAGCGCGCCACTGTATCTGGGTACGACGCTGGAAACCATTCCGGCGCCTCTCGGCTTGATGCCGGATCCGACTCTCGTCGAATCGTGGCGCGGGCGCCTGGCAGGACTGCCTGAGGGCAGACGGATCGGTCTCGTATGGAAAGGTAACGCCAAACATCAGAATGATGCACACCGCTCGCTACGATCCCTTTCGATGCTGGCGCCGCTCTGGAGCCTGCCCGGAGTGAGCTTCGTGAGTCTGCAAAAGGGGGAAGGCGAGGATGAAGCCCTGGCGTCCCCCGTTGACCAGCCCTTGCTACATCTCGGCTCTGGCATCGCGGATATGGCCGACACGGCTGCGATCGTCGCGCAACTCGACCTTGTGATCTGCGTGGATACGTCGATTGCGCATCTTGCGGCATCAGTGGGAACGCCGTGCTGGGTGATGCTGCCGGCAGAAGAGGTCGACTGGCGCTGGATGCACGAACGCAGCGATTCGCCCTGGTATCCCGAGACGATTCGCCTGTTCCGCCAACCTTTGGGCGGAACATGGCCTACGGTTATCGAACAGGTACGGCAAGCCTGTGTGGAGGTATTCGCGGGATAGCGCGAGGAAGGGGGCTATGACTTCGGAGACGCCAGCCCTTGCGTGCCCATTGCGCAGCGTGTCGAAGAGTCCGGTCAGCTTCCGACGCAATCAGGCGCATCGCATACGCCGTTCCGCCATGTCAATCAGTCGAACTTGGCCAGGTCCTGGAAAATAAGTTGGGCCCATGTATTGCCGCGGGCCTGAACGAGCAGGCCTCCCTCGCCGATCTTTCCAAGCTCGATGGGGGCGAAGCCGAGCCGCTCGACGAGGGCCACCACCGAGGCGCTAGCCGCGTCGTCGTCGCAGGAGATGAACACGACCCGTCGGCCGCCTTGGGGCGTCGTCGGCCCTTGGGCTAGAGTGGCCGCAGGCAGGTGGTTGAACGCCTTCACCACCTTCGCCCCCGGAAACGCCTTCGCCACGGCGGCGCTCGAGGGCAACCCGCCTAGCCCCTCCGGAGGGACGCCGTAAGCGTTCATTGCGTCGATCACGATCTTCCCCTCCCAGCTTTCGGCGGCCCGCCCAATGTCCCGGTGTGTGGCGAAGGGGACGGCCAGGATGACGATGTCTGCCTTGACCGCGTCCTCAATCTGCTGGGGCACCAGCGACGAGCCGATTTGCGCCGCGAGTGCGTCCACCGGTCGCCTGCCTGCCACGATTACTTCGATATCCTTATGGGCGAATGCCTGGGCGATGGCCGTGCCGATCTTGCCAAGCCCGATGATTGCGTAGCTCATTGAAATCTCCTTTGTGTATCTAAACGCCTCGACGGTGACCCTCCGGTCTCAGACCTGGCCGATGCCACCATCGGCCATCAGATCCGAACCCGTCATGTAAGAACTCTGGTCGGACGCGAGGAACAGCGCCGCGCTGGCAATCTCCTCGGCCCGAGCGAGTCGGCCGATCGGAACCATGCTCTGGTACATGTTCACCAGATCCCCGCGGGTCGCCGACTGGGAATCGAGAATCGGGGTGTCGGTAACGCCTGGGCTGAGCATGTTGACGCGAATGCCGCGATCCTTGAATTCCGCAGCCCAGGTGCGGACATACGAACGCAATGCCGCCTTGGACGCCGCGTAGGCGGTATGGCCAGGAATGCCCTTGAGGTGCATGGCCGAGGAGACCAAAACGATCGATCCGCCACCTGTCATCATCGGCAGCAGTTTCTGCACCAGGAAGACGGGGCCGCGGGCCATGAGGTTGAATGCCTTGTCGAAATGCTCAGGCGTGAGGGTGTCGATCGAAGCCTGCTCCGTAAAGCCCGCGTTCGACACGACGATGTCGACGACACCCTTTTCCTCCCTGACTGCCGTAGCGACACGGTCGAGGTCATCGAGATTCGCAGCGTCAGCCTTGATAGCGGTGACGTTGCGTCCGATCAGTCTGGCGGCCTCGTCGAGCTGTGCTTGCCGACGGCCGAAGATAAACACGTAAGCGCCTTCAGCGACAAACCGCTGGGCGGTCGCCAGACCGATACCGGTGGTTCCGCCGCTAATGACGGCGATCTTGCCTGCGAGAGTGGACATTGAAACGTTCTGCCTGTTCGTGAATGACAGGTTCATGGTAATTGCCATCGCCGGCAATGATAATCCGCGTATTTAGCATAGGATCTATTCTTGTTGGGAATGGGTCAAGCGAGGGGAATGCAATGGATCGGTTTCACGAATTGGACGCTTTCATCGCCGTCGTTGAAGCGGGTGGTTTTTCCGCCGCGGCGCGTAGAACCGGCGAATCACAGTCCGCTACCAGTAAGGCCATCGGCGCGCTGGAGAAGCGCCTTGGTGTGATGCTATTCAACCGAAGCACACGCAGCGTGACCCTGACGGACCAGGGGCAGCGATACTATGACCGGACAAAGCCGCTGGTCGACGAGATGGATGAAGCCGACAGCGAACTGACTAGCAGCACACTGAATGCGTCCGGTCTGATCAGGATCGCCGCATCCTCTACTTTTGGCCGCCTGCACATTCTTCCGCTTATACCGGACCTGCTGTCACTCAATCCTGGCCTTCGGGTAGATCTGGTTCTTTCGGACTTCGTACGAGATATGGTGGAAGACCGGATCGATCTGGCGATCCGAGTGGGTCCGGTCAACGATCCTGACGCGGTCGTCAGGCGCGTGGCAAGCACTCCGCTCGTATGCGTCGGATCCCGTCGCTACTTCGAGCAACGCGGAATACCGAAGACCCCCGCCGAGCTCGTTGATCACAATTGCCTTTTATATGGCGGCCTGGTGGAGTCGGCGAATTGGCCTTTCGTCGGGCCCGAAGGTCGATTCAGCGTTGCCGTTCGCGGAAATCTCTCATCCAACAGTGTCGAAACGATTCGCGCTGGTGTGCTGGCTGGCGTTGGAATTGGCCTGTTTGCCAAAGTCTCCCTTGCCGATGAACTCCGGCATCCGGATGTGATCACCATTCTCGACGAATTTATCAGCGATGTCAGAGACGTTAGCCTCATCTGGCCGAAGCGCCGGTTTGTACCGGCACGCGTGCGTCGCGCGACTGATTTTTTTGCCGCGGCCCTGCCGCAACGTGTTTAGGCCAACGGAATCAATCGGGGCGCCGGTGCCATCTTTATTACCGCGCACTGGCCTGCCACAAACGATTTTTGGTCGTTTAGCCTTCACGCAGCATCGAATTGTTTCCGATAGACCATGACCGGAGAGTAGGGTGTCTATGACAGTGATCGCGCAACTTTCAGATATTCATGTTCGGCCGCGAGGAATGTTCTATCAAGGTCTCGTAGACTCCAATGCGATGTTTGCGCGCGCGATCGAGACGCTCAACCGGCTGAATCCCGTTCCGAACCTCGTCCTGATAACTGGTGATTTGACGGACGAGGGATCTCCCGAAGAATATGAAGCGCTGCGCGAATTGCTCGCGCCGTTAAAGCATGCGTTTGCCGTCATGCCCGGCAATCACGATAACCGGGACCATTTGCGCGCCGCCTTCGCCGATCACATGTGGTTGCCTGCCGAAGGCGAGCTTCACTTTGGTATCGACGTCGGCGCAGTGCGGATTCTCGCGCTCGACACGAGCGTACCGGGCCTCCACCACGGTGAGCTAAGCCTCGCGTCGCTCACGTGGCTCGAACGGGAACTTGCTGCAAACGTGCATAGACCGGTCGTCATCGCGATGCATCATCCGCCGTTCGTCACCGGCATACCGTATCTCGATCAGTACGGGCTGCGAAATGTTGACGCCTTCATCGAGATCGTGTCTCGATACGACAACATCGATCGTATCGTCGCAGGTCACGTTCACCGCTCAATGCAGACGCGCGTCGGATCTGTGCCCATATTGACGTGTCCCAGCACGACGACGCAGATCGCGCTGCGCGTCGAACCGGACGCCGAGCCGGCGTCCTATCTTGAACCGCCTGCATTTATGTTGCATCGCTGGGGAGACCAGGCGAGCTCCGCGGTTTCTCACTTGTGCTACATCGGACGCTTCGAGGGACCGCTGCCGTTTGCTTAGACTTCACGAAAAGCAGGGACCGCCGCTGGTCGCCCGGCATGTGGAAACCTGGAACCTTCAGCGTCGGGCTTGAAAACTCTGTGCATACGGAGCTTGACTAATGCACACTTCGCACATGTCCTTGCCCACTCCGACGCTGCACACCGCCCGCCTGCTATTGCGCCCTTTCACGGACGCCGACTCGGATGCCATATTCGCGCTGCATAGCAGCCCGCGTGCGTTGCGCTACTGGGACGCGCCGCCCTGGAAGAAACGCGCGCAAGCAGAGCGCTTTATCGCGGTCTGCAGGCAGATTGAGCAGGAAGGCACCGGCGCGCGGCTGGCCATCGAGCGTGCCGCCGACGGTGTGTTCATCGGCTGGTGCTGTCTCGTCAAATGGGATCCAGACTATCGTAGCGCAAAGATGGGCTACTGCCTCGATGACGCGGCATGGGGCCAAGGCTTCGCCACCGAAGCCGCGTGCGCCTTGTTGCAGTGGGCCTTCGACACGCTGGACCTGAACCGCGTTCAGTCCGAGACCGACACGCGCAACACGGCATCGAGCCGCGTGTTGGAGAAGCTCTGGTTTGTCCGCGAAGGCACGCTGCGAGAAGATTGCATTGTGGATGGCGAGGTATCGGATTCCTGGGTGTATGGGCTTCTTAGGCGGGAATGGAAGCAGTTGCAGCCCCGCTGAAGCGCCACAGCAAAAACCGACCGCCTTAGCCTCCAGCCGCCACAGCACCCACCGCACCCACCGCACCCACCGCACCCACCGCACCCGCCGGATTAAACATGGACATCCGGCTCACCATCCACTTCAGCACTTCATCCGCGGCGGCGCTCAACGGTCGCCCGCCTCGAATCAGCACACGAGCCTTTGCCGACGCAAACATCGGATGGTCGATCGGCAACGCAACAAGCTCGCCGGCGGCGATTTCGCGCATTGCCGCGAACCCGCCAATCAGCGTCGCCCCATTGCCTTTCTTGACGAAGCGTTTCATCACCGCCAGCGAGTTAGTGGAAACCGTCGGCCGGATCGGGATATTTTCGGCGAACGCGAGCATTTGCACGGCCTGGCCCAGTCCGTAAGCGGGCGGCATCAGCGCGAGTGGACATTGAAGCATCTCGCTGACGCTCACCGGGCCCCCGCGCACCGCGAGCGGATGGCTGGCGTGTACCAGCAACTCCACCGGCTGTGACGACGTCGCACGATACTCGATGTCAGGATGTGTAGGCGGGTTGTAGGCCAGCCCGATGTGCGCGCGGCTTTCTACCACTTCGCCGACCACATCGTTGACGGGCAGGGCGTCGACAGTGATGTCGAGTTGCGGATACTGCGCGCAGAAGTCGGTCAGCACCTCGTCCATCAAGCCGTCGATATACCCCTCGCTTATCGCGAGCCTCACATGGCCCTGCTGCAATCCCTGAATCGCTTGCAGCCGCTGTTCAAACTGTTCCTGCTGCGCCTGGCAGCCGCGCCAGAACTCGACCAGATGGAGCGCGGCTTCGGTTGGCGCGACGCCGCGAGCACGGCGTTCGAACAGCGGTGCGCCGATTTCCTCCTCCAGCAGTTTGATCTGCCGCGTAATCACCGAGGCCGCCGTATTCAGCCTGTCCGCCGCCCCGCGGATCGAACCGTGGGTCAGCACTTCATGGAAATAGCGCAGCCGGCGCTGATTGATCTCTCGCATTGTCGGGTCCTTTCCTGAGCGCCTAAAAGCCGAAATGAGCGGGTAAATGACCCACTCTATGAGCGATCCGAGCGTTGCCCATTGAGCAACGTTACTTCACATTAGTTGCTCTTGCTATCCCGTTTTTGGTTGCCGACTATGGTTTTGTCGCTCCGCCGTCCCCCTACGACCTTTCTCCCGGAGATCGTCCGTGTCCGCTATTCCATCGAATTCGAGCGCAGACCAGACCACGGCGCTCTATAGCAGGCTCAATCTGCGTCTGCTGCCGTTCCTGTTGATCTGCTACCTGTTTGCATGCCTCGACCGCCTCAACATTGGCTTTGCGAAACTGCAGATGCAAACCGATCTCGGCTTTTCGGACGCGGTGTACGGCGTCGCTGCGGGCATCTTTTTCCTCGGCTATGTGCTGTTCGAACTGCCGAGCAATCTGTTGCTGCCGAAACTCGGGGCGCGCAAGACGATCAGCCGCATTCTGGTGCTGTGGGGTATCACATCGGCATCGATGCTGTTCGTCCACAGCGTGCCGATGTTCTACGGGCTGCGGTTTCTGCTTGGCGTATTCGAAGCCGGCTTCGCGCCCGGGATGATTTTTTATCTGACCTACTGGTACGGCGAAGAGCGCATGGCGCGGGCGATCGCGACCGTGATGATTGCTGGGCCCCTTAGCGGGGTAGTGGGTGGCCCGCTGTCGGCATGGACCATGACGAGCTTCGCCGGAGCGTTCGGGCTCGCCGGCTGGCAATGGATGTTTCTCGTCGAGGGTTTGCCTTGCATCGTGCTCGGTGTAGTGGCGTGGTTCTTCCTGGTCGATCGACCGGGCGACGCGAAGTGGCTGTCGGGGGACGAGAGGCGGGCGCACACAGCCAGCCTGGGTACACCTGCCGCCGCGCATCATTCGTTCGGCCAGGTGGCCCGCGACCCGCGCGTGTACCTGATGGCCGTGGCCTATTTCTGCGTGATCTGCGGCATCTACACGGTCAATTTCTGGTTGCCGACCATCATCAAGGCCGACAAGGTGACCAACACCATGCAGATTGGCCTCTACTCGGCGATTCCCTACATGGCGGCTGTGATCGGCATGTATTTAGGAGGACGTAGCTCGGACCGCTTTCGCGAGCGCCGCTGGCACAGCGCGGTGCCGGCTCTGGTCGCGGCGATATCTCTGGCTATCGCGACGCTTGCGAGCGGCCAGCTTGCGCTGTCGCTCATTTTCATGACCATCGCCACGGCGGCGATGTGGGTCTCCTACACGGTTTTCTGGGCCATTCCATCCGACTATTTGAAAGGCGATGTTGCCGCGGGCGGCATTGCCTTGATCAATACGATCGGTTTGCTCGGTGGCTTTTTGAGTCCGACCATTATTGGCTGGGCCAAGACCGCGACCGGCAGTCTGCAGGCCGGCCTGTACGTAATGGTCGCCTTGCTGGCGCTCGGCGCGGTCCTGCTGCTGGCGATCCGCTTGCCGTCGAGCGCGGCGGTCGTCGCTCAGCGTGCCCGGCTCTGATCCCATGCACACGCCGGTGCGCTGTCTTTAATGGAGAGTACGAACTTGGCATACAAGATCCTGATTGCTGGCTTCCAGCACGAGACCAATACGTTTGCGCCGTCTCTGGCAACCTACGAAAGCTTCGTGCGCGGCGAAGGCCACCCGGCGATGGCACGAGGCGACGCTGTGCTCGCGATACGCGACGTCAACCTGCCGATCGGCGGTTTTATCCAGGCGAGCGAGCGGCAAGGACACACGCTGCTGCCGGTCATCTGGACGGCCGCGAGTCCCTCCGCGCAGGTGACCGAAGATGCCTATGAACGCATCGTGGGCGAGATCGTGGCGGCAGCGGGCGACGGCGGCTTCGATGCGATCTACCTCGACTTGCACGGTGCGATGGTGGCGCAACATGTGGACGACGGCGAAGGCGAACTGCTCGCTCGCATCCGTGCCAAGGTCGGTCCGTCCGTGCCGGTCGTCGCTTCGCTCGACCTTCATGCGAATGTGACCGAGCGCATGCTCGCCAGCGCCGATGCGCTCGTCGCTTACCGGACTTATCCGCACGTCGACATGGCCGACACTGGCGCGCGGGCCGAGCGCCTGCTGGTGCGCCTGCTCGACGAGCGCAAGCCACTCGTGCGGGCTGCCCGCCGTTTGCCGTTCCTGATTCCGATCAACGGTATGTGCACGATGCTGGAACCGGCACGCTCGATCTACGAAGCGCTCGGCACGCTGGAGCAGGGGCCGGTCGTATCGCTGTCGTTCACGCCAGGCTTTCCCGCCGCTGATTTTCTGGAATGCGGGCCTGTCATCTGGGGTTATGGTGAGGAGGCCTCAGCGGTCCGCGACGCGGTCGATTCGCTGTACGACACGATGCTGCGCAACGAAGCGCAGTGGGCGGTGCCCTTCCTGTCTCCCGACGCTGCCGTCGCGGAAGCGATCCGCCTCAGTGCAACCGCGCAGAAGCCCGTGGTGATTGCGGACACGCAGGATAACCCCGGCGCCGGCGCTGATTCGAACACGACAGGCATGCTGCGGGCGTTGCTCGACAACGGCGCACAGGATGCCGCGCTTGGCCTGATCTGGGACCCTGAGGCGGCCGCGCAAGCGCATGCGGCGGGCGTCGGCGCAACGTTGGAACTGGCGCTGGGAGGCCGCTCGGGAACGCCGGGCGATGCGCCCTTTGTCGGCACATTCGAAGTCGTCGCGCTTTCCGATGGCCGCTGCCGCTACGATGGCCCGATGATGCACGGCATGCAGGTGAACCTTGGGCCGGTGGCGTGCCTGAAGATAGGGGGGGTACGCATTGCTGTGAGTTCGACCAAGGCGCAGATGCTCGATCGCAATCTCTATCGGGTCGCGGGTATCGAACCGGAGCAAATGAAAATACTGGTGAACAAGAGCTCCGTGCATTTTCGGGCCGACTTTCAGCCGATCGCGCACACGGTGCTGGTCGCGAAGGCGCCCGGGCCGATGACAGCGGATCCGGCCGACTTGCCGTGGAAGCGGCTTGCGCGAGGTATCAGGGTGCGGCCGATGGGAAAGTCGTTTGGCGGCTGAAGGTGATGAGTGCCTGAAGGCTATGCTCTCGCTGCGACCAGCGTATGCATCGGAGGCACGGTCGCCTCCGAGCAGAGAAACTCGATTAACGCATCGAGCTTGCGATGCCGGCGTGTCGGTCCGCGCCGCAGGACGAAACACCACGACGCGGCACGGGACCGGTCGGGAAACAAGCGCACCAGACGTCCATTGCGCAGTTCCGCATCGATCAGCGGCGAGCGGCCAAGCGCGAGTCCAGCGCCGCCGACGGCAGCACTCATCACCTGACTGAAGCTGCTATAACGGACGATCTTGGTTTCGAAATCACCAGGCAGACCGAACTCCGCCGACCAGTTGTGCCAATCGATCTCGGGGAAATCCTCGTGCGTTTCCTGCAGCAGGCGGCAACGGCAAACTCGCGTTGAGGCGAACTCATACAACTCGGGGCTGCAGACCGGAAACACCTCTTCGCGGAACAGCACGATGTCATCGGGACGCAATGCACGTTCGGATACGTGCAGGATGGCGAGGTCG
>Ga0302316_10002787_pt1 | contig 12392 bp, 9 predicted proteins | sample III_Palsa_N3_2_FD_200456 | JGI IMG/M metagenome (GOLD analysis project Ga0302316, IMG submission 200456) | Peat permafrost microbial communities from Stordalen Mire near Abisko, Sweden - III_Palsa_N3_2 | ecosystem: Environmental > Terrestrial > Soil > Palsa > Peat permafrost | place: Sweden... | reverse complement strand
CACGGCCGTCGAGCTCAACCCCTCGCTCGACACCGACGACACCCCCATCCCCGACACCCAAACCCTCTCCACCCCAGCCCCCCATCACCTGACCGTCAACCTCTCCCAATCCTCCATCCTCGTCCTCAACCTCCGCGATTACCCCAACTGGCAATTCACAACGGCCTGCGAGCACTGCCTCTTATTCAATTCCTTCTTCATCCCTATCCCCCGCAACGACGGCCTAGTTGCCCTCGCTCTCCCCGCCGGCAACACCACCATCGCCATCATCTGGCGCCGCACCCTCGACCAAACCCTCGGCGCCCTCCTCACCGCCCTTTCTCTCCTCGCTCTCGCCTTCACCTACCGCCGCCGATTGTCGCCCACCCCCTAACCAAAACCCTCGCCGTCCGCGCAGGACTACGCGCAGGACGACGTAGAATCAACAGTGACCATGAACTCAGCAGTGCAAGACATCCTCACCTCCGGCGTCACCCTCACCGACGCAGCGCTCGAGCGCCTCCTCCCCTCGGCCACCACCGAACCTCACTCCATCCACCGCGCCATGCGCCACTCCACCTTCGCCGGCGGCAAGCGCCTCCGCCCCATCCTCTGCATGGAGGCCGCGCGTATGGTAGCCGGCACCGGCCAAATCCCCGCAGGCGCCGCTGACCTCGGCGCCGCGATCGAGATGGCGCACACCTATTCCCTCATCCACGACGACCTCCCCGCCCTCGACAACGACGACCTCCGCCGCGGCAAGCCCACCTGCCACGTCGCCTTCGGAGAAGCCATCGCCATCCTCGCCGGCGACGCCCTCCAGAACCTCACCTTCCAGGTCATCTCCAATCTCCCCGCACCTCCCGCCACCATCGTCGCCATCCTCCACGACTTCGCCCTCGCCATTGGCACCGGCGTAGGAGCCCCGTCAGCCATCCCTCCCGGCATGATCGGCGGCCAGGTCGTTGATATCGAGTCTGAACACCACAAGCCCACCCCCGAACTCGTCGAGCAAATCCACCGCGCCAAAACCGGCGCTCTCATCACCACCAGCATCGTCTGCGGCGGCCTCCTTGGCCTCGCCACAAATCCGGGTGCCCCATCCGTACGCGATTCTGCGGATGGGTGGGATGCGAATACCCCTCACCACACCGACATCCTCGCCCGCCTTCGCACCTTCGGCGAAAGCGCCGGCCTCGCCTTTCAGATCGTCGACGACATTCTCGACATGACCCAAACCTCCGCCGAACTAGGCAAGACCGCCGGCAAAGACACTGCCTCCGACAAAGCCACCTGGCCCGCTGTCTACGGCATAGAACAATCCAAAAAAAACGCCACCTCCCTCATCGCCGACGCCTTCGCCGCCCTCGCCCCCTTCGGCGACGCCGCCACCCCCTTAAAATCTCTAGCCCAATACCTCGTAGACCGCACCCACTAATCACTACCCACTAAAATCATGAACCTACGCCCCCGCCACTACATCCTCCTCGCCATCGTCCTCGTCCTCTTCGCCTTCAACATGATTCGCCACCGCCGCGACCAGCGCAACGCGATCTCCAACACCACCGCGCCCATCATCCACAAGCCGCGCGTCGACACTCCCGCCTGGGCCGCCTTCGACCACGCCGCCGCCCTCCGCAACGATCCACCCGCCACCTACGAGCCCGCCGTCCACGACCTCCAGCAGCTCCTCCCCCTCGATCCCAATCAGAACGACGGCCACCTCACCGACATCCACGGCTGCCTCACCTGGCTCGGCATCTACCGCCAGGGCGCCGCCCAAACCCACCCGACTGACTCAATGAAAGATATCGCCAGCCATCACGTCGATGACTGCGTGAAGTTCCATCAAGACACCGGCGCCTAACCCCGGCACAAGTCATCCGTCCAAGTCTTTGCTCTGGCCTTTGCTTTTGTCTTGGCCCTTGCCTTTCTGGCTGTCATTCTGCAGCGCAGCGGAGGAATCCGCTTCTCTGCCGCCAGATCTTACGGCTGCGTACTCCCCGCAGTCGCCGTACCACCCACTCCGGCTGTACCTCCTGGCGTCACCGTACCCCCCGGGGGCAACGTACCCCGAATCGCGTCATCCAGCTCCACGTGATTCTTCTCCAACAAATCCCCCAACGCATAATCCAAACTAATCCGCGCCTTCATCCAGTTCGATCGCGCTGCAATCTCAGTCGACTTCGCCTGCGCCAAATAAGCCTCGTTCTGCAGCACCGCCAAATCCGTCGACTGCCCCACCGACAACTTATCTCTCTCCGCATCCAGCAGCTGCGCCTGGTAGTCCCTGCTCTGCGCCGCCGCCTCATACGCAGCCTGCGCCGTTTGCAGCGCCACCACCGCCGCTTCCACCTCCTCGCGAATCTGCTGCGCCACCTTCTCCGTCCGCGCCTGCACCTGCCGCAGCTGCACCGTATCACGAGCAGCATCCGCCTCCGCCACCCGGTTGCGCAACGGCAGCGTCAACTGCACCCCGCCTTGATAAATCGTCGACACCCTTAGCCCGCCCACCCCCAACTCCTGCGGCGTCGTCGGCAACCCCGTCCCCGGCGATCCGAGCTGCTCATACGGTTGCTCACTCGATCCCCGCGTCTCCGCATTCGCATACAAGTTCAACTGCGGCCGTGCATTGTTCCGGCTCGCCTCCACGCTGATCTTCCCTGTCTGCACCTGCAACTGCGCCTGCGCCAGGTCCGGCCGCTGCGACAATCCCTGCCCCACCAGCTCCGGCACATTCAAATCCTCCAGCTTCTCCGGCACCACGATCCGGTCAGTCGGCACAATCTCGTCGAACTGCGCGGTGAACACCGGGCTCGCCGTCCGCAGCAACTGATTGCGCAGAATAATCTCTTCTTCCTTGTACAGCCCCTGCGCCTGGATCAGCGCAAATCGGCTCGAGCTCTCCGCCGCTTTCGCCTGCGTCAACTGGATCGGCGCCAGCGTCCCCAACTCCTCCTGCGCCTCGTCATCCTCGCGCTGCTTGGTCGCCGCGCGCAACGACTCCGCCTTCACCAGCACATCCTCGCCCAGCGACACCAAATCAAAATACAGCCGCGACGTCCCATAAATCGTCTGCAGCACCTGCTCCTCAAACAGCAGCCGCGAAATCTTCTGATCCACACGCGCGATCCGCAAATAGCGCAGATTCACTCCCCGCCCAAACCCCCGCAACAACGGCTGTGTCAGCGTCACCGACGTGCTCGGCGTCGAAAACGGATTCCGCTGCGAAGCCGACCCATACTCCACCGACGACGCGTTATTCCCAATCGCCACCAACTGCAGTCCCGTAGAAAACCCCTGCAGATACGCCACATTCGCCGCCACAAAATCCAAAGCCCCCGGAGTCGTCGTCGTCCCACTATCCGTCCCCGTCGTCGTCGTACCACCCAGCGTCACCGTGTCCGACCGCCGCAGATATCCCACATCGCCAATCAGCTGCGGATCAAACAGCGGCACCGTCGGCCCCAGCGAATACGTAAACCCTGCGCCCAGCTGCGACAGCGACTGCTGCGTCTGCGTAGTCGCATTCAACCCCGTCAGGTCCGTCACCGTAGGCGTTGTTGGATTGCTGTTCACCGTAGCCGCATTCAACAGCGGCGACCCCGGCCCACCCACGCCGTTCTGAGGCAGCTGCACCGTGAAGTCCACGCCCCGCGTACTCCCGCCCCCCGCCGCCCGTACCGCATCTGTTCCCGCCAGCGTGATGTTGTATCGCTCCGTCTCCACATCTAGATTATTTTCCAGCGCCAGCGCGATCGCATTCTGCAACGTCAGGTAAAGCTTCCCCTCGCGAATCAACCCATCCAGCCGAGTAGCATTGCCTTCAAACAACGGTGGCACAGTTGGTCGCCGATACGGCCCCAGGAACCCCAGCACATCCGGCCGCAATCCGGTCACACCCTCTCGCTGCGGCTCCACCTTCGAATCCTCCGCACGCGACAACTCAGGTTGCGGCGCATTCGGCGGCGCAACATGTCCATCCAGCGGCGAGATTTCCGGCGCGCTCATGCCCTTAGCCGCACCCGTCCCCGTCTGCGGCCCCGGAGGCACCGACCGCTGCGTCGGCTCCGGACCCAGCGCCGGCGTATTCTGCGGCGGCAAGGGCGGCGAAGGCGACTGCCCCCACACTCCACCCGCAGCCGCCAGCAGCACCGCAGCCCCGACCCACTCGATCCCGCTCTGCCTCGCCCGCCTCATTGCTTACTCTCGCTACTCTTCTGCTTACTCGGCCCCTGCTGCTTACCCTTGCCACTCTGATTCTGCTGTCCCTGTTGCCCTTGCAGATTCTGGTTCGTGATATTCGCGTTGCCATATTGCGTGCTTCCGCCCAGCGGCACACTCTGCTTCGGCGGAGCCGCCTGCTCCTCCGAACCCTTCGCCATGTGCATCTCCACCTCTGCGCCCTCGACCACCTCATCCGTCACATTCGTCACGATGACATCGCCAGCCTTCAACCCATTCACGATCTCCGTCTCACTGCCAAAGTCGCGCCCAATCGTCACCGGCACCCACTTAATCTTTCCATCCACCACCGTCGCGACCATCGACGTATTCCCGCGAATCGCAATCGCATCGCCGGTAATTACCAGCGGCGCCTGCACTCCCAATGCCGGCGGAAACGTCACTACCACGTACATGCCTGAGATCAGCTTGCCCGCAGAATTATCAATCTGCAGCTCCGTCAGCATCGTCCGCGTATTGGCATCAATCGAATTCGCCGTTCGCGTGACCTCCGCAACCAGCGGCGCGCCCTGGTACTCCTGCACCTCAATCGGCGCCTTCAATCCCGGATGAATCACCGGCGCATATCCCTCCGGCACCGACACCAATATCCGCAGCCGCTGCACCTGCGAAATCCCAAACAACGGCCCTCCCTGCCCCGGCGATTGCGCCGACGTAGCCGACGTCGGCCCACTCCCCGAGCTCCCCGAATTATTCGACGCTCCCGCCTGCGTCGTTCCGCCCGCAGTCGAGTTCTGTCCCTGCGGCGCGGGCGAGTTCTGCGCTCCACCGCTCGACCCCACCGCCGATATCAGCGCGCCCTCATCCACATCCCGCTCCGTAATCACCCCGGCAAACGGAGCCCGCACCTGCTCATAACTCTGCAGTGCCAACTGGTGTTGCAGATTCGCATTGAACGCATCCACATTCCTCTGCGCGGCCTGCACGTTCGCCACCTGCGACGCGTAGTTCGCCTCCTGCGTGTCGCCATCCTGCCGCGAGAACACACCCTTCGCCACCAGCACCCGGTACCGCTGCACCGTCACCGTGTTCAGCGCCAGCTGCGACTTCTGTTGATCCAACTGCCGCTCTGCCTGGAACACCTGTTGCCTCGCCTGCGCCACCTGCGCATCCAGATCCGGCGCATCAATCACCGCCAGCAGCTGCCCCTTCTTCACCCGATCGCCAATGTCCACATACCGCTTCTTCAAATACCCATTCGCCCGCGCATACACGTACGCCTGCGTCAACGGAATCGTCGTACCCGGCAACGCCAGCCCCGCCTGGTCTTTCGGCTCGACAACCTTCGCCGTCTCCACCACCGGCTTAGCGCTCTTCTCTTCCTTCGACCGCTTGTCAATATCCTTGTTGCGGAACACTCGCGGTAATCCACCAGCCAGCAGCGCCACCACCAGCAGAATCACAAACGCAATCAGAAACCAATACAGCGGCTTGCGATCCTCCGGCCAGTGAATCCGCTCCTTCAGCGGCTCGTGGGGATGCTTCGCGCGGCTCGAATTCGTCTTCTCGAATTCCTTGCCCAGCCGCCGATCATCAGCAGAATTCGGATCGGCAAACTGCTCCCCAATCTTCGTCGGATCACTCTCCTCCGGCCAAGGCAGCTCGTGCTTCGGATCAATTCGGTCGTTCCTGTCATCGGCCATTAGGCTGTCTGCTCCTGACTTCCGCTAGGGTTCGGTGGTTGCTGTCCGTGACCGCTCAACTCGGGCCCCGCCTCATCGTCAATCTCTTTCGAGTAGTCAATCGGCGCATGCGTTTTCAGCAAAGAATAAATCGTCGGCACCAAAAACAGCGTGCCCATGGTCGCAAACAGCAGCCCCCCAATGACCGCTCGTCCCAGCGGCGCATTCTGCTCGCCACCCTCGCCAAACGCCAGCGCCATGGGCAGCATACCGATGATCATCGCCAGCGCCGTCATCAGCACCGGCCGCAGCCGCGTGTGGCCCGCATTCAGCGCCGCCTCGCGCTGGTCCTTCCCGGCCAGCCGCTCATCATTGGCAAACACCACCAGCAGAATCGAGTTCGCCGTCGCCACACCAATCGTCATAATCGCGCCCATCAGCGACGGCACACTGAACGTAGTCTGCGTCAGAAATAGCATCCAAAGGATCCCGCAGAACGCACACGGAATCGCCATCAGAATAATCAACGGATCCAGCCACGACTGGAAGTTCACCGCCATCAGCAAATACACCAAGATGATCGCAAAGATAATTCCAACACCCAGCCGAAGGAACGATTCATTCATCGTCTGCACCTCGCCGCGCAGCGTTAGCTGCGTCGTCTTCGGCAGACCCTTCTTCGTCTGGTCCATGATCTTCTGGATCTCGCTCGCCACCCCGCCAAGGTCTCGCTGATCTACATCGGCATAGACGTCATACACCGGCTGAATGTTGTAGTGGTCCGCAATAATCGGCGACAAGTCCCGCCGAAAGTCCGCCACGTTCCCCAGCAGCTGCGTGGTGTTTCCGTTGGGCGACGTAATCGGCGTCCGCGCCAGCGTCTGCAGACTGTCGATCCGGTAATTCGGCGTCTGCGTCACAATCTGGTAGTTCACCTGCGTCTTCGGATTCAGCCAAAAATTGGGCGTCGTCTGCCCTGACCCCGTCAGCGAAATTAACGTGGAGCTCGCCACGTCCGTCTGCGTCAGCCCCACCTGCCGCGCCTTCGTTCTGTCCGCATTGATCTGCATCGTCGGATAGTTCACCTGCTGATGCAAATGCACATCCACCGCTCCCGGAATCCCCGCAATCTGCTTCGCCAGCTTCGTCGCCAACTCATAGTTCCCGGGATCGTGCCCAATCACCTGCAGATCAATCGGAGCCGGCAAACCAAAATCCAGAATCTGGTTCGTCATGTTCGCCGGCGTAAAGAAGAACGTCGCATCCGGAAACTTCGCGCGCAAATCATCGCGCAATATTCGCGTATACATCTGTGTGTCCTTCTTCCCCGGCTTCAACGCAATCTGGATATCGCCATCCGAATTCGAAATCGTAGACGACCCGCTGAACGCCAAATTGATTCCGCTGTTCGGCAGTCCGATATTGTCCAGGATCAACTCAATCCGATCCGCCGGAATCTGCGTCCGAATCTCCTTCTCCACCGCCGCAAAGAATTGCTCCGAATCCTCCAGCCTCATCCCGGGCGGCGGATTGACATGCAGCTTCATCTGCCCCGAATCCACATACGGGAAGAAATCCTTACCAATAAAAAACGTTAACGGCAAGCTCACAATCAGTAGCAGCACAAACAATCCCAACGTGATGGCCGCATGCTCCAAACACCAGTCCAACAGATCTTTATAGCGATGCTGCATCTTCTCAAACTGGCGATCGAACTTCGCATGAATCCGCCACACGAAGCTGCGCTGCTCCTCGCGCTCGCTCTCCCCCGGATCCTGGTACAGCGCAATCTCTTTACCCAGCAGAAAATGCATCATCGTCGGCACCAGCGTGCGCGACAGAAAATAGCTAGCCATCATCGCAAACGCCACCGCCTCGGCCAGCGGCGTAAACAGATACTTCGCCGCCCCCGTCAGCAGCACCACCGGCACAAACACAATGCAGATCGACAGCGTCGACACGAACGCCGGCGCTGCCACCTGTTGTGCAGAATGCAGAATCGCCTGCGTCAGCGGCCGCTTCTCCGCCATGTTCCGATGCGTGTTCTCAATCTCCACCGTCGCATCGTCCACCAAAATACCCACCGCCAGTGCCAGCCCGCCCAGCGTCATTACGTTAATCGTCTCGCCCAGCGCGCTCAAAATAATCAGCGACGTCGCAATCGACAGCGGAATCGAAATACAAACAATCAGCGTCGACCGCCAAGATCCCAAAAACAGCAGGATCATCAACCCGGTCAGCGCCGCTGCAATGCACGCCTCGCGCACTACCTCATTAATCGAAGACCGGACAAAAATCGACTGGTCAAACAGCGGCGTCACCTTCAAATTCCCCAGCCCCGCCGTCAACTGCGGCACCATCGCCTTGGTCTGCGACACGATATCCAGCGTCGACGTCTCGCCGTTCTTCAGCACCATCAGCAGCGCCGAGCGCTTCCCGTCCTCGCGCACAATGTTCGTCTGCACGGCGTAGCCCATATGCACCTGCGCCACGTCCTTGATGTACACCACCGCCCCATTCGCCGCACGCACCGGCAAATCATTCAGCGCGGACAAATCGTCCGGACTCGAGTTCGTCTTCATCACGTACTCGCGATCGCCCATCCGCTCCGTGCCCGCCGGAAGAATTACGTTCTGTTGCGAGATCGCCGTCGATACGTCGCTTGCCGACAAATGCCGCGCGTACAGCAGGTTCGGATCCGTGTCCACCATCACCTGCTTCACCTTGCCGCCCCACGGCAGCGGCACGCTCGCGCCCTTCACATTCGCCAGCCGCGGCCGAATAAATTGCAGCCCATCGTCGTAAAGATCGGCCTCGCTCAGCCCCTGCCCGCTCAGCGCCAACTCCACCACCGGCACCGACGACGCGTCGTACTTAATCACAAAGGGCGGATACGTCCCCTGCGGCATCACTCGCAAAATCGTCTGCACAATAGACGTCACCTGCGCCAGCGCCTGCGATACCTGCACCTGCGGCTGGAAGTACACCCGGATCACCGCGATGCCCTGGTAACTCTCGCTCTCCGTGTGCTCCATGTCGTTGACCGTCGTCGTCAACGCCCGCTCGCACACCGTCACCACACGCCCTTCCATCTCCACCGGCGTCAGGCCCGCATAGGTCCAAACAATCGTGATCACCGGAATATTGATGTTCGGGAAAATATCCTTAGGCGTCTCAATCGCCGACCCGATCCCCAGCAGGGCAATCAGCATCGACAACACAACGAAAGTGTAAGGGCGGCGAAGAGCTAGCCGTACTATCCACATGGACCACGCCTCAGGGGTTTGTAGTTGGCAGTTTAATGCGTTCAGTTATGAGACGCACAAAACCCTCCCTGAGACTCCTTACCCTTCTCCACCAAACATTTGCATCCGCCGCCCGTTCAATCCCATCAAAGGTTTTCGCCCCTGATGCTGTCACGCAACCGCCCATTCACTTCTTCGCCGACAGATCCACGCTCTCCTGCGTAGCAGTCTTGCTTCGCACCGCAATCACCTGGATCTCCACCAAGCCCCAATCCGTCGCCAGCGCCGCCACCTGCATCGCTGCCCTCACCGGCTTATCCGGCTGTTCCGTAGTCCCAAAGAACTTCGCATACGCCGCATTCAATCCTGCAAAATCCATCTTGCCGCCCTTAGCAGGATCCCCCGCCAAAAAGCATTGCATCTCCACCACATCCCCCATCCCGAGCCCCTGCGTCTTCAGCAGCGCCTCAATCTTCCCCAACACACTCTCCGCCTGCGTCTGCGTATCGCCATACACCGCAGCCGTTCCCTTCGCCGCATCGGCAGCCGTCACCGGACTAGCCATCTGCCCCGAAAGATACAGCGTATCCCCCGCCCAGATCGCCGCTGCAAATCTCTGCGAAGTCACCGGCGTTCCCGCCGAATAGATCCACTTCACCGCAGTCTGCGCCTGCACGCATCCGGCAACCAACATCAACGCCACCGCCACAACCGCCGCACGAGTCTTCATCGTTCTCTCCTCAAACTAAATTCCTTCCAGCGTCTCACACCGGCGGCCGCAGCACGCAAGCGTCACGGCTGCAGCGTCCCCGCATACCCGGCCTTCACAATGTTTGACTGCACCGTCGCCAGCGCGGCCTGCGTCGGCATCCCCTTCGTCATCACGCCCTCGAAGAAATATCCCGTCGCCCAGTTGCTGTTATCGCCGCCAATCCCCAGGATGATCGCCCCCTCCTGCAACATCGGTTGATACCCACTCGGCAGAGGAATAATCCCGGTCGTCGTCAGCCCTCCACTCTGCGCGTTGCCCTGGTAAATCGCGTACGTACGCTGACCATCGCTCGCGCCCATGTCCGTCACAAACGCTGTCCCGCTCGGCACCGGCAAACTGCCGTAGATACCGTTCTCCATGTCCAGCCCCGCCGTCGGAGCGCAAGGCGAGGCACCCTGGCACATCACATTAATCGCATCCATGTGCCCCTTGTCGTTGTCGAGATTGTTCACCTCGGCATTACCGAAATCAAAGCAGCACTTCGTATTGAGATTGAGCGCGGAAGTCACCATGTACACCCCTTCCGGGTCTCCATGAACCGCCGTTCCCGTCGGCGTATCGTTGCGATATCCCATCCCAGCTGCGATCGCGATCCCGTACACCTTGTGTCCTCCGACCATCGCTGGCAGGGCATTCGCCACGGCCGGCAAATCGTATCCATTTGGCCCAGGCCCCTTCGCCGCTCCCCCTGGAGGCGCCGGTGTCAGGTCGTTATGATTTGCGGACTGGTCATAGATCTTCGTGATCGTGCACGTCGTGTTCGCGCAGAAGGTGTCCTGCGCCGCCGCATTCGCATACCCATCCGAAAGCAGCCCAATATCCGCCGTCGTCTTATCGGATTGTCGCGTCACCTGGTACAACGCTCCCGTATACCCCGCATACAATGTCCGCGTCGTGCTGATCGCCGCAACGCATGGCGTCGCCGACGCAAGCAGATCACACGGCTGCGCATTGGCAACCGGCACCACTGGCGGCGTTCCCGTCACCGCGGCCGCGCATCCCATGTTCACAGCAAACGCCGAGACAAGTACCGGCAACGATAAAATCTTTCCAAACCAACAGCTAAATTTCTTTGCCATGAATGCCTACGCCCTTTGCTAGATGTGTCTTCTCTTCCGGCCGGCACTCACCCGCCGCACCGGAGTTTTATCGCCAGTAAACGTTTAACCCGACACCATACATACTCCCTCAAGCCACGCAGATGCAACACCCGGCATCGCAACCCTCGTCCCACTTCAAACCGCATCTCAGACCCTAAGAAATGGAGGAACCCACTTGCCGAATGATATGGATGTCCTCATCCTCGGTGCCGGCATGGCCGGCCTCACCGCCGCGCGCGCCCTCGCCGAACGCGGTATTATCCGCGTCTGCGTTCTCGAAGTCAGACCCCGCGTCGGCGGCAGAATCCTCTCACAGAAAGTCGAGGGCGGCGGCACCGTCGAGCTCGGCGCCGAGTTCGTCCACGGCCGCGCGCCCGAACTCTGGGCCCTCATCGACGAAGTCGGCGCCACCACCGTCGAGCGCCACGGCCCCATGCTCCGCGAACCGTCGCCCGGCACTCTCGTCGTAGACGACCCCCAGGACAACGCCATGTTCGAGCCCCTCGAGCAGTTGAGAATCCTGACCAGCTCGAAAAGTTCGCCGCCAAAGATCAGACCTTCGCCGACTGGCTCGCCACCAGCAACGTCCCCGCCGACCTCCACCGCGCCCTCACCGCCTACGTCGAAGGTTTCAACGCCGCCGACGCCCATCGCATCAGCGTCCGTTCGCTCGGCATCCAACAGCGCGCCGAAGACGTCACCGAAGCAGATCGCTCCTGGCATCTCCCCGGCGGGTACGCCCAGCTGCCCGACTATCTCGCCACCCGCGTCAAAGAGCTCGGCGGCAACATCCTCCTCGACTGCGAAGTCCGTAGCATCCGTTGGACCCCCGGCAACGTCCTCGTCGATACCACCCGCGGCGAATTCACCGCCCCGCGATGCATCCCCCCGCCGAATTAGGCTCCGACGCCTGCGCCACGCTCGCCAGCGTCTTCGCTCTGGACCAGCACCTCGTACGCTCCGCCCTAATTGCCACCTGCTCGCACGATTGGGCCGGCGACCCCTTCGCCCGAGGCGCCTACAGCTACGTCCCCGCCGGCGCCGTCGATGCCTCCGCGGCAATGGCCGAGCCGCAAGCTAACACCCTATTCTTCGCCGGTGAACACACCGACATCACCGGCAACTGGGGCACCGTCCACGCAGCCATTCGCAGCGGTCTCCGCGTAGCCGCACAGATTCTCGAGGAACCCGCAGCAACTTGAGTTCGTAATCGCACCAAGGAGGTACGCCATGCCCTCCGAAATCGGCCCAGCTGTTCCCAAATGCACCCCTCCAGGCCAATGTGCGCTCCTTGGCCGATTGATCCTCCCTCTCCTTCTCGCCTGCAGCCACTCCGTCTCCGCGCGTCCGCAAGGGCCCGCCCCCATGACGTCCCTTCCCGACCTCCCCAACGCTCCCTCGCCGCAAATCACCGCTATCGCCGAAACCA
>Ga0302316_10002778_pt1 | contig 12422 bp, 10 predicted proteins | sample III_Palsa_N3_2_FD_200456 | JGI IMG/M metagenome (GOLD analysis project Ga0302316, IMG submission 200456) | Peat permafrost microbial communities from Stordalen Mire near Abisko, Sweden - III_Palsa_N3_2 | ecosystem: Environmental > Terrestrial > Soil > Palsa > Peat permafrost | place: Sweden... | reverse complement strand
GGCTGAGAGACGCTGCACCAGAGAAGAGAACTCGCTGGCAACTGAATGGCAGAGGTTATGGGATTCATTGGCCAGACGTAGATGAGGACATTTCAGTGCGCGGCTTATTTGCAGGTGCGCGACCACAGCCAGAGTCAGCCATTGAGCAAGTTCCCGCGCTGGTGAGAGATTTGTTGCGTACCACGAGAAAGCTGAACGGCCTGTTTGAGGGACGTCCGTTCACTCCTGATGGTCATTTGGTAGGCAGTATCGGTGAAATCGTGGCCGAATACATCTACGACATCAAGTTGGAGCCTTATAGCACTCCACATATCGATGCTTACACAACAGATGGACGTTCGGTTCAAATCAAACTTACTGGCGAAGCTGGAACAAGCTTTGGTGTGCGGTGGTCAAGTTCGCAGACGGAGAAGCCAGCGGATTGCCTCATTTGCTTGAAACTAACAGCCAAGGGATTTATTGAGATCTATAACGGACCATTTCCTGTCGAGCTATTCGTGGGGAAGAAAGATACTAGCAGCGGTCAGATTTCGCTCACGCTAAGCAAGCTCAACACTATTAATCCGAGCCTGCTGCTAAAGAAGAATTCTTTTGACAGCATCAACCGCTGGTTCACTCCAGATTTGGCCGATGTCGCCTAGCCTCGGTCTCATCGCCGGCAACGGCCGCTTTCCGTTCCTGCTGCTCGATGCTGCGCGCGCCCATGGCCTGCGCGTGGTTGTTGCGGCGATCAAGGAAGAGACCGATCCAGAGATGGATGAGCGTGCCGCGCTCGATCCGGAGAACATTAGTGTGTATTGGATGTCGCTGGGCGAGCTGTCAAAGCTGATCGAGATGTTTCAGCGCGAGGGCGTGACGCAGGCTGTGATGGCCGGTCAGGTGAAGCATAAGCAGATATTCTCCAGCATTCGCCCGGACTGGCGGTTGGCGAAACTGCTGCTGAATCTCCGCACGCGGAACACGGATATGCTGCTGGGTGCGGTGGCGAAGGTGCTTGAAGATGAGGGCATCTCGCTGATGTCGTCCACGGCGTTTCTGGAGCCGATGCTCGCCAGCGTTGGCGTATTGACGGCGCGGGCGCCCGACGAGGTGGAGCGTGGAGACATCGATTACGGGTTGCGGGTTGCGCGTGGCATTGCTGGGTTCGATCTTGGGCAGGCAGTCGTGGTCGCCGCCGGCGCCTGTGTCGCGGTGGAGGCGATGGAAGGCACCGACGCGACCATTGCCCGCGCCGGAAAATTGTTCGCCGAGATGGAAAGCGAGGCGAGTACACTTGCTCGGCGGCTGACCGTGGTGAAGGTCGCTAAACCCAGGCAGGACATGCGCTTCGACGTGCCGGTCGTCGGCCTACCGACGATTGAAACAATGCGCTCTGCGGGGGCGACGTGCCTCTGCGTGGAGGCTGGGCGAACGTTGCTCTTCGATCGCGAGGCCATGGTGAGGGCCGCCGATTTGGCGGGGATTGCCATCGTCGGCGAACCAGCCGCTGACTAGCTCGATGACAAAGGAGTGACATTTTGGCGCGTCTTTTCGCGGGTCCGGCGCGTAAGATTGACAGCATCGGGCAGCGGACCAGCACCAGAAGTCGCCAGCCCCTGGGAGATTCATCATGCTTCGTACAGGAAAGATCGTAGCGGGATTTGCAATGGCGCTCACATGCGCCGCTATGCTGGCGCCGTCGACGGCGCTGGCTGCTCATGACACCGCGGCTGTAGGCACCAAGGCACCGGCGTTTACATTGCCTGCGCAGGACGGCAAGCCAGTATCGCTGGCTGACTACAAAGGTAAGTGGGTGGTGCTGTACTTCTACCCCAAGGACCAGACCAGCGGCTGCTCGCTGGAGGCGCACAACTTTCAGCGTGATCAGGACAAGTACAAGGCTGCGAACGCTGTTGTGCTCGGCGTCTCACTCGATACCGTAGAGAGCCACGCAACCTGGTGCACCAAGGACTCGTTCAGTTTCAAGATGCTGGCCGATCCGGAGCATAAGGTGGTCGATGAGTATGGCGTGCCGCTGATGACACACGGCGATATGCACTTTGCGCAGCGCACCACCTTCCTGATCTCACCTAAAGGCGAGATTGTGAAGGAGTGGAAGGTCTCCGACATCCAGGGCCACAGCGACGACGTGCTGGCTTCGATCGCAGCCGGCAAGTAAGAGCAATTTAGTAGACGCAACGTTATTCGCAGACGCAAAAACGCCCGGGCCTCGTAAGAGGTTGCCGGGCGCTTTTGCTTGCCTTGATGTTGCGGTTGGAAGACTACTTCTTAGCAGCGGTCTTCTTGACAGCCTTCTTGACGGCCTTCTTGACGGCCTTCTTCGCTACAGCCTTCTTGACGGCCTTCTTGACTGCCTTCTTGGGAGCTGCCTTCTTTACTGCCTTCTTTACTGCCTTTTTCGTTGCCAAGGTGAAACCTCTCATAGTTGATTTTTTATTGCTTGTGCTCTTGTTGCCAGCTGCCTTTTTAGGGGCAGCTTTACCGCCGCGCAGAGCACGTACAGACTTCGCGGCAGAACTTGATAACTTTTTGCCCGCAAGCTTCTTGGCGGGAACTTTTTTGGCGGCCTTCTTCGCTGTCTTCTTCACAGCTTTCTTGGCGGCTTTCTTCACAACTTTCTTCGCAACCTTTTTAGTGGCCTTCTTTACTGCCTTTTTCGCAACTACTTTCTTTGCGGCTTTCTTGGCAACGGCCTTTTTCGCAACAGTCTTCTTCGCCGGAGCCTTTTTCACGGCAGGTGGCGGGGGTGGTGTCGGAGCAGGTGCGGGCTCCTCTGAAAGTTTTGTAGGGGGCTCATAGGGAGCGATGGGTGTCGAGGGGGTGGCAAAGAGGACCGCTTCTTCAGCATGCGTGCTGGTCTCGGCGGGCAGGTCATCGAAGACATCTACGGTGCGCAACTCCTCATCGTCTTCCTCTTCGTCGTCTTCTTCATCGAGGTCGAATTCTTCCTCGTCATCTTCTTCGTCGACTTCGTCGTAACCGGCTGCATGGAGCTTGATCGTCTCGTCGTCGAAACCCATTTCCATCTCCTCGGCTTGATGCTGAAGTTAACTTCTGCATCTTGTCGTTGGCTCGTTTTGAAATCATCTTGCGAAGACCATGCTTGCGGTGACGCACGACTTCATCAAAGAGCCAAGAACAGGATTACGCTGTGGACACTTAAATAGCAAGAGTCTTTTTTGGTACGAGTGATTTTTTTACATGCGAGTCGAGCTAAAATCTTGCGTCGCTCCAACCTCAATTCAGCGAAGTGGTGTACTCGCACCTGCTTGAAGTCTATATAGAACACTCACGCGACGTATCGTCGTTATCGCAAACGGTCTTATTTGGCGCGATGTTTTGGCTGTTGCTTGCTCTTGCTCGCCGTCGTCGATGGTTCGGCGTGACGGTGAGGTGCGCTCGATTTCGTTGGCGCGCTTGCAGTGCTGTGGCCGAGATGCGAACTTGCGTGCGCGGCACGTGAAGCTGCCTGGGAAACGTGAGGAGCCCCGTGCGTGGGGTGACCGTGCGAGGTGGGACGCGAGCGCGAGGAGCGCATGCCGGGTGCAAGCCGCACTGGTTCGGCGACATAAAGCGAGTGGCCCGGCGTGATGCTGTTCGAGTTCAGATGGTTCCACGAGCGAAGCTGTTCGACTGTAACGCCGAAGCGATCGGCGACGGTGATCAGCGTATCGTGACGGCCTGCGGTATAACGCTGTTGCCCGGTGGCCGCGCTGCTTATGGCAGCAACCGGCACGATGAGTTCGTCGCCGGTCTCCAGGGGCTGGCTTGCGGTCACGTCGTTGTACTGCGCAATCTCCGTGGCGTGGCCATGCAGGGCAGTGGCAATCTGGTCGAGCGTCTCGCCGGGTTTCACGATGTGGAAGCGCCAGCTCGCGCGGTTGTCTTCGGGAATATCCTTCAGCCGGTCGAGGAACTCGTTGCGCGTTCCCGGCGGCACGTGCAGATCGTAGGTGATATCGCGCGGTGTCATCAACCGCAACAGCGCCGGGTTCAGCGCAACGATCTCCGGTACGGACGACTCCGTAAGATCGGCGACCAGCCGCAGATCAATCGCGTAGCTTGTCGTTACGGTATCGGAGAGCACCGGCGGATCGGGCACCAGGTTCGTGAGGCCATACTGTGCCGGGTTCTTCGCCATGATCATCGCCGCGATGATGCCGGGGACGTAGGCCTTGGTCTCAGCAGGCAGGCGGCCGCGCTTGTAGAGCTCCCAATAGTCGGCATAGCCGGTGCGGCTTACCGCGCGCTGCACGTTGCCCGGGCCCCAGTCATAGGCGGCCATCGCGAGGTACCAGTCGCCGAACTGGTTGTAGAGATACTTCATGTACTTCGCATAGGCAATCGTCGACTTCTCCGGATCGAAGCGCTCGTCGAAGTAGCCATTGTGTATGAGGCCGTAGTTGCCGAACGGCATGAACTGCCACATGCCGCCCGCGCCGGAGCTGCGGTTCAGCGCCTGTGGCTGGAAGCCGGATTCGGCAACCGCCTGGTAGATGAGGTCCTGCGGAACGCCGTTATCGCGCAGGATCTTCGAGATCATGTCCTTGTACTTGCCTGCGCGTTCCAGCGAGGCCTTCAGGTGAGCATGGCCGGCGGGCGAGTTCGAAAAGTAGCTGATCCACCCGGCGACGTAGTCGTTCACCACCAGCGGGAAGTCCGACTGTGTCGTCTTGATCTCGGCGGCGACGCGGCCGACGAGGGCGGGGTCGGAGGGGAAGGTCACCTCATTAGCGGCGTCCAGCGGTGCAGCTTCCACGGCGGGCGAGAAGCCATTGCCCTGCTTCAGCGCAACCATCTCCAATGAGTTGATCACCGAAAGGAGGTGGTCGAACTCATCGGACATCTGCGGGTCGTTCTTAAGGTCCAGTCCGCTGGAAAGCATTCCATCCACGGCGGCATCGAAGTCCAGCCGCGCGGCGTCCAGGTGGTTGTCGTTATAGTTCTGCACGCCGGCCCTGTAGTTGGACTCAGAACGGTCGATGGTCTCCTGCACCTTTTTCGCGTGCTGCTGCGCGGCGGCGTCTGCGGCGTCCTGTTGGCGCTGGGCAGTTTGTTGGGGGGCGGAGGTCTTGGAGGCCTGTGGCGCTGTGACGTTCGCAGGAGCACGCCCGGGAGCGGTGGTGGCACTCGCCGTATCGCCGGGGCAACCGGCCATGGCAAAGAGCAATGGAGCGCAGGCGAACGCGAAGGCGCCTCGAAGCAGCAGGGTCGTGTTTCGGTGGCTCGCCATCAACCTCTTTATTGTACGGGTTGCGCACGGCAAACAGGCATGCGGTCCGCTGCCTCGAAGAAATCTCCGCTGGAAATAAATTTGCAGCGCTGCGAACTATCAGCCGCTGCCGGAGTCTAAAATTCGTTTCCAGTCGTGCGCTGTTCTTCAGGAGAGTGTGTATGAGCCGCCGGTCTATTCCTTTGTTCGCTTTATCTGCCCTGTCGACGCTCGTCTGCCTGCCGCTTGCGGCCCAGCAGGACGCCGCCACGCAGCTCACCATCTACAACGACAACTTCGCGGTAGCGCGCACGACCGTGCCGCTTGATCTTCACGCGGGCGCGAATGAGGTGCTGACCACCAACGTCACCAGCCAGCTTGAGCCTGACTCCGTGATCCTGCGCGACGCCACCGGCAAGCATCCTGTCCGTGTCGGCGAGCAGAACTACGACGCTGGCGTCGTCACCCAGACATGGATGCTGGAGAAGTACGAAGGCAAGACCATCGACTTCCAGGTCACAGGCCAGCATCCCGGCGAGACGACGATCGTGCCGGGCAAGATCGTCCGCGCGGGGAACGATCCGCTGATCGAAGTCGCGGGGCATCTCCAATTCCAGCTTCCCGGCCTGCCGATCTTTCCCGCAACCACCGACGGCCTGCTCTTGAAGCCGACGCTGCGTTGGCAGATCGATTCAGAGAAGGCAGCGAAGTTCGATGCCGAGCTTGACTACCTCACGAACGGCATGAGCTGGCAGGCGACCTACAACGTCGTCGTGCCCGAGCAGAGCGTTGGCGCCGGTCCGGAACTCGCCGACGTAACCGGCTGGGTGACCATCCAGAACAACTCCGGCACGGACTTCCCCAAGGCGACCATTCAGTTGATGGCTGGGGACGTCGCTAAGATCAGCGAAGACAGATTCCACGGTGCTGTAGCGGGCCGCGCCCTGGCAATGGATATGGCCATGGCCGGTCCCCTTGCCGTGTCGCAAAAGGCCTTCGACGACTTCCATCTCTACGACCTGCATCGCACCGTCGCCCTGCGCAACGGAGAGAGCAAGCAGGTACAGTTCCTCGAAGCCTCAAACGTAGCCGTGCAGCGGACGTATCAGTTCGACAGCAGCAACGGTCAGCCGGTGAACTTTTACCCGGGCTATCACGACGTCAACCGCGCCTTTGGAAACGCTGCGAACACGAAGGTCGCAATCCGCGAAGAGATCACCAACTCCGAGGCCAATCATCTCGGCATGCCCTTGCCCTCAGGGCGCCTGCGGCTGTATCGGCAGGAGAAAGGCGGCCAGATGCAGTTCGTGGGCGAAAGCATGGTGCAGCACACACCCGCCGACCAGATCGTGCAGGTCGTCAGCGGCAACGCCTTCGACCTCACCGCCGCCCGCCGCCAGACCGACTTCCACGTCGATAACAATGCTCACACGATGGACGAGACCGTTGAGGTCAAGCTATCGAACGCCAAGGACCAGCCCGTCACTATCCATGATGTGGAGCACCTGAACCGCAGCCAGAACTGGGACATCACCGAAAAATCCTCTGACTTCACCAAACGTGACAGCAACACCATCGACTTTCCGATCGTTGTTCCAGCGAAAGGATCGGCCACTCTGACCTATTCGGTGCGTTACACGTGGTGATCCTCGCCATTCTCTTCGCGCTGGCTCCGCCGCTACCCGTTGCGCAGATTCCTGTGCAACAGGGTTCCGACAGCGCACTCTTCGACGCCATTGACCGCGAAGACCTCTCCGCCCTACACAGCGCGCTCGTGGCTGGAGCATCGCTACATGCACTGGATCGCTACGGCCACACGCCGCTAGTGAACGCCGCCGCTCAAGGCAATGCACGCATTGTGCGCGATCTTCTCGCCGCTGGCGCCGACGTCAACGAAGCCGATCACAACCACAATACGCCGGTCACCCAGGCCGTCTTCGACAACCAGATCGACGTCCTCCGCGTTCTGGTCCAGCATCATGCCAACCTTGATGCACAGGATGGACGCGGCGACCCCGCTGTCGCCTATGCCGTCAACCGCCGCAACAGGGAGATCCTTCAGTTCCTCATCGGCGCCGGTGCCAACCTCAACCTCGTCAACCCAAACACCCACCACAGCCTGCTCGCCGCGGCCTATGTCGATAACGATGACTTTGACTTCGTCCAGGCTCTTCGTGCTGCAGGAGCCCACTTTGCTGATGCCACGGACGAGCTCTTCGCCACCTCAGCCTACGGCGATATCGCCGAGATGCAGCGCGCGATCGATGCCCACGCCGACATCAACTTTGCCAGCCGCTTCGGCGAAACCCCGCTCTGCGTCGCCGCTCGCAAGGGCAATACCGCCGCTGTTCGCCTGCTTCTCCGGAATGGAGCCGATCCTGCCGTCACCGGCAGTGACCACTACACTGCGCTTGAGTGGGCGCTCTTCAGCGCTCACCTCAGCACCGTTGAAGTCCTGCTCGACGCCGGAGCCGACCCTCGTGCTCGCGTCTCGGGTCAGCGCTCGATGCTCTATATGGCCGCCTGGAGCTTCGATGAACCTACGCTCCTCGATCGCCTTCTACGCGCCGGCGTCGACGTGAACGCCCGCGATATCACGCACCAGACTGCGCTCTTTGGAGCCGCGCAGTCCGGTCATGAGCGCGCCGCAAAGTTCCTGCTCGAGCACGGCGCCGACCCTACCGGCGCCGACACCTACGGCAAGACTGCTGAGGATTACGCCGCTCAGGGCCATCACGACGCCGTCGTCAAACTCATCGAACGCGCCCAGAAACAGCCTCCAGCGCCGTCGCACTGATATCCTAGAGGTCTGCGCTCTTTTTGCGCCTCTTTTGCTGACCTCATGGACCCAAAGTACATACGCAACTTCGCCATCATCGCGCACATCGATCACGGCAAATCGACTCTCTCTGACCGCCTTCTTGAGCTCACAGGCTCGCTGACCTCCCGCGAGATGCAGGCGCAGGTGCTCGACGCCATGGACCTCGAGCGCGAGCGCGGCATCACCATCAAGGCCCACACCGTCCGCATGATGTACAAGGCGCACGACGGCGATACCTACCAGCTCAACCTCATCGACACCCCCGGCCACGTCGACTTCAGCTACGAAGTCTCACGCTCGCTGGCCTCCTGCGAAGGCGCCCTGCTCGTCGTAGATGCCTCGCAGGGCGTTGAAGCCCAGACCCTCGCGAACGCCTATCTCGCCATCGCCGGCGGCCTCGAAATCCTGCCGATCATCAACAAGATCGATCTGCCCTCCGCCGACATCGAGCGCACCAAGGCCATGATCGAAAAGTCCGTCGGCCTGCCCGCCGACGACGCCGTTTGTGTCTCCGCCAAGACCGGCCTCAACGTCGCCGACATCCTCGAAGCTGTCGTCACGCTCCTGCCGCCGCCACAGGGCGACGCCGAAGCCCCGCTACAGGCGCTCATCTTCGATAGCTGGTTCGACGCCTACCGCGGCGTCATCGTCCTCGCCCGCATCATCAACGGCCGCCTGCGCAAAGGCGACAAGATCAAGATCATGTCCAACGGCCGCCAGTTCGAGGTCGATTCCATGGGCGTGATGACGCCCAAGCCTGTCGTACTCGAGGAGCTCTCCGCCGGCGAAGTCGGCTTCTTTGTCGCCACCATCAAGAATGTCGCCGACACCAAGGTAGGCGACACCATCACCCACGTCGATAGACCATGCGCCGAAGCGCTCCCCGGCTTTGAAGACATCAAGAGCATGGTCTTCGCCGGCCTCTACACGGTCGATTCCCACGAGCACGGCATGTTGCGCGACGCGCTCGAAAAGCTTCGCCTCAACGACGCCAGCTTCAACTTCGAGCCCGAGTCCTCCGTCGCTCTCGGCTTCGGTTTCCGCTGCGGCTTCCTCGGCCTGCTGCATCTCGAAATCATCCAGGAGCGTCTGGAGCGCGAGTACAACCTAGACCTCATCACCACCGCACCCGGCGTGCAGTACAAGATCACCATGACCGACGGCAGCGTCCTCATCGTCGATAACCCTTCGCGCTGGCCCGACCCCACCGAGATCGAGCAGATCGAAGAGCCCGTCATCATGGCCAAGATCCTCACCAACGAAGAGTACGTCGGAAACATCCTCAAGCTCGTCGAAGACAAACGCGGCCGCCAGCAGAACATCGAGTACGTCTCCGAGACCCGCGTCATGCTCACCTACGAGCTCCCGCTGAATGAGATCGTCCTCGACTTCTACGACCGCCTCAAGTCCGTAAGCCGCGGCTACGCCTCGCTGGACTACCACCTCGCCGGCGCATGGATCTCGCCCATGGTGAAGATGGACATCCTCATCGGCGGCGACCCTGTCGACGCGCTTTCGATCATCGTGCACAAGGACGCCGCCTACGACCGCGGCAAACTGCTCGTCGAAAAGATGCGCGAACTTATCCCGCGCCAGATGTTCGAGGTCGCCATCCAGGCCGCCATCGGCAGCAAGGTCATCGCGCGTTCCACCGTCACGGCCATTCGTAAGAACGTTATCGCCAAGTGCTACGGCGGCGACATCAGCCGCAAACGCAAGCTGCTCGACAAGCAAAAAGAGGGCAAGAAGCGCATGAAGCGCATCGGCAAAGTCGATATCCCGCAGGAAGCGTTCCTTGCTGTGCTAAAGGTCGGCGAAGAGTAGAGTTCTGCTCCGAGAACCGTATGATAGTCAGCAGATTCCGACTATCGAGGTTCTGCCATGCATGAAATCTCTCTCGTCCGGCTATACACGCTGCGCCTTTGCTACCTGATCCTCGCCGCAGGCCTTGGCACCTTCATCTGGCCGTCGGTCATGCATCACACTCCGGAGTTCGCCGTCGAGTACGGCATCCGATTCTCCCTGCTCGCCGGCCTCGGTCTCACGGCTGCGCTCGGCCTGCGCTATCCCGTGCAGATGATTCCGTTGCTGCTCTTCGAGCTCATCTGGAAGGCCATCTACCTCCTCGCGTTCGCCGTGCCTCTCTGGCATGCTCACCAGGTTGACGCAGTCACGGCCGAAGACATCCGCGCCTGCCTCATGGTCGTCATTTTCATTCCACTCATCCCGTGGCGCTACGTGGTAAGGCACTACATCCTGCAGCCGGGCGACCGTTGGAAGTCGAATTGAATGGGGAGCTCTCCGTTCGATATAAAGGGCGGGATGCCTCGATTCCGCAGCCACCTCGCGCCGGCTTTACTGCTCTTGCTTCTCCTTGCTGCTCTCTCGCTCCCAAAAGCTTTGCACGCGCAGAAGTCTCCGCCCGCCCCGCTTCTCGCATCCAGTAGTGGTGACAAGCTCAAGTCTTGCGGACTTGCCGGCTCCAGCGCAGGAGCCGCACCCGCCGACTACGTCATGGTGTATCAGTCGGCAGAGAGCATGGTTTGCGTCGATAAAACCATCTGGTCGATTCCGGAAGATGCCGCAGCCATCCGCAGGTTCTTTCCCTATCTGGACGCTGTGATCGCATACGACAAGAGGCTCTTTCACGTACAGACACCTCCCAAGCCTTTTCTCTTCGAGATAACCAAACCTTCTCCAATTGCCCATACTGGCTGCGACCTCACGGCTTTAAACGGAGGACATTACTGCAATACCGTAGGGGGCGATACCTTCACGAGATCGTTTCAGAACCCGAAGACGCATGAGCCGGTTCCCGGCTTCTGGGCTTACCTCCTCACACTTCATGAATCCATCAACGTCTTCTCCGGGCTTCTCTCCGGGGGATGGCCTTCCGATTGGTGGGCCGATCACCGCAGCCCTTTTCCCAGTGCCATGGACATCGAGTTCATGCGCGCCATAGCCCAGTCCGAAGCCCCACTCGACCCTGCTACCAAATCTGCTCTGCTGGCTGCCGCGCAGGCCCAGGAAGAGCGTTTCACCAATCCCTCCCGCCCTCGCAGCTATGACCCGCAGGTTGTCCTTTACCTCAATCTGTTCCGCGACTTCGGCGGATTCAATGGCTTCGCCAACTCCTTCCAGTACGCCATAGGCGAGGACCACTTGCAGTGGCCATCGGTCTCTCAGGTACGCTCCTTCACTGGGGACGACAATCACAGCGAACTGCTCACGGAGTACGTCATCGCTTACCTGCATCTAGGCTTCGGCGCCGAGAAGGACCTCACACCGCTCTTCCGCGCCGCGGGTGTCGGCGAACTCGACAGGAAGATTCCGCCATATACGATCGATAGCGCCAAAGTGAAGGCCATCGCTGATGCGCACTGTTCCATACGCGCCGCAGCCAACGCGGGAGTGAAGGTGAAAAAGCAACTCCACGAACTTCAGGTTGGCAACTTCGCCCAGGCTATGGCCGAAGGCGGCACCAGCGCCTCCTGCCCTTCGGAGTGCACCTTCACCGCAGATCGCTGCCAGGCAAAATTCTGAGCGTGTCCAGGAGCAGTCCACCCCTCATCAAGTGATGTTTGCGGAACCACCTCTAAAATGGTGCGTAAAGATCTTCTTCCTCAGGGCAGATATGAAATCGGATTTCACTAACGAACTCGAACGCACCTTGACCGGCGACAGCTTCGCCGCGCCACCCTCGCACATCCTCGAGGGCGTCGATGAAGCCCTCGCCCTCCGCGAATTCCCCAACGTCCCGCGCACCATCTACTCCGAGCTCTGGCACATCGCCTACTGGCAGGAGATCTCGCTCGACTGGGTCACCGGCACTCCCACTCCAAACCCCGGCACCGCAGCCGCAGGCTTTCCTTCTCTGGAAGATGTAGCCGCGGAATCCTGGCTTCAGCTCTGCGCGCGCTTCTTCGCCTCCAGCGAAAAGCTCGCCGGCGTCGCCCGCGACTCCTCCCGCTTCGAGCAGCTCATCGTGTGTCCCACCCCTGCCGGCCATCCCTCCCGCCACATGACCGTCCGTGAGCAGCTCGAAAGTGCCACGGCCCACAACGCCTACCACTTCGGCCGCATCGTCCTCATGCGGCAGATGGCCGGAAGCTGGCCACCAAAGTCCGGCGGCTTCACTTGGTAGCTCAAACAACATAGCTCAACAAAAAGAGCGGAGGCCCGAAGGCCCCCGCTCTTTTTCAAAGCGTCAACGACTACTTCTTCGGTGTCGTCGAAGGAGCGGTGTGGTGGACGGTTGGGGTGGGAGCCGACGGCGGAGGAGCCGCAACACCCGAGGTCACGTTGTAAGCATTCACAACAGCCTGCGAGATATCGGTCGAAGCATCCCACCACAGTACGGTCGGAAGTCCCTGCTGCGAGTCGCTCGTG
>Ga0302316_10002775_pt1 | contig 12426 bp, 7 predicted proteins | sample III_Palsa_N3_2_FD_200456 | JGI IMG/M metagenome (GOLD analysis project Ga0302316, IMG submission 200456) | Peat permafrost microbial communities from Stordalen Mire near Abisko, Sweden - III_Palsa_N3_2 | ecosystem: Environmental > Terrestrial > Soil > Palsa > Peat permafrost | place: Sweden... | reverse complement strand
GTCGACACGCCCGGCCACGCCGACTTCGGCGGTGAAGTCGAGCGCGCCCTCAAGATGGTCGACGGTGTCGTTCTCCTCGTCGACGCCAGCGAAGGTCCGCTGCCACAAACGCGTTACGTGCTCTCCAAGGCCCTCGAAGCCAAGCTGACGCCGATCGTCGTCGTCAACAAGATCGACCGCCCCGACGCACGGCCGCAGGAAGTCCTGAACGAGGTCTATGACCTCTTCATTGACCTCGACGCCGACGAGTCGGTCCTCGACTTCCCGGTCATCTACACCAACGGCAAGGCCGGCACTGCGACCATGGACCTCGCCGTCCCCGGCACCGACCTCCAGCCCCTCTTCGAGCTCATCTTCCAGACCATCCCGGCAGCTCCCGGCACGGCCGACGGCGACCTCCAGGTCCTCGTCACCAACCTCGACTACTCCGACTACCTCGGCCGTCTCGCCATTGGCCGCGTCTTCAACGGCACCCTCAAGGCCGGCCAGGAAATCTCCCTTTCTAAGATCGACGGCAAGCTCGAGACAGTGAAGATCACCAAGCTCTTCACCTTCGACGGCCTCAAGCGCGTGGACACGACAGAAACCACGGTCGGCGACATCATCGCCATCGCCGGCATCCCGGAAATCACCATCGGCGAAAGCTTCTGCGCCCTCGAAAACCCCAAGCCCCTGCCGATCATCAAGATCGATGAGCCCACCATCGCCATCGTCTTCTCGGTCAACAACGGCCCCTTCGCCGGCAAGGAAGGCAAGCTCGTCACCAGCCGCAACATCAAAGAACGCCTCGAACGCGAGCTCCTCACCAATGTCTCCATCCGCGTCGAAGACACCGGCACCCCGGACAACTTCAAGGTCCTCGGACGTGGCGAACTCCAGCTCTCCGTGCTCATCGAAATGATGCGCCGCGAAGGCTTCGAGCTCATGGTCTCGCGCCCCACTATCGTCACCAAGCGTCTTGATGGCGCTCTGATGGAGCCCTCTGAAATCCTCTCGATCGACGTTCCCGAGGAGTTCGCGGGCACCGTGATCCAGAAGCTCGGGCCCAGAAAAGGCGAGATGACCAAGATGGCGAACCACGGCTCAGGCCGCGTCCGCATGGAGTTCAAGGTTCCCTCGCGCGGCCTCATCGGTCTCCGCAACGAAATGCTGACCGAGACCCGCGGCACCATCGTCATGAACTCCATCGCCGGCGAGTACATCCCGTACACGGGCGAGATCCCGCAGCGCCTCACTGGTGCCCTGATCTCCGACCGCCAGGGAACCACGACCCTGTATGCCCTCGACGGCATTCAGGATCGCGGCATTCTCTTCCTCGGCGATGGCGTGGAAGTCTACGAAGGCATGCTCATCGGCGAGCACTCGCGCGACAACGATCTCGACGTGAATTGCGTTCGCGAAAAGAAGCTCACCAACATGCGCGCCTCAGGCTCGGACGATGCCGTACGCCTCGTCCCCTTCAAGCAGCTCACCCTCGAACAATCCATCGAGTTCATCGCCGACGACGAGCTGGTCGAAGTCACCCCGAAGTCCCTCCGCATGCGAAAGAAGATCCTGCAAGCCAACCGCCGCCCCAAGGGCACCCGCGGTGGCAGTACGCTGGAGTAATCAGCACACACGTACCCAACACAAGCCCTCCATGACGGAGGGCTTTTGTGTTCGGCTTCGCTCCTCATTCCTCTTAACTCTCATCCCTCAACAATCATCCCGAGGAGTGCGGCGCCTACAACCTCCCGCAACGAGAATTGTCATCCTGAGCGCAGAGAAGGATCTGCTTCTAGCTTTTGCACTCTCCCGTTCTTCGCTCGCGTCCCACCACAATCTCGGCGCTCCTTCCCGCAACGCAAAGCTTTTACTCCGCCGCCGGAAGTAAGCTGCCTTGGGACTGCGGCTTCTTGCGCAAAATGGCCGCAGAGATCAGTGTGATGACGAGCCCAACGGGGAAGGGTTCTATGAAGGTGTAAAGGGCGTTGACGAAAGGGTTCTCGTAGAGCTGCTGGGAGTGGCGAATAGCGGCGACTTTGGCCTGGATGGCTTCGGGAGTGCCGGGGCTTGATTGGGCTTTCTGGATAAGAGCAGCAAAGTAGCTGTCCATGAAGCCGTGGAGGAAATTGAAGTAGACGATCTCCCACGAGACGACGTAGAAGACGCAGGAGATGAGGGTGATGCAGATGCCGATGGCGAAGCCGCGTCCGAAGGTAATAGTGCCGCCGGCGAGGTTGTCCCGGTAGGAGCGGATGCCGAAGTAAACAAGCAGGAAGGCGAGGACGATGTTGGCGTACCCGATGACCAGGGCCTTCTGCCCGTGGTTCATGTCGCTGAGAAAGCGGAGGGTGGCGAACATCAGCACGGAGGAAATAACGCCGGAGATAAGGCCGAAAATAACGATGGTCTTCTTCAATGTGAGGCTCCTGGGTAGAGGTACTTGAAGACACTTTGCGGGTCGGAGGCGGTGTTTGTCGTCATGCTTTTGGGTGATTTTGGGGATGGCCGGAAAAATCACTCTTTGGGGTGAGGATAAACAGCAGGCAGGCTATTTCACATTCAATTTTCAGTGGGACGATCTACGTGGTCGATAACAAAGTATTGGACCGGCCCTTTTTGGGCGGTTAGCTTGAGCCCCAACTGTTCTTTGAGGGCGTCGAAGAGGGAGGGACGGTCGAGCGCTTCTGCGGAAAGTTTGTCATGCTCTTCCTGCGGCAGGCTTGGTAGAAAAGATAACTTGAAGTCGTAGAAGCCTTTGAGGCCGGTCATGTCCACTACCGGGCGCTCGTCCCCCTGGAGGATCTGGCCGAGCATCCAGCAGAAGTAGGGCATGGGGACGCGGGTACCGTTCATAACGCCGATGCCGCTGAAGTTGATAGGAAGGTTGTAGCTCTGGGGTTGATCGCTGACCTTCATTTTGCTACCGTTTTTGTCGATGGTGAGGACATAGGCGTTTGCTTCTTTGGTTTCGATGTGGAACTTGAGATGGAAGCGCTCGACCAGCAGGTTTTGGTACATCGTGTTGAGGTCATCGACGGGGTACTTCTTATCCGCCTTCGCTTCCACATCGTAGCGATCGTCTTCGAGCCAGCGTGGGCCGCCTATAACCTGCCGGGCCGGAATCCTGTACATGAAGGCGATCATCATCTTCACCGGAAGATAGCTCGCCGTATATCCATCGGCGCGCGCCTTGATGTCCTGAAAGCCATGCTGCGTTGGTAATGACGGGCGGATGGAGGCGACATCAAATTCGAGCCTGGGCTGATCGGACGGTGGAGTGAGCGTTTGGGCGCAGGTGGCGGATGCGATGACGAGTATGGCGCAGAGTGTTAGATTTTTCATCGGGGCCCCATGCAAAAAATCATAGCCTACGGGCTAAATCCCAAGGCTGCCCCAACGCTCTAGGGTAGGAGCCCTAGCTGTTTGCCCATCTGAACGGCCTGTGTCCGTCTCCGCGCCCCCAGCTTGTCGAAGGCCCGGCTGCAGTGCGTCTTGACAGTGTTCTCACTAACGAAGAGCCGGCCGGCAATCTCGCGGTTGCTGAGACCCTGAGCGATGAGGGCGAGGATTTCAAGCTCGCGAGGGGTGATGCCGAGCGCATCGAGCCGGACTTGGTTGAGGGTAAAGGGAACTGACGCATCGGCGGGAACGAGCACTTCGCGGAGGACGATTTTTTCGCGGGGCTTGGTGAGCTTGATGCCGAGCCAGATGCCAAAAGCCGCGAAGATGATGGCGACAAGAGCGCCATAGATTTCGAAGGAGTGCTCGATGACGAGGAACTGGTACTCGGACCAGCGGAGGATGGCGATGAGGACGCCGCCAACGAGGCCGAGAATGAGGACGTGGCGCTTCATGTGTGTTGCGAGGATTTTACTGCGGTAGCCCTTGCCAGGGCTAAGTCGCCTCAGCTTCTTCCCAGGCTACATTCGTAACAATAATTGAAGATGGTTCGCTGGCTTCAATTTGTGCCCAAAATCTTGTCACCCACAAAAGCCTCTAAATCACTGACAGCAAAAAATAAGCTTGGGAGTACCCCTACGGCAGCTTCCCACCAATCGCATCATCCAGTTCGACGTTATTCTTCTCCAGCAGATCACCCAGCGCATGATCGAGCGCCAATCGCGCCTTCATATAATTGCTCCGCGCTGCAATCTCGGTCGAAAGCGCTTGCGCCAGGTAAGCCTCATTTTGCAGCACATTCAAATCGGTCGATTGCCCAACCGACAGCTTGTCTTTCTCTGCATCCAGCAATTGCGACTGATAATCGCGGCTCGCAGAAGCTGCCTGATAGGCCGCTTCCGCTGTTTGCAAGGCTACGACTGAAGTCTCCACATCCTGCCGGATCGATGCCGCCAGCTTCTCGGTCCTCGCCTGCACCTGCCGCAGCTCCACAGTATCGCGCGCCGCGTCCGCTGCAGCCACACGGTTCCGCAGCGGCAGAGTCAGCTGCACACCCGCCTGATAGATGGTCGAAACATCCAACCCGCCCAATGCAAAGTTCTGCGGCGTGGTCGGCAGCCCGGTGCCGGTCGAACCAAGCTGCTCATACGGCTGTTCGCTTGAGCCTCTTGTCTCGACGTTCGCATACAAGTTCAACTGCGCCAGCGCTTCATTCCGACTTGCATTCACGCTGATCTTGCCCGCCTGCACCTGTAGCCCAGCCTGCGCCAGATCCGGCCGCCGCGCCTCCGCTTGTTGCACCAGCGCTGGAATATCCAACGGCTCAAGCGTATCGGGAACAAGAATTTTATCCGTCGGGACAATCTCCGTGAACTGCGCCGTAAACACCGGCGATGCCATGCGCAGCAACTGGTTCCGCAGAATGATCTCCTGCTGCTTGTACAAACCCTGAGCCTGAATCAGATCAAACCGGCTCGAGCTTTCCAACGCCTTTGCCTGCACCAGATCGATCGGTGCAACTGTGCCGAGATTCACCTGGTCCTGATCGTCTTCACGCAGCTTCGTCGCCGCGCGCAACGCTTCCTGCTTCACCAGCACATTCTCGCCGAGCGACACGAGATCGTAGTACAGCCGCGAAGTCCCGTAGATCGTCTCCAGCACTTGTTGTTCAAACAGCAGCCGCGATTCCTTCTGGTCGATCTTCGCAATCCGCAGAAACCGCAGACTCACATCACGCCCACGCCCGCGAAGCAACGGCTGGGTCAGCGTCACCGAAGTTCCCGGCGTATGAAACGGATCGAGCTGGGACTTCTGCCCATACGTCACCGATGAGGCGTTGTTCGCCAGCGCTTCCAATTGCAATCCGCTCGAGAAGCCTTCGATATAGGCGAGGTTCGTTTCTACAAAGTCAAAGGGTCCAGGGCTGGTAATCGTTCCTGTCGCCGTTCCTGTTGTAGCCGAGCTGCCCGTCAAACTCCGTGTATCCGACCGCCGCAAATAGCCGGCTTCTCCAATCAACTGCGGATCGAACAGCGGCACATTCGCTCCAGCCGCATACTGAAATCCGGTCGAAAGCTCCGAAAGCGACTGCTGCGTCTGCGTCGTCGAGTTCAGGCTCGTCAAATCCGTCACTGTCGGGGTTGTCGGATTCGTATTGGTCGTCAGCGCATTCAGCAGCGGCGATCCCGGTCCTCCAACACCGTTCGGCGGCGTGATAATCCCATAGTCAATCCCGCGCAACGACCCACCACCAGAGGCGCGTACCGTATCGATCCGGCCCAGCACGAGGTTGTAGCGCTCCGCCTCGACATCCAGGTTGTTCTCCAGCGCCAGTGCAATCGCATCCTGCAGCGTGAGGTACAACTTCCCATCGCGAATCAACGAAGTCAGTCGCGCCTCATCGCCCGGAAACAACTGCGGCACCGAAGGCCGCCGAAACGGCCCCAGGAACCCGAGAAACCGCGGCGCAAGTCCCGCAGCATTATCTCGCTCTGGCAATCGCGAGCTATCTTCTGTATGCGCCAATTGTGGCGCAGGAGCATTCGGCGCAACTACCGGCCCAGCCAGCGCTGGGACATCCGGAGGCGTAACCTGCGTCGTTGGTCCAGTAGGCGTCGCTGGTCCGGGAGGAATAGATCGCTCCGTCGGTGCAGGACTCAGCGCTGGGAGATGTGAATCAGGCGGCAACGGTGGCGAAGGCGATTGCGCCTTCGCACCCGCACACAGCGCAGCTAAAACGATTACGGCACATTGCGAGGCTGTAAGGCGAAAGCTCATTACGGCTTGCTCCCACTTGTGCTGTCGTTGGACTGCTTCTGCGCTGCGCCGCTGCCCTTCTTGTTCTGCTGCGACTGTTCACCTTGCAGATTGCGGTCGGTAATGCCTGGATTGCCATACTGCGTGCTGCCGCCCGGCGGTGTGTTCTGCGGCGGAGGAGCTGTCGGCTTTTGATCGCTGCTCTTCACCTGCTGCGTCTGCACCTGTGCTCCATCGACCACATCATCGGTCACATTGGTCACAATCACGTCGCCTTCATGAAGCCCATTGAGGATCTCGATAGCAGTGCCAAAGTCGCGCCCCAGCACTACGGGGACGATTTTGATCTTGCCATCGACAACCGTTGCAACCACCGAAGTGTCATGCCGGATGGCAACCGCATCGCCGGTGATCAGCAGCGGCACAGTCGCGCCCGGCGCAGGCGGGAACGTTGCGACAACATACATCCCGGGGATCAGCTTATTGTCCTTGTTATCGACCTGGATTTCCGTAAGCATCGTGCGCGTATTGGCATCGATCGAGTCGGCGGTGCGTGTGATCTCGCCGAAGAACGGCGCACCGGCATACTCCTGAAACGCAAGCTGCGCCCGTCCGCCTTTATGGACAGCCGCTGCATAGCCTTCGGGAACAGATACCAGTATTCTCAGACGCTCATTCTGCGCGACCGCGAACAGCGGTCCACCTTGCCCCGGTGACTGCGCCGAAGTCGCTGCTGAACTCGTGCTTCCAGAGCTTCCGGAATTATTTGCTTGACCCGCCTGGTCGGAACCGCCGCTGGTCGATGACTGACCCTGTGGCGCTGGACCGCTCTGTGCACCGGACGAGGCGCCAGCCGCGGAGATCAGCGCGCCAACATCGACGTTGCGTTGCGTAATCACGCCAGTAAACGGCGAGCGCACATACTCATAACTTTGCAGCGCTATCGCATGCTGCAGGTTCGCCTGATACGCTTCGACATTGCGCTGCGCCGCAGCGACATTGGCAACGGCGGATGTATACGTCGCTTCCTGCTGATCGCCCTGCTGGCGCGAAAGGACACCCTTGGTCACGAGCACGCGATACCGCTGCACAGTCACATCCGCCAACGCCAACTGCGACTTCTGCTGATCGAGTTGCCGCTGCGCCTGCAACACCTGCTGCCGCGCTTGATCAACCTGCGCATCTAGATCCGGCGCATCGATCACGGCAAGTAATTGGTTCTCCTTCACGTGATCGCCAATGTCCACAAATCGCTTTTTCAAATAACCATTCGCTCGTGCATAGACATAGGCCTCAGTCAACGGAATCGTTGTACCCGGAACAACAAGCCCTGCTTGATCCTTGGACTGCTGCACTGTCGTAACCTCGACGATCGGCTTGCTGTCACGCTGCTTCTTCGCCCGCTTCTCGTTGTCCGCATCGCGGAAGTGGCGCGGCAGCCATCCCGCCAGTACAACGATCAGAAACAGCACGGCAAACGCAATCAACGAAAGATAAAGCACTCTTCGGCTCTTGGGTTTGGGGTGATGGTGTCGAACATGCAGTTGTTTCTTATGGCTTGAATTCGTTTCGATAAAGCTCTTGCCAATGCGCGCATCGTCCAGCGAGTTCGGGTCCGCAAACGAGTTCGCCAGCTTGCGATTGTCGCCAAAGTTCGCATCCGCAAACTCATGACCAAGCTGTGCAGGATCGCTGTCTCCTGGCCATGGCAGTTGGTGTCCCGGAGCACTCTCTTCGGGTGCAGGCAGTCTGCGCTCGTCGTCTCTATCGTTCGGTTTGCGAATATCGTCGGCCATTAGGCGTGCTGCTCCTGAGGTCCTTGTTGCGAATTTCCCTGCTGCGAGCTTCCTTGCTCTCCGGGTTCTTTTTTGTACAACTCAGGCCCGGCTTCTTCTTCGATCTCTCTGGTGTAGTCGATCGGCGGATGCTTCTTTAGCAACGAGTAAATCGTAGGCACCAGGAACAGCGTTCCGACGGTAGCAAACAGCAGGCCGCCGATCACCGCCCGACCCAGCGGTGCATTCTGTTCGCCGCCTTCGCCAAACGCCAACGCCATCGGCAGCATACCGATGATCATCGCCAGCGCCGTCATCAGCACTGGTCGCAAGCGTGTGTGTCCGGCGTTCAGCGCGGCCTCTGTGCGATCCTTGCCGGCAAGACGTTCATCGTTGGCAAACACCACCAGCAGGATCGAGTTCGCCGTCGCCACTCCGATGGTCATAATCGCACCCATCAGCGAGGGCACATTGAACGTGGTCTGCGTGAGGAACAGCATCCACAAAATTCCGCAGAACGCGCAGGGAATCGCCATCAGGATGATCAGCGGATCAAGCCAGCTCTGGAAGTTGACGGCCATCAGCAGGTACACCAGCATGATCGCGAAGATGATGCCGATACCAAGCCTCACGAACGAGTCGTTCATCGTCTTCACTTCGCCGCGAAGCTCAAGCGTGGTCGTCTGCGGCAGCGTCTTCCTGGTCTGATCCATGATCTTTTCGATCTCGCTGGCGACGCCGCCAAGATCGCGTTGATCGACATCCGCATAAATATCGAACACTGGCTGAATGTTGTAATGGTCCACAATAATCGGCGATTCATCGCGCCGGAAGCTCGCAACATTGCCCAGCAATTGCGACGCGTTTCCTTGCGGCGTAGTGATCGGTGTCTGCGCCAGCTCCTGTGGCGAATCGATCCGGTACAGCGGTGTCTGGGTCACAATCTGATAGTTCACACCCGTTGCCGGATTCAGCCACTGGTTCGGCGCCGTCTGACCGGTGCCGGAAAGCGAAACCAGCATCGACTGCGATACATCCTGCTGCGTCAGCCCGATCTGCCGGGCCTTGCTGCGGTCCACGTTCACCTGCATCGTCGGATACGTGACCTGCTGATGCACATGCACATCTACGGCGCCTGGAATGGCCGCGATCTGCTTGGCCAGTTTGCTCGCAAGCTCAAAATTATTCTTCCCATGCCCTGTCACTTGCAGGTCGATCGGTGCTGGTAGACCGAAGTCCAGAATCTGGTTGGTAATGTTGGCCGGCGTAAAGAAGAATGTGGCATCGGGAAACTTCTCACGAAGATCGTCGCGCAAAATTCTCGTGTATTTCTGCGTCTCTTTCTTGCCGGGTTTCAGCGAAATCAGAATGTCGCCGTCGGTGTTCGAAATCGTCGACGAGTTGCCGAATGCCAGGTTGATGCCGCTGTTCGGCAAGCCGATATTGTCAAGGACCAGCGTGATCTCGTCTCCTGGAATCAATCGCCGAATCTCTTTCTCGACCGCTGCGAAGTATTGTTCGGAGTCCTCCAGGCGCATGCCTTGCGGCGGGTTCACGTGGAGCTTCATCTGCCCGGAGTCCACATACGGGAAGAAGTCTTTTCCGATGAAGAACAGCATCGGCATTGAGATTACGACCAACAACGCGAAGAGTCCGATGGTGATTGCCGCATTCTCCAGGCACCACTCCAGCAACCGTTTGTAGTGATGCTGCATGCGCTCGAACTTGCGGTCGAACTTCGCGTGCCAGCGCCAGACGAAGTTTTTCTGCTCTTCGCGATCGCTCTCTTCTGGATTCTGGTAGAGCTTGATCTCTGCGCCCAGCAGGAAGTGCATCATCGTGGGCACCAGCGTCCGCGAAAGGAAGTAGCTCGCCATCATCGCAAACGCCACGGCTTCGGCCAGCGGTGTGAACAGAAACTTCGCCGCTCCAGTTAGCAATACCACCGGCATGAACACGATGCAGATCGAAAGCGTCGAAACAAACGCAGGCGCCGCGACTTGTTGTGCAGAGTGCAAAATGGCCTGCGTCAGTGGCCGCTTTTCCGCCATGTTGCGATGCGTGTTTTCAATCTCGACAGTCGCATCGTCGACGAGAATGCCCACCGCCAGCGCCAACCCGCCGAGCGTCATTACGTTGATCGTCTCGCCCATTGCGCTAAGGATGATCAGCGACGTCGCAATTGATAGAGGAATCGAAATGCAAACGATCAGCGTCGAACGCCACGAGCCCAGGAACAGCAGGATCATCAACCCCGTCAGCAGCGCAGCAATAGTTGCTTCGCGCACCACTTCGTTAATCGAGGTCTTCACAAAGATCGATTGGTCGAACAGCGGCGTAATTTTCAACGTGCCCAATCCGGCCGTCAGCCGCGGAATCATCGCCTTCGTCTGTGACACGATATCCAGCGTCGACGTATCGCCGTTCTTCAGCACCGTCAGCAGCGCTGAACGCTTCCCATCCTGCCGCACGATATTGGTCTGCGTCGCATAGCCCATATGCACCTGGGCAACATCCTTCACATACACAATCGCGCCATTGGAAGCACGAATCGGCAGATCGTTCAACGCGGTCAGGTCGGTCGGGCTGGAGTTCGACCGCACGACGAATTCCTTGTCGCCCATGCGCGCCGTGCCCGCCGGCAGGATCAGGTTCTGCTGGTTCACGGCCGTCGACACATCCTGCGCCGAAAGATGCCGAGCAAACATCAGGTTTGGGTCGGTATCGACCATCACCTGCTTCACTTTGCCACCGAATGGCAACGGAACGCTCGCGCCCTTTACGTTAGCCAGCCGCGGTCGCACAAACTGCAAACCGTCGTCATACAGATCGGCCTCGCTCAACCCCTCGCCGCTCAGCGCGAGCTGCACAATCGGCACCGACGACGCGTCGTACTTGATCACAAACGGCGGAAACGATCCCGGTGGCAACACCCGTAGAATCGTCTGCACAATGGATGTCACCTGCGCCAGCGCGAGGTCCACATTCACCTTCGGCTGGAAGTACACCTTGATGATCGCAACACCCTGGTAGCTTTCGCTTTCGGTGTGCTCCATATCGTTGACGGTTGTCGTCAGCGCTCGCTCGCACACCGTCACCACGCGCCCTTCCATCTCGGTAGGCGTCAGGCCCGTATAGGTCCACACGATCGTGACCACGGGAATATCGATGTACGGAAAGATGTCTTTAGGCGTTTCAATCGCGGAGCCGATGCCAAGCAGCGCAATCAGCATCGACACGACGACAAAGGTGTAGGGGCGGCGAAGCGCCAGCCGAACAATCCACATGCGAGCCTCAGTTATAGAGAGACAACGGGGTCATTACAAAAAGCCAACAAGGTCATTGGAGAAAAAACCAACAAAGACATTTGTGAAAGAGACAACAGAGTTACTTGCGGAAAAGCGTACGCGTTTTCACCTATGAGACGTTTGATGCTTCCGGGAAGATTCCAAAACTGGGCCATCGTCAAACGGTTATCGAAATAAGATGCGATTACCGCGCCGGCGACAGGCATATTTAAATGTCGCAATGCGAGGCATCCGGCTTAAAAGCGATGAGGCCGCCCGAAGGCGGCCTCTCCTGAATTGCGTTACTTCTTTGCCTTAGCAAACCGCTTGTTGATCTCATCCCAGTTCACCACGCTCCACCAGGCAGCGAGGTAATCCGGCCGTTTGTTCTGATACTTCAGGTAATAGGCATGCTCCCAGACGTCGTTGCCGAGAATCGGATACAGCCCATCTGACAACGGCGAATCCTGGTTCGGCTTGGTCACGATCTCCAGCTTGCCGCCCTTGAACACCAGGAAACCCCAGCCCGAACCGAACTGCTTGGCGGTCGTCTCGTTGAATTTTTTCTTGAAATCTTCAAACGAGCCGAAGTCCGTCGTGATCTGGTCGGCGATTTCGCCTGTGGGCTCACCGCCGCCACCGGGCTTCATGATCGTCCAGAACATCGTGTGATTCACATGCCCGCCGCCGTTGTTGCGAACCACGGGACGCACATCCTCAGGCACGCTCGCGAGGTCAGCCACCAGCTCCTCGGGCGTCTTCTTGCCCAGGTCTGGATACTTTTCGACCGCGCCATTCAGGTTGGTTACATAGGTCTGGTGATGCTTGTCGTGATGCAGCTTCATCGTCGCTTCATCGATGGTCGGCTCGAGAGCCGCGTAGTCATAAGGTAGGGGAGGCAGTTCAAATGCCATGGTTGGCTCCTTCGGTTCTAGTGTTTGAGGGAAGGGAAACCGGCAACGAGCCGGTTTCCTCGAAAGACTTATAAGGCCCGCCTTATTGGATGCCAACAAGGGTCGCCGGGACACAACACGCTCCAGCTTAGCGCATTCCCGCAACACAGGTACGAAGGCGCGCGATTTGTTCTAATACCTCCATGAGTGCTTTGGACGAAACCTATCACTGGCTCGACGACGACGGCCCAGCCTTCGGCGGCCCCGGTCTTGAACCCCGTTGGACTTCCAGCAAAAAGGACACCGTCGCCACCGCCTATGCCGCTTCCA
>Ga0302316_10002765_pt1 | contig 12453 bp, 7 predicted proteins | sample III_Palsa_N3_2_FD_200456 | JGI IMG/M metagenome (GOLD analysis project Ga0302316, IMG submission 200456) | Peat permafrost microbial communities from Stordalen Mire near Abisko, Sweden - III_Palsa_N3_2 | ecosystem: Environmental > Terrestrial > Soil > Palsa > Peat permafrost | place: Sweden... | reverse complement strand
CACGTCAATCAATGCCGGATCAACTGCCAGAATCCCCGCATAAGTGTTCCTCAAAATCGGCAAAAGCGCATACCCCGTCAACGCCACAATCGCCAATCGAGCCGCTCGATCCCCCAGAAACGGCACCGGCAAAAGCAGCCCAAACAGCGCCAGACTTGGGATCGTCTGCAGCACATTCGCCACCCCCAAAACCGGCCTCGACCATCGCTCATGCCGTGTCAGCCAAACCCCCAGCGGCAACCCAATCCCAGCAGCAAACAACATCGCACTCCCCGTAAGCCATACATGCTCAAGGGTTAAGCGCGCAATCTGCTCACCATGCTCGTGCAAGAACCCGCTCATACTGGCTCCCGATGGGTGGCCGCCACATAAGCCCGAACCGCCTCATTCTCAGAACCCCGAACCTCACCAGCCGTCAAATCCGCAGCCACCCTTCCATTCGCCACAAGCACAACCCAATCAGCAAGATACAGCGCCTCCTCTAAGTCATGCGTGACGATCAAAGTCGTCTTTCCCACCCGCTTCAGAAGCTCCTTTAACATCGTCTGCATCTCCGCCCGAGTCAGCGGGTCAAGCGCCCCAAACGGCTCATCCATCAGCAACACCGCAGGCTCCGCAGCAAGGGCCCGTGCAAGCCCTACTCGCTGCCGTTGGCCGCCGCTAAGTTGCCACGGATACCTTTCCAGCAAGTCATCAGCTAACCCAACTAGTTTCAACATTTCAATAGACTTAGCTCTTCTCTCACCCATCGGCTTGCCTGCCAGCTCCAACGCCATCCCCACATTCCGCCCGACGCTCATGTGCGGGAAAAGCCCTGTCTCCTGAATCACATACCCTATGCCGTGCCGCAGTGCGATCACGTCCGCCTGGGCGACGTCCTGTCCACCCACCAGTACTCTGCCGCCTGTGGGCCTTAGCAGCGCGTTCACAGTGCGCAGCAGCGTCGTCTTGCCTGACCCACTGCGGCCTAGCAGGGCTGTGGTTGAGCCGGCTGCTACTTTGAGGGAGATGTCGTCCAAAAGCCGACGGCCACCCGGAAGATCGAAGCTCACATGCGCGAACTCCACTTCCTGGGTGGCCATCAAAAGCTCCGTGTTATCTGTGACTTATCCTTCGACCGCAGTCTCGGGAGCATTCTCTGCAGCAGCCGGTGCTGCGCCTTTTACGCGCACGACTGTGATCTTGTCGAAGCCCTCTTTGAAGACTGGAGGACGCAATCTTTCGGCCATTTTCTGCATAACTTCGTCAGTTACCTGGCGTTCGCGTTTGGAGTTGCGCTCCATGCAGACGGCGAGGGGGACATCGAAGAATACGGCCTGGACTTCGTAGCCGAAGCTCTTGGCCATCTTGATCCACTGGCGGCGCTCGTGGGGGCTTAGGTTCGTGGCGTCGACGTAGTTCCAGGGCATCTTGGCTATAAGCCGTGCACGAAGAAGGCTGCGTAACGTGCTGAAAACAAGGCCCTGATAGCGCTGATCCGTAATGTCGTCGAAGAGGATGGTGCGCAGCATGTCGCTTGAAAGCGGGGTTACGCCCCGGCGTTTGTACCAGGTTGTTTTGCCGGAACCGGGGAGTCCGATGGTCAAAACTACGTAACCACGCGGGGATTTTGCCGGTATAGCTTCCGGTCCATCGGGTGGCGTTCCCAGCGATTCTGGCTGCGTTTCGTGGACGATCTGCGGTGAATCCGACGGTGTACCGGCCGGTGCCGGACGGTCGTCTGCACGGTCCGACACGGCTTCTTTTACGTTGGGTTGCACCAAAGGAGGTGCAGCCTCAGCCTGGGGGTCGTCGACCGGCGCGGCAGCTTTGGCTACCGGCTCCGGATACGACGGACGCAGAGGCGCCTGTTGGTTCGCAGGAAGTTCCTGCCCACTCTTGCCCGTGGACTCCGAATCATTCGGTCCACGCTTGGTACGTCTTCTCATAATGGTCCCGCGCAACCATTCGCGCATAGTCTGCTTTGTACCACAGCCACCCCTCTGCTGCAAAAGCGGTGCATCCGGGAGGGTTCGTTTTTGACCTCGCAGGGGCGTTTGCTAGGCTCTCGATGCTTTGGTAGCCTCAGAGTATTGAGAGGGTACAAACGAACATGGCAGTTAAGGTAGGCATCAACGGTTTCGGCCGCATCGGTCGCAACGTGTTCCGCACGGCTCTGGGCAATCCGGAGATTGAATTTGTCGCCGTCAACGATCTGACGACCCCCGCCACGCTGGCGCATCTGCTCAAGTACGACTCGATTCTGGGCAACCTGAAGAACGAGATTTCGGCCGGCGATGACCACATTGTGGTTGACGGCAAGAAGATCAAGGTTTTTGCGGAGCGCGACCCGGCCAAGCTGGACTGGGCGTCGGTTGGCGCGGAGATCGTGGTGGAATCCACCGGATTCTTTACGGACGCGGAGAAGGCCAAGGCACACCTCGGCAGCACAGTGAAGAAGGTGATTATTTCGGCGCCCGCTTCGAACGAGGACCTGACGGTTGTTCTGGGCGTGAACGACGACAAGTATGATGCTGCAAAGCATAACGTGATTTCGAACGCGAGCTGCACGACGAACTGCCTGGCGCCTATCGTGAAGGTTCTCCACGACACCTTCGGGATTCAGTCGGGCATTATGACGACGATCCACAGCTACACGAACGACCAGGTGATCCTGGATACGCCGCACAAGGACCTTCGGCGCGCTCGTGCGGCCGCCCTGAGCATGATTCCGAGCTCGACCGGCGCGGCCAAAGCGCTTAGGCTCGTCATTCCCGAGATGGACGGCAAGCTCGACGGCTTCTCCATGCGTGTGCCGACGCCGAATGTGTCGGTCGTCGATCTGACCTTCGTCTCCGAAAAGCCGATCGATGTGAAGTCGGTGAATGCGGCGATCAAGGCGGCTGCCGAAGGGCCGCTGAAGGGCATCCTGGGCTACACGGAAGAAGAGTTGGTCTCGACCGACTTCCGCGGCAATCCCCTGTCGAGCATCTTCGACTCCAAGCTGACCAAGGTTATCGGAAATACCGGCAAGGTGATTAGTTGGTACGACAACGAATGGGGTTATTCCTCGCGGGTGAAGGACCTGATTCTGTTCTTGGTGAAGAAGGGTCTGTAAGAGTTAGTTGAGAGTTGAAAGAATGGGCAACCTTGAGGCTGCCCGTTCTTTGTTTGGGTCTGAACTCCCGCGTCGTCTATACATACTCAAGCGGTCTCTGTAGCTGGCTTCGCCAGAAGTAAGCCAGCACAATCACGCTCGCAATCGCTGCGTAGGCGCACCATAGCGACGTAAACGCGTACCGCTTTACGGCCATGACCGCGAGCAAGATTCCGAGGTTCGCGGCGCCGAAAGCTACCATCATCGGTATCTTGGAAAAGAACAGCGAGCCGCAGGTTGCGATGATGTAGAGCACAGCTACCCAGGTTTGGTTCGTCGCCTGGTTTACGTACACGATACTGTTGCCCTGCTCCCAAACCTGTAGCGGATACGCGGTGAGACCCCACAGCATATATAGCGTCAACAGGCCGCCCAGGATTACGAATGGAAGCATCGTCCGGCGGCGCGCCCTTGTGCGCTCAAAGAGCATTACGCCGAGTGGCATGAGGAACGGCAGCAGGCCCTGCGCGTAGAGTACGAATGCCGCGCCCATGTTGTGCGCGGTTTGCTTGGACATCATGCCGTCCAGCCCCAGCCATACGAAGCCTTCAATGAACTGGTGAAACGCAAACAGAGTTGGAAACGATGCAAACAAGAGCTCGCGGCGGTGCTTTACCTTGGTGAGCGTCACTACGCCCACCGCGCCGAGTACACCGCTGCCTACAAAGTTCGCCGTCGCAGAAAAACACATCGTTCCACACCCTTCCAAATATTTAAGCAGTTTCGTGCATGCCACAGGACTCACTGACACCTTCCAACGAGGCATGGTAAGTTTGCGCTAGAACATTATGCCCTCAAGATACCATCGCCTGCGTTCGCAAGTACCCTGTAGTCTTCTACTGCTCAGCCTGGCGCTTGGAGCCGCGGCACAGAGCCCCTCCCCAGTAGAGAATCCCCCACCGTTGACGCTGCATGTGACGACGCATCTTGTCGTGCTGGATATTGTGGTCCTCGATAAATCGGGGCACCCGGTGTCGAATCTCGACCGCTCGCAGTTTTCGATCACCGAGGATAAAACTCCGCAGACGATACGCAGCTTCGACCCACCGTTAGGGCATAGGATGCCCGCCGGAAGTGCGGAGCATCCCGTTGTTCATGGCACGGCAGACCTCGCGAAGATTGGCAATGCGCCGGTGAATATCCTGGTGTTCGACGAGTTGAATACGAAGTGGGATGGAACTGCCTACGCACGGCAGCAGATGGAGAAGTTTCTGAAGGCGCAGCCGGAGGTGTTGACTGTGCCTACGCTGCTGGTGGCTGCCGGCGATGACGGCTTCAAGGTGTTGCACGACTATACACAGAGCCGGACGGAGTTGCTTGACGCCATTCGTACGCACTTCCCACAGTTTCCGTGGCAGATGATGCGCGGAGGGTCGACCATCAACATCGAACGACTGGAGCAGACGCTGGGTACACTTTCGCAGATTGCGGAGAGCTCGCGCGGCACACCAGGACGCAAGAATGTGATCTGGGTGGGGTCGGGGTATCCGACGATCGACACGACGACGCTGCAGTTCGACGATGAGAATAAGCTGCTTGCGATCATTCAACGCGTAACGAACCGCATGCTGGCGGCGCGCGTGACACTTTATATGGTGGAACCGAATGGTGTGGCCACAGGCTCGACTGATACGGGGGCAGGTGGCGATGACGGATCTGCCGTGGATACCGGCGTTGCCGCGCTCTCGCCGTATATGGGGAGCCTCGACTTTGCCACGTTTGCTACGGCGACCGGTGGCGAGATATTTGCCAATCGCAATGATGTGAATGTGGCCATAGGGCAGAGCATCACTGACGGCGGCGTGTACTACACGCTTTCGTATGTGCCGACCAACTCCAGCGACGACGCGCAGAAGTATCGCAAGATTCGCGTGAAGTTGAAAGACCCTTCGCTGCATGCGGTTACGCGCGATGGATACTTCCCTTCTACGGAGCCTGTGGACGCTGTGCCTACGGGCAAAGAGAGCCGGCGAACCAACTACAGTTTGACCTGATGAGCGCTGCGAGTACGCGGCTGGCGTACAACGGGCTGAAGGTGCAGGCGAAGCTGGCCGCAGTTGGCTATCAGTTACTGGTTGGAGCAAAAGAACTGCACTGGGTTGATCAGCCGGATGGCTCCCGTCTGGCGGAGATCACCGTGATGACCGTCTTCTTCAACGCCAAGGATAAAGAGCTGAAGAGCTATCCCGAAGAGCTAAAGGAGAGGATCGGCAAGGATGTCCAGCTCAACGATCAGGCAGAGATTGCGATCAAGTTGCCGCTTGACGCACCGCCAGGGATGGCTCGGGTGCGGTTCGTGGTTCGCGATGCCGCAACCGGAGTGCTGGGCACGGCAGAGTCCACACGATGAGAGGCCTGTTGCAGAAAATCCTGCGGCAAATTCATCGTCTATTTGCATCCCGGCTGTGGCTGCTCCACTATGCTGACTTCATCATGCGAAATTGAGAGGGTCGGGGAGTTCTGTGAGTCAGATTGCATTTGGGCTGGGAGAAAATTCCGGCAGGAACCGTTCTGTTCGGGAACGGGGACGGCAGGACACCACGACAGATTGGGCGATATTCGCATCGGCCTGGGCGCATAGATCACCCGCTTTTCAGGGCTGCCGGCTATTTTCGCCTTTCCTTCGTAAAGAGCTTGACCATCGTGCTACCCCTCCTGTTAGAGTTACACCCGTCCGCGGCATAAGAGTAGAAGGCCGCTCTAATTGCTCACATTAGTGTGCATTGGGGCGGCTTTTCCAGTTAGAACCGGGGCGGTTATCCGGTCCCCGGTGAGCCACAAGTTTCTCAATTGGCGATTGCGGTAACGTTATTCAACTTTTCTACCTTACTGATTACCGAAAGCTCGTGGAGCAAAGCAGAGCAATGCCTTCCTCCCTTACTGAAACGCTACTTTTCCGCAAATAACCGGCCGTACAGGATACCCAGATGTCGGCATCTGCAAGAGATTTTCGGAGGTCTTTTCCACCATGCGAATGAAGGGCAATCTTCAACCCCGGGCAGCACGTATCGGCGGCTTTCTAATGGCGATCGCGGTCGTGCTGGGAGCTGTCCCAGCGGCAGATGCGGCGCCGGGTAATACCGGTCTCAAGATCATTGAGGTCGCCGGGGCTGGCGCTCTGTCGGGATCCAATTATCGCGAGGACACGATCGTCCTGTTCAACCCGACGCAGGCCGCGATCAACTGCACGACCTGCACGATTCAAACCCATAGCGGCACCAGCACTACCTCCGCATGGACGGTGTATAAGCTGCCGACGCTGAATATTCCCGCGGGCGGCTATTACATGATCTCGGGCAGCTCTCCCAATCTGGCGACTTATGGCTCCCTGCCACCCATTCCTTACGATTACGAGCTCCAGTACATCGAGGACAACGGCACTATTCCGAGCACGCAGAACATTCTGAGCAGTACGGTCGGCGTCGTGGCACTGGCCAACACACAGACGGCGCTGACCGCCGGCTCCAGTCCGCAGTGCGGGACCGGAACACAGCTTGTGGACATTGTCGGTTACGGTTCGAACATCGCCACCAACGCGGCGACGACCGCGTCACCGGCCTCCTGCTATGCGGGGTCGGGTGCGGCTTACTACGATGGCAGCACCGCCTATGGCCGCCAGCTTGGGGTCACACGCAAGAACAAGTGCATCGACACCATGGATAACCTGAACGATTGGGTCAATGTGCCGGTGACCTACTTCAACTCCAGCTCGACGCCTACGCCCTGCCCCCTGGTAACGCAGTTGAGCGCTGTCGTCTCTGCCGTACCCGCCAACCCGACTCCCGGCGGAACGATAACTTTTTTTGCTGCTGTTACACCGGCGTTAGCCAGCACAACAGGCGACATCGCGACGCTGGATTTCAATCTGCCTTACTACGGCAGCACCGCCATGCAGATGTATGACGACGGAACCCATGGCGATTCAAAGGCAGGCGACGGCGTCTACACCCTTAGCACTACCCTGCCCGCTTCGGTGGTATCCGGCTACACCTATCCTGCCAACATTACCGTCAACGACACCGTCGGCAACAGCTATACCGGATCTGTGCAGCTCAACGTCGGGGCAACCGGGCCGCCTCCATCGCAGGGCAACAACAGCATCAAAATTGTCGCGTGGTATGGCGCCGGGAATCTTTCCAAATCTCAATATGGCAGGGACACGGTGATCCTCTTCAATCCCTCGCCAGCTCCCATTGAGATGAAAAATTGGTCGCTACAGACGGGTGGCACCACCGGCGCATTCACGACTATCTATCTACTCCCGGACGTGACTCTCCCGGCCGGAGGCTACTTTGCTATTGCCGGCAGCGGCGTGAACTATATATCCAGTGCCGGCTGCTCAGGCGCCAACTGCAATCTCAACTACGCCTACGACTATCAGTTGAAGACTGTCGAAGGCACCGTCACAAACACGGACAACGACCTGAGCAGTACCGCAGTGACGGTTGCACTCGCGAATATCCCAACAAGCGTTGGCACCTGCCCGGCGCTAACGTCCCAGAACGTTGTCGACCTGCTCGGCGTGGGAGCAGCGGATGGCAGCTCGCCGGTGACCTGCTACGCCGGCAGTGGCGAAGCCTCCTACACACCCGCAACCACGAATGGCGTTGCGACCAATATCAATGGGGTCGTTTACGCTTACGCCACGATCCGGAAGAACAAGTGTGTCAATACCTCTAACAACGCCGCCGACTTCATGCTCGGGTTCATCGACTTTGAGAACACAAGCACTACGCCCGACCCCTGCCCCACAGGCACACAGATGTCTGTTACCGCGACGAGCGCGACGCCGACCAGCGCCGGCATCACGGACCCCGTTACCTTCACAGCCACTGTCACGCCCGCAACGGGTCCTGCCAGTACAGGCCTGAGTGTGACCGCGGATCTCTCTAACCTCGGGCTCTCTGCAACCTCGCAGTTCTATGACGATGGCACGCACGGTGATGTGACCGCAGGTGACCATACGTTTACCCTTGCGACGACCTCCTCCGCCGGAATCATCGGGCCGGAGCCGGGGTTGATCGTCACCGCTACCGATACGCAGGGCAACGCTGCGCGGAACCTGATTCCGTTTATCATCACGGCCGGAACAGTGACGCTGAGTTCCCCCACGACTACGGCTACGGTCGCCTCTGGCGGCGTTGTCACATTCCCGATCACGATCACAGCCCACCACGGCTATAGCGGCATCCTGAACATCACCTGCACGGGAACGCCGAACGCGAATACACTCGGGGTTCCGATCAGCACGCAGTGCGTCGCCACGCCGCCTGAGGTAAATATCTCCACCAACGGCACCTCGACAACGTCGCTTGCAATCGCTACGGGGACGACGTTCTCCGCGGGTACGTCGCGTTCCCTTCCACTTGGGCTGATCAGCCTGCTTTCCATCGGGCTGCTTACCGTTGTTATCTGGCGGCGCAAGTATCTGCCGGCCGCGCTGCTGGTCGCGTTCGTCACGTTCCTTACGATGAGCGCCACGGGCTGCGGCACTAACGCAGGACTCGGCAACACCGGGGCCGCACCAGGAACCTACACCTATACGGTCACAGCGACGGACTCAAACATTTCAACGATTTCAGGCTCCATCACCTTCACGGTCACCGTGCAGTAAAAGGAGTTCCAGCAGCAATGAGCGGAGCTCTACTGAATTTCCATGGCTACGATACCGGGAACGATACCGGGCAACAACCGCACTCAGCAGTAAATTCCGGGGGAAGACGCAATGCAAAGAAATAACCGATCGGCTTATGTTCGTCTGGCAGCAGCAGTGCTCGCTTCTACGGGCCTTGCGATGCTAGCCGGCTGTGGAGTCGCTGACTCGACGCCACCCACACAGGACTATGTGCCCATCACCCTGCAGGGACAGGTCTATGCAGGCAAGAACTATATGGCCGGCGCGACGGTCGACATCTACGTGACACAGCCCACCGGCGTCGCGGCCAACGGCGTTTACACCGGTGCAGCCAAGCTACTCAAGACCGTGACGGCGAATTCGATTGGCACCTGGACTGCGCAGGGACTGAGCTGTTCCAGTCCGGATCAGCTTTACGTGACGGCACAGGGAGGTGTTCCGTATCCCTCGCAACAGAGCGCAACCTCGTTGCCGAACAATCCAAACTCCCTCATGCTGACTGCGATAGGAGATTGCTCCATCCTGAGCTCGGCATCGGGCACGGCAAATATCACATCGATCGTGACCAATGAGGCCTCGACCGTAGCGGCGGTGTGGGCGCTGCGGAGCTTCATCAGCCTAAGCGGTACCACGGTGAACATTACCAGCGACGCAACAAATTACGCCGGCACCAACGGGGCGGGTGTCCCAGGCAACTATGCCGGGCTTGTGCATGCTTTTCTCAATGCCAATAACCTGTCGCCGTACAAGCTTGGAGGTTTCAATCAGTACGCCGGTGACGTCGATAGCACCCAAACCGATCTTGGACTGGTTCCCGTACAGGAGTTGAACTCACTGGCTTATGCGCAGTATCTATGCACCATCGGTAACGATGGCAGCAGCGCAAGCAACTTCAACTACTGCACAGCACTGTACGGTTTGGCCACGCCTCCGGGTGGCACGGCTCCGACGAACTCGCTACAGGCGATGTTGAATATCGCCACCTACCCGTCTAACAACGCCGCCGCAATTCTCACCTTCACCCAAACGCCCGTTCCATTCGCCGGCCAGACTGGACCGCAACAGGGCACCTCTGGGGTTTACTTCCCTGCTCTCACCGGCTTTGGCACCACGGGGACAAACGATTGGAGCGTAGCGATCTACTACCTTCCCGGCGTTGGGGCGAGCTCTACCGCACAAGGCTCCGTCATTCCGGTGGATGTCACCGTCGACGCCAATGATAACGTGTACTTCTCTAATCCAAATGCCTCCACCGGCACAGCGGGCAACGTTGTGGCCATCACCAGCAACGGGCGCAGTCGCTGGAACTCTCCGACGGACACAACCAAGCTTATTCAGCCGCGCGCTATTGCTGCTGATGCATCGGGCAACCTTTGGGTTGTCAATGGGGTCACTGGAACCGGCTTCGTTGAGCAGATCAACGCAGCCACGGGCGCAACGATTATGCAATACCCTTCCACAGCCACCTCCCTGTACGGCGCAGCGGTCGATTCGCTAGGGAACGTCTGGTACAGCTCCAACACTTCCACAGGGCAGAACCTGCATGAGCTGCTGAAGAGTGGAACGACGTACGCGGAAAATACAGCTTTCCCAATTCCTCCCTCCTCGCCCTATCAGCTACTCCAGATTCGTCCGGACAAAAACAACAACATCTGGGTTGCCGGATATCTGGCAGCTGGTGGAGCAGCCGTCTACCTGCCTAACACCGGCACGGCTTCCGCTCCTACCTATACCTCTGCGATGGAAGCAGCTCCCTTGACGGGCGCGGCCTCAACGTACGGCATCACGACCGACGCGAACGGCAGCGCCTATGCCGTGACGAATGGAAGCGGTGGTGGAATCTGGAAGACGACCGTCAGCGGCAGCGGAGCTTCCTCTGTGCTGGCAGCGACCAACCTTACGGCCAATCCGGCAGTGGCCTCACGCTTTATGGATATCGACGGCGCAGGCACCATCTGGTACCTCGACAACACTACGGGCACCAACCTCTATCAATACGTGCCTTCCACCAACGCAACGACCCCCTTCTATCCCTGCTACAACGCCGGCACTACCGGCTCGGCGCAAACCTGCTCTACCGGCATGAGCACAAAGATAGACCTGGCGGTCGATTCTACAGGCTCAATATGGGTAGCCAGCTATGGAAACTCCGGCGGAGGACGCATGACGCAGATCATTGGTCTTGCCGCTCCAACAGTACCGCTGAAGGCAGCGGGCAAACCGGGCGTGATGCCATAACCCTGGCCGCGGCAACAAGAGCAATGCTAGCGTTGCCTCCATTGGAAGGGGTTGAGCTAGTGACACATAAGAACTTGGACAGCACTGCGTTGATTTTGGAGGTTACACCCCACATGCGATTGAAAAAAATACTCTCCCTGACTCTGATGCTGCTTCTGCTTTGCATCGGAAGGGCCTACGCTCAGTTTGATACGGCCTCGCTGGTCGGCAGGGTCACGGACGCTACGGGTGCGGTGGTGCCGGGCGCGAAGGTGACGGCTACCAATCTAGATACGAACGTTTCCATCAGCCGTGTAACGAATAAAGATGGTGAGTACAACATCCCCGCGTTGCGCGCCGGAACCTATGTGGTGACTTCGACCATGAACGGCTTCTCCGATGCCATCACCGATAACGTAAACCTGGAAGTCGGCACCAATCAGCGGGTCGACCTGAAGATGAAAGCCGGCACCACCGATACGGTCACCGTTCAGGCCGACCAGTTGGAATTGGAGACGCAGACCAGCCAGAAGCAGCAGATAGTCCCTACCGACGTAATCGACGCTTTTCCTCTGCGGAACATGGACTACACCGACCTCGCGACACTCTCGAGCGGTGTAACGCAGGATGCTGCCGGACAGGACCTGGGCACCAGCAGCACAGTCCGCGAGGGCTCCTACAACGTGAACGGCCAGCGCTCGACGTTCAACAACTTTCTGCTCGACGGCCTGGACAACAATGCACACGGCACCTCCAACCAGGGCTTTTCCAACCAGGTCATTCAGCCGTCGCAATACAACATCGCACAGTTTTCGATTGTGACGACACTACCCTCCGCGGAGTATGGCCGCTCGGCCGGCGGCACGTTCAACGTAGTGTTCAAGTCGGGCACCAACCAGATACACGCAATGGTCTATGAGTCGCTCCGCAATACGATCGCCAACGCAAACGGCTATTTCAAGGCCGCCAGCAACTCCGGGGCTTCGAGCAGAACAACCATGGTCTTCAACCAGTTCGGAGGCAACTTCGGCGCTCCCATCCTGCGCGGCAAATTTTTCATCTTTGGCGACTATGAAGGCCTGCGCGAGGTGCGCCAGGTGGTGAACCAGTCGAACATCTTCGACGTTGCTGCCCACCAGCTAATCATGTCCCCCAACACGTCGGCAAACACAACAACTGTTCTGAACCCATTCACCGGCGCGACGTATGCCGCGGATGTACCGCTGCCACGCAATGTGCTCTCTCCAATCGCACTGGCCATTCTCGACTCATTCCCGCTGCCCAATAACAACGGTGCAGGCTCAGGCTCCATCTCCAGCAACTGGTCGGTGCTGCAACGCTTTGTGAACAGCTACGACAAGGAAGATGTTCGACTGGACGGGCAGTTTACGCCGCGCATGTCGGGCTTTCTGCGTGTTAGCCAGTCCAAGGAGCACGATCTCGATGGCCCCATCCTGCCCGGTGC
>Ga0302316_10002764_pt1 | contig 12455 bp, 13 predicted proteins | sample III_Palsa_N3_2_FD_200456 | JGI IMG/M metagenome (GOLD analysis project Ga0302316, IMG submission 200456) | Peat permafrost microbial communities from Stordalen Mire near Abisko, Sweden - III_Palsa_N3_2 | ecosystem: Environmental > Terrestrial > Soil > Palsa > Peat permafrost | place: Sweden... | reverse complement strand
CCGCGTATCGAGATCCTGCTGACATCGGCCACGCTGTTCGGCGTCGGCTGCGCGCTGGCGGCGATCATGCCCACCTACTGGCTGTTCGGCGCCGCGCTGATGCTGATCGGTGTGTCGGCGCTTACATTCGCGAACTCCACCAACAGCCTGCTGCAACTCGGCACCGAGCCGGCGATGCGGGGCCGCGTGCTCGCGATGCGGCTGGCCATCGCGCTTGGGGGCACGCCGATCGGCGCGCCCATCGTGGGCTGGGTGGCCGACACGCTCGGCCCGCGCTGGGCGCTGGGTGTCGGCGCGGCCTCCGGCTTCGCCGCGGCGGCGGTGCTGGTGCACTACCTGGCCCGGCATCGCCACCTGCGGGTGCACCTGGCCGCCGGCCGCCTGCGGGTCCAGCTCGATCCGGCCTGAGCTTGGCCGGGCGGCCACCACGAAGTGCTCCGGCACGAGGATTAGTGCCGCCTCCCGCTTCATCTTTCAGGCCGTCCGGCCGATGACACCGAGGACGCGCGGCAAAGTCGCGGCGGAGCGGGTGCGCGAACTTCGCGCGACTCCGTTCTTCCTTCGATTCCCCGCGCCCGTTCGCTGGCAATCCTGGCGCTGGCTCGCGCCGGCCGCCTGTTCGCCTCGAACGAGCCTCGAATACAACCGTTGCCCATCGGAGTTCCATGTCTGCCCTCACCGAAGATCAAGCCCGCACCTACATGCACAAGCTGCTCGCCGCGATGGCGGCTGCCGGCGGATCCGACTTGTTCATCGCCAATGACTTCCCGCCCAGCATGAAGGTGGACGGCGGCATGAAGCCGATGACCGCGCAGAAGCTGACCGCCGACGTCACCCGCGCGCTGGCCGACGCGATGATGACGGAGCGCCAGCGCGAGGAGTTCGCCAGAGAGCTGGAGTGCAATTTCGCTGTCACCATCCCCGCCGTCGGCCGCTTCCGCATCAACATCCTGGTGCAGCAGCAGTGCGTGAGCCTGGTGTGCCGCACGATCGCCGCCGAGATTCCCAACTTCGAGAAGCTCAAGCTGCCCGAGGTGCTCAAGGAGGTCGTGATGGCCAAGCGCGGCCTCGTGCTGGTGGTGGGCGCCACCGGCTCGGGCAAGTCGACGTCGCTGGCGGCGATGATCGACCACCGCAACCGCACGTCGGCCGGCCACATCATCACGGTCGAGGATCCGGTGGAGTACGTGCACGTGTCGCAGAAGTCGCTCGTCACGCACCGCGAGGTGGGCGTGGACACGCACAGCTGGCATCACGCGCTGAAGAACACGCTGCGCCAGGCGCCCGACGTGATCCTGATCGGCGAGATCCGCGACGCCGAGACGATGGAACACGCCATCGCCTTCGCCGAGACGGGCCACCTGTGCCTGGGCACGCTGCACGCCAACAGCGCGAGCCAGACCATCGAGCGCATCATCAACTTCTTCCCCGAAGAGCGCCGCGCCCAGTTGCTGATGGACCTGTCGGCCAACCTGCGCGCCATCGTCTCGCAGCGCCTGGTGCGCCGCGAGGACGGCAAGGGCCGCTCGGCCGCCATCGAGATCCTGCTGAACACGCCGACGATCGCCGAAAAGATCTTCACGGGCGCGTTCAACGAGATCAAGGACATCATGAGCCGCTCGCGCGAGCTGGGCATGTGCACGTTCGACTGGGCGCTGTTCGACCTGTACGAGAAGCGCCACATCAACTTCGAGGAGGCGATCCGCAACGCGGATTCGGCCAACGAGCTGCGCCTGAACATCAAGCTGCGCAGCAAGCGCGGCGAGCCGTCGGCCTTCGGCGAGAGCTCGCTGTCGCTGGACATGGCCGAGGAAGAGGCACCGAAGGTGGACCCGGTCGAGGAGCAGCGCAGGAAGACCGAGGCGCGCCACAAGGCCGAGGACGAGGAACTGGCCCGCATGCGCGAAAAGAAGCGCCTCGCGGAAGCCGCTGCCACGAGCGGCAGCCAGGGCCGATGAACGAAGCGTCGGCGGTCCGTGCGGCCAGGCGGGGCGGTCGAGGCGACTGTCTAGTGGCCGACGGCCATCAGGCGCGCCAGCAGCGTCGCGGCCCAGTCCGGCAATTCGTCTTCGAACGCCTCGGCCTGCGTGAACTCGTCCTCGTCCAGCACCGCACTGTGGGTCAACTGGCCGATATCGTCGACGTTCAACGTGAGCCAGCCATGGTCCGCGGCCTCCCATTCGAACGAGATCGTTCCTTCGGGCTCCACCTGCACGGCCGGTGAGCGCGGCAGTTTCTCGACGAGGGCCAGCAGGCGTTCGGCGGCGGCGATCGTCGCGGGTGCGGGCGCGATCCAGCCGCGATCGGCGATCAACGGGGCGACTTCAGCGAGGGCGGCGGCGAGGAGGGCGTGCATGCGACGATTGTCGCGCGCATGCAATGCAAAAAGGCCCCGCGGGGCCTTGTTCGTGTGGGGGGAACGGCTGATCAGCTCGCCGCGATCATCCGACCCGGCCCGCGCTGGCTCGAGCCGGTAGCGGAATACACGCTGGTCTCGGCCATCGGGCGCGGGATCAGGATCTCCAGGCCTTGTTCGACGATGGACGAGGCGCGGAACAGCGCCTCGCGCTGGGCGGCGATCTGGCCGTTGGCCATCGCGAAGCGGGTGCGCAGCGCCACCGGCATCGTGCCGCGGCGCGCCACCTGGGCGAACGCGTTCATCGCGGCGCGCATCGCGTCGTGCAGCACCGTGGAGGCGGCCTCGATGGCGGCGATGTCCTGGCGGGTCAGCGTTTGCCCGAGCGTGGCGATCGCCAGTTCGACGGCCGCCAGCGACACTTCCAGTTCGGACGTGTCGGGCGGCAGGGCGTGGTTGCCGGGCGCCGGTTGGCGCGCAGCCTGTTGAGAATTCGTCACCGGCAGTCCCGGAAATCAGGTGTCTGGGAAAGATCAGTGCTGCTGCTGCGAGCGGTCGAGCATTTCCTGCGCGTTCGACAGCAACTTGTCGGCGATCGCGCCCGGGTTGATGCTGAAGTTGCCGTCGCGGATGGCCTGGGCGATGCGCTCCACCTTGGCCGAGTCGAACGACGGATCCTGGCTGGCATGTGAAAGCATGGTGGCCTCCGGGGACAGTTCGACCTGGGTGCTCGAATCGTCGTCCAGCGCCGTGGTGACGGAGGACGTCGAGCTCTGTTGGCTGGACGTGCGGCGATCGCTGTCGATGGCGGTGGTCGCGACGGTGCTGGTGATGGTGCCAATTTTCATGATGCTCTCCTGAGCGCGGGGCTGAATGCCTTCATGCCCATGCGGTGTGAGACTGTTTCGGCAGTCCCAAAACGAACTTTAGCGATATTTCCAAGATTCTTGCGGGCGGCGGTCACAGCGTGATCTCCACCTGCCGGTCGCCCGTCGGTCGCGCGTTCAACAGTCGTCCGCCTTCGGTGCGCACGCGCACGGACTGCCCTTCGATGCCCGCGCCGATCGCCTGGCCTTCGGTCACCACTTCCCAGCCGGGGCCGAGCGCGGTGACACGCACCGTCTCGCCCGCGGCGAAATACTGTCGAGCCTTCAGGTCGGTCTGGCGCAAGGCCACGCCGGCTGCCACGCTGCGTCCGAGTGTACGGCCGACCGCCAGCATCGGGTCGGACACGGCCGCGCCGGGCGCCGCCGCGAGATCCACCTCGGCCTGGGTCAGCTGGCTGCCGTCGAGCACGGTGCCCGCGGCCAGGGCCATCTTCAGGACGGTGGCCTGCGCGTAGACGCTGACGGTGATCGGGATCGACACGTTCCACAGCTTGCTGCCCTGGGTACAACGCAGGCCCATGCGGGTGGCGCCCCAGATGGGCAGGCCGGCCGGCATGTAGGGATCGATATGGAGGCAGGGCGCCAGCCGCAGGCGCGGGTCGAGCTTGCCGACCTGCACCTCCACGCGCACGCCCCGGGTCTGCCCGGCCGTGGCCGCCGTGGCGCCGGTGCGCGCCATGGTTTCCACCTGCTGGAGCAGGCCGCTGTCCGGGGTGTAGCCGGCCTCGTCCTGCGCGAACGTCGCCGGCGCACACGCTGCCGACAGCACGGCCAGCGCCATGCCGGCGAGGCGGCGACCGGACGGAGCGGCGGTGAAGGCGAGGGGTGAGTTCAAGGGACTGGGCCAGGGAATGAGGGGATGTGGCCACTTTAGAGAACCCGACCCGCGCCGGTGGTTCGAATTGAAGGCCGTTCCCCTGTCTTATCGGCCTTCAGTTCCTGGCCTTGACTTTCACAATCGCTCTCCATGGCCGTCGTTTCCGTGCCGGGTTTGCTTGTTGAGCCCGCGCCGCCGACCCCAGGAACACCGAAGGTGACCCGATGAACCGCATGACCAACTCGCTCGATTTCCAGGCCCAGGCGCTCACGCTGCGGGCGGAGCGTCAGCGCATCATCGCGGGCAACATCGCCAATGCCGACACGCCGGGCTACGTCGCCCGTGACATGGATTTCGCAGCCGCGCTGCGCGAGGCCACCGGCACGCAGGCCGCCGGCACCACGATGGCCGGCGCCACGGCCACCGCGCCCGGCCATATTCCGATCGGCACGGGCTCCACCAGCGAGCTGGGCCTGAAGTACGCCGCGCCCTCGCAGACCAGCCTGGACAGCAACACCGTCGACATGGACCGGGAACGGGCCAGCTTCGTCGACAACTCCGTCAAGTACGAAGCCACGCTGCGTTTCATCAACACCGACGTCCGCACGATGCTCGACGCCATGAAGAGCCCCAGCCAGGGCTGATGGAGTAAGTCATGAGCATGATGAAGATCTTCGACATTTCGGGCAGCGCGGTCTCGTCGCAGAGCCAGCGCCTGAACGTCGTCGCCTCCAACCTGGCCAACGTCGACACCGTCGCCGGCCCGGACGGCAAGGCCTACAAGGCGCGCGAGGTCACCTTCCAGACCGTGTTGATGGGCACGCCCGACGGCGTGCCGGGCGCGGGCGTCAAGGTGTCCGGCATCACCGAGAACCAGGCGCCCGGGCGCAAGGTGCACGACCCGAACTCGCCCAGCGCCGACGCCGACGGCTACGTCACGTACTCCAACGTGAACGCGGTCGACGAGATGGTCAACATGATCTCGGCCTCGCGCTCGTACCAGAACAACATCGAAGTGATGAATACCGCCAAGACGCTGCTGATGAAGACCTTGCAGATGGGTCAGGGCTAACCCGAAAGAACACGATCATGTCCATCTCAGCCACCTCCAGCACGAATCCTGCGCTCGGCAACCTCGGCAGCTTCGGCGCGTCCGCGGCCACGAACGCCGGCGCCAGGGCCACCAAGGCGGGCAAGGCAGCAGCCGGCAGTGCCGACGCGTCCAACCTCGGCGGCACGACCTCCGCGGAGGACCAGTCCAACCGCTTCCTGAAGCTGCTGGTGGCGCAGATGTCCAACCAGGATCCGCTCAATCCGATGGACAGCGCCCAGGTGACCAGCCAGATGGCGCAGATCAGCACCGTGCAGGGCGTGCAGACCCTCAACAAGACGGTCAGCGGCCTCGATACCCAGTTCACGCAGCTGCAGACGATGCAGGGCGCCGCCCTCGTCGGCCACGACGTGGCGACCGACGGCAACACGTTGCGCGTCGACCCCGACACCCACAAGGGCGACGGCGGCTTCGAGCTCGCCAGCCCGGCCACCAGCGTCAACGTCGATGTCCTCAACGCCTCCGGTGCGACGGTGGGCACCGTCAAGCTCGGCCCGCAGGACGCCGGCAGCCACGGCTTCGACTTCGACGTGCCGCCGAGCGCGCAGGGCCAGGCGCTGACGTTCCGCGTCAACGCGGCGAGCAACGACGCAGCGCTCGACGCCCAGCCCTTCGCCTTCAACAGCATCAGCGCGGTCAGCAGTGCCAACGGCAAGCTGGCAGTCGAACTCGACGACGGCCGCCGGGTCGACTACGGCAGCGTCCGCGCCTTCTATTAATCGGCACCCGCCCGCACACCGAATTTCCCAGGAGATCTCCATGAGCTTCCAGCAAGGCCTGTCCGGACTGAGTGCCGCTTCGAAGAACCTCGAAGTGATCGGCAACAACGTCGCCAACTCCAACACCTACGGCGAGAAGTCGTCGCGCACCGAGTTCGCCGACATGTACGCCGGTGCCATGACCGGCACATCCGGCAACAACATCTCGGCCGGCATCGGCGTGCAGATCGCCACGGTGGCGCAGCAGTTCAACCAGGGCAACATCACGCCCACGGGCAACCCGCTGGACCTGGCGATCAACGGCAGCGGCTTCTTCCAGACGCAGGACCCGTCCAACCAGCTGCTGTACACGCGCAATGGCCAGTTCAAGGTCAGCAATACCGGCAACATCATCAACGACCAGGGCAACAAGCTGCTGGGCTATCCCGCCGATGCGCAGGGCAACGTGGTGCAGGGCGCCGCCCAGCCGCTGCAACTGCCCACCGGCGGCATCGATCCGCAGCAGACCACCACGAGCTCGATGGAGTTCAACCTCGACTCGCGCGCCGCGGTGACGACGCCCGTCTCCGGTCCGACGATCGACTTCACGAACCAGGCGACCTACAACAACGCCACCTCGGTGACGATGTTCGATGCCAAGGGCCAGGACGTCGCGGTCAGCTACTATTTCCAGAAGACCGGCACCGACCAGTTCGACGTCTACGCCACCGCCAACGGCACCACCGTGGGCGGCACGACGGGCGCGCCGTCGCCGATCGCGTCGCTGCAGTATTCGACGGACGGCAGCGCGCTGGTCTCGCCCACGGGCCCGATCACGCTGAACATTCCGGCCTCGACGAACGCCGCCGGCGCCGCCACGCTGCCGATCAATGGCATCGCGCTCGACGTGTCCGGCGCCACCGAATTCGGCTCGAACTTCGGTGTGACGAACATGACCCAGAACGGTTACACCGCGGGCCAGCTCACCGGCGTCTCGGTGGACAACTCCGGCACGCTGATCGCCCAGTACTCGAACGGCCAGACCAAGGCCGCGGGACAACTCGAGCTCGCCACGTTCCGCAACGACCAGGGCCTGTCCGCGGTCGGCGGCAATGCCTGGAAGCAGACGGCCGCGTCGGGCACGCCGACGGTCGGCGTCGCCGGCGACGGCAACCTGGGCGCGCTCAATGCCGGCTCGCTGGAGGAGTCCAACGTCGACCTGACCGCGGAGCTCGTCTCGATGATCACTGCGCAACGCGACTACCAGGCCAACGCCCAGACCATCAAGACGATGGACCAGGCGATGCAGACCCTGGTCAACCTCCGCTAAGCGCCGGGCAGGAGCGAGCATGGACCGCATGATCTACCTGTCGATGTCGGGCGCGAAAGCCGCCCTGCAACGCCAGGACTCGCTCGCCAACAACCTCGCCAACGTCACCACCAACGGCTTTCGCGCCGAGCTCACCGCGTTCCGCGCGGTGCCGGTGCGCGGCGACGGCGCCTCCACGCGCGTGTTCTCGCTGGAAACCACGCCGGGCTACAACGACGAGCAGGGGCCGATCGACTCCACAGGGCGCAACCTGGACGTCGCGATGACCGGCAAGTCCTGGCTCGCGGTGCAGGCGCTGGACGGCACCGAGGCCTACACGCGCGCCGGCTCGCTGGACGTGAACGCCGAAGGCGTGCTCGTCACGCGTGACGGCCTGCAGGTCAACGGCGACGGCGGCGCGATCACGGTGCCGGCCAATGCCTCGGTGGACGTGGCCGACGACGGCACGATCACCGCCAAGGTCGACGGCCAGAAGCCGCAGCAGATCGGCAAGCTGAAGATGGTCACGCCCGACACGGCCATGACCCGCGGCACCGACGGCCTGTTCCGCGCCGATGCGGGCGATCTCGATGCCGACCCGGGCGCGCGCCTGCAGTCCGGCGCGCTCGAAGGCTCCAACGTGAGCCCGGTGGCGACGATGGTGGGCATGATCGCCGCCGCGCGCCAGTTCGAGCAGCAGATGAAGATGCTGGAAAACGCCGAAAAGCAGGACCAGCAGGCTTCCAAGCTGCTCTCCGAGAACTGATTTCCGGACGACGAGGCATGCGCGGGATGCGCAGGCCATCGTCTCCGCGCCCTCGGCCCGCTGCGCCGACCGGCGCCTCCCGGCCGCGATAAGACGGCAGGAACGGGGCCTTATCCGGGCGCTCCGACCCTCAAGTTTTCGGGATCATGGCGTATCACCCGAACGAAAGTTCAACGTCATGCTTCGCTCATTGTGGATCTCGAAAACCGGCATGGAGGCTCAGCAGCTCCAGCTGGACAACATCTCGAACAACCTCGCCAACGTGGCCACCAACGGCTACAAGAAGAGCCATGCGGTATTCGAGGATCTGATCTATCAGAACCTGCGCCAGTCCGGCTCCGCGAGCTCCGACCAGACCCAGTTGCCCACCGGACTGCAGGTCGGCCTCGGCGTGCGTCCCGTGGCCACCGCGCGCGACTTCTCGCAGGGCTCGCTGCAGCAGACGAGCAACACGCTGGACGTCGCCATCAGCGGCAACGGCTTCCTGCAGGTGACGATGCCCGACGGCACCACCGGCTACACGCGCGACGGCTCGCTGAAGATGGACGCCCAAGGCCAGATCGTCACCAACAACGGCTTCGTGGTACAGCCCGGCATCACGATCCCGCCGACCGCGCAAAGCATCTCGATCGGCGCCGACGGCACCGTCAGCGTCACGCTGCCCGGCAGCGCCACCCCCAGCACGCTGGGCCAGCTGCAACTGGCGGGCTTCGCGAATCCGGGCGGCCTCGACCCCAAGGGCGGCAACATCTACGCCGAGACGGCCGCCTCGGGCACGCCCAGCGCCGCCGCCCCGGGCACCAACGGCCTGGGCGGCCTGCGCCAGGGCTTCGTCGAGACCAGCAACGTCAACGTGGTCGAGGAGCTCGTGTCGATGATCTCCACGCAGCGCGCCTACGAGCTCAACTCGAAGGCGATCCAGACCTCCGACCAGATGCTTCAACGCCTGGGGCAACTGTGATGTTCGATCCCGCCGCCGGCCACCGTCATCTGCGCCATCGCAGCGTGCATTCGCGCCATCCGGTCTCCGACCGCACGGCCCTGCGCGTGGGCATCGTCGCCATCATCCTCGTGATCATCTCGGCGCTGTTCGCCACGCCCGCGCACGCCACGCGCCTGAAGGAAGTCGCGGCCGTCCAGGGCGTGCGGAGCAATCAGTTGATCGGCTACGGCCTGGTCATCGGCCTCGATGGCACGGGCGACCAGACCACGCAGGCGCCGTTCACCACGCAAGGCCTCACGTCGATGCTGCAGCAACTGGGCGTCACGCTGCCCGCGGGCACCACGATGCAACTGAAGAACGTGGCGGCCGTGATCGTCACGGCGTCGCTGCCCGCGTTCGCGCAGCCGGGCCAGGCGATCGACATCGACGTCTCGTCGGTGGCCAACGCCAAGAGCCTGCGCGGCGGCACGCTCGTGGCCACGCCGCTCAAGGGCGCCGACGGCCAGGTCTACGCGATCGCGCAGGGCAACCTGATCGTCGGCGGCGCCGGCGCCGCGGCGGGCGGCTCCAAGGTCACCATCAACCATCTCAGCGCCGGCCGCATCCCGGAAGGCGCCACGGTCGAACGCGCCGTGCCCACGCCGCTGTCGCAGGGCGACACGCTGGAGCTCGACCTGAACTCCGCCGACTACGCCACTGCGCGCGCGGTCGCGCAGGCGATCAATATCAACAAGGGCGTCGGCATCGCCCGCGCCGTCGACGGCCGCGTGGTCAAGATCAAGGTGCCCGCCGACCAGGACGCGCGCGTCAGTTTCCTGGCCGACCTCGAGAACCTCGAGATCAACCTGCAGACGCCCGCCGCCAAGATCGTGATGAACGCCCGCACCGGCTCCATCGTGATGAACCAGGCCGTCACGTTGATGCCGTGCGCCGTGGCCCACGGCAGCCTGTCGGTGACGATCAATTCGAACCCGCAGGTGAGCCAGCCCGCGCCGAACTCCAACGGCCAGACGGTGGTCACCGACAAGACCGACATCGCGATCACGTCGCAGGCCGGCTCGCTGGTCAGCATGCCCGCGGGCACCAAGCTGGCCGATGTCGTCAAGGCGCTCAACGCGCTCGGCGCGACGCCGCAGGACCTGCTCGCGATCCTGCAGGCGATGAAGGCGTCCGGCGCGCTGACCGCCGAAATCGAAGTGATCTGATCATGGCCAACGGCATCATCTCCTCCTCCTCGACGGCGCCGACGCCGGCCTCGCTGAACCTCGCGGGCGGTCTCGAGAACCTGCGCCTCAAGGCGGAGAAGGATCCCAAGAGCGCGGTGCGCGAAGCGGCCAAGCAGTTCGAGACGATGTTCACGCAGCAGCTGCTCAAGAGCATGCGCGACTCGACCATGAACGCCGACATGCTGGACAACGAGGGCACGAAGATGGGCACCGAGATGCTCGACTCGCAGTGGGCCACGAAGATCTCCGGCCAGCCGGGTGGCCTGTCGGACGTCATCGCGCGCCAGCTCGAACGCCAGATGGGCATCACCCAGGGCGTCACCGCGAAGCCGGCGACCGCGAACCCGACGCCGATCGATCCGCTGCATCCGGATGCGCCGATCTCGCTGCCGCAGAAGGCCGCGGCCAACTTCATCCAGACGCACACCGACGCCGCCGCCGCCGCGGAAAAGATCTCCGGCATTCCCGCCACGTTCATGATCGCCCAAGCCGCGCACGAGACGGGCTGGGGCCGCAAGGAGATCAGGAACGCCGACGGCACGACGTCGTACAACCTGTTCGGCATCAAGGCCGGCCCGAACTGGAAGGGCGCGACCACCGACACCACCACCACCGAGTACATCGGCGGCAAGGCCCACAAGGTCACGCAGACGTTCCGTGCGTACGCCAGCTACGCCGAGTCGTTCGCCGACTACGCCAACACGATGAAGAACAGCCCGCGCTACGCCGCGGTGGTGGCCGCGGGCAACGATGCCAACGGCTTCGCCAAGGGTTTGCAGAAGGCCGGCTACGCGACGGATCCGTCGTATGCCACCAAACTCGCCAAGATGATTCACATGACCGAACGAGTTCAACAGACTCTTGCCTGATCGTGATATCGACCCGATTCTTCCGAACTGAAAGGAGCGCGCCATGAGCTCATCGGCATTGATGTCGATCGGCGTGCGCGCCATGTTCGCGAACTATGCGTCGATGCAGACGACCGGTCACAACATCGCGAACGCGCAGACGCCGGGCTACTCGCGCCAGACGGTGCAGCTGCAGACCTCCGGCGGCCAGCAGACGGGCGCGGGCTTCTTCGGCAAGGGCGTCGACGTCGTCACCGTGCAGCGCGCCAGCGACGCCTTCCTCAACACGCAGGCCCAGGTGGCCAGCTCGATGTCGGCGATGGACGGTGCGCGCTCGTCCAACCTGCAACAGCTCGAGACGGTGTTCCCGCCCGGCGATTCGGGCATGGGCGCCGCGGTCGGCAGCTTCATGAACGCGTTCGTCGACCTGGCCAACAGCCCGGCCGACTCGTCCGCGCGCCAGGTGATCCTGTCCGATGCCGCCGAGGTGGCGGACCGCTTCTCGACGGCGGGCGACCAGCTCGACCGCCTGCAGTCCGGCGTCACGGCCGACTTGACCAGTTCCGTGGCCGAGGTCAACCAGATGGCCGCGCAGGTGGCGACGCTGAACGGCAGCATCGCCGCGTTGCGCGGCTCGTCGTCGGCCCCCAACGACCTGCTGGATCAGCGCGACCAGCTCATCAAGAAGATCGGCAACCACATCAAGGTCTCCACCATCGCCGCCAACGACGGCACGATGGGCGTGTTCATCGCCGGCGGCCAGCGCCTGGTGCTGGGCGCCGAGGCACAGCAGCTCGCGGTGACCCCGGATCCGGCCAACACCGGCCGCTCGGTGATCTCGATCAGCGACAGCGGCATCACGCACGAGTTGTCCGACAACCTGCTGGTGGGGGGCTCGATCAGCGGCCTGCTGAATTACCAGAACGAGGACCTCGTCGCGGCGCGCAACCAGCTGGGCCAGATGGCGGCCTCCTTGTCGGCCCGCGTCAACCAGGTGCAGGGCTACGGCCTCGACACGAGCTCGCCGTCGGGCCCCGGCAACCCGATCTTCGCCGTCGGCGCCCCGATCGCGATCCCGAACACCCACAACGCGCGCGACGGCTCGGGCGCCTTCGCGAGCAGCGTCGCGTTGACCGTCACCGACGGCACGCAGCTGAAGGCGAGCGACTACACGCTGGCCGCCGATCCGGCCAACGCGGGCAACTACATCGTCACGCGCGGCTCGGACGGCGTGCAGTTCGAGATGGCGCCCAATGGCAGCGATTTCCAGTACACGCGCCTGTCCGACAACGCGGCGATGGGCGACAGCATGGACGGCTTCCAGATCGCGATCACCGGCACGCCCGGCCCCAACGACAGCTTCGAGCTGGAGCCCGTGGGCCGCGCCGCGGTGAGCATGACCCGCGTGCTGGACGACCCGACCGGCATCGCCGCCGCCGCGCCGATGACGGCCGTCATGGGCGTGGCCAACAAGGGCACGGCGACGGTCGCCAG
>Ga0302316_10002760_pt1 | contig 12464 bp, 11 predicted proteins | sample III_Palsa_N3_2_FD_200456 | JGI IMG/M metagenome (GOLD analysis project Ga0302316, IMG submission 200456) | Peat permafrost microbial communities from Stordalen Mire near Abisko, Sweden - III_Palsa_N3_2 | ecosystem: Environmental > Terrestrial > Soil > Palsa > Peat permafrost | place: Sweden... | reverse complement strand
CCATACCTTCCGACTACCTCGTTTGCAAAGGCCCACCCGTCTGCAAGGCCAACGCATCCGGCACAGATGGCATACTGCAACCTGGACCGGCTCTGCCCAATGGAACCACCTGCAAGTTCGTCTACGAAAAGTTTTCGACTGAAAGCAAATGCTCAGGAGGTTTGTGTGCGGCACCCCCGGCGGGTACGTCCGGTTGGTTTCAGCCAAGATATCTCCTGATTGGAGTTATTTACGCTCCACCGGGAATCGGTAGTTCGGTCGAATATTCGTCGAGTAGCACGTTCGGCTCGACCCAGGACATCTCAACCGCCTTGGGCACCGGTGTCTCGGTGGGATTGACGATACTGGATATCAATACGACGACGTCGGACGTCCAGACCACCACAACCGACCAGTCCTTCACAATCACCAAGTCAACAGGCAGTACCGAAGGAATGTCGTCGAAATTCGATACGGTGAATCATGACGAGGACAAGTTCTTCCTCTGGACAAATCCCACGATTAACTTTTCCCAGCCATACGCAAACATTCCAAGCCTGACGCTCACTCTGGTTCCCGCGGACCCTACGAAACCCGATCCGACGGTCACCATCAACGTCGCAACGGTACGAGGCGCTGAACCCGATACCTATCACATCATGGATGGCTGGACCAACGGAGATAAGAAGAACCTCCTCGCGCAGGATCCATTTATCGCCTCATCCACAGTGAATGCCAGCACCGCGTACCCCAACACCGCGACTCTGAACACGGTGGACCCCACCGCAGCAAATCCCAAGCGGTTCTCCCTCCTTCGAGAAATACAGACACAGGGGCCGGATGTCACAAGCAGTGGCATTCCAAATTCCGGGATTCCAGTTACAGCAACCACAAACCAATGCAACACGACGACTCAAAACGACACAACCACTGTCTCCGTTGGGGGCTCCTACAATTTCTTCGGTTTCGGTGCCTCAGCTGGTGCATCGTTCTCAACCAGCTTCTCCAATAGCAATCAGGCGTGCAACGGCACCTCCCAAAGCGGAACGGTCACTCTGCAGTCAACAACAGTAGGCGATGACCGTCCCATCGCAGTGTATTTCGATGCAACCTACGCTACGTTTGCGTTCGTCGATCGAACTCCGTCCCCTCTCGTAACAAGCATAACGACCCGGCTAGGTCCCAACCTTACAGGAAGAGTTACCGATTCTTCCGGGAGACCGCTCACGAAGCAACAGATCAATGTCACCTTCTCGAACGGTATAACGCGAACACTGTTCTCGGATTCAAGCGGAAACTACACCGTCGTCTCGCCGCCTGCCGGAGCGATCACCATTCGCAGTGGCGATCTCGTTCAGCACGCGTCTTTGGCTGCGAACAAAGCCGCAGTCATTCCGCTGAAGGTAGTCAACCCGAAGGCTGCACTTCCACTGCCCACTGTTCCCCTCCGCACAACAGCACCGCGCTTGCCATAAGACACGGCAATTCGGCAGACCCTCCTCGATGCAATAAGTGCCCATGCCATGAGGGTGATATGGGCATCTTCGGAGCGCCCGAGCCGCGCCGAACTTTCGGGCTTGCATCTCTGCCCATTGTCGAAGACGTGTGTGCCAAGCGTCTCGCCACCAGCGTGGCTGTTGAACACGCGCAGAAATACAAGCATCGGTATTGGCGATTTATCATTCTCGACAGGAGCCTGAGAAGGGTCACAACGCCATAGTTACCTATAACCCCGTTTCCGGGAAAGACTTTGTTAGTGGGAGCACGTTGCAGCTCGCATGAGCCCTTCCACTCGTTCCAGAGCAGAGCGAGCGGGTTCCGCATCCGCGACGTGGGACTGTTTCGAATCGACTTGAAGAACGAACCTCCCTAGAAACGGTGTTTTCGGAGAACACGTCCGAAGTTGCCGCCGATGCATGGCGTGGAACTCCTTCTGCCGCACTCTCGGTCAGGCCAGGTCGAAATGTCGGTGAGGTTCGGTGCCATAGCAAATTTGATGCGAGCGCCATAGAAACAGAATTGCTGGCCTCCCCTACTACGGGGCCGCTGTCGGACCGCCCCGCAAGGGTACTAGGGATTACTTTCGGGTTGCCCGTGACCCGCGGGAGCCATTATCGCCGGCAAGGTGAATGAGTTGGGCGCCCGGCAACCTCTTTACACCGCCCAGCGGGTAGAATCTTACCGACGTTCACAACCAGGAGATCTGACATGCGTATCGCGCGGATAGGTACGGGGCTGGTTCTATTGTTGTTTTCCATCTGCGTGTACGCAACGACGCGGCCACAAACAATGACCGTAGGCGGCAAACTTACCCGCGTAATGGCGATAGGGGGAGAGTCGACCGGCTGGGCGATTCAACTCGATTCCGAGGTTGCCGTCGATGGCAAGCAGGTCAATTCGTTTGAGGTTGATTATCCGAAACTCACGAAACTGGAAAAACTGGAGAACAAGCATGTCGAGGCGACGGGCTCGCTCTCGCACCGGCAGGGTGTGGAGACCGGCGAGCGGACAGTTCTGGTCGTCTCCTCAATCAAGGAAGCCCGGGCTGTATCTCCTATGCCCGTGAAGACGGCATCCGTTGGCCTCGTCGGCAGCGAGTGGCTATTGGAAGATCTTGGTGGCCTGGGCGTCACTGATAACGTCCAAGCGACGCTCACCTTTCCCGAAGGAGGTAAGGTAGCGGGGAACGGATCGTGCAATCGCTTTTTTGGTCCTGCGGCGGTGAGCGGGAATGCCATTTCGCTTGGCCCTCTGGCTTCGACGCGAATGATGTGCCCCGAGGCGGTGATGAGCCAGGAGATGAGATATGTGAAGACTCTCCAAACAGCTGAGCACTTCGAGTTGAAAGACCCTTATTTGCTGATCTATTGCAAGGGTCTCGAAAAGCCGCTGCGCTTCACGCGGATGGCGCCGTCCAAGCCTGCGGGCTTTTGAAATAGCTCAAACCCAGTGACCTCATCTGAGAAAAGTCAGCGTGATCCCTTTACCGGAAACTTTGTGCGTGATCCACGAGTAAACGATCACCTGTTTGCGATCAACTGTCCTCGAGCGGTACTTGCCGTATCGCAGTAAGGTTCACTTATGAATTGTGGTCCCCTTCCCTGCCCCGAACGTCCGGCCTTCAACGAAGCGGTGGGAACGCTTAGCGCGCGTGACAGCACTTGGATCCTTGCCGCCACGATTTTGGGATCAAGCATGGATTTTATCGATGGAACGGTAGTGAACATCGCTTTGCCGAGCCTTCAACGCTCCTTCGTCGCTACAGGAACTCAAGTGCAATGGGTGGTCGAGGCCTACGCTCTCTTTCTCTCTTCCCTCTTGCTGGCCGGAGGATCATTAGGAGACCGCTTTGGTCTCAGAAGAGCCTTTCTCGCGGGAGTTGCACTTTTCGCGTGTGGCTCGGTTTGGTGCGGGCTCGCCCCAAACCTAACGCAATTGTTGATCGCGCGATCGATGCAGGGTGTCGCCGGTGCGCTGCTCGTACCGAACAGCTTGGCTTTTCTGTCAGCGAGTTACTCTGGAGCGCAGCGTGGTCGCGCAATCGGTACTTGGTCGGGTTTCGCGTCCATGATGACGGCGGTTGGCCCAGTCCTTGGTGGGTGGATGGTGCAGCATGGCTCGTGGCGCTGGGTTTTCTTCATTAACGTTCCTATTGCTTTAATCACCGGCTGGATCGTTCTTAGCAAGACAGCGAGAGTGGGTCCGCGCACTCAATCGAGATCCGTCGACTGGAAAGGAACAATCCTTGGCACCCTGGGATTGAGCGCACTGACCTATTCGTTGATGGAATGGGACAGCTCTCACATCTTGGTGCGCCTTATAGGAATCCTTGGGGTCGCAATGTTGGCGGCATTTGTGTTCGCAGAACGTCGCGCGAAGGAACCGATAATGCCGATCGAGCTTTTTCGGAGCCGAACCTTTAGCGGCGCAAATATTCTTACATTCTTCCTTTACGCTGCCCTGTCCGCTGCACTCTTTTACCTTCCACTGGATCTGATTCAAATTCAGGGATACACGCCTACCCAGGCGGGAATGGCCATGCTCCCTCTGGTGCTAACACTGTTCCTGCTCTCCCGGTGGGCGGGGGGCCTCATCGACCGATTCGGTCCGCGGCTGCCTCTTACGGTAGGTCCTCTCATCACGGCATGCGGATATGCCTTGCTCGCGATTCCCGGGGTTGGCGGGCCCTATTGGAAGACGTACCTTCCGGCGTTGATTGTGCTCGGGCTCGGGATGGCAATCAGCGTAGCGCCACTCACTACGACGGTTATGAGTTCAGTCTCACCTGGTAGATCTGGCGCCGCCTCCGGCATCAACAACACAATCTCCCAGACGGCAGCCCTACTCGCTCTGGCCATTTGTTCTCCGCTTTTCTATCAGGCCTTTTCGAAGAGTCTTCCGATTCGACTCGCCCAGCATAGAGTTACGGCTGATCTCTCAACCCAAATCAGCGATCAATCGCGACGGCTCGGTGCAATTGAAACCAACGATCCGGCCGGACGCCTGGCGGTAGACGACTCCTTTGTGAATGCGTTTCGGCTGATCACACTTGTCGCTTGTGGTTTAGCAGTAGCGGCCGGTGCCACAGCCGCGTTTACGGTTCGCGGCCGAAGCGACGCACGAGGCAATATCCCCGGCGCCTCTTCCGTCCCCGCTAATACCTAATGAAGTATTTTCGCTTGACGCCACCGCTCCTGCGAAATGACTTTCCGAGCGAAGTATGGCCGCAAATATTCCACTGATTGACGTGTGAATCTGCGCTTCTTTATTCGGCGAATTTCTACGGATTCCCTTTGGCGCGGCGGATCATAAATCCTCCGCTGCAGATCGCCATGATGCGCACTGATTGGTCTTATCGCCCTGGTTCGATGAGTGCATTGGCGATTTAGCGCTCGTCGAGAAAAGCACGAATCAGCCGTGCGTTTGCCCCAAGAGGAAGATCAACCCGTCCGACAGTGTGCCGCGCCAAACAACAGAGTTATGAGCTCCATCAAACTCACGATAGTCGAGATCATACCCTTTCACTTGCAGGACATCCCGAAGTTCGCGGTTCGATCCCAGCATGGCCGCTCCTAAATCGTAGACTCCGATGTCCATATAAAACCGGATGGGCAAGCGTTTGCTGTTCTTGAATGCGTCAATCATGGTGCCTGTCTCGCGCGGATAGAGCCGGTGCTCGAAGTCAGCGCCTACAGTCTGCCAGTTCTTGCTAATCCAATAGGAGCCTGACTGCGATATGACATTACCGATTGCCTCGGGATGGGTGAACGCGGAATAGGTAGCACCATATCCTCCAAAGCTTGAGCCCGCAACAACCACGGCATTGGGGCCAGGCGTGATGTTGTAGTGCGACCGTGCCCACGGCACTAATTCGTCAGCAACGAAGTCCGAGAACGGTTTGCTGCCCGTGAGATCGCGGCTTCTCTTTCCCATTGACCACACCAGAATGGCAACCGTTTGGCCAATCTTCTTCTCGGCGATAAGGTTATCCAGAATGGTCGGCGTCGGTACCTCTGCCTCTGCCTCGTCGGGCAGCGCCCCGTAAGACACGCCATCGAACACGATCAGCAGGTTGGCCGGAGTCTTGCCGTTGTAGCGAAGGGCAGGTAAACCGTGATCTTCCGATCCTCATTCAAAAAGCTGCTCTTAATTGCCGTCTGGACGGTCTTACCCTTTGGTACGGCCGTCTTTGCCACGATATCCGGCTGGGATGGGGCGTCAGGCATCGCCAGAATGGCGTCGTCGCTGTGGACCATTTCCGGGATCTCAACCTCTCCCTTTGGTCCTGCATAATGCGTTTTGTAAAGGTTGAACGAATAGACGAACCGCGCATCGACCGGCAGCACCTGGCTGACAAAGAAAAAATCAGTTTGACCCAGCCGATTCATCTGGAGGCCATCGTGATCGGGGCCACCGATTAACTCTGCATTCGTGGTATCTCGATCTCCCAAAATGAAGTACGTAACCTGCATCTCCAGCTTGTTTCCGGGTATTGCTTCGATAATTGGACCTTTGCCTTTATGGTCGGCGATGAACCTCACCACAGCGGTTGGATCGCTTCGGGAACTCTGCCACAACTCTTCAATTTCCTTCGTTGGGTATGCAGCTTTCGCCAATCGCCCAGCGTTCTGGTCCGGGCCGAGGATATGGTCGATCTTCATGACATATTTGCCTGGCTTGCATTCTTGTCCGCTGCGTGGACTACGAACTTGTAAGCTCCGCGCTTAAGGGCCGTCAAGTCGATTGGCTCTGCTCCGTCCGCACCATTGGAGCTGTCTAAACGCGTTATCTGCGCTCCATCAGGATCGTTAACATCAATGACGACATCGATGCCTTCCTGATCAATCTCACCAATTATTGCCGCACCACTTTCGAGTTGTGCCGAGTAAGTTTGTTCTTCGGAAGGAAGTAGTGTGCGCTCCACTTGCATACCCGGGTGCACTGGCATAGCAGCTGATTGATCATGAGTAGTGCTTTGCCCTCGAAGAACCGTGGCCGAAAAGACCACGGAGACCAAGATAAGATGGGCCGCGCGGTTCTGAAGCTTTACCTCTCGCAAAATCATGCAGCCATCATAATTCGTAGCAACGCCAAATCTGTGTTCTGACATCGAGTCTTGCCTTAATCCGGCGACCGGAACAGCTGCGCTAGTGATCATTCGAGGAAACATTCGGAATCAGAATAAGTGCTACCGACCTGCGATCTTCTGTTTACTCAACTCCGGCGCTATGGGGTCTCGACTGGCGACAACAGGCCGAGTCACTCGTTGAACCAGTAAACACAGCGATAGAGTGTGAACTTGGCGCGACCAATACACGACCATCGTAGGGTCGAAAACAGCCCAAATCCTCCTAAACCATACCAAAGCGACCTGCCACTAAGGGGAACGCTATCAACAATTTTTCGCTGATTCCGGACGACTTAGCTGCATCGCTAGGCAGCCCTGAAAAGGCTGCGCACTTCGAATTCAATTAGAAAGTTTCATTTGCTCGTCGCGCACTCCACATTGGCTATGGTTCAGGGGATTACAAGTCACCATGCAGCAGAACCGTGAGCCGGCGTGGGCCGTGCACTCCGCGAATGCGAACCATCTCAATATCTGACGTAGCGGAGGGCCCACTAATGCTGGTGATCGGTCTGGCACTTTGCGATCCTATTGCAGTGAGAGCCTCTGGGATCGATCCATAGACCTGATCGCGACGTACGATGCAGATGTGATGATCGGGCAGCAGGGTAAGAGCGCGACGCCCCTGATCTCCGCCATGGACCAGGAAGATGGTTCCGGTGGAAGCTACCGCAGCTTCGCATCTCGTCAATACGGCCTGCGCGCAATCAAGCTCTGGAGTGGTGAGACCGTGATCAACGCAGACATTCACGTCTTCTGGAACGAGTGTCCGCAGCGGTCCGGAGGGTACCAGCAGGCGATCTTCACCTGCATCCTGCAGTGCCTGCTTGATGCCTGCGGGAAGTTCGGTCTCATCGGTCAGCTCGATGACCTCCGTATCATAGTCGATAAGTTTGTCGATAAACAGTTGCAGGCAACCAGCTCGATCAAGGCCCGAGAAGCGACAGTATGAGCGGATAATACTTGCATGGGACGCCTCGACCGGAACCTTGAGATCAGGAAGTGCGGCGCGAATGCGCGCCAGAATATCCTCGCGCGCGGTGAGAGGGGGGCTCATGATGGCTCCTCACTGGAAGCGGTAGCTTCAGCGCGAGTCTTCCACCAGTCTCGAAAACTTTGCTTGGGTATAGGTCGAAGATCCCGAAACTCTGTCCATGCGCCTGCAAGCCCCGGGAGGTTCGTGAGCTGCCCTCTCCGCTCGAAAATCTTTTGCCCTAGCCTCGCAAGACGCTGTGCAGCCTCATAACGACGATGACTAAAAAAGATCGTACTCATCGCCCGCATCGCTAAACATTCCGCTGATAGGCTGCCACGAAGGGTCGCCTGGTCTTCGCGAACGATCTTGCCTCGCAAGTGAATCAGGATTTCTGGAATATTGATCTTAACCGGACAAACTTCATAACAGGCGCCACAAAGCGTCGAGGCATACGGAAGTGAACGAGAGTGCTCTAAAGATTGCAACTGCGGGGAAAGAATTGCACCAATGGGGCCAGAGTAGATGCTGCCATAGGCGTGGCCTCCAGTCTCTCGATAGACGGGACACGCATTCAGGCAGGCGCCGCAGCGTATGCAGTCCAATGTCTCGCGTTCGCGCTCGTCTTTGAGAAGAGCGGTGCGCCCATTGTCGAGCAAGATGACATGGAACGCCTTCGGCCCATCGCCGGGCTCGACTCCGGTCCAAAAAGAGTTGTACGGGTTCATGCGCTCTCCTGTAGCGGAACGTGGGAGAAGCTGCAGAAAGACTTCAAGATCCTGGAAGGTGGGAATCACCTTTTCCATGCCGACTAAGCTGATCAGAACATCCGGCATCGTGACACACATGCGGCCGTTGCCCTCTGACTCAACGACACAAACAGAACCGGTTTCGGCAATGGCGAAGTTTGCCCCGCTGATGCCGATCTTTATACGCAGAAACTTCTCGCGCAGATAGTTACGAGCAGCATCCGTTAGGTCAGCGGGTTGATCTCCAAGGTCGACAAGACCCATGTGCTCGCGAAATATCTCGCGTACTTCAAAACGGTTCTTATGCAGCGCAGGGACAACGATATGCGAAGGCTCGTCGTTGCTCATCTGGACGATCATGTCGGCGAGATCCGTCTCATAGGCTCGAATGCCGGCGTGTTCGAGGGCCACATTCATCTGGATCTCATCCGAGGTCATCGTCTTAACCTTGATGACCTCAGCGGGCTGATCTCCGCTGTATTGATTGATCAATGCAACGGCGATTGTGTTGGCCTCATCGGCATCTCGCGCCCAGTGAACTCTTCCTCCAGCCTGCTCGCAGTTTCGTTCAAATTGCTCGAGGTAGTAATCGAGATGGGCGAGTGTGTGCGTCTTGATATCATTCCCCGCTTGTCGCAACTGCTCCCAGTCTGGCATCTCGTCAACACGCAAGGCACGTTTCGCTCGGATGATGTCCGTCGCGTTTCTTACATTGCGGCGGAGCTGATCGTTTCTGAGTGCGTCTTTGGCCGCCACAGGAAATGACGAAGCTCGGTCGGTCTTACCGACTCGTACGCTCATCCGTCCACCTCAGAAGACGACAGTATTTCAGCCAGATGCATGGCCCGCACTGAAGAGCCCTGCCGATGCAGTCCTCCATAGATTTGCATCAGGCAGGAATTGTCGAGTGCTGTGATGACCTCCGCTCCAGTTTCCAAAACTTCTTTGTTTTTTTCGGACAGCATGGCGACCGAGACGTCCGCGTTCTTAATGGCGAAGGTGCCGCCAAATCCACAACATTGATCCTGATTGGGCAAGCCGACCAATTCAAGTTTGCGCACCTGCCGAAGGAGGCGATAAGGACCATCGCCCACATGCAACATTCGCAAAGAATGGCAGGAGGGGTGATACGTCACGCTATGGGGGAACGTGGCTCCAACATCATCAACCCCAAGGCGTTCTACCAGCAGTTCGGAAAACTCAAAGATGCGTGGAAGCAGATTGCGAACTTCACGCGCGAAATCCGGATCATGCTCCTGTTGCGCGATCAATTCGTAGTGTTCCCGAATCATCGCAACGCATGAAGCCGAAGGCACACAGACAATCTCTGCGTCTCGGAAGATAGAAACGAAGCGACGCACAAGTGGTACAGCTTCCTTCTGATAGCCGGTGTTGTGATGCATCTGACCGCAGCAAGTTTGTTCGATAGGAAATTCGATGGTGTGCCCGAGGCGCTCCAATACGCGCGTCACTGCTATACCCGTTTCCGGGAAGAGCGTGTCGTTATAACAGGCAACAAAGAGCGCGATTCGCAAAGATCTCTCCTTTGATATCGCACCTCCCAACGACGGTGGTTTTGCAGATCGCACCCTTCCTCTATCGATCAGAATCGCGCATGATTACGTGAGGGTGCGATCGAGATGGGTATATCCGCCGTCGACAACAAGATGTTGTGCCGTAGTGTGTCCGGACTGTTTTGATGAAAGCAGGAAGACTGCCATGGCGGCGATTTCCGATCCCTCGGTCATACGCCGGCCTAATGGAATCCGATCACTGATTGCCTTAAGGGCGTCCGACGGGTTGTCCCGGCTCTCCAGCCACCTCTTATAGAGAGGCGTGAGAACCTCGGCAGGTAAGATGCTGTTGACGCGGATGCCAAACGGGAGAAGCTCAGCAGCCCACTCTCGTGTCAGCGCGAGCTGAGCGCCCTTAGCCGCGGCATAGGCCGATGTTCCGCCTTGCCCCGTAAGCGCGACCTTAGAGCTGATATTGACGATCGCTCCACGTGCTTCCTTCAACATCGGCAACGCAAAGTGTGCCATTGAGTAGTAGTGAACGAGGTTCTGACGCAGGCTTTCGAGGAAACGCTCTGGATTGCCATCAGCAAGCCCGACCCCATCATTTGCGCCAGCGTTATTTACAAGTCCATCAATGCGGCCATGCTTTTGTTGAATGTGTTCCACTGCATGACGACAATGCTCTGCGTCTGCAAGTTGTGCTTCGATGAAGTCACATCGGCTCTGTTCCTTCATCTCATTCAGAAAATGCTTAACATTCTCTGAAGCTCGGCTCACGACGACAACAACAGCCCCCTCGTCAATGCAGGCGCGGGTAATGGCCTCTCCAATACCGGCACCGCCGCCAGTGACGACAATGACACGATCTTTGAGTCCCAGGTCCACAGTCTCTCCGCAAAAGTAATTCAACGCAGGTTGAAAAATCCACCATCGATTGGATAGTCGACTCCTGTAACGAAGGAGGACGCATCGGAGCATAGATACAGGGCCAGCATAGCAATTTCATCAGGAGTGCCCATACGTCCTATCGGCTGCGACTGACCGAGGGTCTTCATCTTTTCGGCTTCTTCGCCCGGATAGTTCTTCGCAAGGAAGCCGTCGACGAATGGAGTGTGCACGCGCGCCGGCGAGATGCAATTGCATCGAATTCCTTGCGCGATGTAGTCTTTGGCCACTGAAAGTGTCATAGAAAGCACGGCGCCCTTCGTCATTGAGTAGGCAAAGCGGTCCGAAAGGCCCGCCGTAGCTGCAATGGACGCTAGATTAAGAATGGTCCCACAACTCGTTTCGAGCATCGTCTTAATCGCAGCCCGCATACAGAGGTATGTGCCCCGGACATTGACTGAAAAAAGCCGTTCGAAGTCTTCAAGAGAGGTAGATTGCAGATTCCCGACATGCGCCAGACCTGCGCAATTGACCAGGATATCGACAGGCCCCACAATTTGGGAAAACGCTTTTCCAACGCTCTCTTGTGAACCGACATCGCAGGCGAGGCTTGAAGTGGCCGCTCCAGTTTTTTCCCTGATCGCTGTCGCGGCAATGTTCAATCTCTCTGAATCAAGATCAACCAAGACAACATTCGCTCCTTGAGAGGCGAACAGCTCGCTTATAGCGAAACCTATCCCGCTGGCTGCACCGGTCACTACCGCGCGCTTCCCTGTCAGTTCAAACACCGGCGAAATTCCCCCATATACCACTTGGACTATCGTTCTGAGTTTTACCGTCCTCGTCATAGGCTTGTCAAATATGAAACTTGTATGGCACTTGTAAAAGAATGCGCACAAAACCAGGTGGACGGGCAACCTTACATATTTCCCCATGCACGTAATGTTTCATTGACGAAACATGAGGACATAACTACACTTGCTTTGCTGTCAAACATTGAGAGCAAAGCGGTTTGAGAAAAAACGATCCGAAGCCTTTGAAACATCGAGGAAGCTTTGAAACCAATCACTATAACCAACGTGCGAGTCATCGATCTACGCTTCCCAACGTCGCGTGAGTCTATCGGGTCAGACGCGGTCAACAAAGATCCTGACTACTCAGCCGCATACTGCATCCTCGAGACGGATACAGACCTCGAGGGCCACGCTCTCACATTCACGCTTGGTCGCGGGACGGAACTTTGCGTCAGCGCAATTGAGTATCTTTCGAGATTTGTTCGGAACCGCACGCTGCAATCCATTACCGCTGATCTCAATGAGTTCTACCTTCTATTGACGGGAGACATGCAATTCCGATGGTTGGGTCCGGAAAAGGGCGTCATTCATCTCGCGTGCGGTGCTCTGATAAACGCAGTTTGGGATCTATATGCCAAGGCTGAAGGCAAGCCGATTTGGCGACTGCTTGCGGAGATGACCCCGGAGCAAATCGTAGCCGCTGTCGACTTTCGTTACATTGCCGACGCAATCTCGCCCTCGGAAGCGCTCGACATTCTACGAGCAGGCAAGCATCAGCAAGCTGAGCGTTTGTCCATCTTGGAAGCTCGCGGTTATCCAGCATATACAACTTCAGCTGGCTGGTTCGGGTTTAGTGATGAGAAGATTCGGCAGCTTTGCCGTGAGGGCCTTGCTGATGGATGGACTGGCTTCAAACTGAAGGTGGGAGGCACTCCGGAGGAC
>Ga0302316_10002757_pt1 | contig 12470 bp, 5 predicted proteins | sample III_Palsa_N3_2_FD_200456 | JGI IMG/M metagenome (GOLD analysis project Ga0302316, IMG submission 200456) | Peat permafrost microbial communities from Stordalen Mire near Abisko, Sweden - III_Palsa_N3_2 | ecosystem: Environmental > Terrestrial > Soil > Palsa > Peat permafrost | place: Sweden... | reverse complement strand
TGCGGGGTCTCGGAATTTTGTGTCGCTGTAGCTGACGTCCCAGGAGGCCCTTGTTGTTTGCGATCAAGTTCGGTTGACATGCGAAGCTCAACGTCCGCCTCGTCCTTCCGCCCAAGGCGCGCCAGCGCAAGCCCTCGATAGTAATGTGCTGGTTGATACTCTGGCGCGGTCTTCTCCGCTTTAGCGAGAAACTGCTCTGCTTCCTCATACTGCTTTCTGCGGAAACATAGTATGCCCATGCCCGTTAGAGCGCCTCCGTGGGTTGGGTCGCGGTCCAGAGTCTTACGAAAGAATGTTTCAGCTTGCGCATCGTGCTGACCATCCAGCTCGATCTTGCCAAGCTGGTAATACGACTCCGTCTGCACCGGCTGCAGCTGGATCGAACGTTCGAACTCAATACGTGCTTCATCCGGTCGCTGCGATATTGCCAACACGTGCCCTAGCCCGTAATGAGCGGTAGCGTCATCAGGCTTCATCACCAGATAGGCGCGTAACTCTTGTTCGGCTACCGGCAGATGCTGCTCATCTGTCTCCACCCGCGCGAGAGCATAAAGGATGTCGGGGTCTTCAGGACGCAGCTTGCGAGCAGACTGCAATGCATCGAGCGCCTCAGGAAGCCGCCCCAATTCGTTCGCCTGTAGGCCAAGGTCGAGGAGAAGCTTCGGGTCATCCGGCAGTTTGCTGCGCGCATGCTCCAGCGCTACCAACGCCAAATCCGGCCGTTGTTTCGCGCGTGCAGAAATCGCCAACTCCACAACCGCTTGCAATTCCCCACTGCGCGCCTCTTTATTGCGGAGATCAATCGCTAATATCGTTTCAAAGCGGTCCATTGCCTCTGGATCGCGATGTTCCGCCAGAAGTAGATCCCCCAGCATTGTATTGGCGGGGATGGAGTCGGGACTCGATCTCATTGCTCGGTCCAGCAGTTCCTTTGCCTCAGAGGAGTCACCATCATCCGATCGAATTCGAGCGAGCAAAACCAGCGCATCGGCATCTTGCGGATATTTTGCGAGATAGCCGGCAAGGAGCGCCGCGGCTTCTTCTTCGCGATGCTCAGTCCGCAGTTTTGTGGCTTCTTGAATAGTCGCCGCAGAGTCACTTGCTGGACTCGACTCCATCTTGGCCTGCATCGCAACCGTGAGGCTCGCAGTCGAAAACATCACAGTGACTAAAAAGAAATGGCGTGCTTTCATGGGCATTTGCCAACCAATTATAGTCAGCGAAAGTAATGCGATGGGTGCGTAGAACCATCAGCGGAAGCGGAAGGCGTAGCTGCTTCGGGCATCTCCTTTACGGAGTCCTCATTGCCTCCCGTAATGTTTTTGGCGGAGACAGCTTTAAGCTCTTTCAATCGATCGAGGGCGCGTTGAGCATCAGCTTTTCTGTTCAGCTTCTGATAAACGCGGGCAAGCTGATAGGTTGCACTTTGCTCTATGAAAGGTGATGGCGAACTCACAATCGATTGTTCCAGCCAGTGCGCCGCTTCCTCGTTCTGTCCTAACTCTGCCAAGCCAAATCCTAGATAGAAGTCTGTTGGAGCGGCGGCTGCATGAGCCGCTTCCGCTCGTCGCAAGAGTGCAACTCCAACCGCAGGTTCGCCCCTCTCGACTCGAATTTTTCCAAGGTTGTAAAGAGCAATCGCGCTATTTGCATTGAAGCGCAGCTCTCCTTCATAGGCATCAATAGCCGCACTTACGCGACTTATCTTCTGGTTCTGCTCGCCCAGAGCCTCGTAGAGATCGGGATTGTTGGGCTGCTTTTTGATCGCGGCTTCGTACTCCGCGATTGCCTTTTCAGCCTGCCCAGAGTTCGCCAGAGTATCGCCCAGCGCGCGGTGTACCAATACTGAATCCGGATCGAGTTGATATAGATCCTTGTATGCTGCTTCAGCAACGAGATGATGAGCACGGGCCTTGTAATAGAGGATATTTTCGTTCTTTGGAGTGAGTACCGCCGCCTGGTCCAGCGGGCCGATTGCGTCTTCCGGATGGCCGAGTCCAAGTTCCACAATTCCGAGCCACGTCAGCGCTTCCGTATCTTTCGGCTGTATGGCAATCTCACCGCGCAACGACTCAGCAGCCTCCGCTCCCCGACCTATCTGATACTCCGCGATTCCCAGAAACATATGCGCGCCAGGCAGGTGAGGGTCGAGTTTGATGGCTTGCTTCAATGAAGCGATAGCATCATCAGCGTTGCCCTGCCGAAGCTGAGTAAGCCCCAATCCCAGATAGCCATCGGAAAGTGAAGGCGCGGCTTCGATCACGCGCCGAAAATCCGACTCGGCGGTTGCCAAATCACCCCTGTGAACCGCCTCGCCACCATCCTTCAGCCGTTGCAGGACTTCAGAACGTTGGCTTGCCGATTGAGCGATGGAGGGCGTGCAGTGAAAGCTCCACCCAAGCAAGAGAAAAAGAGCAATCCACAGGCAGCAAGAATCCCTGCCAACTTCAAAGCCAGAGCGCGCCCTTGATATGCCGTAGCTCACAGGCTCCAATCATATGACAGCAGGAAAACTCCGACCTGCGAGTTCCAATTGGCGCTCCCTTTGCTGTAAGCATGGCGGTCCGAAGACCGCCATGTTCCAAAGTTAGAAGCTGACTTTTCCCGTAACCTGCATGTTCCTGGGGCCATAGTCGACCGCTCCCGGGATTCCGAAACCTATAGCCTCCGATGAATCACCAGGCTGCAAGTCCGGCAGAGCCATACGATGACGATTGAACAGGTCAAACGCCTCGCCTTTCAACTGGAATACCACCTTTTCGGTCAAGTGGAAGTCTTTAAGGACGCTGATGTCTTCGGCTTTGTATAGCGGGCCTGTAATCGCCTCGGTTTCGCGAGGGATATTGCCGAAAGAGAATGGGACAAAGGAACATGGAACCGAAGGATTATTGCCGCAGCCTGCGGAATAAGCACGGGGCCAATTGGCGCCTTCGCGGTTCTGGTCGACAAAGGCCGCACTGGCCATTGGAATTCCAGGGTCGGTGCCGCTATTGGTACCGGGCGCTCTGTAAGCCGGTTTGAACCAGGATTGTCCATTGAACGCGCTCGGACCATTTTTGTCTTTTTGATACGCGGCACTAGCAAAGTTTCCTCCACCTGGGCCCGCAGCAGGTCCTTGCGTGTAGGTGATGCAGTTCTGATAGTAAGGAATTCCAGTAGCGCACCCAAAGCCGATGGGTTGCCCGCTCTGATACCGTTGAATCGCTCCTACTTGCCATCCTCCAACCAACACGTCCAGTGCCCTGTTGTTGTTTAGGAACTTTCGACCTTTTCCAAAAGGCAACTGGTACAGATAGCTCAATGAAAACGTCTGCGGTATGTTCTGCACGCTCACTGCCTTATCCAGTTTCAGATTTGAAGAACCCGGAGCCTGCTCCAGTTCATTCGCACCTACATAGCTGAAGGGGATGGTCGAATCCGCATCCGTCAGTGTCTTCGACCAGGTGTAGGAAGCTTGCAGGTTGAACCCATTACGGAAGCGACGCGCCAGTGAAACAACCATTGCCTCATAAGACGAATGACCCAAATTCTCCAGGCAGCAGTCACCTTGGATGTAGTCATACTGCGGGAATGGGCGAAGAGCCTGCCCCAGGTCGCCCTCAAAAGTAGAATACGGCGCGTTTACGCCAGAGTTCGAGCCTCCCAGCGGGATGAAATACGCGGAGTTGTTCAACCGGTCTCCCAAGTTGAAATAAGAGGTAGACAGATTATTGATATTCGAGAGATCGCCGGAACGCAGGTTCTGCGCCGACTGGCCGATGTACCCAAGAGTCAGGATTAGATCCTGCGCCAGCTCATCCTGCAACTGTAAACTCCAGTTGTCCGTCATAGACGGCCTGCCATCCTTAGGCAGGATCACTTGGCCGCCGACAGCGTCGAAACTCCCGAGCCCATTCGGAGCGGTAAGCTGAGTCGGATCCAGGCTTGGAGCATAACTGACATTTGGATAGCCTACGGTCGTGTTGGTGGGGTCTGCGGCAGAGCTGGAATCCAGGCGAAACGCTGGAGTAAATGCACCACCTGTCGTGGGGGTTTGGCCATCGAAGAAATCCCGGTTCTGGTTGTAACCGAAGTCCATGGAGGCGCCAAAGTCGTTGTATTGCAATGGGCCATAGATGATGGCGCCGCCACCACGAAGGACGACCTTGTTATTTGTGCCCGGCAGAACATAGGCAAACCCCACGCGAGGTGCGATGTCCTTATACCAGGTGTCTGCCCAAGCTGTGTTGCAGTTGCAGTTCGTGCCGAATACAAGCGCACCCGGAAGCCCACCGGCAGCGGCATCAGGAGCAGTAAGGCTTAGTTCTGAAGTCCTATTTAGGGCCTCGTGGCGTGGTGCATCGACATCGTAGCGGACGCCAAGATTGACCGTGAGATTGCTGCTGAACTTTATATCGTCTTCGACATAGCCGGCTACATAGTGCGAGTTCCAGCGCGGGTGATCGTTGAAAACGGCCTGACTGCCATTACCCACTTCACCAAGCAAAAAGCTGGCAAAGGGGTTTCCCGATCCGCAGCAGGAATTACTGACACCGGCTGTCTGATCGCGATAGAAATTCAAAGTGTCCTGGTTGTAGTCGATTGTGGAGTACTGCTGGTAGCGGAAATCCACACCGAACTTGAAGCTGTTTCGCCCTCTCACCCAACTTACCGAATCGCTGATCCGTGTGCCGTTATCGATGTTGTCGCCATTCTGCTGCTGACCCCACGTAGAAGGTTGATCAGGACTGGGAAAGACGATGACCGGATAGAAAGTCGAAAAATCGTTCGCCACTCCTGCCGATGTTGCGGTTAGAGGATAGTTGAGAGTTGCGGACAGGTTGACGCTGTTGGTGCGGTTGTATCCCAGATTCAGGTGGTTCAGCAGAGTGGGCGTAAAGGTATAGTCCCATCCGGCTCGGGTGTAGTGGGTAGTGAATGTCTGGATATACCCATTGTTGTTGAAGGGTTGGGGGAAGTCAGGGGGAGCCGTCAGCTTGTAGTTTTGACGTGTGCTATAGGTGGCGAAAATCTTGCTCTTCTCAGAAAGGTTCTGATCGATACGGATCGTATAGGTCGTGTTCGTGTCCGGCGCAACTCCCGCTTGCACATAGTTATTCAGATAGCCAAACTCGTCCGTTGAGGTAGGTGTCTGATTGGGAAGCGGGAGTCCAGCGTACAACTTCTGAGCTGCTGCGCTAAACATCGTCGATGGGACCGTGTTATTCATGAAAGGAGTACGGCAGAACACACCGGGAGTAATTTGAACAGTTGTCGTTGGATTGAAAATCTGGTTATACAAAACTGGAGTATTGGTGCACGGATTGAGAAGCACGGGATAAGAGACGCCTGGGTAAACCGTTCCTCCCGGGACAGGACCGCCGAGAACATCCTGGAAATTTCCAGTACGCTCCGCCGCAGTTGGCACGGTAGATTGGGTCACACCACCGAGATGCAATTGATATTTTTCCCAGGCGAATAGGAAAAATGTACGGTTTCTTCCGTTGTAAATCTTCGGTATGCGAACCGGACCGCTGAAGGTCCCGCCATAGTCATACTTGCTGTCCTGCGGTTTACTGTATTGGCAAGCGACTTCAGACAGGCCGACACAATCAAGAGCCTTGTAACCATTGTTGAACCAGTTATTGGCGTCGAAGACGCGGTTCTTAATGATGGCGTATCCCGCTCCATGAAACTGATTCGTGCCCTGTTTCGTAGAGAAGCTCTCGAAGCCTGAAGTCGAGCGGCCGAACTCGGCCGAAGGGGTCGAGGTCGTGACCTTGAATTCCTGCAATGCCTCAATCGATGGCGAAGTTTCGTCGAATGATGAGCCGTTCTCACTTCGCTGGATGCTGGCACCGTCCAAGAGCACCTCGGCTCCATAAGCCTGGCCACCGCTAAGTCTTGAGAAGAACACGCCATTGCCTGTGTTGCCGGATGTACCGCTTCCAGGTCCGGTCGTTCCAGGAAGCAGGAAAACAAAAGTTTCCGGCGAACGAAGTCCGCCAACACCTGAGGCAAGCGACAGAGGCAAATCCTCGATCTGTTTCTGTGAAATAGTGCCGCTAATATCCGACGACTCCGTCTCTAGCTGTGCACCGCTGGCATCAACGGTTACAGTTTCAGTAACCGCACCCGCAGTGAGCGAGATATTCAAAGCCGCCGTGCCGTTGACCTGCACCGCAACCCCCGTGTTTGTCTTGGTCCCGAATCCGGGTGCTGTAGCTGCGACTGTGTAGTTTCCAATTGGTAGATCCGGAAAACGGTAGACGCCCGCCGATGTCGATTTCGTCTCGCTCTTTCCCCCGGTCGCCTCATTGGTCGCAGTAATGGTGGCATTGGGGATCACTGCCCCGCTCGGATCCGTAACGCTTCCGGCAATGGTGCCACGTGCGGACTGCGCCGTTGCCTTTAGGCCAGCAAAAATAAGTGACAGCACGAGAAGGATGAAAACCGTCTGTCTCTTTGAGTACTTAAGCATCATGACGCTCCTAAAAGGATTGCAAGGCATGAAACCGGGTTCAGCCCTATTGAAACCGGTTTCAGAGCAGAGCCGGACGTACATTTCTTTAGCGAAAAAACATTAAATCCGCCCTATCTAGAATGTCAATAGAAAAACGTAAAGACACATATCTTTTTGAAATCTAGAAAAATACCTGCTGGGAATTTCACCTTGATTTTGGAGTTGCAGACTCCCGTGCGAGTTGGCCGGCAATTGCAAATTGTGCATCGGCCAACTCTCGGCGTCCCAAATGCCGATAAACCTGCCCCAGAAGGAAGTGGAACCTCGACTCACCCGGATCGAGTTCGCAGGCTCGCTGGAATTCCTGTTGCGCCGCTGCAAAATTGGACTGCTGGAGATACAAATGCCCTAGCTGCTCATGAATATTTACGTCTTGCGGCGCGATCTTTGCCGCTTTTGTAAGAAGCGGCAAGGCTTCTGACAGCATGTCCCGGTGGACCAGGACTGTAGCCAGGTTCAACAGTGGCTGCTCGCTTATATCCTTCGCCGGCCCGGCATCCTGCCACGCAATTGCCTGCCTATAGGCTGTTACGGCAGCATCCGTTTGGTTCTGTGCCTCATAGGCCAGCCCGAGGTTATTTTCAGCTTTTACACTCTTAGGAGAAAGTTCGAGCACTTTCTGAAAGCACGATAAGGCATCTCCAAAACGTTGCTCCGTGTAGCGTATGCGCCCAAGACTGTACCAGGCATCGGCATTCGTGGGGTCCATCCGCACCGCTCGCAACGTCCATTTATCTGCGTCATTGTTGTCGTCCAGCAGCACATAATCCTGCCCGACGTTTTCGAGCATCCTGGACGATGGCGTGTGCAACGATGCCGCGCGCGTATATTCCGATAACGATTCCTTCGGCTTGTTCTCGCGCAGCAATGCGTAAGCCAACATCTCATGTCCTTCGGCCGAAAGATCGTTCTTCCTGAGATAAACGCCCAACTCAATTTCTGCATCTCGAAAACGGCCGGCATCCAGCAATTCATGGGAAGCCTTAAGGGCGGCATCCATATCACCCGGCACGGACGGTTGTATATCCGAAAGCACCGGCTGCTGAGGGCTTGCCAATACTGCCGTTATTCCCACAAACACGAACATCGCCAGCGGCCGGTATTTCCTCATCGCAGCCCTTTTCTCATTACTTTGCGCTCGGCGCCCCAACATCCTTAGTTGACGACGTCATAGGCTCATCGACACGAAAAACGCGATCCCCTGCAACGTTGGTCAGAGTTTGGCGTATGCCGCTCGGCCAAAGAATTTCGATAGCGAGCGCTGATTGGTCTTCTCCCAAACCAAAGTGCGCTCGCTTATCGTTGGATGACAAGTAACTCCCCGCTGTCGACACCGTCCAGTACTGTGTGCCGTGCGATGTAACCAACTTGATTTCAGCGCCAATCGCGTCGCGATTGCTCTTATGTCCAACCAGCGACAAAGTCAGCCAGTGGTTACTCGTCGGCGTCTCGTTTCGCAGAAGGTACGCTGGCCCGTTATTGGTCGTAACAACGGCATCAAGGCGGCCATCGTTGTCGAAATCACCCACAGCCATTCCTCGGCCGACCCAATGCTGCGAAAAAACCGACCCAGACTGCTTAGAAACATCAACAAAGGTACCGTTGCCTAAATTCCTCGCTAACAGCATCGGCTCTTTGTATTGAATCTGCGGATAATTCAATTCAACGGTATCCAGATCGTGTCCCTGCGCGATCAAGAGGTCTTTGAAGCCGTCATTGTCATAGTCAAGAAAATGAATGCCCCAGCCGGAGTGAAGCAGCGTCATCGGCGCAAGTCCAGCTACATAGGTGTCATACGTAAACGATCCGTCGCCATTGTTCCGATATAACGCATATTTTTGGTTTGCCAGGTTGGTGATAACCAGATCGGGCAATCCATCGTTGTCGAAATCCTGAAACGCAATGCCCATGCCCGCATAGGTTCTTCCATCGCCGTCCACGGCAATCTGCGCTGTCAGTCCCGTTTCCTCGAAAGTTCCATCGCCCCTATTGCGATACAGATACTCCGGCATGGAATCGTTGGCAATCGCAAGATCGATCTTCCCATCACGATCGTAATCCGCGATTGCGATGCCTAGCCCCTTGCCTGGCGCTCCCAATCCCATCTTTGCCGCCACTTCTGTAAACGTGCCGTCGCCGTTATTGCGATAAACCAGAGGTGCGATCGCAGGAAACAAATCCGGATGACAATACGAACGATAACCTGCGCGATGCTCCCCGCAATAGACGTCTTCGAAATCCCAGTGAACATACCGCAACACAATGAGGTCGAGAAGACCATCATTGTCCAGATCCACCCATGCGGCACTGGTATACCAGGCGTTGCCCGCCGTATGGTCTCCGCCGGTGCCGGATTTCTCGGTGACATCGGTGAAAGTTCCATTTCCATTATTGCGATAGAGATGGTTACCGCCGTAGCCCGTAACGTACAAATCCTCATAGCCGTCGTTGTTATAGTCTCCGACTGCTACACCCATGTCGTAGCCAGTTCCCTTCAAACCAGCCTTTTCGGTGACATCTTCGAACGTCCCATCTTTGCGTTGGTGGTAAAGACGGTTCCAATCCTTTGGCGATCGTTTCTGCGGAACGGTTCCCTTCGCCGTAGGATCGTCCAGCGGAGCGCCGTTCACAAAGAAAAGATCAAGACTGCCGTCGTTGTCGTAGTCGAACATCGCCACACCGGAACCCATTGTTTCCAGCAGGTATTTGTGGCTGGTATGCGAAGCAACCGCGTTGAAGCTCACACCACTGGCGGTTGTTACATCCACAAACTTACCCGGAACAAGCGGTAAAGTCTTCGCAGGAGGGGCCACATTCTCTTGAGCGGGCACCACTACCGTCCAGAGCATCAGTAAAGTGAAAACCCCGATCGCAACGAAGCATTGAAAGCTCGACCGATTACTCAATAGTGATGACTTCTCAGGGAGGAAACCGTTTTCATCAATCCGCGTCTGCAACGGCGCACCACCCCATGCGATTTTCATCCTGACTCTCCCTTGCGTTGTACAGCTTGCCTCATTTTGCCGCAAATAGACAAGGTATCTATCGCAAAAAGCTGACAAACCGCCGCTGCCGACGTTTCTTTACCCTCGCGAGCGCTTTTTAGTGCCAACAGTCTCGAAATTACGTTGTTTCGGCGCGTTTCCTGTCGAGCCACGAACCACCAGATGTGGCTGAATGACGTGTTCTCTCTGGCGCGCGCCCTTGCCTGGAGGGTTCTCGCGACCGTGAAAGAGACTGCGAAATGCTGTAGCTGCAAGCTCACGGCGCGGCACATGAACCGTCGTCAACGCCGGTTGGGTGTAAGCACTGAGCTCGATATCGTCGAAGCCCACCACCGAAATGTCCTCGGGAATATTCAATCCGCACTCATGGATCGCGCCCATCGCTCCAATAGCCGTCAAGTCGTTGGAAGCTAGAACGGCTGTAGGCCGGTCGCCGGATTTCAGGATTCGTTGCATCGCCTGATGTCCGCCTTCAACACGATGATCCCCTTCTTGAATCCATCCCGGCTCAGCCTCCAATCGGTGAGTACGCAATCTTTTGAGGAAGGCGTCCGCTCGAACTCGTGCGGAGCTCAGGGTCAGCGGTCCGCTAATAAACGCAATGCGTTCATGCCCCAACCCAACGAGATGCTCCACAGCTTGATTCACTCCCGCAGCATAATCGACACTCACGACACTGGCGTCCCGGACGGAGGTTGTCGTATCCATAAAGATCGTCGGGATCTGGCGCTTGCTGAAGGTCCGAATCAGACGCTCCTCCATTTCAGAGGTCATCACCGCCACTCCGTCTACCTTGCGCTGCAGCATGCGAATGACGCACCGTTCCATGCGCGCCGGATCGTAGTCCGTGTTGGAAATCAGGATGTCCTGTCCATGTTCAACGGCGATATCTTCGAAAGCTTTCACGAGCTCAGGAAAGTAAGGGTTGGTGATGTCGGAGATAATCAACCCATATAGCCCGCTGCGGCCCGACCCAAGCGTCCGAGCATTGATATCAGGATAAAAATCCAATTCCTCAATGGCCGCACGCACCCGCTCCGCGGTCTCCGGAATGACATGCGCCGTCCCATTGATCACACGCGATACGGTCGCTTTGGAAACGCCCGCCCTTTTTGCGACTGCTGAAATGTTCATGGCTCTATAATCAGGCACCCAGACCGATTTGCAACGCTTCGCGAAAAGCTCTAATCATTCCCGAGTACCTCCTCAAGCCATCCATCCTGCCACAATAAGGTGGATTGTTGTAAGGATGATGTCCAATCACCGCGTGATAAACCGTTAGAAATCTTCCGCCTAATAGCAGGACTCCCCCGAGCAAAAGGAAACAACGGGGTTCTATCACCTGGCCGATGTCCCAAGGACACGCGTGGAGCCGAGCATATTGCCCCCTTCAGGCATCTCGAGCTCATGTGTGTGCCAGGGGACACTCTCATTGGCGAGCTCGGTATGGTTCCGCAAAAATTCGAGCGCGTAAGTAGTAGCCGTGGGATCATCCTTTTGGTCGGCAAACTGCTTCGCTTCCCAGGCAGCTTTATCTTTCATGCCAAGTCTGCGATACAAGATCGAAAGATTGTAGTGGCCTGCCAGATCGTCCGGAGCAATGCCCTGCAACGCCTCATACTCCTTCATAGCCTCTGGATAGCGACGCTCCTGATATAGCGAGAATCCTAGTTCGCGATGAGCATCGCGAGAAAGCGGAAACTTCTTCGCTACTTCCATCAGATCGGCAATCGCAATATCCAGTTTTCCTTCGTTTCGCTCCACCAGCGCTCGGTAATAGAGCGCACGGGCATTCTCAGGTGAGAGTTGCAGAGCCTTCTCAAGATTGGGCCGGGCATCCTCATACCGCTCCCATTGAATATCTACGATCGCCATATTCGTGTAAGCATCGGCATAATCGGGACGAAGCTTCGCCACCTGCTGAAACGCTGCATACGACGCTGCATATTGCTGCGCATCCAACAGCGCGATGCCATCATTGTTCCAGCGCATCCATGTCGGGTTTTCGCCTGCCAGCGGCGTAGTAGGAAGATTGTCGCCCACCTGAATGGTACGGCTCGTCGAGACCATATCGACCACCGGCTCCTGGTAGTGCTTGCTCATTCCGAAGTCGACGAAGTGCTGATCGAACCGCCGATACTTGATCGTCGCCGTCAACGTCAGCGCGCCTGTGTCCGACGAGGGCACGCGGAAGCTGTAGCGCACAATTTGCGAGCGTCCTGACTGGATGGTGTTGTTGTACGCCACAACCCGGTTGTTCCACACCTGATGCAGATCGTTCAGGCCACCCTTCACATTGATTAGCCGATTCGTGAAGCTATGCGCCTGCTCATCCAGATTGCCATCCGGTTTCAGGAACCCACTCTCACAAAGCACCTTGCCGCCGCTGTCCTTCACCGTAAAGTCCACCCAGGACTCATACATATCGCGCTGCTCTGGCACGTGACTGTGCGCGATGCCCTTGTTCTGGATCACGACATCCGCCGTCAGCCGTTCACCCGGAAGCACGTGGAACTTCACCAGCCCAAGCGGAGCTGAAATTTTCTCGGGGTCCTGCGTATCGCTGCCATCCCCATGCTCGAGCGCGAACAAGTCGATATTGAAGACATCGTTCTGAAGGAACTTCACAATCGTCTGGGCCTGCTCACTGAAACCATAGTACTGCGGAATCAGCGTATTCGCGCCCGGCCACCGGTGCGAGGCCAGCTTGCCTTGCTTGGCTCCCTCGTCTTTCGTCTCCAACGCCTCTCTCGGCATATGGCACGTCTGGCATGTAGAAACCGAGTCCTTAACATAGAACGGGAGTGGCGACTGCTTCGCAAACGATGATCCCTGCCACTCTTCATAAAGCGAAATCGCACGCTGCCACTTGTAATCGTTCAATGACCGCGGCAAGGCAGCCTCATGGCAGGCACCGCAGAATTCCGAAGTTTTATAAACGTCCCTCATCACCGCCTTGTCAT